>Ga0208220_1000378_pt1 | contig 18822 bp, 18 predicted proteins | sample NGESurdeep092012_9_FD_184484 | JGI IMG/M metagenome (GOLD analysis project Ga0208220, IMG submission 184484) | Arctic peat soil microbial communities from Barrow, Alaska - NGEE Surface sample F53-1 deep-092012 (SPAdes) | ecosystem: Environmental > Terrestrial > Soil > Wetlands > Peat ...
TTCTTCCCGGTCAACTCTGCGACCGCCGAATCGTGCTGCGTTTCCAGCAACGGATTTTGAAACGCCGCCAGAAACATTTTGCCGATGAGCTGGTGCATCAATTTCCCGCCGCCGCCGTGAGCCATCAAGACGTGCGGATATTGCGAAATCGGAACCGGGCAGCTTGCAGTGAAATCTGGCGTTTTCATTTGAATAAATGTTTCACGCAAAGGCGCCAAGGCGCAAAATTCTTTGAAAACAAATTCCCTTTGCGAGCTTTGCGGCTTTGCGTGAGGTTTTTTTCATCGTCAAATTTTGACCGGTTGCCGCCGATAGCGATAATACGCCGCGCACGCGCCTTCGCTTGAAACCATCGTCGCGCCCAGCGGATGCTCCGGGGTGCATTTTCCGCCAAAGGCCGCACATTCGTGCGGTTTGATCTGGCCTTGCAAAACCAGACCGCTCCGGCACTCGGAAGATTCCTCGACGCGCCGGTCGGCCAGGCCGAATCTTTTTGCGGCGTCGAACGCGGCGTATTCCCCGCCCAAGCCAAGGCCGCTTTGCGGAATTTCGCCGACGCCACGCCATTTGCGCGGCACAATCCGGAAAACTTTTTTAATCAATTCCTGTGCCGGCAGGTTTCCCTCGCGCCGCACCGCGCGGCTGTATTGATTTTCGACCTCGGCGCGGCCGGATTCAAGCTGCCGCACCGTCATCAACACGCCCTGCAAAATGTCCAGTGGCTCGAAGCCTGTGACGACAATCGGCACGCGGTATTTTTCCACCAGCGGAAAATATTCCTCGTAGCCCATCACCGCGCAGACGTGGCCGGCGGCGAGAAACGCCTGCACGCGGCAGTTCGGCGACGACATCAACGCTTCAATCGCCGGCGGAACGAGAACGTGAGAAATCAACATCGAGAAATTCGCCAGTTTCTTTTGCGCCGCCTGATAAATCGCCATTGCCGTTGCGGGCGCGGTGGTTTCAAAACCGACGCCGAAGAAAACGATTTCCTTCGCCGGGTTTTGTTCGGCCAGTTTCACGGCATCGAGCGGCGAATAAACGATGCGCACGTCGCCGCCCCGCGCCTTGACCGAAAGCAGATCCGTCGTGCTGCCCGGCACGCGCAGCATATCGCCGAACGAGGCGAAAATCACGTCGGGCTGCGCGGCGATTTCCAGCGCCTGGTCAATGATTTCCAGCGGCGTGACGCAAACCGGACAGCCCGGCCCGTGGATGAGCGTGATTTTTTCCGGCAGCAATTCATCAATGCCAAACTTCACGATCGCGTGCGTCTGTCCGCCGCAGACTTCCATGAGCGTCCACGGCTTTGTCGTGACGCGATGGATTTCGCGCGCCAGTTGTTGCGCGAGTTCGCCGTCGCGGTATTCGTCCAGAAATTTCACGGCGACTTTTCCTCCAGTTCGCCGAGTTCGTCCATGCGTTTCAGGTATTCAAATACCTTTTGCGCCTCGTCCTCGTCCACTTTGCCCAGCGCGAATCCGACATGAACGATGACATAATCGCCGATTTTGACTTCCGGCACATACGCGAGGCTTGCCTGCTTCACGACGCCGGCGAAATCAATCCGGGCCATGCGCGTCAACGAATCGTCGCCGCTGATGCTCAAAACTTTTCCTGGAATGGCGAGGCACATTTGAGATTTATGATTTATGATTTATGATTTGCGATTGCTCGCGAAAAGCGGCGGCAATCTGGCCAAGCGCGATTCCACCGTCATTCGTCGGCACGCGCTGATGCCAGTATGGCTGGAACTTTTCCTCGCGCAAACGGCGGACGACGCGTTCGGTCAAATAACGATTTTGAAAACAGCCGCCCGAAAGCGCCACGCGTTCCAGCCCGAAACTTTTTGCGACGGTGACCACCGCCTCGGCGAGAGCATTGTGGAATTTTGCGGATATTTTGCCGGTGGAAACGCCTGCTTTCACATCATCCAAAATCGCTTCGATCATCGGTTGCCAGTCCAGAATGAGTGACGAGTGACGAGTGACCAGTGACAAGTTGTAGTGTTCGTCAGTTTCGATTCCATCGAGCGCAAACTCCAGTTCCATTGCGGCCTGGCCTTCAAAGCGCATGATTTGCCGCAGGCCGATCAGCGAAGCGACCGTGTCAAACAGACGCCCGGCGCTCGAAGTTGCCGGCGAATTGACTTTGTTTTTCAGCATTGTTCGCAGCGCGGCAAGTTCCGTTTTGGAAAAGGCCGCGACGGACGCCCAATCGTTTCGCCCGAAAATTGCATCGCAGGACATTTCATAAAGCAGGCCGATGGCGGCGCGGCGCGGTTCTTTGACCGCCTTGTCGCCGCCGGGCAGCCGAAACGGGCGCAGGTGCGCCACGCGCCCGCAGGATTTTTTTGTGACCAGAAAAAATTCGCCGCCCCAGATGGTGCCGTCGGTTCCATAACCCGTGCCGTCCCACGCAACGCCGAGCGCGGGCGGCGCGACTTCATTTTCCGCCATGCATGACAAAACGTGCGCGACGTGATGCTGGACGCCAAAAAAACGTTGCCCGGAATCGCATGCAAATTTTGTCGAAAGATAATCCGGGTGCAAATCAGCGGCGACGATTTCCGGCTTCGCGTCGTAGAGTTTTTCAAAATCGGCGATGACGCGGTGGAAGGCGTTGTTGGCTGGTTCGGTTTCCAGATCGCCGATGTGCTGGCTGATGAAAACATTGTCGCCGACCGCCAGCGCGACGGAATTTTTGAGATGAGCGCCCACAGCCAGAACGACTCTGGACTTTGGGCCTTGGATTTTGGATTCCAACCGGATCGGCAGCGGCGCGTAACCGCGCGCGCGGCGCAAAATCATTTCGCGGCCGAGCATCACGCGCACAATCGAATCATCCATGTGCCGGACAATCGGGCGGTTGTGAACCGGAAACAAATCCGCGATGCCGCCGAGCCGTTCCAGCGCTTCGCGTTCATCCGTGCAAATCGGCTCGTCGCTCAAATTGCCGCTGGTGGCGATGATGGGAAAATCCAGTTCCGCCATCAGCAAGTGATGCAGCGGGTTTGAAGGCAGCATGACGCCAAGATTCGGATTTCCCGGCGCGACGCCTTCGGCAACTTGAAATTTCAAATTTGAGATTTGAGGTTTTTCTCGGCGCAGCAAAACAATCGGCGCTTCGGGCGAGAGCAGAAGTCTTTCTTCGAGCGGCGAAACTTCGCAGACGTGCTTCACGCTTTCGAGCGACGGAAACATGAGCGCGAACGGTTTTTCTTCGCGATGTTTCCGTTCTCGGAGACGTTTGACGGCCGCTTGGTTCCACGCGTCCGCCATCAAATGAAATCCGCCGACGCCTTTGACGGCGACGATTTTGCCATCGCAAATTGCGCGGGCGGCTGCGAGCAATGCTTCATTTCCGCCAAAAATCTTCTCGCCGGACGCGCTCCAAAATTCCAGCCGCGGCCCGCAAACCGGACACGCGTTCGGTTGCGCGTGAAAGCGGCGGTCGCCCGGGTTATCGTATTCGGCCTGGCATTGCGGACACATCGCGAATTTTTTCATCGAGGTGTTTGCGCGGTCGTATGGCAGCGCCTCGATGATGCTGAAACGCGGGCCGCAGTTCGTGCAATTCGTGAACGGATAACGATGTCTCCGGTTTTGGGGATCAAAAATTTCGCGCAAACAATCGGAGCACGTCGCAATGTCCGGCAAAACCAGCGAGGTTTTTTGTCCGCCTGTTTCGCTGGCGCGGATTTCAAAGCCGGTGAAGCCGACTGCGTCCAGCCAGGCCGTCTCCATGCTTTGAATAAAACTGCGCGGAGGTTTTTCACTTTCAATCCGGCGCAGAAATTGTTCGAGTGCGGGACGCGGGCTTTCGGCCTCGACGAAGACACCTTGCGGAGAATTGCGAACCCAGCCCGTCAACGACAGTTCAGTCGCGAGCCGGTGGACGAAGGGGCGGAAGCCAACGCCCTGCACCGCGCCACGCAGGGCGAGTTTCACGCGCACGCGCGAGGAACACTGGTTCTGGCTCTTCATAAATCTTGCTGCACCCGGATGTGACGACATCTGTATTTTCAGCCTGTTTCTGTGTAACAACCTTACATATTTTGGTTAAGTGCAACCAAAAATTGTCAAATGGCGGGAATGATTTGATTTTCGGGCGCGGGCGGTTCACGTTGCACCTGCGTCAATGCACGAAGTTTCCATCATGACCGAGGCGCTCCAGATGGCGATGGATGCCGCGAAGTCCGCCAACGCACGCCGGATTTTGAAATTGCGCCTGCGCATCGGCAGCTTGAGCGGCGTGGTGCCGGAAGCATTGCGGTTTGCATTCGACGTGGTTTGCAATGGAACGATGGCCGAAGGTGCGACGCTGGAAATTGAAGGCGTGCCCGCTGCGTGCTGGTGCGCGACGTGCGCGGCGGAGTTTGAATGCGCGGATTTTTTCAACGAATGTCCCCGATGCCACAATGTCAGCGGCGAGTTGCGGCGCGGGCGGGAAATGGAAATCGCCTCCGTGGAGACCTCATAATATGTGTCAAGAATGTGGATGCGGCAGCGGCGGTGGCGACGTGAAAATCGGCGGCCACGCGCACGAACATGAACACCATCACGGCCACGAACATGGCCATGCGCACAGCACGAAGACTTTGAACCTCAACCGTTCGCTGATGGAAAAGAACGACCGGCTGGCCGAGCGCAACCGGGGATTTTTCCGCGCGAAAAAACTGCTCGTGCTGAATGTCGTTTCGTCGCCGGGTTCGGGCAAGACCACTTTCATCCGCGAAACGGCGGCGAAGCTGGCCGGCAAATTGCGTGTAGGCGTGATTGTCGGCGACCTCGCGACGGACAACGACGCTGCAAAGTTGCGCACGGTCGGGATTCCCGTGGTGCAAATCACCACCGGCACCGTCTGCCATCTGGACGCCGAGATGGTTTCCAAGGCCGCCGCGCAACTGGATTTGGACAAACTCGACGTGCTGGTGATTGAAAACGTCGGCAACCTCGTCTGCCCCGCCGACTACGATTTGGGCGAGGATTTGCGCGTGGTGCTGCTGTCCGTCACGGAAGGCGAGGACAAGCCGCTGAAATATCCGCCGATGTTCCATTCGGCCCACGTCGCGGTGGTGACGAAAAGCGACATGGCAACCGCCGCCGGTTTCAATCGTGAACAGGCGCTGGCCAACCTCAACCGCATCAGCCATCACGCGACCGTGTTTGAATTGTCCGCCAAGACGGGCGACGGCATGAAGGCGTGGCTGGATTTTCTGGCGGAGCAAAACGCAGCGGCGAAGCGCAAGTAAAACGTTGCGGAGCAGACTTAATCCCTTTGCGACGGATGACAGAACGCTTGGATTTTTTTTACCGCCTCGTCAAATCCGCGTCGGACTTCGGGTGAAAGTTCTTCGCGAAACCCCAAATCAACGGCTGGAATTGTGAGCCACCAGGCTTCGGGCGCGCGGCCAAAAACATCGCGGGCCAGCGCCAGCATCGTGCGCGGGTCGGCGGCGTGGGCCATGATCTGCGAGGATTCGCCGGGTTCGAGCTTGCGCCAACGGATTGGTTGAAAGTTGCAAGTTGAAGGTTGAAGACTGGAAGATTCCGAACCTGCAACTTTCAACGTGTAACCTTCAATTAATTCGGCGTCCACGAACACCACGGTGTGCGCCCGCGAAACCGGGTCGGCGTATTCGGGCGAGAGCTGCTGGCAGACGAGCGTGCGCACGCCGGGCAGGTTCAGCTTCTCAATGGCTTCGGCCACGCGCGGGCCGACGCCGTCGTCGCCGCGCAAGGTGTTGCCGTAACCGATGACCAGAAAACCCGAGGGTTGATTTGTCGTATGGCTCTCGTTCACAGGTTCAGATTACCGAGGATTGCGCGGTTGGCCAACGCGATTACCATTCAATTCGCCAGCTTGATGGCAGCGAGCTTTTTAACGGATTCAATGTCCTTTGGCGCTTTTACTTCGAGACGGATGCCGGTTCCCTCGGCGTATTTTTTGGCCTCGTTGACAATCTTGACCACCGGCGGGGGAAGTTTGCATTGCCGCGCCGCCTGCATCGCCTTGTCGCCGAGGGCGAATGACGCGAGAAAGCAACCCTGACGCGGAGAAAGATAAACGATGTTCCGCCGTTCGTGCTTCAGCGCAGCGACCAACCGGCCTTGAGCAAATAGGAGTTCCACTCCTGATCAACAATGCCGCACTCATCCGCAAAATCACCAATCAGTTGATCCCAGATGGCCTAGGCTGGGCCAAGGGCGGCGGCCAATTCTGCGTCGGTCGGTGGCTTTGGTCTGTTTATGAATGCATTCGGAGACACAACCAAATTCATCCGCGCGCAATTTCGCTCAAAACCTTTCCATCCGGTGCGAGGAGCCGGATGTGCAGCGGCATCTGGCCGACGGCGTGCGTCGAGCAGCTCAGGCACGGGTCGTAGCAGCGGATGCCGTGTTCGATGCGGTTGAGCATCGGTTCGGGAATTTCATTGCCGCGAACGTAATGCCGCGCGATTTGCGCGACCGTCTGGTTCATGGCCAGGTTGTTCTGGCCGGTGGCGACGATGAGATTCACCTTTTGCAGCAGGCCGTTGCGGTCAACGGTGTAATCGTGAAAGAGCGTGCCGCGCGGGGCTTCGCTCACGCCCACGCCGCGCAGGTTGTTGATGCCGGCGTCGGCGCGGAGATAGTCGCTGGACAATTCCGGGTCATCCATGTAGCGCTCGACGTGTTCGATGCAGGCCAGAATTTCGATGAGCCGCGCGTAGTGATACAGGAACGACGACGTAACCGCGCCGTGGCCGAGCTTCTTGAATTTTTTCAGTTCGGCGTCAGCTTTCGGCACGCCCATCTGCTCGCAAATGTTCAGCCGCGCGAGCGGACCGACGCGATAGATGCCCTCTGGAAAACCCAGAGGCTTGTAATAGGGCGATTTCAGATACGACGAGCTTTCCGAGGATTCGCCGATGTAATCCAGATAATTCTGCGCGTCGAGCTGGTCGGCGATGATGCTGCCGCTGCTGTCGGTGAAACGCAGTTTGCCGCCGTGATGTTCCCAGGTGCCGTCGGGCGCGACGAGTCCCATGAACAGCGAGGAAAAATTCCCGAAGATTTGAATCTCGCGCTGATGAGTCTCCATCGTTTTTTTCCAGAGATCAAATGCAATCTTCGTCGTGGCGTAGGCTTCCGGCAGCCACGCGCGTATTTTGGCGCGACCCGCTTCCGTCAACGCCGTTCGCACGCCGCCGGGAACGGCCCAAGCCGGATGAATTTTTTTGTCGCCGAGAATCTCGATGATTTCCTGGCCGAATTGGCGCAGGCGGATTCCGGCGCGGGCCAATTCCTTATTCGAGGCGATCAAACCGAAAACATTGCGCTGTGCCGGAGCCGTGTCCCAGCCGAGCAGAAAATCCGGCGCGCTTAAATGGAAGAAGCTCAACGCGTGGCTCTGGATGAACTGGCCGAGGTTCATCAGCCGGCGCAGTTTGTCGGCGGCGGGCGGAATGTTGACCGCCATGAGCGCGTCGCCAGCCTTCGCCGAGGCGAGCGTGTGGCTCACCGGACAGATGCCGCAGATGCGCTGGGTAATGCCGGGCATTTCGGTATAGGGCCGGCCTTCGCAGAATTTTTCAAAGCCGCGAAATTCGACGACGTGAAACTCGGCGTCCGAGACGTTCCCGTCGTCATCCAGATAAATGCTGATCTTGGCGTGACCCTCGATTCGCGTCACCGGATCAATGACAATACGTTTTGACATAGTTCGTAAAATTCCTAATTGCTAAATCCTAATGACGAAAAAATGACGAAGCTCGAATGCCGAATGGAAAAATCGTTCGTCATTGGGATGTTTGGGAATTCTTTAGTCATTCGTCATTATGGTTTAGTCATTTTTCATCACCCAAATTTCAATTGCACTCCTTCGAGCTTTGGCGTTTCCTCATTCAAGACTTGAACCATCAGCGCCTTGATGCGGTCGGCCGGCGGGGGGCAGCCGGGCAAAAAGTATTCCACGAAAACCGCCTCATGCACGGGCATCACGCGCGCGAGCAATTGCGGCACGATGCCGTCGGCTTTCGGCACGGCGGGATTGTTTTGGGCATGGTCAATGTAGGCGCACTGCAAAACATTTTCCGCGTTGCCGAGGCCAAGCTGGTTGCGAATCGCCGGAACATTTCCGGTGACGGCACAGTCGCCAAAGGAAACCAGCACCTTCGTCCGCGCACGGATTTTGCGGAGGATTTCCAGGTTGTCCTCGTTGCAGACCGCGCCCTCGATGAGGCACACGTCCACATTTTCTGGAAATTCCTTCACGTCCACGACCGGGCTATAGACGAGTTCGATCATGTCGGCGAGTTCGATGAGAAATTCATCGAGGTCGAGGAACGACATATGGCAGCCGGCGCAGCCGCCGAGCCAGACTGTTGCAACACGCAATTTCATAATTCAAATCCGGTGGGGCAGAGCTGCCGCTCTGCCTCAATCATACACGCGCAGACAGAAAATGTTTCATCCGCCGGCGCAAAGAACTGGCGGCGCGGCAGCGCCGCCCTACCAGGATTAAATTTCACGGCAGCCATTGTTTTTTCTCCCGTGCATTGACGATGAATTCCAGTTTGTCGCGGTCATGTTCCATTTCGCCCACCGTCGAGCCTTTGTGGAACAGCGCGCCCGTCGGACATGACATGACGCACTTGCCGCATTCGGTGCACGTCTCGGAATCGCCCCACGGCTGGTTGAGGTCGGTGATGATGCTGGCCTTCGCACCGCGACCGGCCATGTTTTTCGTGCCCGCGCCCTCGATGTGCCAGCAAACGCGCACGCAGCGCGCGCAAAGAATGCAGCGGTTGTGATCCATGCCGAACAGCCGGTGCGTCGCGTCCACCTTCCATTTCGGGAAACAATAGTCGTAGCGGACGTGCTCCATGCCTTGCGAATACGCGAGCGTCTGCAATTCGCAATGGCCGTTGGCCACGCACACGGCGCAGACGTGGTTGCGCTCGGCGAAGAGCAGTTCCAGCGTCATGCGGCGGTATTTCCGCAGCCGTTCGCTGTCGGTTTTCACGTCCATGCCTTCGCTGATTTTCGTTGTGCAGGCGGGCAGCAGCTTGGCGATGCCCGTGACTTCCACGAGACACAACCGGCACGCGCCGACGTCATAAACGCCGTCGAGATGGCACAGCGTCGGAATTTTGATGCCGGCGTCGGTGGCGACTTCCAGAATCGTTGCGCCTTCCCCGGCGCTGACCTGTTTGCCGTCAATGGTCAAAGTTTTTGCGGCCATAAAAATTCAAGGGCTTGATTGTGAACGGATCAATTTGAGAGACCGGGCGCTGAAAGACATTTTTTCCTTCCTTGTTTTTTCGGAAGAAAACACGCACAACGATCCGCTGGTGTCCAACTGTCCTTTGAAAGAACCGTCGCTGAAATCGCACATCATCGTCACATCCGGACGCGCAATGCCTTCGGCAGCCACTATGTCGCCATCCAGTTTGCCCGTGACCATCGTGTGCCGCCACGGCCAACTGCGACGCGATAGGAAATGACCTCCGACGAGCGTCGCGTCGCCGATTTTTCCCGTGACACTTCCGTCAGCATGAATGTCCACCGCGACAGGAAGGTTTTTCTGGTGGCACCAGGAAACGATGATTCTCGCACTGCCTTCCCAATGACCAACCATTGCCGGAGTGACGATGCTTTCGGCTGCGCATAAGTTCCAAGCCGCCAGCAACCCGGCGAGAACGACGCTCCATCGGACGATATGTAATGTTCTGTTCATTTCAACTCGCAGTGGCTGTTTCATTTTTCAATTCGCCGTTGTTACGCGGGCCGAATTCATCCGGCTGCAACAATTCCCCGTATTCGTTTCGGAAAAATCGCAGCGTGCTCAACGTGGGATTCGGCGCGGTCTGGCCGAGTCCGCAGAGGCTGGTGTTTTTCACCATGTCGCAAAGCTCCTCCAGTTTTGCCAGATCACGCGCGGTCGCCTTGCGGTTCAAAATCTTTTCGAGCAGGTGAAGCATTTGCACCGTGCCGGCGCGGCAGGGAACGCACTTGCCACAGGATTCGTCCACGCAGAACTCCATGAAATAGCGCGCCACGTCCACCATCTTCGTCGAGTCGTCCATGACGATCATGCCGCCCGAACCCATGATGGAGCCGAGCTTGCCGAGCGATTCGTAATCCACCGGCGTGTCCAAATGCTGTGACGGGATGCAGCCGCCGGACGGGCCGCCGGTCTGGACGGCCTTGATGGCGCGACCGTCGGGCGCGCCGCCGCCCATTTCCTCGACGATCTGCCGCAAGGGCGTGCCCATCGGCACTTCGATGAGGCCGGTGTTGTTGATTTTTCCGGCGAGCGCGAAAACTTTTGTGCCTTTGCTTTTTTCCGTGCCGATGCCCGCGAACCATTCCGCGCCTTTGCGAATGATCGGCGGAACGTTCGCAAACGTCTCGACGTTGTTGATCAAGGTGGGACAGCCCCAGAGTCCGCTCTCGGCCGGAAACGGCGGGTGCGGACGCGGCGTGCCGCGCTTGCCTTCGACACTCGCCATCAGCGCGGTTTCTTCACCGCAGACGAACGCGCCGGCGCCGATGCGGATGTCTATGTTGAAATTGAATGGCGATTCAAAAATGCCGCTGCCGAGCAAGCCGAGTTGCTTGGCCTGTTTAATCGCGAGCTGCAATCGCCTGATCGCCAGCGGATATTCGGCGCGGCAGTAAATAAATCCCTGGTTCGCGCCGACAGCGTAGGCGGCAATCGCCATGCCTTCGAGCACGCTGTGCGGATCGCTCTCCAAAACGCTGCGATCCATGAACGCGCCGGGGTCGCCTTCGTCGGCGTTGCATATTACATATTTCTGCGCGTGCTGCGTTTTGGCAACCGTGCCCCATTTGATGCCGGTCGGAAAGCCCGCGCCGCCGCGTCCGCGCAGGCCGCTCAAAACCATCGCGTCCACCACGTCCTTCGGCGTCATTTCGCGGAGCACGTCATGCAAACCCTGATAACCATCGGCGGCGACGTAGGCCTCGATGCGTTCGGGGTCAATCACGCCGCTGTTGGCCAGCACGATGGACAATTGCTTTTTGAAAAAGGGATGATTGAAGTCGCCGCGTTTGATTTTCGTCTGGCCGCCCTTCAATGTCTTGATCAATTCCAGCGCGTCCGCCGGCTCGACTTTTTCGTAAAGCGCGTCCTGCGTATCAATGCTCACAAGCGGGCCTTCGCAGCACAGCTTCATGCAGCCGACGCCGCGCACTTCCACTTCGTCGCTCAAGCCCGCATCTTTGACGGCCTGTTCCAAGTTTTTTTTGACGGCTTCGGACTGAGAAGAAATGCACCCGGCGGCCATGCAGCAGCGGATGACCGTTTTTTTGGCGGCGGATTTTTCCTTCGCCGCAATTGCGTTGAGATCGTCAATGACCATTTGAAATCCATCCTTTCAATTGTTCGAGCGCGGTTTCGGGAGTTTGCCGGGGCGTGACCGCGCCGTCATAAACGACCGCCGGCGCAATGCCGCACGCGCCGATGCAGCGCGCCGTCAACAGCGACAGCTCGTCGTCCGCCGTCGTTTCGCCGGCCTTGATTTTTGCCTTCGCCTCGACCGCCGCGAGAATTTTGTCCGCGCCCTTGACGTAACACGCCGTGCCGAGGCAGACGACGCAGGTATGTTTGCCCTGCGGCTTAAGCTGGAAGAAATGATAAAAAGTGGCGACGCCATAAACGCGGCTGGCGGGCAATTTCAATTTGTAGGCGACGAACAGCAGCAAATCGTCTTCGAGATAGCCGAACAATTCCTGCGCCTTGTGCAAAATCTCGATGAGCGCGTCGTGCCGGAACTGGTGCTTCTTCATGTGCGCCTCAAGGATTTTGAAGCGTTTGTCGCCGCTGGCGTGCTGCATCACGCGCGCGGCATTGTTTTCTTTTTCAATCGTCGGCAACATAAGCTGGATTTGTTGTAACTTTGACAGCGCATAAGTTAGCCGATTGCCATAACCGTATGCTCCACGCTATTTGGCTTTGACTGAACATTTTTTGCCGCACCGGTCGCTTTCGCTCGTTCGTCGCCTAAAAACTCAAGTCAAGAAAGGCGAAGACATTGCCAAGAAATGGGAAGAGTGTTCCCTCCGATTGCGTCAGATTTACGCTGCGGATTGCGTTCTAAAAAATAACAAATACAACACGAAATTCATTTATGCACAAAAACAAATTGCGCTTCCTCGGATTAATCACGACGGTTTTTTTTGGCGCTGCCGGCAGCCTGCGCGCGGGCGAGGCTGACTTGAAAATTCCCGGCCTCGAACAGGTGAGTTTCGACGGGCTGGGCGGCATGAGCGGGCTGACGCTGATGTATCTGGGCATCGTCATGTGCGCAATCGGAGCGGTTTTCGGGCTGGCGCAATATCGCCGGACGAAAAACCTGCCGGTGCACAAGTCCATGAGCGACGTCTCGCGCATGATCTGGGAGACGTGCAAGACATATCTGTGGCAGCAGGGAAAATTCCTCGCCGTCTTGTGGGCGTTGATTGCGGGCTGCATCCTTTTCTACTTCAAATTTCTCGAACATAAAAGTTCCGGCGACATCACGGTTATTTTGCTCGCGTCGGTCCTGGGCATTCTCGGCAGCTACGGCGTCGCGTGGTTCGGCATCCGCATCAACACGCAGGCCAACAGCCGCACGGCCTTCTCGGCGCTGAAAGGCAATCCGCTCAACACACTGTCCATTCCGCTTCAGTCAGGCATGAGCATCGGCCTGCTGCTGGTCTCCGTGGAATTGTTTTTCATGATCAGCATTTTGATTTTTGTGCCGCGAGAGCTTGTCGGCCCGTGCTTCATCGGCTTTGCCATCGGCGAATCGCTCGGCGCGACGGTGCTGCGCATCTGCGGCGGCATCTTCACAAAAATCGCCGACATCGGCAGCGACCTGATGAAAATTGTTTTCAAGCTGCCTGAGGACGACCCGAAAAATCCGGGCGTCATCGCCGACTGCACCGGAGACAACGCGGGCGACTCGGTCGGCCCGACGGCGGACGGTTTTGAAACCTATGGCGTGACGGGCGTGGCGTTGATCGCGTTTCTTGCGCTGGCGCTGGCGTCCACTCCGGCGGTCTGCGCCACGCTCATCGTCTGGCTTTTTGTGATGAGGGCGCTGATGATTGCGACCTCGCTGGCCTCGTATTTTATCAACGATTCGGTTTGCCGCGCGCGATACGGCAACTTGAAGGATTTTGATTATGAAGCGCCGTTGACCCAGTTGGTCTGGATCACCTCGGTCGTTTCGATTTTCGTCACGTTCGTGGCCAGTTATTTTCTACTGGGCAGGCAGAACGGGTTGAATCCCGATTTGTGGTGGGTGTTGTCGGCGATCATTTCCTGCGGCACGGCGGCGGGCGCGTTGATCCCCGAATTTTCAAAAATTTTCACCAGCACCAATTCGCAGCACGTCAAGGAAATCACCAATTGCTCGAAGCACGGCGGCGCGTCGCTGAACATTTTGTCGGGCTTCGTGGCCGGAAATTTTTCCGCGTTTTGGACCGGCCTCGTTATTCTGGCGCTGATGTTCACGAGCTGCCTTTTCGCGCTGTATCAAGGTTCGCCGGTCGTGGCACTGATGCCCGACGCGCTTAAATTCGCCGCGCCGATTTTCGCGTTCGGCCTCGTCGCGTTCGGATTTCTCGGCATGGGGCCGGTGACGATTGCCGTGGACAGTTACGGCCCGGTCACCGACAACGCGCAGTCCATTTATGAATTGAGCCGGATTGAATCGCGCAAAAACATCCGCGCCGAAATCGAGGAGCAGTTTGGCTTCGAGCCTGATTTTGAACACGCCAAGTATCAACTTGAAAAGGGCGACGGCGTGGGCAACACGTTCAAGGCGACCGCAAAACCGGTTTTGATCGGCACGGCGGTCGTCGGCGCGACGACGATGGTTTTCGGCATCATCATCCTGCTCGACAACATCGGCAAGGCCGCCGATCCGTCGTTCAGCATCATTTCCAAATTGAGCCTCGTCATGCCTGAAATCATCCTCGGCCTGCTCATGGGCGGCTCGGTGATTTACTGGTTCACCGGCGCAAGCTGCCAGGCCGTCGTGACCGGCGCATATCGCGCGGTGGTTTATATTCAGGAACACATCAAGCTCGATTCCACCGTCGCGTCGGAAAAGGACAGCAAGGAAGTCGTCCGCATCTGCACCGTTTATGCGCAGAAAGGAATGTGGAACATCTTCATCGTGATTTTCTGCTTCGCGCTGTCGCTGGCGTTTTTCAATCCGTATTTCTTCATCGGCTATCTGATTGCGATTGCATTTTTTGGTTTGTTCCAGGCCATTTTCATGGCGAATGCCGGCGGCGCGTGGGACAACGCCAAGAAAATTGTCGAAGTCGAACTGCGGCAAAAGGGAACTGACCTTCACGCCGCCACCGTCGTCGGCGACACCGTAGGCGATCCGTTCAAGGACACGTCGTCCGTGGCGTTGAATCCGGTGATCAAATTCACCACGCTCTTCGGCCTGCTCGCGGTGGAAATCGCCGTGACGATGCACAGCCAGGATTTGAAGAACGTCATCGGAGGAGTGCTGTTCATCGTCGCGCTGATTTTTGTCCACCGTTCGTTTTACGCCATGCGCGTTCCGGAAGCCACCGACGAAGAATCGTCGTCGCCGGCCGCCCTCGCAACGGAAATTTCAAAAGATTACCGCCCGGATTCGGACAGCTTGAATGGCAAGGATAAAAACATGACATCTCCGACCCTGGAAAATTCACGACGTTGAACCCGGTGCCAATAATTGTTGTGAAGATACTTCTCATCAGCCCCCGGACGCCGGACACGTTCTGGAGTTTCAAGCACGCCATCCGCTTTGTTTCGCGCCGGGCTTCGATGGCGCCGCTCGGATTGCTGACGGTGGCCGCGATGCTTCCGCCGGACTGGGAACTCAAGCTGGTGGATTTGAACGTGGAAAAACTCAAGGATGAAGACCTGCGCCGGGCGGATTATGTATTGCTGGGCGCGATGATTGTCCACAAGGATTCCGTGCGCGAAATCGTGACGCAATGCGCGGCTTTCAAAAAAACGGTCATCGCGGGCGGGCCGCTGTTCACCACCGGCCACGAGGCGTTCCCGGAAATCCAGCACTTCGTCCTCGGCGAGGCCGAGGAACTTATGCCGCAGGTCGTGGCCGATATGCAAAGCGGACAATTGCAGGCCATTTATCGCGCGCCGCACCGGCCGGACATCACCCGCACGCCGCCGCCGCGCTGGGATATCATCAAGTTTCGGCACTACGTCACGATGTCCGTGCAATTCTCTCGCGGCTGCCCGTTCGACTGCGAATTCTGCGACATCATCGTGATGAACGGGCGCGTGCCGCGCACAAAAACGCCTGCGCAATTGATCACCGAACTGGATGGACTCCGTGAACGCGGCTGGAAGGACATGGTTTTCATCGTAGACGACAATTTCATCGGCAACAAGGCTCGGACGAAAACGCTGTTGCACTCGTTGATTGAATGGCGAAAGCGGACGCAGACGAGCATCGGTTTTCTCACCGAGGCGTCGGTCAATCTTGCCGACGACCCGGAATTGTGCGCGCTGATGGTCGAGGCCGGGTTCAGAAAAGTTTTCGTCGGCATCGAAACGCCGTCGGTCGAGTCGCTGGCGGAATGTCACAAACTGCAAAACCGGAACCGCGATTTGGTGGCGTCAGTGCAAACGCTGCAGCGCGCCGGGCTGGAGGTCATGGGCGGATTCATCGTGGGTTTTGACAGCGACCAGAAAGATATTTTCAAGCGGCAGTTTGAATTTATCCAGCGCTCCGGCGTGGCGACGGCGATGGTCGGCCTGCTCACCGCGCTGCCGCAGACGCGCCTCTGGCAGCGGTTGAAAACCGAGGGACGGCTGGAAGTTGAAAGCTCCGGCAACAACACCGACGCCGCGCTGAACTTCAGGCCGAAATTGAACCGCGACTTCCTGCAATCCGGATACCGCGATCTAGTGAAAAAACTTTATGAGCCGGAAAATTATTACCGGCGCATCCGCACGTTTCTCAAAAGCCACCGGCCCGGCGGTCCGCGCCGCCGGCTTTCGCGCGCCGACCTGATCGCCTTTCTGAAAACCTTCTGGGTTCTGGGCGTCTGGCATCGCGGACGCGTGGGTTATTGGCGGCTGTTTTGGGGCACGCTCATCCGGCGTCCGCGCCAGTTTCCGCAGGCAATCGAACTCGCCATCCTGGGCTACCATTTTCGCCGCGTGGCAAAGAGAGTTTGAACGCTCCGAAGATTCAGCAAGAAAAGTCGAAACTTTGGCAATTTACGGAGAGCAAAAATCGAATTGGCGTGCAGCTTCCAATTATGAATGCACTGCCAATCATATCTGCGAATCTGGAGTCATTGGCTGACGGTGTGAAACTGTTTCCCGTCGTCGCGGATGACGATCATCCACTGGAAGATCATCATGGGCTGGAACCGCATCAGTTTTACACCATCGAAGAAATCCATGTTCGCGCGGAAACGGTGACGCCGCTTCTGAAGGAAATGCTGGATCATCTGCCTGTGCCGCATTGGGAAATCAACGGGTAAATCAAAGCCGGGTCAAATCCCGGCGAATGTTTTTCCTTTTGATTCGCTTTCGGTCGGGCTGGCTTGATTTCGGCGGATCATGTCCTGCCGAACCCAAGTCGATGACTCGTGGCTTTGCGCCATGCAGCGACAAGCAAAGGCCGGTTTTGACCAATTGACGGTTGGCGGAAAAATGGCTGCCGCGTTAAGTTGCAAATGTGAAAACAAGCAAAAAACTGAATGCCGCCGACGCGGTTTTGGAATACGCGCTGGAAAAATATCCTGTTTCGTCGAAACTCCGCGACGGCACGCAGGTCGTCCTGCGCCCGTTTTGCCGCCGGGATGAAATCCGGCTGCACAAATTTCTGCTCACCGTGCCCGAGGAAGAGCGCCTGTTCATCAAGAAGCGGATTTCCGAGCGCGCCAAGTTCCGCGAATGGTGCCGTCATCCAGACTTCGCCGAAAATCTGCCGCTGCTGATGCTGCACGGCGTGAAAATCATCGGCGAGGCGACCTTGCGCCAGCGTCCCGGCGGATGGAAACGCCACATCGGAGTGCTCACCATGTTGACGCACCCGGACTATCGCGGACGGGATGTCGCCAGAATTTTAATCGCGGAGCAGGTCGAGATCGCCCGCGCCCTGGGATTGCGCAGGCTGGAATCCGAACTGAACGGCGAACGCAAAATCGCCATCCGCGCGCTTGAGGACGCCGGCTTTCATCCCTTGATGCGTTTGACGGATTATGTGGTTGATATGAACGCGGTTCCCCACGATTACGTCCTGATGGGATTGGATTTGAAAGTGGACGAAGAATACGCGGGTGTCGGCGAGTAGCAAAAACGAATCCGGGCAAGATTATGAGCCAGATATTGAGAATGATTGAAAAGCACATCGCGATGTCGGACATCAGAAACCGCTTGGAAGAATCCGTCCCGCAGCCGGGCCGGTATATCGCGGAGGATGGTGCGGCTTTCGGGCCTTGCCTGCTGGTTTCGCGCGAATGTGGCAGCGGCGGCGACCTACTGGCGCAGCAGGCCGGCGCGCGGCTGGGCTGGAATGTTTTTGACAACAAAATGGTGGATGAAATAGCGCAAAGCGCCCGCGTCCATCAACGTCTCGTGCAGAGCGTTGATGAGCATGTTCATTCTTATTGGGAGCGGACGTGGCGGGATTTTTTGCTGGACGATCTCGCGGATGAAAAGTATTTGCGCCACCTCAAACAAGTGGTCACCGCGTTGGGGCATCACGGCAACGTCGTGCTCGTCGGACGCGGCGCTCAATTCCTGCTCCCTTCACAGTGCGGATTGCGCGTGCGCCTGGTGGCACCGTTGGAGGCGAGGGCGAAAAGGCTGGCTGAATACGAAAAATTGTCCCTGAAACAGGCGCGATTGAAAGTGGAAGGGATTGACAAGGAACGCGCGGCCTTCATCTGGAAAAATTTCAGGCAGGATGCCGGTCTGCCATCGAACCACGACCTGATCATCAACACCGGCGAAATCAGCATCGAAGACACGACAGAACTTGTGCTGGACGCAGTCGAAAGGAAGCTCGGCGTGCCTTTGAAATAACAGCCGGTCTTCTGCGAAAAATCGCAAGGTCAAATTAGCATTTTTCGCACCCGATTCTCCTTGGACTATCGGTCCAATCTGCTTCACATTTAATTCCCATCGTTGACAGCCTGCCACCGGTGATTTTGAAAAAAGACCGGAAAGCTTTTGTCCGGCAACGGTCAAGATGCGCGTTTCCGTCCGACTGCGAATTAACTTGCCATTGACCCGGTCGCACCCAAAAATAATTGTCGTCATATTTGCAACTAATTTCGACATGAAAGCCAGTTTAGCTCAGTGGTAGAGCAACGGTTTTGTAAACCGTCGGTCGTCGGTTCAAATCCGACAACTGGCTCCAACTATTTTTCACTATATTGTCATTATTCAGTCACAAGGTATTCACTATTCATTTGACCCATTTTTAAAGATGCCAAGTGTGGAATTAATTTTTCCGCCTACTGGCGGTTCTTGTCTGTGCGGCGATGAGCGCGTTCGCGGGCTTTGCGCAGTGCATCGATGGCGAATTCCGTGCTGGCCGGTTTTTCCGGCGGGGGTCTCGGTTCGGCAGGCGCGGCTGAAACCTGCTCGGCGGGATTTGCAGCCGTCTTTCGCGCCGTTTTACGGATGAGCCACGGAAAAACCGTTTTTTGCACAGGAGCGGCCCGCAGCGTTTTTGCGGAGGCTTCTTCCGGTTCAACCTTGACGCCGACTTTGCGCCCGAACATTCTTGAAACCCATCCGGTGCGCCGTTCCAAAATTTCGAGTAAAAATAAA
>Ga0208220_1000379_pt1 | contig 18817 bp, 12 predicted proteins | sample NGESurdeep092012_9_FD_184484 | JGI IMG/M metagenome (GOLD analysis project Ga0208220, IMG submission 184484) | Arctic peat soil microbial communities from Barrow, Alaska - NGEE Surface sample F53-1 deep-092012 (SPAdes) | ecosystem: Environmental > Terrestrial > Soil > Wetlands > Peat ...
TATTTCGAAAATTTCGGTGTGGATCTGTCGGATAATGGCACCGTAGATGGGTCGGCAAAGTGTGTCAATAGGAACTTTTCTTGTGAATTTAATGAATTCGTGAGACCCAGTGAGAACTTTCCGGCTCGATAGTTAAACGTTTCCGCGCTGGCTCAATGCCTTGATGGGAATCGAAATGTTTCGAATTGTCGGCCGCGGATGAAGCCGACGACGCCGCTGGTACCGTGGCCAGGCCCGGTCGGCTCGGGTGGTAACGTGCGCCTCGGCACTGCTTGCTACCGGATCGAGGACAGGTGACAACGGCGGAGGACGCCAAACCGCTGCAGGCCGGCCAGCCGGCGGTCTCACGGCGACCCTGGGCGCCCTTCATCGCCGTGCTGATGCTGGCGTACTTCGGCGCCTCGGTCGCGCTCTTCGCCCCGGTCGAGAACGTGCTGCCGAGGCTGATCGAATCGGCCGCGGGCGGCCAGCACAAGGCCGTCTACCTCGGGCTTGTCACCGGTCTTGGCGCCGTCGCGGCGCTGATCTTCAACCCGGTCGCGGGCTATTTCTCCGACCGGTGGGTGACCTCGGACAACCGCTCCGCGGTGGTGGCGATCGGCCTGGCGGGCGGGACCGCGTCGCTCGGCCTGCTCGGGCTGCAGCGGTCGGTGATCGGCATCGCGATCTGCTGGACGCTCTGCCAGGCCACGATCAACATCGCCTACTCGTCGATGGCGGCCTCGGTCATCGACCACGTGCCGAAGAAGGACTGGGGGTTCGCCTGGGGCCTGCTCGCGGTCGCCCAGGCGCTCGGCATCATCCTCGGCTTCGGCGCGATCGTCCTGGTCTTCCCGTCGGTGACCGGCGGGATGACGGCGGTCACGGTCATGTACGCCATCAGCCTCCTCCCGCTCGTGCTGCTGCTCCGACGGCTGCCGCGGGTGCAGCTCAGCGGTGCCGGCCGGCCCGTCCGCGAGGGCCTCAAGGCGCTGCTGAACGGCGGCACCGGCTACAGCGCGGTCTGGATCGGCCAGTTCCTGATGGAGCTGGCCAACTCGATCGCCCTGCTCTACCTCTACTACTACCTGCAGGACGTCATCCACTACCCGAAGCCGGGGACCGGCCAGCTCATCCTGGTCTCGGTCGCGACCGGCGCGACGATCATCGCCACGGTATCGATCGGCCGCCTGGCCGACCGGTCGTCGGGCTACCGGCGGTACGCGATGCTCGCCACCACGCTGCTGGCCGCGACCGGCTTCACGCTCGCCGTCATCAACTCGTGGGACCCGGTGATCGCCTGCGCGTTCGCGCTCGGGGCCGGGTACGGCGCGTACCAGTCGGTCAGCTCGGCGCTGTCCCTGACGGTGCTGCCCGATCGGGCGAGCGCAGCCCGCGACCTCGGCATCATCAACATCGCGTCCTCGATCCCCCAGGTCATCGGCCCGTCCGTGGCCGCCCTGGTGATCACGGTCGGCTTGGGCTACCGCGGCCTGTTCGCCTTCGCCGGCCTGCTCGCGCTGGGCGCCTGCGCCGCCTTCTCCCGGGTTCCCGCCAACCCCCAGGCGTGACCACCGGGCCCGGCTGGCAACCGCCCGCCCGCGTTGACCAAATCAGCCGACCTGCCAGGCCGCCGCGTCGTCGCGGAGGGACGCGTACCGCTCACGCACCTCAGGAGTGGCGGCGGCCTCGTATGTCACCGACGCCGAGGTCGGCCAGAGCGGGGGCTCGTCCGCACCGGACAGCGCCCACGCCGCCTGCCGGGCCGCGCCGAGCGCTACGTACTCCGCCGCCTCGGGAACCGCCACCGGCAGGCCAAAGATCGCCGGCGCGATCTGGCGTACCGCCACGGATTGCGCCGCCCCGCCGGTCAGTACGACCCGGGAAGGCGTGATCCCGCAGGGCCGCAGGCAGTCGATCGCGTCGGCCAGCGAGCAGAGCACCGCCTCGACCGCCGCGCGGGCCATGTTCTCCCTGGTCATGTTGGCGGTGGTGAGTCCCCGGAGCACGCCGTTGGCCGACGGGCGGTTGGGCGTGCGCTCGCCGTCTAGGTAGGGGAGCAGCGTCACGCCCCCAGCCCCGGCCGGCGCGGCCAGCGCCAGCTCGGCCAGCCCGGCCGCGGAAACGCCGAGCATCCCGGCGGTCACGTCGAGCACCCTGGCCGCGTTGATCGTGCAGGCAAGGGGCAGGTACCGGCCGGTGGCGTCGGCGAACCCGCAGACCAGCCCGGTGGGATCGGCGGACTCCTTCGCGGTGGCCGCGTACGCCGTTCCCGAGGTGCCGATGGACACCGCCACGTCGCCGTCGAGCAGGCCGAGCCCGAGCGCCGCGCCCATGTTGTCCCCGGTGCCCGCGGACAGGGCCGCGCCCCACGGGGTTCGCCCCACGACCTCCGCAGGCCGGGCCACCCGCGGCAGCGCGACCGGCCGGCCGAGGGCGCGCTCGGCGTAGTCCGGCCGCCAGGCGCCCTCGGCCGGGGAGAAGTACCCGGTCCCTGAGGCGTCCCCCCGGTCGGTCGTCGGCTCGACCCGCGGATCCCCGCCGGCCAGCTTCCAGGTCAGCCAGTCGTGCGGCAGCAGCACCCGGTGCACCCGGGCGGCGTTGCCGGGCTCGTTCTCGGCCAGCCAGCGGAGCTTGGTGACGGTGAACGACATCGTCGGGACCGACCCGGTCCGCGCCGCCCACTCGGCCGGCCCGCCGAACTCGGTGACGAGCGCGGCCGCCTGCGGCGCCGACTTCACGTCGTTCCACAGCATCGCGTCCCTGATGACCGCGCCCGAGTCGTCGAGCACGACCATGCCGTGCTGCTGGGCCGCGACCCCGACCGCCGCCGCCCGTTCCAGCAGGTCACGGCCCGCCGAGGTGAGCGCCTCCCACCACCGCTCAGGCGGGCATTCGGTGCCGGCCGGGTGCGGCGCGCTCGCGGACCCGATGACGGCCCCGTCCTCGGCCCGGCACAGCAGCACTTTGGTGGATTGCGTGGAGGAGTCAACCCCGGCGACCAGATCCATGCCCGTGATGCTAGCGGCGTCAGCCCGGCCCGGCGACCCCGGGAAGGCGAGAGCTGAGGTGCCGCGCGGAGCACGGGTCCGTTCGGGATAAAGGACTTTGAATTTTCCGAACGGACCCTTGGCTCCAGCCTTCGTTCGGGCAACAGGCCGGGGTTCCGGGGGTGTCCCCCGGGGAGGCAGTACAGGCTTGATGCCCCGATATCTTTGCCTTTGATCGGGGCATCAAGCCTGTAACCTGGCATCATGGATTCATGGCGCGGCGCTGAGGTTCCCGTTCTGCCGGGGCACGGGGTGGAAGTACGGCTGCGGGACACGGCGACCGGGGAGCTCACCGTCGCGGCCGCCGGGCACCAGGCGACGCTGTACGCCTGCGGGATCACCCCCTATGACGCGACCCACATGGGCCATGCCGGCACCTTCACGGCCTGGGACCTGCTGGTCCGCGCGTGGCTGGACGCCGGGCATGACGTGGTCTACACCCAGAACGTGACCGACGTGGACGACCCGCTGCTCGAGCGGGCCGAGCGCGACGGAGAGGACTGGCGCGAGCTCGCGGTGCGCGAGACCGACCGGTACCGCCGCGACATGGAGGCGCTCAGGAACCTGCCCCCGACCCACTTCATCGGCGCGGTGGAGGCGATCGGCATCATCGACGCGTTCGCCGAGCGGCTCGCCGCCCGCGGCTCCCTGTACGACCTGGACGGCGACGTCTACTTCGCCCGCGGCGCGGACCAGGCGTTCGGCGCGCTGTCGGGGCCGGGCACCGCCACCGGCCTGTCCGTCGAGCAGATGATCGAGCTGTCGGCCGAGCGCGGCGGCGACCCCGAGCGGCCGGGCAAGAAGGATCCGCTCGACCCGCTCGTCTGGCGGGCGGAGCGGCCGGGCGAGCCCGCCTGGGAGTCCCGCTTCGGCCGCGGCCGGCCGGGCTGGCACGTCGAGTGCTCCGCCATCGCCGCCGAGTACCTCGGCTCGTCCTTCGACGTGCAGGCGGGCGGCAGCGATCTGGTGTTCCCGCACCACGAGATGAGCGGTTCGCACGCGCGCGTCGCCTGCGGCGAGGACGCGTTCGCCCGGGTCTACGCGCACTCGGGCATGGTGGGCTACCAGGGCGCGAAGATGTCCAAGTCGCTCGGCAACCTGGTCTTCGTCTCGCGGCTGCGCGCGGACGGCGTCGACCCGATGGCGATCCGGCTGGCGCTGCTCGCGCATCACTACAAGTCTGACTGGGAGTGGGGCGACGAGGAGCTGGCGCGGGCGCAGGCCCGCCTCGATCGCTGGCGCGCGGCCGTCGCCGTGACCGCGTCCCCGGCGACGCCGACGGCAGCCGCCGTCCTCGCGACGGTCCGCGAGCGGATGGCGGACGACCTGGACGCGCCGGGCGCGCTGGCCGCCATCGACGCGTGGGCGGAGGCGGCGCCGGCCGGCGGCAACGCCGGCGGCGCGGCCGGGGAAACGTCGCTGATCCGCGACACCGCCGACGCGCTGCTCGGCGTGGCTCTCTAGCCTCCTTTACCAACAGTCAGCCATCCCGTCAAGCAACATTTTCCTGTCGCTGTGGATTTCTCGGCACCTTCTCCACAGTTCCACTCATCGCATTCATTTTCGCATACCCCCCGCCGCAAGCTGTTTCCATGACACCCAACCCCTCCACACCCGCCCAGCCCAAGCACTCCGCCCCGGCCGGGCAGCAGCCTCCCGATGAGCCGCAGCGCTCCCGCCAGCGAGAGAACCCGCCCGACGCCCGGACCCCGCAGCAGCGAGTGCGAATCAGCTCGCCCCTGGCGCTGCTCGCGGTCGTCCCCGGGCTGCTCGGGTTCGAGCCGGCCGACAGCATCGTCGTGATCGCGACCGGCCAGCCCGGTGGCGAGGTCCAGCTCACGCTCAGATACGACCTGCCCGATCCGACCGTCCCGCGCGGGGCCGCCGCGATCGCCGAGGGCGTGATGAACATCCTCAGCGTGCAGCACATCACCACGGCGGCCGCGGTCGGCTACGGCGCTGACGGCGCGGTCTCGCCGGTCGCGGCGGCGCTGCGGTCGCGAGCGGACGAGGCAGGGATCACGCTGACCGACGTGCTCCGCGCCGAGGACGGCCGCTACTGGTCCTACGTCTGCTCGAACCCGAGGTGCTGCCCGACCGACGGCACGCCGTTCGACGTCGCCGGCCACCCGGTCGCTCGCGCCTTCGCCGCCAGCGGGCGGCGGGTGCTTGCGAGCAGGCAGGAACTGGCGGCCACGATCGCCCCGGCCGACGGCGAGCGGGCCGCGGCGATGCAGCTGGCCACCAGGAAGGTCGAGGGGCAGGTCGCCGCCCGGGTCGGCCGGATGGCGCGGATCGGCCACCGGATCGCCCGGCGCCGCCTCGTCGCCGCCGTCGGGCAGCCGATGACCGCCGACGCGATCCGCCGCTACCGAGCCGGGGGCGCGCTCGGCCTCGAGCCCGCCGCCTGGCTCATCGTCGCCCTGCGCGAGCTGCGGGTGCGCGACGATGCCTGGGCGCGGATGCTGCCCGAGCACAACGCCGAGCACACGCGGCTCTGGGCCGACCTGACCCGACTCGCACCGCCCGGCTACGTCGCCGCCCCGGCGTCGTTGCTGGCCTTCGTCGCCTGGCAGGCGGGTGACGGCACGCTCGCCAACATCGCCCTCGACCGTGCGCTGGCCGACGACCGGCGCTACTCCATGGCCAGGCTGCTGCGCCGGGCGCTCGACTCCGGCGCGCCCCCTTCGGTCGCCCGGCTGCCGATGACTCCGGAGGAGGTGGCCGCCAACTACGACGCCCAGGATGCGGCGGCGGACGCCGAAGCGGCCGAGGCCGCGGTGGCGGGATGAGACGCCAATGCGTCCCTGCAGGTGAGACGGCGCGGAGCTGACTACGTATGACCCGATACACTGCCTGAGCCGTTGCCCCGGTGGGCGCGGAGCTTGCCCCGTTTGTTCTCTTGTGCGCATCCTTGTCTTGATGGCCGCGCAGGGACGGGCGGGATGGCCTGAAGGTAGCGAGGAGGAGCACGTGACCGGTATCTCAGCACTGCCGCCTGCAAAGCTAGCAGCGCACGAGGCTGAGGTGGCGCGGCTGCGCGACGCGTACGCCGCGGTGCCGCCCGGTGTGCCGGTGCGCCTTGCCAAGCCGACCTCCAACCTGTTCCGCTTCCGCGACTCCGCCAAGCCGGGTTCGGCGGCGGATCGAGTCAGCCTCGACGTGTCCGCGTTCGCGCACGTGATCCACGTGGACGCCGCCGCCAGGACCGCCGTCGTCGGCGGCATGACCACGTACCAGGATCTCTGCGACGCCACCTTGCCGCACGGGCTCATGCCGCTGGTCGTGCCGCAGCTCAAGACGATTACCCTCGGCGGCGCCGTCACCGGGCTCGGCATCGAGTCAACGTCGCTCTGGCACGGGCTGCCGCACGAGTCCGTCATCGAGATGGAGATCCTCACCGGCGACGGGTCGATCGTGATCGCGACCAAGGACAACGAGCACAGCGACCTGTACTACGGCTTCCCGAACTCCTACGGCACGCTCGGCTACTCGCTCGCCCTGACGATCGATCTGATGCCGGTCAAGCCGTACGTGCACCTGCGGCACTTCGCCTTCAACGACCCGGAAAGCTGCATGAACGCGATCGCCGAGATCGCCGAGGCCGGGAGCTACCACGGTCACAAGGCGGATTTCGTCGACGGCACCGCGTTCAGCAACAGCGAGCTGTACCTGAGCGTCGGCGCGTTCAGCGACAAGGCCCCCTGGCTCAGCGACTACACCGGCCAGCAGGTCTACTACAAGTCGATGCAGACCAGTCGGGAGGACTTCCTCACGATCAAGGACTACATCTGGCGCTGGGACACCGACTGGTTCTGGTGCTCCCGCCCGTTCGGCGTGCAGAACAGCAAGCTCCGCCCCTTCTGGCCGCGCAAGTACCGCCGGTCGGACGTCTACCGCAAGCTCGTCGCGTTCGATCAGAAGCACGGCCTCACCGCCGCGCTCTACGGACGGCGGCACCAGCCGCAGCGGGAGCTGGTCATCCAGGACGTCGAGATCCCGGTCGAGCGCGGCCGTGAGTTCCTCGAGTTCTTCGCGAGAAGCGTGCGGATGAACCCGGTCTGGCTCTGTCCCCTCCGGCTCCGGGGCGACCGGCCGTGGACGCTCTACCCGATGCAGCCGGGCGAGGTCTACGTCAACTTCGGCTTCTGGGGCGCGGTCCCGCTGCCGCCGGGCAAGAGCGACGGCTACTTCAACCGGATGGTGGAGGAGGAGGTCAGCGCGCTCGACGGGCACAAGTCGCTGTACTCCACCTCCTTCTACTCCGAGGAGGAGTTCCGCCGCCGCTACAGCGGCGCGGAGTACGACAAGCTCAAGGCCGAGTACGACGGGAGCGGCAGGCTCCTCGGCCTCTACGACAAGTGCGTGCGCGGTCGCTGACCACGCTGCCGGGCAGAGCTGCCGGGCAGTGCAGCTGACGCGGTCAAAAGCGGCTAACGAACAAGGCGGCCACAACGTGAAAGGAACGCTCTATGGCGCTGGCTGAGATATTCGAGACGATCGCAGGTCCGGATGCTCCGGTCGAATTCAAGGCGTACGACGGATCAATCGCGGGAGCCCCCGACTCCCCGATCAAGATCACCGTACGTTCGCCTGTCGCCGTCTCGTATCTGGCGCAGGCACCGGGCGCGCTCGGCCTGGCCCGGGCCTACGTCTCCGGCCACCTCGACGTGGAGGGCGACATGATCGTCGCGCTCTCGCGCCTGTCCAAGGCGCAGGACTCGCAGGTGAGCTGGGGCGAGCGGCTCAAGCTGCTGCAGTCGCTGGGCGGCCCCAAGGTGCTGTTCCCCCGGGTCCCGCCGCCGCCGCAGGAGGTGCAGCCGCGCCGCCGGGGGATGACCGTCGGCCGGATGCACTCCAAGAGCCGGGACGCGAGCTCGATCTCGCACCATTACGACGTGTCCAACCGGTTCTACGAGTGGGTGCTCGGCCCGACGATGGCCTACACCTGCGCCTGCTACCCGACGGAGGACGCCACCCTCGAGGAGGCCCAGGAGTACAAGTTCGACCTGGTGGCCAGGAAGATCGGGCTCAAGCCGGGGATGCGGCTGCTGGACGTCGGCTGCGGCTGGGGCGGCATGGTCATGCACGCCGCCCGCGAGTACGGCGTCAAGGCGATCGGCGTCACGCTCTCGGCCGAGCAGGCGATGTGGGCGCAGCAGGCGATCAAGAAGGCCGGCCTCGAGGACCTGGCCGAAGTCCGGCACCAGGACTACCGCGACGTGCCCGAGACGGACTTCGACGCGATCAGCTCGATCGGCATCACCGAGCACATCGGCAAGGCGAACGTCCCCGGCTACTTCGCCTTCCTCAACGGCAAGCTCAAGACCGGCGGCCGGATGCTGAACCACTGCATCACCCGTCCCGACAACACCGGACCCTCCATTTACCGGGACGGTTTCATCAACCGGTACGTCTTCCCTGACGGCGAGCTCGAGGGTCCCGGCTGGCTGGCCGGGGCAATGAACGACAACGGGTTCGAGATCAGGCACGAGGAGAACCTGCGCGAGCACTACTCCAAGACCCTGAAGGCCTGGTGCGCCAACCTCGACGAGCACTGGGACGAGGCGGTCGAGGAGGTCGGCCAGGCCACCGCCCGGGTCTGGCGGCTGTACATGGCAGGCTGCGTACTCGGTTTCGACCGCAACGTCGTCCAGCTCCACCAGATCCTCGGCGTCAAGCTGGACTCCGGCGGCAACGCGGGCATGCCGCTGCGCCCGGACTGGGAGCCGTCCGTCGCCCGCGCCCAGGCGTCGGCGTAAGCAGGCAGCCAAAACGGCAACGGACCGTGGCTTCGCGTTGACGGTGAGCGTCGCGTGAGGCCGCGGTCCGTTTCCGGTTCATCACGGCGGCAGCCGCCCGCCAGGTGCGGCTGCCGCCTGCTAGGTGCGGCTGACGGCCATCGGCCCGCGGGCCGACCGTGACTTGCCGAGCAGCGGCGAGGTGATCAGGTAGTCGGCGCTGGTGCGGTTGCAGGCGATCGGGATGTCCCACACCACCGCGATCCTGACCAGCGCCTTGACGTCGGCGTCGTGCGGTTGCGGGCTCATCGGGTCCCAGAAGAAGATCAGCATGTCGAGATCGCTCGAGGCGATCAGCGCGCCGATCTGCTGGTCGCCGCCGAGCGGACCGCTCTGGAAGCAGGTGACGGGAAGGCCGAGCGCGTCGCTGAGCAGGCGGCCGGTGGTGCCGGTCGCGTACAGGATGTGGTCGGAGAGTATGTCCCGGTTGTACTCGGCCCACTCGAGCAGGTCGTCCTTCCTGTCGTCATGGGCGACCAGGGCGATGCGCTTCGGTTCGGGTGTGGTCGACGTGGTCATGCTCCCAGTGTGCCTGGTGAATGTTGCCGAACTGCCACGTAGGCGTTATGGATTCGTGTACATAGCGTGCTGGCGCGCTACCGGCTGAGATCGGGGCGGATGCGGTATCCTGATGGGGTGAGTCCTGTCCGGCTGCTCCTTAGCTAGCCGCGCCGATCTAACGATCTGTCATCGGCGCGGCCGCTCCTCGTGCGCGGGGGGCATTTTTGTTTTGAGGCAAACACAGCGTTTGGGGCAGGCAGAGCATCCGCCACGCAGGGCGTCCGCTATGCGGGAACTCCCAAGCCGGACCGATCAACGATGAGGACATGATGACTGCGGTCGAAAACGCCGACGAGGCGCAGCGCTACGATCCGCGCGAGATTCAGGACAAATGGCTGACGCACTGGGATGCGGTCGAGCCGTTCCGCGCGAGCGACGACCCGGCTGACCCGCGCGAGCGGTTCTACCTGGCCGACATGTTCCCGTACCCGTCGGGCGACCTGCACATGGGACACGCCGAGGCGTACGCCATCGGCGACGCGATGGCCAGGTACTGGTTCCTGCGCGGCAAGAACGTGCTGCACCCGATTGGCTGGGACGCGTTCGGGCTGCCCGCGGAGAACGCGGCGATCAGGAACAACACGCACCCCATCGACTGGACGTACAAGAACATCGAGACGCAGGCGGCGTCGTTCCGCCGGTACGCGACGTCGTTCGACTGGTCGCGCCGGCTGCAGACCTGCGACCCGGAGTACTACCGGTGGAACCAGTGGCTGTTCCTGCGGTTCTTCGAGCGCGGGCTGGCCTACCGCAAGGGCGGGCACGTCAACTGGTGCCCGAAGGACCAGACCGTGCTGGCGAACGAGCAGGTCGTGAACGGCCGGTGCGAGCGCTGCGGCACCGAGGTAGTCCGCCGGGTGCTGACCCAGTGGTACTTCAAGATCACCGAGTACGCCGACCGGCTGCTGGCGGACGCGGCCGCGCTTGAGGGCAGTTGGCCCGACCGGGTGCTGACCATGCAGCGGAACTGGATCGGCCGCTCAACCGGCGCCGACGTCCAGTTCGAGATCGAGGGGCGCACGGAGCCCGTCACCGTCTACACCACCCGGCCCGACACGCTCTACGGCGCGACGTTCTTCGTCGTCGCCGTTGACTCGCCGCTGGCAGCGGACCTGTGCGCCGACTCGCAGCGGGACGAGTTCGACGCGTACCTGGCGCAGGTGCGGAAGCTGACCGACATCGAGCGGCAGGAGACCGACCGGGAGAAGACCGGCGTCTTCCTGGGCGTGCACGCGGTCAACCCGGTCAACGGCGAGCGCATCCCGGTCTGGGCGGCCGACTACGTGCTGCCCGACTACGGCACCGGCGCGATCATGGCGGTGCCCGCCCATGACCAGCGCGACCTGGACTTCGCCCGGCGGTTCGGCCTGCCGGTGCGGGTGGTCGTCGCCACCGACGGGGCCGACCCGGCCGCCACCGGGGTCGCGGCGCCGGGCAACGGCGTCCTGGTCAACTCCGGGCCGTTGGACGGGCTGTCCAAGGCGGAGGCGATCTCCGCGATTACCGAGATCCTGTCGGAACGGGGCCTGGGCGCCGCGGCGGTCAACTACCGGCTGCGCGACTGGCTGCTGTCCCGGCAGCGGTTCTGGGGCACCCCGATCCCGATAATCCACTGCCCGTCCTGCGGTGAGGTGCCGGTTCCGGAGGAGTCCCTGCCGGTCGTGCTGCCCGACCTGCGCGGCGCCGACCTGGCCCCGAAGGGCGTGTCGCCGCTGGCGGCCGCGACCGACTGGGTCAACGTCGAGTGCCCCAAGTGCGGGGGCGCGGCGCTGCGCGACACCGACACCATGGACACGTTCGTGGACTCCTCGTGGTACGTATTCCGGTACTGCTCGCCGGGTTACGAGGGCGGCCCGTTCCGGCCGGACGACGTCCAGCGCTGGGCGCCGGTGGACCTGTACGTGGGCGGCGTCGAGCACGCGATCCTGCACCTGCTGTACGCCCGCTTCTTCACCAAGGTGCTGCAGGACATGGGGCTGATCTCGTTCGGCGAGCCGTTCACCCGGCTGCTGAACCAGGGCCAGGTGGTCAACGGCGGCAAGGCGATGTCCAAGTCGCTGGGCAACGGCGTCAACCTGGGCGAGCAGATCGAGCTGTTCGGCGTGGACGCGATCCGGCTGACGATGATCTTCGCCTCGCCGCCGCAGGACGACATCGACTGGGCGGACGTGAACCCGGACGCGATGGTCAGGTTCCTGGGCCGGGTACACAGAATCGCCGCCGACGTGGCCGCCGCCGGAGCGCCAGAAAGGGACTTCGGGGCTGGCGACGTGAAGCTGCGCCGGGTCATCCACCGGGTCGTCGATGAGGCGACCAGCCAGGTGGAGAGCTTCCACCTGAACGTGGCCGTGGCCCGGCTGATGGAGCTGGTCAACGCCGTCCGCAAGGCGATCGACTCGGGCCCCGGCCCGGCCGACCCGGCGGTGCGCGAGGGCGCCGAGGCGCTGTCCATCATGTTGTCGCTGTTCGCCCCGTACACCGCGGAGGAGTGCTGGGCGGCGCTGGGCGGCCTGGACCGCGTGGGCCCGGACGGCATCCAGTCCGTGGCCAGGGCCTCCTGGCCGGTCGCGGACCCGGCTCTCCTGGTTCAGGAGACGATCACCTGCGTGGTTCAGGTGAACGGCAAGGTCCGCGACCGGCTGGAAGTATCTCCGGATATCACCGAGGCTGAGCTGCGTGAGCTGGCGCTGGCCGCCTCGGGGGCGGCCCGCGCGCTGTCTGGACTGGGGATCCAGCGGGTGGTGGTGCGGCCGCCCAAGCTGGTCAACATCGTCGCCGCCTTACACGCGGCGGAGAACCGCTACCACCTTGCCGAGAACGGCGGCGTCGTCGCCGAGGATCGGCGTGAAGGCGGGGTTGTGGGGCATCAGCCAGACGTGCCCGTCGCTCTGCTTGAGGGTCTTGACGGTGGCCTCGCCGTCGATCATGGCCGCGACGATCTCGCCGTTCTCGGCGCTCTCCTGCTGACGGATGACCACCCAGTCGCCGTCGGCGATGGCTGCGTTGATCATCGAGTCGCCCGCCACCTTGAGCATGAACAGGTTGCCCTCGCCCACTAGCTGCCGGGGGAGCGGGAAGATCTCCTCGATCTGCTGCTCGGCCAGGATCGGGCCGCCCGCCGCGATCCGCCCGACCAGCGGAACGTAGGCCGCCTCCTGGGAGGCGATGTCCATCCCGTCGGCGGCCGGGTCCTGGTCGCCGTCCTTGCCGTTCTGCTCCGGCCGGATGGCGGGGTGGTTGGGCAGCCTGACCTCGACCGTGCGCGGCCGGCCGACGTCGCGGTGCAGGTAGCCCTTGCGCTGCAGTGTGGAGAGCTGGTACGAAACGCTCGACGTGCTGGTCAGGCCGACCGCCTCGCCAATCTCCCGCATCGACGGCGGGTAGCCCCGCTTCTGCACCGAGTCCCTGATGACCTGCAGCACCTTGCGCTGCCGCCAGGTGAGCACGTGATCGGGGTCGGGCTTGTCCGGCGTCTCCGGGATCACGACCGGGACGCTGCCCTTGGGCTTGCGGCCCGGCCTGCCCTTCGGGCGTACCGGTACGTCCGCAATTTCGGGTGTGCCGTAATCTGCGGTGTCGTCCATCGGATGAACCTCCGATTTCTTGGGTTGTTGGTTACGGATACGAGCCTAGCCCTAATCTTCGATTTCACCAAACATCTGTTCGACGTGTCGTGGAAATGTCGGCCCGTCGAGGTACAAAGATGGCATGCGAGGCGTGCGAAGGATCGCGGGCGGCGCCGGGCGCGGCACCCGGCGTTCGCGCGCGCGACACGCCGCGGGCGGCCTTGGTCTGCCGGGGCGACCAGGAATTTTGGCCGGGATAGGCGTCCCGGGTTGCCGAGGGCCGCCACCCTGGACTACGGTTGACCACAACATCTAGTAGTTACAGTGATGTTGTTCTTCTAGAAGTAGTGGACATTCGTAGTAGAATGGGTACCTCAAGGAACGCCTGGGGGTGATCGCGTGTACTGTCCGTTCTGCCGCCATCCGGACAGCCGGGTTATTGACAGCCGGGCTGCCGACGACGGCGTCGCGATCCGCCGGCGGCGTTCCTGCCCCGAGTGCGGACGGCGGTTCACCACCCAGGAGTCGGTCATCCTGATGGTGGCCAAGCGCAGCGGGGTGACCGAGCCGTTCACCAGAGACAAGATCGTCCGCGGTGTGCAGCGCGCCTGCCAGGGCCGGCCAGTCGACGAGGACCAGCTCGCCATGCTCGCCCAGCGGGTGGAGGAGACGATCCGGGCGCGGGGCCTCGCCGAGGTGCCGTCGCACGAGGTGGGGCTGGCGATCCTCGGGCCGCTCCGCGACCTCGACGAGGTCGCGTACCTCAGATTCGCCAGCGTTTACCGGGGCTTCGAGTCGCTCGACGACTTCGAGAAGGCAATCTCAGAACTGCGCGGCCGGCACCGAGAGGATGTCGGCGGGGAAGTCGGCGGGGACATCGACGACCCGGGCGCGCTTGATGGACGGCCTGGCTAGGCCGAGGGACTGAATAGGGCGGGCAGCAGCCGACGGTCGCGGTGCCGGACGGTCTTTTTAATGCTGCCACATAAAAGTGCAAACGACGCTGAGGACGGGTCCGGCGGGACCCGTGACGAAGGGGGAATGGGAGCTATGACGGAGACGGCGAGCGGTCCGGCGGCGCGCAAGGGCAAGCGCGGCGCCAAGGGGATGAAGATCCGGCGGATTCACACCACGCCCGGCGTGCACCCGTACGACCAGGTTGCGTGGGAGCGGCGCGACGTGGTGATGACCAACTGGCGGGACGGCTCGATCAACTTCGAGCAGCGCGGGGTCGAGTTCCCCGACTTCTGGTCGGTCAACGCGGGCAACATCGTCACCACCAAGTACTTCCGCGGCGCGGTGGGCACCCCGCAGCGCGAGTGGTCGCTGAAGCAGCTGGTCGACCGGGTGGTTGACGTCTACACGTCCACCGGCCGGGAGCACGGCTACTTCGCCTCCGACGCGGACGCCGAGATCTTCGACCACGAGCTCAAGTACGCGCTGGTCCACCAGATCTTCTCGTTCAACTCCCCGGTCTGGTTCAACGTCGGCACCACCGCCCAGCAGCAGGTGTCGGCGTGCTTCATCCTGTCGGTTGACGACACGATTGAGTCGATCCTCAACTGGTACAGCGAAGAGGGCCAGATCTTCCGCGGCGGCTCCGGCGCGGGCGTGAACCTGTCCAAGATCAGGTCGAGCAAGGAGCTGCTCACCTCCGGCGGCACCGCCAGCGGCCCGGTCAGCTTCATGCGCGGCGCGGACGCGTCGGCCGGCACGATCAAGTCCGGCGGCGCCACCCGCCGCGCGGCCAAGATGGTCGTACTCGACGTGGACCACCCCGACATCGCCGATTTCATCGAGACCAAGGCCCGCGAGGAGAACAAGATCCGCGCCCTGCGCGACGCCGGGTTCGACATGGACCTCGGCGGCCAGGACATCGTCAGCGTCCAGTACCAGAACGCCAACAACTCGGTCCGCGTCAGCGACGAGTTCATGGGCTCGGTCACCGACGGGAAGCCGTTCGACCTGCTCGCCCGCCGCACCGGCGAGGTCATCGAGACGGTCGACGCGAAGAACCTGTTCCGCAAGATCGCGCAGGCGGCCTGGGAATGCGCTGACCCGGGGCTGCAGTACGACGACACGATCAACGACTGGCACACGAACCCGGAGTCGGGGCGGATCACCGCCAGCAACCCCTGCTCCGAGTACCTCAGCCTCGACAACTCCTCCTGCAACCTCGCCAGCATCAACCTGCTGAAGTTCCTCTCGGCCGACGACACCTTCGATGCCGAGCGGTTCGCGCAGATCAGCGAGTTGATCATCACCGCCATGGACATCTCGATCACCTTCGCGGACTTCCCGACGGAGAAGATCGGCCAGATCACCAGGGACTACCGCCAGCTCGGGATCGGCTACGCCAACCTCGGCGCGCTGCTGATGGCGACCGGGCACGCCTACGACTCGGCGGGCGGGCGCGCGATCGCCGCCGCGATCACCTCGCTGATGACCGCATCCGCCTACCGGAAGTCGGCCGAGCTCGCGGGCATCGTCGGCCCCTACGAGGGCTACGCGAAGAACGCGACCGCGCACAAGCGCGTCATCCGCAAGCACGCGGATGCCAGCGCCGGCGTCCGCCCGGCGGCCGCGTTCGACGAGGCCATCCTCGACCTGGCGAACAAGACCTGGCAGCAGTGCGTCACCCTCGGCGATGCCAACGGCTACCGGAACGCCCAGGCCAGCCTGCTCGCCCCGACCGGGACGATCGGCTTCATGATGGACTGCGACACCACCGGCATCGAGCCGGACCTGGCCCTGGTCAAGTTCAAGAAGCTGGTCGGCGGCGGGTCCATGCAGATCGTCAACCAGACCGTTCCCCGCGCGCTGAAGAACCTCGGCTACCAGCCCGAGCAGAGCGAGGCGATCACCGAGTACATCGGCGAGCGCGGCCACGTGGTGAACGCCCCCGGCCTCAAGACCGAGCACTACGAGGTGTTCGACTGCGCGATGGGCGAGCGCTCGATCAGCCCGATGGGCCACGTGCGTATGATGGCGGCGGTGCAGCCGATGCTGTCCGGCTCGATCTCCAAGACCGTGAACATGCCCGAGGCGGCGACGATCGAGGACGTCGAGGAGATCTACTACGAGGGCTGGAAGCTCGGCCTGAAGGCGCTGGCGATCTACCGCGACAACTGCAAGGTAGGGCAGCCGCTCTCGATCGCCAAGCCGAAGGACAAGCAGGAGGCCGCTCCGGTCTCGGCCCCGGCCCCGGCGGCGGAGCCGCACGAGCACCGCCCGGTCCGCCGACGCCTGCCGAAGACCAGGTCCGCGACCGTGACCAGGTTCGACGTGGCCGGCGCGGAGGGCTACATGACCGCCTCCACCTACCCGGACGACGGCGTGGGCGAGGTCTTCCTCAAGCTCGGCAAGCAGGGCTCCACGCTGGCGGGCGTGATGGACGCGTTCTCGATGGCGATCTCGGTCGGGCTGCAGTACGGCATCCCGCTCGAGTCCTACGTCGCGAAGTTCACCAACCTGCGGTTCGAGCCGGCCGGCATGACCGACGACCCGGACATCCGGATCGCGACCTCGATGATGGACTACATCTTCCGTCGTCTCGCGCTCGACCACCTGCCCTACGAGCGTCGCGCCGAGCTCGGCATCCTGTCCGCCGCCGAGCGCGCGGCCGAGCTCTCCGGCCAGGATCCGGCCACGCTGAGCGTCGAGGTCGACCCGGTGACGCTGGCCCAGTCCTTCGGCGGGGAAGACGCCGGCCATCAGGAGCGCGCGGTCGCCGCGGCGGCCCCCGCCGCTCCCGCTCCCGCTCCCGCTCCGGCTCCGGCGCCCGCGCCCGCCGAGGCCGCGGCCGCGCGGCCCGCCGGCCCGCACTCCACCGCCGAGCTAATCGAGTTCCAGCAGGGCCGCACGGCGGACGCCCCGCTGTGCCTGACCTGCGGAACCAAGATGCGCCCGGCCGGCAGCTGCTACGTCTGCGAGGGCTGCGGCTCCACCAGCGGCTGCAGCTGAATATAGGAAAAGTTGCATCAGATGCATCATTCCGCAGGTTTAGTTCAAACAAGTAATGCCTGGTGGGCGGCGGCCTTGGTTGCGATACCAGACCGCCGCCCGGGCCAAGGTCGCTACAGGTGGGCCTGCTAACGATCTTTAAAGGCTGAGGTTACGGGTCTGGCGTTGGCTGGCGGTTCGAGGTATGCCGATGTCATGAGATATGCCGATGGCGGCGGGCTGACCGCCGCGGAGCGGGCCCGCCGTGAGCGGGTCCGGCTGGACGCTGCGGAGCTGATCGAGTCAGGGGCCGGCGACCAGGAGGTCGCGGCGCGGTTCCGGGTGTCGCGGATGTCGGCGAACCGGTGGCGGCGGGCGCTGGCCGCGGGCGGCCGGGAGGCCCTGGCCACCAAGGGCGCGGGGGGCGCCAAGTGCAAGCTCGCCCCGGCCCAGCTCGCCGAGCTGGAGGCGGCTCTCGACGCGGGCCCGGCCGTGCAGGGGTGGGATGAGGACCAGTGCTGGACGCTGGCGCGGATCGCGGACCTGGTGGCCCGCCGGTTCCGGGTGCAGTACACGCTGGCGGGGATCGACGTGCTGCTGCACCGGATCGGGTGGAGCGTCCAGGTCCCGGCGCGGCGGGCCGCCGAGCGGGACGAGGCGGCCATCGCCGCCTGGAGGCAGGAGACGTGGCCCGTCATAAAAGGGCCGTCGCGGAGCAGGGCGCCTGGCTGGTCTTCGAGGACGAGTCGGGCCAGGGTTTAAGGCCGCCGAAGGGCCGCACCTGGGGCCGCCGCGGGCGCACCCCGGTGGTGACGGTGACCGGCGGCAGCAACAAGCGCGTCTCGCTCGCCGCGCTGATCGCCGTCCGGGCCGGCCGCCGGCCCCGGCTCATCTACCGGGCGCACGACGGCCGCGGCCGGCCCGGGGACAAGCGCAAGGGGTTCACCGAGACGGAGTACGCCCGGCTGCTGGACGCCGCGCACCAGCAGCTCGGCGGCCCGGTCGTCCTGATCTGGGACAACCTCAACACGCACGTCAGCAAGGCGATGCGCGCGCTGGTCGCGGACCGGGAGTGGCTGACGGCCTTCCAGCTCCCGCCCTACGCCTCCGAGCTCAACCCCGTCGAATCCGTCTGGTCGCACCTGAAAAGGTCCCTGGCCAACCTCGCCAAGCGCGACCTCCCCGAGCTCACCGCCCTGGCCAAGACCCGGCTCAGGCGGATGCAGTACCGGACCGGCCTCCTCGAGGGCTTCCTCGCCGGAACCAGACTCGACCTCACAGGCCTCAGTAACCCCCGCAATTGAAGATCGTTAGCCGGTCGAGTAGCCGGGGGGAGTCTCACCCCCGGCTCTCACAGAACCGTGCTTAACAGTCTCCCGTTACACGGCTCTTCTCATTTGATCTTTCAGAACGTGGATATCCAGGCCCAGTGGGCAAACAGGCCGGGCTCTCGATCGACGAGTCCGGTCCACCACCGTTTGGCCTTCTTGAAACTACCCAGCCGACGATACTTGTTACGAGCCCACCGCACTATGTAGGTATTAATGCGCTGCAAGAGACGATACAACCGCGACCTGTTGAACTTGCCGTAGTAGTTCATCCAGCCGCGCACGACCGGATTTATCCACGCGGCGAGTTCCGCCAGGTCAGACCCGACTCGCTTGTGTATCCGCCAGTCACGAACCTGCTGGCCTTTCGCCTTGAGGGCATCCGGGCCGATTGCAGGCGAGAACGTCGTGAACAGCTGCCCCTTCCTGTTCTCCGCGCTGCGAGGACGGAACTCGTATCCCAGGAACGTGAACGACGTGTGCTCATGAGAGCCCCGCCGGTTCGCGTCCTGCCGGGTAGGCGGCGGCATCTCAGCCGCCGCCCCCCACAGATCCGGACGTGAATCTCTCGATTCATCCGGCTCGTGCCG
>Ga0208220_1000380_pt1 | contig 18793 bp, 14 predicted proteins | sample NGESurdeep092012_9_FD_184484 | JGI IMG/M metagenome (GOLD analysis project Ga0208220, IMG submission 184484) | Arctic peat soil microbial communities from Barrow, Alaska - NGEE Surface sample F53-1 deep-092012 (SPAdes) | ecosystem: Environmental > Terrestrial > Soil > Wetlands > Peat ...
CATCGCAGGCTCCAAAGTCCTTGTCTCTTAACAATACGAAGCTTGAACCTACACTGGGAGGTGCGGATTCACGCAACAATAAGAAATTACGTTTTTGCAAATCTGATAAGCGTCGTCATGCAGAAAAATTTATTTCTCCTTGTTCGATTTGAAATCGCCGTGAAGTCGCACGACGTAAAGTTATTATTGGAAAAATCCTTACCGTCAGGCCGATTTATTGCTTCACACGCGGCGAGCGGCGCAAACCATTTTGCAGCCACAATCGCCAGACGAGCCAGAACGCTTCATTCACAATGCCGCCGGCCATTTTGGAATGTCCCTGCGTGCGCTCGGTGAAAATGATCGGCACTTCGACTATTTTGAATCCCTGCCGCCAAAGTTTGTTCGTCAACTCGATTTGAAATCCGTAGCCGTAGCACTGGATTTTGTCGAGGTTGATGGCTTGCAACGCGCGGCGGCGGAAACATTTATAGCCGCCGGTCGGGTCGCTGAACGGCATTCCCGTGACGAGCGCGACGTATTTGCCCGCGAACCGGCTCAACATCAGCCGTTCCAGCGGCCAGTTCATGACGCGGATGCCGCCGACGTAGCGCGAGCCGAGTACGAGGTCGGCGTCTTCCACCGCCTTGAGAAAATTCGGGATTTCGTCCGGGTCGTGCGAAAAATCACAATCCATCTCGAAGATGAATTCGAATTGGTTTTCCAGCGCCCATTTGAACCCGGCGATGTAGGCGCGGCCCAGTCCATTTTTCCCCGAACGATGCAGGACGTGGATTTGCGGATGCCGCGCGGCAAGTTCGTCGGCGATTTTTCCCGTGCCGTCGGGAGAATTGTCGTCCACGACGAGCAAATCCACCGGCACGGGCAGCGACAAAAGCTTTTGCGCGATGCGCGGGAGGTTGTCCCGCTCATTGTAAGTCGGCACGATGACGAGAGTTGGATTCATGGCGCGGCGCAAATGATTACACGTCAAACGCCTTGAAAACAAGCGGGCACTTTGGCAACGCCCCGCTTGAATGCAGTGCGGGCTTCGTCCGTCAACTTCAAACAAGCTTGAGAATCCAGTCGTAACCTTTCGCCTCCAATTCCAGCGCCAGTTCCTTGCCGCCGGTCTTCACGATGTGTCCGTCCACCAGGACATGGACAAAATCCGGCACGATGAAATTCAGCAGCCGCTGATAATGCGTGATGACGAGCTGCGCGTTGTCAGGGCGCTTCAGGGCGTTGACGCCGTGCGAGACGACTTTGAGCGCGTCAATGTCCAGGCCGGAATCGGTTTCGTCGAGGATGGCGAGCTTGGGTTCGAGCACGGCCATCTGGAAAATTTCCGCGCGCTTTTTTTCGCCGCCGGAAAATCCTTCGTTGACCGAGCGCTTGAGCAAATCTTCCTTGAGTTCGAGCAGCTTCATCTTGTCCTTCACGAGCGCGAGAAAATCAATCGCGTCGAGTTCCGGCTCGCCGCGATGCTTGCGGATCTCGTTGAACGCGGCCTTGAGAAAGTAAGTGCTGTTCACGCCGGGAATCTCGACCGGATATTGGAACGCGAGGAACAGACCTTCGCGCGCACGTTCCTCGGGATCGAGGTCGAGCAGATCCTTGCCGCAATAAAGCACTTCGCCACCGGTCACGTCGTAACCGTCGCGGCCGGCCAGCACTGCGGCGAGTGTGCTTTTGCCGCTGCCGTTCGGCCCCATGACGGCGTGGACTTCGCCGGCGTTGATGGTGAGGCTGACGCCCTTGAGGATTTGTTTGCCCTCGACGCCCGCCGAGAGGTTTTTGATTTCTAATATCGTTTTGCTCATGTTCTAAATTTTTTAGCCACAGATTTTCACAGATGAAACACAGATTTCCGCAAAAAATTCTTATCTGTGAAAATCTGTGTGCATCTGTGGCTTTAATCAGCCGACACTTCCTTCCAGGCTCACGCCCAGAAGTTTCTGCGCTTCGACGGCGAATTCCATCGGCAGTTCCTTGAACACTTCTTTGCAGAAGCCGTTCACGATCATGTTCACCGCGTCCTGCGTCGCGATGCCGCGCGCGTTGCAATAAAAAATCTGGTCCTCGCCGATCTTCGAGGTCGAAGCCTCGTGCTCGACGCTCGCCGACGTGTTTTTCACCTCGATATACGGAAACGTGTGCGCGCCGCACTTCGCGCCGATGAGCATCGAATCGCACTGCGAAAAATTGCGCGCGTTCGTCGCGCTCTTCTGGATCTTCACGAGACCGCGATAACTGTTCTGGCCGTGACCGGCGGAGATGCCCTTGGAAATGATCGTGCTGCTCGTGTTCTTGCCGATGTGGATCATCTTCGTGCCGGTGTCGGCCTGCTGATAATTGTTCGTCACGGCGACGGAATAAAATTCGCCCACGGAATTGTCGCCGAGCAAAATGCAGCTCGGATATTTCCACGTGATCGCCGAGCCGGTCTCGACCTGCGTCCAGCAGATTTTAGAATTTTTGCCTTTGCACAATCCGCGCTTCGTCACGAAATTGTAAATGCCGCCCTTGCCGTTTTCGTCGCCGGGATACCAGTTTTGCACGGTCGAGTATTTTATTTCACCGTTGTCAAGCGCGACGAGTTCAACGACGGCAGCGTGCAATTGGTTTTCGTCGCGCATCGGCGCGGTGCAACCTTCGAGGTAGCTGACGTGCGCGCCTTCGTCGGCGATGATGAGCGTGCGCTCGAACTGGCCGGACTTCGCGGCGTTGATGCGGAAATAGGTCGAAAGTTCCATCGGACAGCGCACGCCTTTCGGGATGTAGCAGAACGAGCCGTCCGTGAAAACGGCGGAGTTCAGCGCGGCATAATAATTGTCCGTGTGCGGCACGACCGAGCCGAGGTATTTTTTGACGAGATCGGGATGGTCATGCACCGCCTCGGTGAACGAACAAAAAATGACGCCTTTTTCCGCGAGCTGTTTGCGGAATGTCGTGCCGACCGAGACGGAATCAAAAATCGCGTCCACCGCCACGCCCGCGAGCTTGGCGTGTTCGCGCAACGGAATGCCGAGCTTTTCGTAAGTCTCCAAAAGTTTTGGATCAACTTCGTCGAGACTTTTCGGTGCGTTGGCCGGCGGCTTGGGCTGGGAAAAATAAGTGATGTCCTGAAAATTTATTTTCGGATATTTGACAAATTGCCACGTCGGTTCGGGCATCGTGAGCCAGTGGCGAAACGCCTTGAGCCGCCAGTCGAGCAGCCATTCCGGCTCGTTTTTCTTGCGCGAAATCAGCCGGATGGTGTCCTCGCTCAAACCCGGCGGCGTGGATTCGGTTTCGACATCGGTGACGAAGCCGTATTTGTATTCCGTCTTGACCAAATCTTCAATTGTCTCGGTGGCTGTGGGCATTTGTTCGTTGAATTGTTAAATCGTTGAATCGTTATTTCTTTTTCGCGCACTCCGCGCAGACGCCGTGAACGGCGATGTCGTAATGATCCACTTTGAAACCTTTCGGTCGCGGCATGACTGTGGAATCCGTCGGCAGCGCGACATCAAAAACTTCGCCGCAAGTATCGCAGAAATAATGGCAATGTTCCTCCATGTTCGGACAAAACCGCGTCGCGCCGCGTTCGAGTTGGACTTGACGAACAAGGCCGCATTTTACGAGCGCATCGAGACAATTATAAACCGTCGCGTGGGAAATCTCCGGCATTGTCTTCTTGGTGCGGATGAAAATTTCCTCGGCGGTCGGGTGATCGCGTTTCTGCGTGACCACGTCATAAACATGCTGGCGCTGCGGCGTGAACCGGAAGCCGCCGGTGTTCAACCGTTCGCTGAATTCATTGCTCAATTTTTTCTCGACCGCGCTCATCGCAAGGGCAAAATAAACAGGAACCCCAGTTACGTCAAGATTTAGAATAATTCTAAATTGAGCCTTTTGCCGGCTGGAGCACCGGTGGGCGGATATTTTATACAAATTTGGCGGCGGCGGTGTCTATCTGGCGGAAACGCAAATGACAAACCTATGAAAACAATAATAAAATTTGTCGCGACGGTTATTTTTGTCGCGGCATTAATTGGGGGCTGCGCAAAAAAAACATCCACAAGCTGGAAATCTATTCAAAATCCGGAAGCCGTCGCCCAATTAAAATCGTTCGTGGCGGAAAAAGAGGCGCAGGCCAAAGCCGATGGAAGTGATGCGCCGCCGGAGTTCAAAGCATATTTTGCGGCGGCAGAAAAAGGCGACTGGCTGGCGGTCAGCAACACCTTCAATGATTTTTCAAAACATGCGCCGCAATATCAGCATTTCGGCACTAACGACGAGCGGTTGCGGGGAGTTAAATGGGCGGCAGTGGTGGAAATTTGGGGCGCGCTTTACGCCTTCAATGTTTCGGACGAAAAGTATTCCGCCGCCTTCGGCAACGACATCATCAAGTCCATCCCGCCCGGAAGCATTTATTTCGGCGGCACGGATTCGGGGCGTTTCGTCATCACGGCGATGCAAAAATCCCATGTGAATGGCGATCCGTTTTTTACGCTCACGCAAAATGCGCTGGCCGACGGGACTTACCTTGATTACTTGCGCTCAATCTATGGAGATAAAATTAAAATTCCCACGCAGGAAGATTTGCAAAAGTGTTTTCGGGATTACACCGAGGACGCGCAACGTCGGATGCAAAATCATCAACTCAAACCGGGAGAAAATGTTCATGTTGATGGAAACGGCCATGTTCAAGTCAGCGGACAAGTCGCCGTCATGGAAGTCAACGGGCTGATTGCCAAAACCATTTTCGACCAAAATCCCGACCGTGAATTTTACATCGAGGAAAGTTTTCCGCTCGACTGGATGTATCCGTATCTCGAACCGCAGGGTTTGATTTTCAAAATCAACCGTCAGCCGCTACCGGAATTGTCCGATGAAATCGTCCAGCGCGACCATGATTACTGGTCAAAATATGTGGCGCCGATGATTGGCGGCTGGTTAAATGACGACACGCTGGTTGAAGAAGTTGCCGCGTTCTCAAAAAGAGTTTTTTTACAGCGCGATTTCAGTGGGTTTAAAGGTGATCCGCTTTTCATTCAGAACGCCATCTCCCGCGAAATGTTTTCCTATTTGCGATCCAATATCGCCGACGTCTACGTCTGGCGCATGAATCACGCCGCGACTTCCGACGAAAAAAACCGCATGGCGCATGAAGCGGATTTTGCCTTTCGCCAGGCGCTGGCATTGTGTCCGTATATGTCTGGAACGGTCAGCAGCTATGTTGATTTGTTGAAAGGCCAAAAACGGATCGCTGATGCCATTTTGGTGGCGGAAACGGCGGCGCAATTTCCGGCCAGCCAGAACAGCGATCCCCGTTCATGCCGCAGGCTGGTTGCTCAACTGAAGCGGCTGCAAGGCGTAAAATAAATTTCCGCGAATTTACTTCTGAAAAACACTGACGTGCGCGGGCGGGAAATTCAACCGGACGATTTTGCAAACCGTGACCGATGAAAACGACAGACAAAATTCTGGTGGCGGTTCTTGGCGCGGCATTGCTGATGGCCGGCTGCGGCAAAAAGCCAGCCATGTCATCGTGGTCGCTCGACAAGTCAGGAGCTTCCGCGCAGTTGAAACAGTTTGTTGCGGCGCAGGAAACCAGGCACGGGCGCTGGCGAAACAGGACGGGAACAAGCTGCCTTCGGAATTCGATGCGTTTTACCGGGCCGCTGAAACGGGCGACTGGCAGGATGCGACCAACCTTTTTGAGCAGATGGGAAAGCGCATTGATGCCGACAGCAGCCTGCGCGGAAGCTGGTGGTCGGCGACATTGGATGCTTACGGCGTGTTTGAGGTGTTTCCGCCCGGTGACAAATATGCGATTGCTTTCGGCAATGACATCATCAAATCCATCCCGGCCGGCAGCATTTATTTTGGCGGAACGGATGCGGGACGGTTTGCCGTCACGGCTTTGCAAAAATCCCAGATGGACGGTGGCGTGCTGGTCGGCGGCGGCTTCACGAACTTGAATGGCACGACCGTCAATCACATCGCACGCTTGAAGACGGATGGCACGCTGGACGAGACGTTCACCAGTCCGTCGTTTTTCATGCTCTCGCAAAATCCGCTCGCCGATGGGACGTATCTGGAATATCTGCGGTCAATGTATGCCGGGAAAATCTACACGCCCACCGACGAAGACCTGCAAAAGAGCTTGCAAGATTACACGACGGATGCACAGCACCGTCTGGCTCACGATCAGCAATTTCTCAATGAGCCAAAGCAACTCAAGCCCGGTGAGGAGGTCAGGTTGGATTCAAACGGACAAATCCAAATGAGCAGTCACATGAATGTAATCGGAGTCAGGGAGTTTCTAACGAAAACCATTTTCGACAAGAATCCCGGCCATGAATTTTACATCGAGGAAAGTTTTCCGCTCGACTGGATGTATCCGCACCTGGAACCGAACGGCTTGATCATGAAAATCAACCGGCAGCAATTGCCTGAATTGTCCGATGAAATCGTCCAGTGCGACAGCGATTACTGGGCAAAATGTGTGACGCCGATGATTGGCGGCTGGCTGGACAAGGACACGCCGGTCAAGGAAGTAGCCACGTTCGCGGAAAAAGTATTTGTCAAAAAAGATTTGAGCGGATTTGCCGGCGACCCGCAATTTATCAAGAGTGAATATTGGTGCGAAAACTTTTCCAAATTGCGGAGTGCCATCGGCGGTCTTTACGAGTGGCGTGCTCAACACGCGACCAACGAGGCGGAAAGACAGCGCATGAACGACGCGGCTGATTTTGCCTTCCGTCAGGCTTGGGCGGTTTGCCCGTATTCGATTGAAACCGTGTTTCGGTATGTGAATCTTTTGACAAGCCAGGACCGCCGGGCTGACGCGCTGCTGGTTGCGGAAACGGCGGCAAAAATGCCTGAAAATAGAGGCAACGATCAATTGCGGTCGCTCGTGACCGAATTAGGGAAATCCCAACATCAATGACATTGGAGTTGTGACTCCATGCTTCAGATTTGCAAAACTTGATTATGGAGTGAACGCGCCCATGCCGCGCGACGTGTAATCCGCCGCGCACGCCGCGTCCGTTTTGAAGAACAACCGCCCCTCGTCCAGAATCCCGAAGAATTTATCGCCGGCATAAAGGCCATGCGCGCCGAACATCGCCCGCGCGCGCAACTCCGGCAACGCGCCCAACTGGTCGAGCACAAATTCTTTGAACGAGTCGTCAGGCGTGAGAATAAAATTATCCGCGTGAGACAGAATTCACAAAATTAACAGAATTTAATTCTGCATAATTCTGTGAATTCTGTCTGAAATCCAACTTGTCGTTGGCCAATGATTTGCTAAATTGCTTTGTATCAGGCGGAGATGGGTAAGCTAGTTAATTTAGTTTCTGCTGAACGTGGCAATTAACTTTTCTGCGCTTCCTTCGCCCAAGTGTCTTTCAATGTGATTGTCCGTGCCTTAAATTTCCGGCTCGCCCCGCGCGCCGTGCCAGACGCGCAGGATTTCCAGAAACTTTTCCTTTGGATGGACGCGATAAACGATGCGGTAATTTTTCACCACAATCTCGCGGATGTTCGGCTGGTTGCGTTCGGGGACAACGCGGCCAAGTTCAGGAAATTTTTCCAGCGTATCCACGCGGTCAAAAATCAGTTCGCCAAGCTTGACCGCCGCCGGTGGATTGTCTTTGGCGATGAACGTGGCGATGTCGCGCAGGTCTTCGCGTGAGCGGAGCGTCCAGACTATTTTGAAATCCACGACGCAAACTCCCTTTTGACCTGTTCGTGCGGGACAACTTCGCCGCGATCCGCCTGCTCCTCGCCCTCGCGGATGGCCGCGAGAAACTCAATCTCCCTGCCGATGTCCTGCAACTTCGTGTCTTCAGGAAGCCGATTCAGCAATTCAACGACGAGTTGTTTGTCGCTCATAAAAACAATGTAGCAAAAGTCCGCGTGATTGCAAAGTGCAGAATCACAATTCAAATTTCGTTCAGCTTTTCTGCGCTTCCTTTGCCCAAGTGTCTTTCAACGTAATTGTGCGATTGAAAATTGATTTTTGCGAGTTGGAATCTTTGTCCAAGTTGAAATAGCCGATGCGCTCGAATTGATAGCGCAATTCCGGCTTCGCGTCTTTCAAACTCGGTTCAAGTTTGGCGGTGATGACTTCGAGCGAGCGCGGGTTGAGGACGGATTTGAAATCGCGTCCGTCCTTTTCCGGCTCGGCTTCGGTGAAGAGACGGTCGTAAAGGCGCACCTCGGCGTCAAGCGCGTGCGCGGCGCTCACCCAATGGATCGTGCCTTTGACCTTGCGCGCGGAGGTCGCGCCGCCGGTCTTGCTGTCGAGGTCGGCGGTGCAGCGCAGTTCGGTGATGTTGCCGCCGGCGTCTTTCACAACTTCGTCGCACTTGATGATGTAGGCATATTTCAAGCGCACCTCGCCGCCGGGTTTCAGCCGGAAGAATTTCGGCGGCGGCACTTCCTGAAAATCGTCGCGTTCAATAAAAATTTCGCGGCTGAACGGAATTTTCCGTTTGCCCGCGCTTTCGTCTTCGGGATTGTTGACGGCGTCGAGTTCCTCGACTTTGCCTTCGGGAAAATTCGTGATGACAATTTTCAGCGGCCGCAACACGGCGAGCCGGCGCAAGGCGCGTTTGTTCAAGTCTTCGCGGATGGCGTGTTCCAAAACGGCAACGTCCGTGAGTCCGTTGAATTTTGTGATTCCAATATTGTAGGCGAAGTTGCGCAACGCTTCCGCCGTCACGCCGCGACGACGGATGCCGCAAATCGTCGGCATTCGCGGATCGTCCCAGCCGGTGACGATTTTTTCCTCAACGAGTTGGAGCAATTTGCGTTTGCTCAAGAGCGTGTAACTCAAATTGAGTCGCGCAAATTCATATTGTTTCGGCAACGGACGCGGCAGGCCGAGCGATTCGAGAATCCAATCGTAAAGCGGCCGGTGCACTTCAAATTCCAAAGTGCAGATACTGTGCGTGACGCCTTCGATGTAATCGCTCAAGCAGTGCGCGAAGTCATACATCGGGTAGATGCGCCATTTCGCGCCGGTATGATGATGCTCCGTGTGCTTGATGCGATAAACGATCGGGTCGCGCAGCCAGATGTTCGGCGACGCCATGTCAATCTTCGCTCGGAGCGTGCATGCGCCGTCGGGAAATTCGCCGTTTTTCATCCGGCGAAACAAATCGAGATTTTCTTCCGGCGTGCGATTGCGGAACGGCGAATCCTTGCCTGGCCGATCCGGCGCTCCGCGATACAATTCCATGTCGGCGGGCGACAAATCGCAGACGAAGGCCTTGCGTTTCTCGATCAATTGCTCCGCGTAATCATAAAGCTGGTCGAAGTAATCCGAGGCGTAGAATGGTTCAAGGGGAGCGCAACCGTCCCGGTTGCTTTCAGTCCGCGTCTCGCGGACTGATGCGTTTGGCGGGACGCCAAACGCGGCGGGCGAGACGCCCACGCTCCCCGAAATCGCAGCAAGATAAAAATCGCGTTTGCCGTCGCCGCTGATGGTTTCGGGCGTTTTGCCCTTGGGCTTGAGGCCGAGCCGGTCTTCGGCCCAATCGCCGATAAGCCAGTTCACGTCTGCCTGAATCGAATCCACATACTCGATTTCTTCCTTCGCGGGATTCGTGTCGTCCATGCGCAGATTGCAAACGCCGCCGAACTCGTGCGCGATGCCGAAGTTCAGGCAAATTGATTTCGCGTGGCCGATGTGGAGATAACCGTTCGGCTCCGGCGGAAAGCGCGTGTGGATTTGCGGATATTTCTTTTCCGCAACGTGCGCGGCCACGATTTCGCGGATGAAATCAGACGGAGTCAAGTTGACTTTCCCATCGGCGGGTTCTTTGTTTTCCAAACTCATAAATTCACACGCAGGCTATCAGGTGAAAACGCCGTTGTCCAAACGAAGCACGAGTTTTGAGACCGGTCAAACTGGTCAAACGAGTGTCGGATAAATTCCCGATATTTTTTATTGCATGCAAGTGCTTATTTCCGGCATTGGCATTGCAGGCCCGACACCCGCTTGCCGGCTTTCAGTTTTCATCGCTGACAAACGCGCCAATCTTTTTCATAATCCGACCATGGAAAACGCCTTCAAAGTAATAAATCCCGATTTCGATTTAAGCCCCATGACCGGGATGACCCGGCAACATTACATTGACTGCGCCAGATACATTTTGGAGCGGGCGTTCAAACACGTGAAGTCGTTTGACCAGCCCATCGTGTTTCCGACCATTCCCGGCAGCAAGTCGTATCCGCAGCCGGACGACCCGCCGTGGTGCTCGCGCTCGCACGAGTTCGAGGCTTTGGAACGCACGTTCAATCTGGCCGCGCCTCTGATGCACGTTGAGCCGGAAATCAGCATCAACGGCATCAAGCTGCGCGATTACTATTGCCATCATTTTTACAACGCGCTGACGCCGGGACATCCAAACAGCCTGCCGATGCCGGAAGATTTGCCGGATGCGACGTATCAGTTCACCTGCGAATTCGGCGGCTGGACAAAGACCATGCTGCTCATGCCCGATGTGCTTTGGCCGCACTGGACGAAGAAACAGCAGGACGAAGTCGCCGCCGCCATTTCCAAATGGGCGCATCACCGCACGACGCAGAACAACTGGCGGCTGTTCAACATCTGCGCGCTGTCATTCCTGAAACTGAAAGGCTACGCGATTGACGACGACTTGTTGAAAAGCCATCTGCTGTGGATCGCGTCGTATCACGCGGGCAACGGCTGGTATCTTGAGCAAAGCTACAATTATTACACCATCAGCCTGTTCGTGGTCTATGGCACGATTTGGTGCCGCGCCTTCGGTGACCAGCATTATCCCGAAATTGCCGCCGTCTTGGAAAAGAGCTTCGACGAACTGTTCCAGACCTATCCGAACTTCTTTGGCCGCGACGGCTTCATCAATATGTGGGCGCGCAGCATTTGTTATCGGCTTTGGATTTCCGGCGGCTTCCCAGTGTCGTTCCTGCTCAAGTCCACGCCGCTCGATCCCGGCTGGGCACGCCGGCTTTGTTCCGGTTCGATTCTACAATTCGTCACGCGCGAGGATTTTTACGCGAACGACATTCCCGCGCTCGGCTTTTACGGGCACCGTGAGTTTGCAATCCAAAATTACAGTTGCCCGGCCAGTCCGTTCATCATGTTCCTGCCGTTCATCGCGCTGGCGCTGCCGGAAAATTCGCCGTTCTGGATCGCGAAGGAAAATGACGGCACGTGGCCGGATCTCGGCGGGAAATCAAGACGCATCGTTCTCGAAAAACCGGGGCTTGTCCTCGTCAATCACGGCGGCAGCGGCGCTTCCGAGATTATTTCCGGCAAGGTCTATGACGACGATCACAATTATTCCAAGCTCGTCTTCAACACCCATTTCCCGTGGGAAGACCACAATCCACAGGGCGGCACGTCGCAGGAATACAGCTTCCGCAGTCTCGACCCGCGCGATTTGCGCGGCGTGGACATCAATTTCTATCTCACCGGCCGTTCCGTGGACAACGCGGCGTCGAAAAGCGGAATTTATACGACCTCGCAAAGCATCCTGTTCAACGGCGTGCGAGGCAGCGTGCTTTACCGGCAATTGCTCATGCGCAAACCGCCGAACAACGGCGTGGGCTACATCATTGACCTCGCGGAAATCACCGTGCCCGGCGGCGTCATCCGCGTGGACCGCTGCCGGATGGCGTTCGAGCACGAACTCACACTTGGCCATTTCGGGCTGCCGCACATGAATGGCACGAAGGCCGTCGTGGAAAAATTTGAAGACGGACAAAGAAAGGTTCTCACCGCGTCCATCCCCGGAAGACAGGTCGCGTTCGTCGCGTATCACGGCTGGGACAGCGTGCAGGCGCAGGTGCATCGCGGGTTCAACGCCGAGGCCGATGAAAGCACCGTGCTCGGCGCATATCGCAAACGCACGGCAAAAAATCCGGCCATGGAATTGCTGATTTCTGTGATGCTGCACAAGACGGACGACAGCGCTTGGACGACGGATGATCTGTCGCCGTTGAAGAGCATCAAGCTGATGGATGTAATGCCTTCCGGATCGGTCATCGGGGCTGAAATTACTCTGGCTGATGGCGTGAAATATGCCGTGGATTTCAAAAATGTTGACGGATTCAAGTCCTGCTGATTGTTTGTAAATAAATTTAAAGCACATCCAGCGAAGTCCACCGATGAAAGCGGCGAATCAATGTCTTTCTTTGACCCCTTCAACGTCCTTGTTTTCACTAAACATTGATTCTATTGACTTAAAATGAAGTGGTGGCTGGGGGCGGAATCGGACGGTTCATCGTCCGTTTTCAGGCTTAAAAATACGATTATTCGCCAATAAATGCAAGCACTTTTACACTACTCTTGACCTTTCCGAACGAACCCATTAACTACCCCCTTACTGAAGGTTTCACTGAAACTTTCACTGAAGGTTTTTGACTCACGCCAGAATGTAACGCCCTGATTTTCTCGTGCCAACGCGCCGCACCAGCCCGGCATCCAGCAACGGCTGCATCAATTTGATTGCGCCCTGCTTGGTCACGCCCAGGGCATCCCAAATTTCCTGCGGTGTCATGCTTTTGTGGTCGCGCAATAGCTGCAACAACTGCTCCTGTTTCGGGCGCAGCACCAGTTTTGTTCGGGTTGAACTGGCTGACAACTTCTGCACCCGCGTCCAGACGCGCTCCAAAGTGAGTTGCAAGCCTTCGGCGGCGTATTCCAGCCAAGCGGTCAAATCCCCGCCCTCGTGCCGCACGGCGTCCAAGGCCGCATAGTAGCGCGGGCGGTTTTCCCAATAAAATTCGTCCACGGAAAAAATGTGGTGCGTGTCGAAACCGCGCCGGTAAAGCTCCCACAAGGCCAGTGCGCGGCCTGTCCGCCCGTTCCCGTCGGCAAAGGGATGGATGGACTCAAAACGATAATGGACGATGGCCGAACTCAACACCGGCGACATTTTGGCGGCGTCCTTGTTCCACCACGCCAGCAATTCAAACATCAAACCCGAAACGTCCCCCGGTGGCGGCGGCACATAGCGGCCAACGCGCACGGCGATGGTGCGATAGCGTCCGGCAGTCTCCTGATCCATCACGTCACCGGCCATGATTTTATGCAGGCTCAAAACCTCCTCGTGCGAGATCGTCTTTTTGGCGGCGTTCTTTTCCACGAAACGCAGCGCGGCGAAATAATTGACCACCTCCCGCTTGGCGCGGGCGGCGACGGCGGGGATTTCCCAGCCTTCCTCCACGGCGCGGACTTGTTCCAGCGTGAGCGGATTGCCTTCAATGGCGGTCGAGGAATGGGTGTTGCGCGTCCGGGTGTCCTTTTGCAGCGTGGGAATCCACGGCACTTCCACGGTCGCCGCCAGGATGCGCTCGCGCAGGGCGGCAATCTGCTCCACCCGCGCCAGCAAGTCGGGCGTGATGATGAACTGCGGCTGATAGCTCATGCGCTGACACTACCCGATTAGACAACCATAAGTCAACTTATTAGACAACCGCTTTTGAAGCACGCAAACAGGGTCAGATGGAAATGCCCTTGGACTTTCTGTAACCCTGTTGCAACTGTTGTTCCCGAAATCGCTGGATTTTTCCATCCTTGCTTTGGGCAATCGTGGCCAGTGGCAGAATGACAGACCAATCAATTTGAAATTTGTCAGCAATTTTTTCGGCGCGATGGCTGGTTGTTAATTTCAACGTTTGATTGGCCGCGCCGAGAAAATCTCTTGCCGGCGTCTCGCCACGCCCGACTTGTTCCAACACTTCATGCAGGAATGCTCGAACGCACGGCACGAGGATTTTCAAATGAGCAACATCGCGTCTTTTATTTTGCGGCACGGTGGCCGCCAATTCCAATTTGGATGCCAGCAATGAAATGGGATCAAGAACGCGGATGGTTTTTTCATGCCATTCCACTTCAACCGCCGGAATGCTTGCCGTGCCGGAAACGCCGGGGACCCGCCGGACAATTTCAATGCTGGACTTCAAATCGCCGATTTGAAACGGGATGACTCCGGCCAGCGCGGTCATTTCCACTTTGGCCGGATAACCCGGCGGCAATTCCAATTGCCGCGCAATGCGCTGAACATCTTCTTGGCCGCCTTTGAAATCAATGTCCTCACTGGTGAACGGCTGGAACAATTTCAGTTCTGGTTCGGCGGACAAATACCGTTCCGCCCAGTAGTTCACCGCCTGCCCGCCGATGAGGATGTAAGGTTGTCCGGCGGCGTCGCGTATCTTGAAAATTTCGGAAAATTGTTGAAGGGAAAAACTCACGGTCAAGCCCAGCGGGACATGGCGCGGGTTACTTCTTTGAAATTGGTGATGCGCCATTTCGCGCCATTGCCAACCAATGAAGCGCGGCGTTGAAGCTCCGCCGCCGCCTGTGGACTGCGGCGAGCCTTTCGCAAAGCCGCCATGCGGTTGCGGGCTTCCTGCTCTTTCACCGCGTTGAAATTCACCGTTTTCACTGAAAGACAAATAACATCATTTGTGAACCAAAGCAATCTCTCTCGCAAAAAACTAAAAGGCTTGCAGGTCTGCTTCGTGATTGCCTAACCAGCCGCAACTGCTCCGTTTGGCTTGTCAATGTGGAGATCGAGGGCAGCCGGGGCGATACGACATTGACAAGCCAAACGGAGCGGTATAATCGCGGCGGCAATTCACGAAGCCGAAAGCTCAATCCTTTCGCAGCTGCGAACTCTGGCTGTATTGCCACCGTGGAGATATTTTCCAGCCAGGGCGGATCAAGCGAGGGGAGACGGGTTTCTGAATGCCAAAGAATACTTCGCTGAATCTTTGAAGCGTGAAGATTATTACAGTGAAGGTCAGGAGGTCAGCGGTGATTGGCATGGGATGGCGGCAGAGAAATTGGGGCTGTCAGGAGCGGTGACTCAAGCTGACTTTGAATCCTTGTGCGACAATAAAATTCCTGGGACTGACGAACGGTTGACGCAACGGAATAAAAGCAATCGCATGGTGGGCTATGATTTTAACTTCCATTGTCCAAAGTCCGTTTCGGTCGCTTACGAGTTCACCCAGGATGAGCGGATTTTGGATGCCTTCAAAATGTCGGTGAACCAGACGATGCAGGAGATTGAATCGGAAATTAAAACACGGGTGCGGAAAAATGGGGCGGATGAGAACCGGACAACCGGCAACATGGTTTGGGCGGAATTCGTTCATTTCATCGCCCGGCCAGTCAACGGCGTTCCCGATCCGCATTGGCGGCATTCTCGCCAATTTCCCGGATGAATTCTGCGTTATCAACGGTTTAACGACCCCTTTTGGCGACCTTGACCATGTGGTGGTTGGGACGACGGGCGTTTTCGTTGTTAGCGGGCAGTCCTCTGCCCACGCTGTTGCCAACCAACCCTGCTGGTTCACCACATCGGCGCACAGGGAGCGGCGCGCCCTGTCGGGTTCTTCGAAATGGTTGCCGGATATTAAGGCGGCACTTGCTCAACTCGCCTTGGGCAGGATGACGGTGACACGTTTCATCCGTTGCAGCGTCGGGTGCTTTTTCTTGTCTGGATTTTCTTCAGTGTTGTCAGTGGCCACTGTTTGCTTGGCATCGGTGTTGGCGGTCACGGCGGCGCTCTGGGTGGCGGATGTGGTGTTGGCAGTGGTTCCCAGTGTTGAATGCGCCGCGCCACCGTTGACGGATACATTCTGACCGAGCAAGGTGGCACCAGATCCAACTCCACTGGCGTTCACCCCTTGTCCACCGATGATTGTAATCCCGCCGCCGCTGGTGCTTTGGGCGGAAACAGTGGCAGTCCCACCCGCAAGCACCGTCAGTGTGCCCAGATTTGGCGCTGTCACGGTGGAGTTCTGTCGGGAAATCACCAAACCATTTATTTTGCCAGTTGCTTTGACATTAACTGTCCCGCCAATCACGCCTGAATCACCCAAATTAATGTCGCCGATACCATTGTCGTCGACACCTGGCGGAGGGCCATACAACGGCGGGAGTTTTGAACCCCAATCACCCGGTGGATTTGGTGTGCCAGCTTCAAGGTCAATGGTAGGGCCAGCGGAGACGTTGCCATTGAGCGCCAATTGCAAAATGCCGCCAAGATCGCTGTAAATACTTCCCTCGGGGGTTTTGATCGTAATATTGCCGGGAACAGTGGCACTGCCTGGAATTTGGGATGGGTTCACCAAGGTTTCAGCCACAATGCCGTTGGCATAAACTTGTTCAAACGGCTGAATTGGAATGTTGACCCTGGCAGAAAATACATTGATTGGAATGGCAATGGCACCGCCGCTGCCGGCATTGACGTCGCCGGTATATGACTCGACGTTGACATTGCCGCCGTTGAAGGTCGCAATCCTGGAACTGTCAATGTTGATGCTGCCTTGGGCGGTCACATTCACGTCACCACCGCCCGATGTGTAAATGCCCAAACCAAGGTTGTCCCGGCTCATGATGACAGATTCGAAATCAACCAGATATTGGGAACCCAAATCCATTGACCCGCCTGTGCTGGTGACATTGACATCTCCGCCGCCAAGGGCGGCGATGGTGGAACTGGGCATCTCCAAACTTGAGGTGGTCACGCCATTTATGGTGACATCGCCGCCAACTGTGACATTGATCGTGGCACCCGGCTGGTTTTGGAGGTCGGAAGTCAAATAGGAGTAGTCCGTGCCCAACAATTTGCCATTGCCCAGCGATAGAATGCCGTAGGAGTTTCCGAGCGAAATCGAGCTGGCGTTAATGTCAAACTCTCCAGTGCCGCCTACCACATAACCGCCGCCAGAATTTTCCAGCGATGGTGCTCCCTGGCTTTCCGCAAAAAGGGTTTGGATTGCGGTCGGAACAACCCAGTTGATGGTGTCGGTTACAAAATGGTTGTAATTGGGATTCGCTTGCCCGTTAGGAAGCGTCGGATTTGTGTCCACCAACGGATAACTATTGGAGCCATAACGCAACAAGGTCAACGGCTGGGTCAGGTCATTCAGAATTGTTTGGGACATGGAGCCGATGAAAGTGAGTCTTTGCGTCGTCGGATCGTAGGCTAAACTGGACTGGAGGGAAGTGCCGAACAGCAGGTCTTGATTGATATAGGTGGCATACTGCGACGGATTAACCCCGGCAGGAATTGTTTGGGCGGAGATTTTGGCCGGATCAACCGCCAGAGTCAAAGCCGTCTGCCAGTTGTTGAGTAAATTCAGCGGCAGGTCTGCCAGCGGCACATTTTGGATGCCTTGATTCAACGTGACATAATTAAATGAGCCTAGATTAAAAATTTGCCCAGTTACATCAATTGAGGTGACATCGCCGGAGTGCAAATTTTGTCCGTAAAAACTGCATCCGGTCATGTCTCCTCCGACGGTTATTTGGGTTTCCTTCGTGGTTTGCAGAGTGATGTCGCTCATGCTACCGGCAATGCTGATTAGCACTGGGTCGTAATTATTTTGTTCAATGGGCGAGCTGCCGTGGTCGGTGCCGTTAAAAGTGGAGCCATCTATCCAATGCGTCTGGGAACTGTCAGACATGAGCAATTCGTAGGGGGTGGCGCCGGCATTTCCGTTGCTGAAGTTTCCGTCATCCGTGGTGGTGATTTGGAGGTCGCCATAGCTGGAAGGAAACAGGATGACGTTGTCCTCCAAAGTGACTCCTCCAGAACCGGCGGAGATGTTCAATGTTGGCGGCAAAATGATGGGCAAATAAATGACATTATTGATAACTACGTCGCTTGTTCTCGGCAGGTTTAACCCGGTCAAATACACGCCATTGCCAGCCGTCAAATCCACCGAGGCAGACGGATCATAGTCAAAAAAATGATGGCCGCCGGAACCAATGTTGCCAGTAGTGTTGAAAACTCCATTTGGATTCCTTACCTCTTGCAAATAAATGTTCCCGTTGGGCGCATTCAAACTCCAACCGCCTGTGACGAGGCTCAACGCCACATTATTGTCCGCGTTCCCGATGTCCTGTCCGGCACTGATTGTGCCCGTGCCATTGACCACCACATAGTGTCCGGTGACGCTGCCTCCGGCATTGATCGTCACATTGCCAGCCTGTGAACCAAAAGCCCCGGTTCCGGCGTCGCCTGAAATGCTGCCATCGCCTGGATCAGTGCCGGCTGGAAGATAACTGATGACATCACCGCCGGCATTGATGGTCACGTCACCGCCGGCAGCAGTGCTGATGCCTCCAAGAGTTGAAGTGTTGCCGAAGGATTGAGAGTTGCCGAATCCGGTCGGTTGAAACGGGGAAAAATAAGGTGCTGTAGAAATGTAGTTAAATCCCGACGTGCTGCTTCCGCTGTTGACATCGCCGAATTCCGTCGTCACTTCAATGCCGCCGCCGTTGATGGTTCTGACGGCTCCGCTGTTGACGATAACTTCATTGGCCGCATAAAAGTTGATGCCGCCGTCTTTGGTTTGAACATAGGCGCTGCCGTTCAAATAAATACCGTCGTTCCCCGGAGTTGGAAGTGAACCTGACGGAAGAGACGTGCCGGCAGCTAAGTTGACGCCCCAGTTATTGTCGCCAACGATCGCAGCACCATCGTCCAGAATGACATCGTTTCCGGCAGTCAATTTCAACGTGGCTGGTGCGCTTGCATCGGCCAGATCCCATTCTTGCATCAATTCGATGTTGTCCAGCGCCTGAATATCAATCTGCGAATAGTTGCCGAGATCATCAATGTTGAAATTTGCGAAAGCCGGGCCGGTCGGATTCTCTGAAATCGTGAGGTCGTAGGGATTGATGAACAGGTGATTGCCGGCCGAGAACGTAGCGTCGGATGAGCCGTCAATGGAGGACTGAACCGACGTGGCATCCGCGACATTGTTTCCAAAAATTTCAACGAAACCGTCCGGGCCTCCCGCC
>Ga0208220_1000381_pt1 | contig 18778 bp, 21 predicted proteins | sample NGESurdeep092012_9_FD_184484 | JGI IMG/M metagenome (GOLD analysis project Ga0208220, IMG submission 184484) | Arctic peat soil microbial communities from Barrow, Alaska - NGEE Surface sample F53-1 deep-092012 (SPAdes) | ecosystem: Environmental > Terrestrial > Soil > Wetlands > Peat ...
GTCTGCGTTAGACCGATGCAACGGTTGCACAGTCAAATGCACAGTCTGCGTTAGACCGATGCGCAGCGCAGCCCTCAAGATCACGTATATTCTCGCGACCGTTTCAGCGACGATCGCGTGGATATGGATGCTCGGCGATTTTGCCGTTTGGACGCTTGGCCTTTAATCTTCGCGGATCGCAGGCGGCGGCCCAGCGCAAGCACCCCTCGGTAGCAGCCGCCATCGCCCAGCGATATTCACCAGCTAGACCGGCCTGCGAAAGGCGGGCGCCAAATAGGCAGGCTGCCGTATGGTGTGTAACTGAACTCAGATCCCGGATCGCGTCGGCGGATCTTGATGCCGCCTTGGGGTTCGCCGCTCAACAGGACCACGAAATCTGTTCCTTTTCCCGTCTCTGAACTCAATCCCTCGTCAGTGACGATGAGCGAAGATCGTGGCGCGATCGTCCCTAGATGGTCCAATGCTTCCTGCGGTATGACAATCCGGTCGAGCGCATTTTTTGCACCGGCTGGGTCCGTCAGTTGCTCGACACCGCGACCTTGGCTTCCGCGTGCCCTGCTTTTCGGCTCGACGGCGCCGCCGTGCGGAGGTTTGCTCTCCAGGGAGACGACGTTCCATCGCATGTCCGTCTCGCCGTTCGTCCGTTCCACGGCAGTGAAGATATGCGTGCCGATCGGGCGATCAGCATCACGGATGGTAACCGGGCTTTCAAAAATCGGCTCAAAAGCCTGTCGGACATAGAGCCGCTGGGTCTTGCGGCTGATCAAGACCGATACCGGTTCGAGCGCTCGCGCCATCTGGCGCACCGCCTCGGATGCCGCGGCTTGCGCGGATTCTGCCACAATAGCTGCTTCACGCGCCGTCGCGAGGGCGTCGAGCTTCGGCTGCAGTTTCGCCTTTGCGGCGGTCCATTGCTCCTGGAATTCCGAGAGCCTGGCGACCGCTTGCGCCTTGGCACTCTCAGCCCGCTGTTTTGCATCCGCCGAACTGGCGGAGCCGAGCGCAGCCTCGGCCGCGGCCAGTTGCTCCTTGGCTCTCAACGCCAGATTTTCCGCCACGCGCACCGGCGCCGTTGCCAGCGCAGCCTCCCGAAAAGCCGCCCCGGCGGCAAGCCTCGCTTGATCGGCCTTCCTGGTCGCCTCATCTGCCGCGGCGGTCCGGGCAGCGGCCAGGGCGCCGTCATCCGGCTTCGACGGAAGAAGTGCGGGATGGGCAATCTCGATGGGCTCCACGTCGGTTGGTGCGACGATCACCCGCAAGCCCAGCGGGGTCTCATCGAACAATTCTGCGGCAAAGTCGTACGGCATCCGAATACAGCCATGGGACGCTGGATATCCTGGTAGAGGGCCGCCATGGAGTGCGATGCCCGACCAGGTAATGCGTTGCATGTTGGGCATGTAGGCATCATCATAGAGGTTCGAATAGTGTTCCGCCTGTTTTTGGATGATGCTGAAGATCCCGGCGGGAGTCTCGCGTCCCTTCTGGCCGGTCGACACCGGCGCCCGGAAGGTCCAGCCCTTGGCGTCATAAACGGTGACCATTTGGCTGTGGAGCGAAACGATCGCCATGATGGGCTCGCCAGCGATGCGCGTCGCGACGGTTTCGACCTCGCGTGCGCTTTGACGGCCCGCGGCTCCTGCAGGATCCACGGCCGTTATCAGCGTGGCCAAACCCGCAAGGGCAAGGTACGCGGGCGCCAGCCGTGCTCGCTTGACCTTTGGGTTCATAAGACGAGAACTCATGTGAGTTCCACCTGGATGCCCTGCTAGTTCTTGGAAACGAGTTCCCTGTGGGGATTGCGAAAGTAAGGTAAACCCGTGCACGGTCAAGCGGTGTTCGTCTTTTCGCCCTGAAGGTACCTGCTCATCATGGTTCGAACGTTGGCTGCTATTCTGGTCCCGAGCCTGGTCATTTCGTCGCCAGCCTTGTCTCAGTCCTTTGAGCAATTTGAACGCGCCAGCCAATTTGAAAGAGCCATGGCGGCTGTCGATCAGATCAGAGGTCGAAAGAAATTGCAGTGCCTGATAAGCGTTGGAAACCGTTCGTTGTGCGAATGCCTTTCGACGAAGCTCCCGTTCACCCTGCACATTAGCAATTACGTCTCGATAGCCAATCAAGACAAGGGGACAGCCGACTATGGACGCCTATCGGCTGCTGACATGCGGACGGTGGACCAATGCGTCGCTGACAATCGCTGAACAGAAGCGGGCGCGACGATCGACCAGATCACGAATATGCGGGCCACAGAAGATGAGTTGCGTCCGATCCAAATTTGGGGGCCAGACGTGCGCGCGCCCGCTTTTCGTTCCGAAGCGCATCGCCAGTCGGCCGTGATCGCGGCCAGCACTCATGCGCGGAAGGATCAAGCGTTCATCGACGCGGTCTCGGAATGGGGCGATGAATGAGGCGCGGCGACATCTGGACCGTCGCCGGCGGCAAGAACTATGCAGGCAAGCCGCGTCCCGTGGGTATCGTCCAGGACGATAGTTTCGACGCGACCAACTCGATTGCCATCTGCGCATTCACCACGGATGAGACCGACGCGCCGCTATTCCGCTTGCCGGTAGAACCGAACGCGCGCAACCGCTTGCGCTCGGCCTGCCGCCTGATGGTGGACAAGATCACCACTGTCCCCAAGGCCAAGGTCGGCGCGCGCGTCGGCAGGCTGGACGACGAGGATATCCTGAGAAATTTCGCTCTCTCAGTGGCCAAGTTGCGCAACTACGGCCGGCAACCCGCGGAACTCCCCGGACAATTTCGAGAGACTTTTTTTCTCTATCTATCTCGGAGACTTGCTGGCGGGCCGCGAACGACGATGATGAGCAATATTGCTTCGCCGTAGCCCTATGATACCGAGGCCCGTAGCACTCCGGAACCCGAGAATATACGCCTGCCTTCGATCTGGCGCTGCTCCCACAAGGGGTTCAGATGTCGCGGTCGTCCCTGTGAGCCCCGATGGACAGGGCGCCGAACAATCCTAGAAATCGGTGCCATGTCCTTTCCTGGGGGTGGACCGGCAGTCGAAGGCAGGGCGCCAAACCGACGCGACCCTAAGCAGAATTTGCCGGATCCTGGTTCATTCGACGACATCGTCAGCGCGGATCAAGATGGAGGGCGGCACCGTCAGGCTCAGCGCTTTTGCTGCGCGCAAGTTGATCACAAGTTCGAACTTAGTTGGCTGTTCAACGGGCAATTCTGCGGGGCGGGCCCCCTTTAGTATCTTGTCTACGTAGGTTGCCGCGTGTCGCCAGATGTCATCGATATCGGCTCCATAGGACACGAGGCCGCCAGAATCGACGAACGGTCTCAATTCATACATAGCGGGAAGGCGGTTGAGCGCAGCGAGTTCGGCAATTTGACGGGCGCTACTAAATAGAAGCCCCGAGGCCGGAATAAGAAGTGCGCCGGCCCCCGCATCGACCGCTGCCTTGAATGCCGTCGCTATTTCTGAAGGGTCCCGAATTTCGATAGACAACAGCTTCCAGCCTCGTGATTGACCGATAGCTTGGGCTGTTGGCCATAGTTCAGGGGCGGTTGGGTCCCAAAAAACCGACACTGTCTCGGTTTCCGGAACGAGTTCTTTGAGTATTTGTAGACGTTTGGCCGTGAGCTCGAGGCTCTGCAAACTCATTCCGGTAAAATTCTCTCCCGGCCGGGCAAGGCTCTGCACAAACCCTTGCCTAACTGGGTCGGGAGCAGCCGTCATGATAACGGGGATAGTGTTCGTCGCCTGCTTGAGCAATGAAAGTGTCGCGCCGCCGCCGGTCGCGACGATCACATCGACTTTCAAATCAATCAGGTTGGCCACCTGAGGAATGGCATCGGTACCGCGTGGCTCGGTCACAAAGTCGCGTCCGAAAACGTAGCCCAGTTCGGCCATTCCGCGCAGGAACGCGCGCACAGTGCGATTGCGAGGTAATGGGCCGGTCATATCGGCGCTTGGCCCACCAATGCTGACAATGCCAATGCGCACTACTCTGCGCGCTGGCTGAGCGCGAGCCGATGTCGGCCAAGCCAAGGCCACAATACCGATCGACTCAATACACTCGCGACGATTTATCATCTCTGGATTTCGCCTCAACGACCGGTGGAACGGCTAGGGTTTAAGGCCCTCGACGTTACCATCGACACTCTTGATGATCCTGCCCCGCGCCTGTTCAGTCTGAGCGTTGATAACATTGACGACGTCGCCCTGCTTGTCGTAGCGGCTATATGGATTTGGGGGGAGATCCTTCCACATGACGCAAACCGTTCCGTCCTTGATCGTCCACGTACCTTGCTAAATTCTGCCGCTCGGAATGCGATTGATAACAATTCCCTCCGGCGCGAAGTACAATACGGCTTGGCCACTCTGCGCCAAGGTGCCACCTGCTGTCGTTTCAAGAAAGTAGGTTCTGCCTACCAGAAACTGGCGCAGTTCGTCGCTCGACATCTCAGCGGCGATGGCCTGCTCGGCCGCCAGTGCAATAAAGCCGATCCAAATAGCTTTCGAGGCCAACCGCTTCTGCACCATCTATGCCGCTCTCGTTTTGCTATTCCTTGGACCCATGATCTAGCTAACTGCAAGAGCGAAACCAGCGCAAGACCTGCAAGGCGCGTTTGGCACAAACCGACATGTCGCGATCTTCGGCTTGAGTCATTGTTGAATGAAGATCAGACGTGAAACCGACATCCCCATATCGGCAAAGTGCCGTGGGCGACGCACACGATGCCATCCGATTGTCGTCCGCATCGCTGGCCAAGCGCGCTCTTTGCAACGGTCGCACGACGGTTCGGCGGTCATTGATCGACGCGTTCAGCATTCGCGTGCGGGGAAATCGCAAGGCGCGCCGATGTTTGATGACGGCGATCACTTCGCCGACCGGCTTGAGCTCCTTGCTCTTGCTGCGCTTGTTGAATTCGTGGCGGCCGCTACTACACCTGCTCAACCAAGGCCCGGCAGGGCGAGACTGGCTGCGTCGAGCGAAGCGGGCCGATGGAGAAGCTGGACACGCTCGTTGCCGGGCATATCGAGCACCGCCTGCTGGCTCCCGAGCGGCTGGAGGAGGTTCTCGCCTCAGTATTGGACCGCCGCCAGGAGCGCACCGAGCGGCGGCGCGAGCATATCACTGAGCTGAACAAGCGCGCTGCGGAGGCTGACCTCCGTCTCAAGCGGCTCTACGACGCCATCGAGACCGGTGTCGCCGATCTGAACGACCCGGGTCTGAAGGAACGTCTCGCCGGTTTGAAGGCGATCCGGGATCAGTCCCAGGCCGACGCCATGCGTGCCCACGCCGCATTAGAAAGCGCGGCTCAGCAACCCATCACCACGACGGTGCTACGCAAGTTCGCAGCCACCGCCCGCAAGCGGATGCGGATCGAAGGCGGTGGCTATCGCCGCGATCATCTCCGTGCCCTGGCGCAGAGGGTCGAAGTTGCCGACCGCGAGGTTCGAATCATGGGGTCGAAGAGCGATTTGCTCAGAACGCTGGCTGCCATTTCCGGAGTAAAATCGCCTACTGGCGGCGTTCGCAGTTCTGTTCTGGACTGGCGGAAGGGGTGGGATTCGAACCCACGGTACCCTTGCAGGCACGCCGGTTTTCAAGACCGGTGCCTTAAACCACTCGGCCACCCTTCCAGCCGTTGAAATTGCTTAGCTTTTCGGCCCAGCAGATAGAACATACCGGGATTCTGTTACCGGTCTGCTACCGCTTTGCTACCCAACGTCGTCGGCGCGCTTGTTTATGGCTGAGCGCATCACGCCGTCAACCGCAGCAGCCGCGCCTTGCTGCCGAACGGGATGGATTTTAGCCCAATCGGTCGCCGATCCGCGGTGCTAGCGATTGGCTTCCAACTGTTCGATAGGGCCAAGGTAGCTGTTCGTCAGACAGACGGCGCCGATTGACAATACGATCCCCAGCACGACGGCGAACACCGTCGGGACGACAAATTCAAATGTGATCGCTTTGTGGGTCATCGCTAACTCGCTCTGACCTACCCCAAGTCAGATGACCACCTTTCGCTGAGTCGGGGAATAAAGATGAAGTACGCGATCAGCCCTTGGGCTTCGCCTTCTGGCCGATAGCCGCCCTTGAGGCGGCCATCTTGGCGCGGAATTCTCGGATTTCCTGGAGGCCTGTCTCGCGGCCTGGTCCTATGGTGTCACCGACCAATTGGCGCGCTGCAGGCGTTCGACCGCTACAACGACGCCTGGCCGCTCAAGGACCTCAACCAGCCTGTCAAGGATGCGCTGATCATTGTGCGGCCGGGGCTCCAGATATTCCTCAAGGATGCGCTGCGCGTCGCTCATCGCCTGCAGCGCCACCTGTTGATCGGTCATTCACAATCACCCTCGATACCATGTGGATGCATCAAACAACTTGTCTGATAACAATAGGTTCCAACCCCAACGCCGCGGATTGAAAGATGATCCGGTGCTGCGTGGGCACAGGCTTGCACCGCCCGAGGACCGACGAACGCAGCCGGCTGCGGGCCAGCAGGGGGGCTCAGGCCAACAGAGTCAGCCGCCAGCCTTCAGGGCGTGAGATAAGCGTCAACAGCATGAGCCAAAAAGATGCCAACGCAAACCAAAGCCAGAATTACCGTGAGCGCTTCGATCATTTTACGCACCCATGTTACGCTACAAGGTACGTCCAATAGACCGCTCTTGTTTCAAGATCGCTTCATCGGCCTGACGGAATGGTTTCGCGGCTCCCAACACCGGCGCAGGGCCAGAACTCAACAGCTCTGCGTGGGGTTTGCCGGGCACCGGGCAAGCGGGTCTGCCTGATCATGATGGCCTGGCGCAAGCCGCGCCCGCTTCCCGACCTGTGAACCGGAGCAAGGCGGGGGCAGACGCTACAGCCGCGACCGGTAACCGTCGACGGCGTGGGCGATGAAAATGCCGGCGCTCATGATGCCGAAGAATGCGGTGACTGCTTCCAACATGATGACGATCCCTGACCCAGCAGTCGGACCTAACGGCAAGCGGCGTTACACAGTCAAAAGAATTCCTCTCGCCGCCGGATTTAGCAAACGGATGGTGATTTTTGGGCAACACGGGCCCAGGGCTCCCGGCCAGCGACGGCGCCAGGGCAACGATTGATTCACCACCTTGGAGGCTCTCCCCATTTCCGCCGCGTTCGGGCTGCGATATGTTCATCACTTGATGCGGAAATGGGGCGCATCGGGGATGCAGCGCGGTTTGAGGCTCGCAAATGGGCATAGCCGCGGGAATGGTATTTGGGGCGTATGGGGATTCGAAGGTCAGATCCGGTGGCTCGGGCGGCGCGCGGCGTTGCCGCGGCAGTGGCCTGCCTCGCGCTCGCCAACTGCGCCTCCTCGGGAAAGTTCGCCAACCGGGTCGACCCCCGCTACGGCGTTTCCTCCAGCCCACGCGTGGTCGCCTTTGGCGAGCCGGTGCCGAAGGGCGGCGGCACCTACAGGATCGGCAAGCCCTATATCGTCGCCGGCCGGGTCTATGTACCGGAGGAGGACGTGAATTACCGCGAGGAGGGTCTCGCGTCCTGGTATGGCGATGATTTCCACGGCCGGCTGACCGCCAATGGCGAAGTGTTCGACATGGGCGCGCTAACCGCCGCCCATCCGACGCTGCCGATGCCCTGCTACGCCCGCGTCACCAATCTCAGCAACGGCCGGTCGCTGATCGTCCGCGTCAATGACCGCGGCCCGTACCACGGCAACCGGGTCATCGATGTCTCCAACAAGGCCGCCGAATTGCTTGACTTCAAAGGCAACGGCGTGGCGCGCGTGCGGGTCGAATATGCCGGGCGCGCCCCGCTCGACGGTTCCGACGACCGTTTGCTGATGGCGACCCTGCGCACCGGCGTCCCGGCGCCGGCACCGTCTCTGGTTCGGGTGGCGTCCGCCCGTCCATTTGTCCCGGAAATGCCGTCGGGCCGGGCGATCCGCGGCGAGGTTCCGATGCCGGAAGGGCGCCCCTACAGCCTCGGCAGCACGCCGGCGGACCAGGCCTCGATCAATGCGACGTCCGAGATGTCCGCATCCGCCCGCCTTCGTTCGAATGGCCGCGTCCTCGATAATCCGCGCGCCGTGTCCTATGAGGACGATGACCGCTACGCTCCCCGCGTCAGGCCCGTCTCCGCCTATGCGCCGGTCGATCCTCACGGACCGAGCGAGATCCTGGCCGCTCGCGGGCTCTATTGATTCCGTTCAGCGCGGCCCGCTGACCGGTATTTTCCCCCGAGTTCCTGCGGGATCCAGTGGCCAGCGCCCGCGATGATCGGTGTTCGCCTCAGGCCGGGCAGCACCCGCTCCATATCGATGCCCGTGTTGTTTGCGGTACTTCCAGCTGTTAGAACGCCGGGACTCAAGGCATCGCCCATGGCAGTCGCAACATCATTCTCCGGCAGATCCGCATTCCTCTGGCGCCGCCTGATCGCGGCCGTTGTGCTGATTGCCGTCGGCGCCAGCGTGGCCTTCGCCGCCAACCAGAGCGTGCAGGGGGCGAGGAAGGAAGACGGCGGTTTTGCCGGCGACGCGCCGACCGCGATCCTGATCGAGGCATCCAGCGGCAGCGTGTTGTTCGAGAAGAACGCCGACGAACTGCGGGCGCCGTCCAGCATGATGAAGCTGATGACGGTGGAGACGGTGTTCCATGCGATCGAAAAGGGCGACGTCAAGCTGACCGATGAATATCACGTCAGCGAGCACGCCTGGCGCACCGGGGGCGCGCCCTCGGGCACCTCGACAATGTTCGCAGCCATCAACAGCAAGGTCTCGGTGGACGATCTTCTTCACGGCGCCATCATCCAGAGCGGCAACGATGCCTGCATCGCACTGGCGGAGGGGATGGACGGCAATGAGACCAGCTTCGCGGCAGACATGATGACGAAGCGCGCCCGCGAGATCGGCCTGACGCGATCGACCTTCACCAATTCCAACGGTCTGCCCGATCCCGGCAACAAGATGACCGTGCGCGAACTGGCAAAGCTGGCGCGGTACATCATCCGGACCTATCCCGAGTTCTACAAGCTGTTCGGCCAGCGCGAATTCACCTGGAACAAGATCCGCCAGCTGAACCGCAACCAGCTGCTGACGTCGCTGGAGGGCGCCGACGGGCTCAAGACCGGATACACCAAGGAGGGCGGCTACGGCATGGTCGGGTCCGCGGTGCAAAATGGAATCCGCTTGATCGTCGTCGTCAACGGCCTTGAGGATTCCGAGGACCGCGCTTCGGAAGCCAAGAAGATGCTGGAATGGGGATTCCGGAACTTCGAGGCGCGAACCCTGTTCGCGGCCAATCAAACGGTCGGTTATGCCAGGGTGTTCGGCGGCGACAGCCGATCGGTGAAGCTCGCGAGCCCGGAACCGATCAAGGTCATGGTGCAGAAGAATGGCACCGATAAATTGCTCGCGCGTGTGGTCTATAGCGGGCCGGTCCGTGCGCCGATCGAGGCCGGCCAGCCCATCGGCCTGGTCCGGATTTGGCGGGGCGCCAACCTCGCCGAGGAGACCCCGGTCTTTGCGGCGGAATCGATTGGCAGGGGATCGACGATGCGGCGGGCGATCGACGGTGCGGGCGAGCTCGTCATCGGGATGTTTCGCGCCGGCGCCGAGAAGCTCTGACCATGACCCGGACGGCGGTCAAAAGAGCTCCCGGGCGCGGGCGGTTTGTCACCTTTGAAGGCGGCGAGGGATCCGGGAAGTCCACCCAAATCAAGGCGCTGGCGCAACGTCTCGATGCCGCCAAGCTGCGCGCCATCGTCACCCGCGAGCCCGGCGGATCGCCGGGTGCCGAAATCATTCGCCATCTCGTGCTGTCCGGAATGGGCAAGCTGCTGGGGGCTGATGCGGAAACCCTGCTGTTTGCCGCCGCCCGCGACGATCACGTGCGCAGCGTTATCAGGCCGGCCCTCAACCAGGGAGTCTGGGTGCTGTGCGACCGGTTTTCCGATTCGACGCGCGCCTATCAGGGCAGCCTTGGCAACGTCGCGCCTGCGGTGCTCAATGCGATGGAACGGGTGACCATCGGCGATCTCAAGCCCGATCTGACCATCATCCTCGACATTCCGGTGGAGGTCGGCATGCAGCGCGCCGCCGCCCGGCGCGGCACTGGCGCGCCCGACAGGTTCGAGGCCGAGGACATCAAATTTCACCAGCAGCTGCGCGACGCCTACCGACAGATCGCGGCAGCCGAGCCGCGGCGATGCGTACTGATCGATGCCAACGCCGATACCGCGACGGTGGCCGCGGCGGTATGGGCGGCGGTGCGCGATCGTTTGTTTGCGGTCGATGCCGGCAGCGCGGTCAATTCAGCATGAGCGCCCGTCAGGTCGAAGTGCCGATGGCGGCGCTGCATCCCCGCGAGAACACCGCGCTGTTCGGACACCGCGATGCCGAACTGGCTCTGCTTGATGGCTATCGCAGCGGGCGGATGGCGCATGCCTGGTTGATCGGCGGCGCGCAGGGAATCGGCAAGGCAACGCTCGCCTATCGCATGGCAAGGTTCGTGCTCGCCCATCGCGATCCGCTGGCCGCTGGCGTGCAGCGCGCCGCGACACTGGCGGTTGATCCGTCAGAGCCGGCCGCGCGGCTGGTCGCTGCGGGCGCCCATGGCGGCCTGCTCGTCCTCGAACGCACGCTCAACGACAAGGGGGTGATGCGGTCCGTGATCACCATCGACGAGACCAGGGAGACGATCTCGTTTTTCGGCTCGACCGCGGCAGTCGAGGGCTGGCGGATCTGCATCGTCGATGCCGTCGACGAACTCAATCCGAACGCCGCCAACGCGCTGCTCAAGATTCTGGAAGAGCCGCCGCAGCGATCGCTTTTCCTGCTGGTCAGCCACGCGCCGGCGCGGGTGCTGCCGACCATGCTGTCGCGCTGTCGCAAGCTGGCGTTGCGGCCGCTCGCGACCGACGACGTCATCGGCGCCGCTGCCCACACCGCCGGCATCGCGCCCGACGATCCGGCGCTCGCCGAAGCGGCCGCGGCCGCGGAGGGCAGCGTCGCGCGCGCGCTGACGCTGCTCGGCGGCGATGCCGTCAAACTGCACCAGCGGACCGCGGCGCTGCTCGCCACCCTGCCGCAGGTCGACCCGCGCGAATTGCATGCGCTCGGCGAGGCGCTCGGCGGCAGCGACCGGATAGCGCTGGCGGCCTTCATCGACAGCATCGATCGCTGGCTGAGCGAGCGCCTGCATGTCGACGGCGCCAATGCCAATGCGAACCTGCCGCGCCTTGCACGGCTGGCGGAGGTGTGGGAAAAGATCAACCGCGCCGCGCGCGATGCCGAAGCCTACAATCTCGAACGGAAACCACTGGTTTTCTCGGTGTTCGGGCTGCTTGCGGAAGCCACGCGGTAAATGCGCCGCGGATTGTCCTCCCTGACAAATCGATTTGAGCAACGAAGGAATTTGGTGTGGCGACGGCCAGGAAGAAAACTCCCACAAGGCGAACAGCGAAGAAGGTTCGCAAATCGCGGCGCGCCAGCCAAGCCCCCGCCACGAAAAAGCGTGCCAGCAACGGCCAGCGTGCCGTGAGGAAGGCCAAGAAAAAGACCGGCAAAACGGCGAAGAAAGCAGCCGGGAAACCGGCCAAAAAGCGGTCGAAAAAGACCGGGGCCGGCAAGTCCGGCGCAACGCCGCGGCAAACCAAAATCGTCAAGAACACAGCGAAGAAGGCGGCCAGCGGTTCGAACAAGAAAGCCGCGCCCGCCGCCACTTCGGTTCAGCCGCGCGGCAAACTATATTATATCACGACCGCGATTGCGTATCCCAACGGCATGCCGCATATCGGCCACGCCTATGAGGCGATCGCCACCGATGCGCTGGCGCGCTTTCAGCGGCTCGACGGCAAGGATGTGTTTTTTCTCACCGGCACCGACGAGCACGGGCTGAAGATGATTCAGACCGCGCAGGGCGAAGGCATGACGCCGTCCGAACTCGCCGACCGCAACGCGGCCCGGTTCAAGGAAATGGATCAACGCCTGAACGTATCGTTCGACCGCTTCATCCGCACCTCGGAACCCGCGCATCACCGTTCGGTCCAGGTGATCTGGAACCGGATGCAGCAGAATGGCGACATCTACATCGACACCTATTCCGGCTGGTATTCGGTGCGCGACGAGGCCTATTACGCCGAGGAGGAAATCACGCTCGGTGAGGATGATATGCGCCGTGGCCCGCAGGGCACGCCGGTAGAGTGGGTTGAGGAAAAAAGCTATTTCTTCCGGCTGTCGGCCTATCAGGACCGACTGCTTGCGCTTTACAACGAGCAACCGGATTTTATCGGGCCGGATTCCCGCCGCAACGAGGTGATGAGCTTCGTGAAGGGCGGCCTGAAGGATCTGTCGATCTCCCGCACCACCTTCGACTGGGGCGTCAAGGTGCCGAACGATCCCAGCCACGTGATGTATGTGTGGGTCGACGCGCTGACCAATTATCTCACCGGCGTCGGCTTTCCCGACGAGCATGATGCGAACTGGCGCTACTGGCCGGCCGACGTGCATATCATCGGCAAGGACATCATCCGTTTCCACGCGGTGTTCTGGCCGGCCTTCCTGCTGTCGGCGGGCATCCCCGTGCAGAGGCGCGTCTACGCCCATGGCTTCCTGTTCAACAGGGGCGAGAAGATGTCGAAATCGGTCGGCAATGTCGTCGATCCCTTCAATCTGGCCGATCAATACGGCGTCGATCAGATGCGCTATTTCTTCCTGCGCGAGGTGCCGTTCGGCCAGGACGGCAGCTACAACCACGAAGCCATTGCCGCACGCATCAATGCCGATCTTGCCAATGATCTCGGCAATCTCGCGCAGCGTTCGCTGTCGATGATCGCCAAGCAGCATGGCGGCGTGCTGCCCGAGCCCGGCGCCCTCAGCGACAACGACCGGACCATGCTGGCCCAGGCCGATGGCATGATCGCGCTGGCACGAATGGCGATGAGCACCCAGCAGATCCATCATTGGCTGAACGCCGTGTGGGCCGTAGTGGCGGAAGCCAACCGCTATTTTGCGGGCGAGGCGCCATGGGCGCTGGCCAAGACCGACCCGCCGCGCCAGCGCACGGTGCTGTATGTCACCGCAGAAATCGTCAGGCAGGTCGCCATCCTGGTACAACCGGCGATGCCGGAGGCGTCAGCGAGACTGCTGGATATTCTTGGCATTGCCGCGGACGCGCGCAGCTTCGCGACGCTCGGCGGCGCCACGCGGATCATGCCCGGCACGACACTGCCGGCCCCGGTGCCGGTATTTCCGCGCTATATCGAACCGACCGCCGCCTGAACGATCCGAGCCATGTCTGTGTCGTCAGCAGAATAACCCGATTGACGGTAGTGCCTCAGTTTGAAAATTTGCCGGTCTTGATGGTCGCTCGTTTTCCTTCGGGTACTCAGCTATATATTATACTCAGCGCAAGCATGAGGATCATATGAGGCCTACGATGCCAAATAGTAAAAACGCCGGTGCCATGCTGCGGTATAGCCCGTACACTGCTGCAATCTTTGACGAAAATGGAACTGACCAAGGGCCGGTGAATATATCCAGAGCTCAAAACGACGAACAAGCGCGCGATCTCGCCAAGCGAAGGGGAATGAAATGGCTGGAGGAAAATGGATTGAATCAGGCAACCGTCCAGATTTACCGCCGAGGCCATAGCTTGCCTATTGTTGAGGTTCACACCGGAGACCCCGAAGACGAGTCGCGATGCCGAAGCCCGGGAAACGCGGGCCGTATAATAAGCAGGCGGCATAAGTATCTCAACTGATGAAAAAATTCCTCGCATCTTATGATTACGGACAGGGCGGTATCTGGCTCTACATTGAGGCGGATAGCCTAAAGCAGATAACCGAAACATACCGCGACTTAACGGTCTACAAGGTGCCTCCGCCTTGGTGGACCGCCAGTATGGACGAGGCCGCCCAATCTCTACTGGACGACCCATTTTGGACTCATTGGCTTTCCAATCTCAAACGCTAGTCGCCGCCGCTTTAAACCGAGACACTATCCGATTGACATTAGAACAGAGCAAGAACATTCTATGTCGTGAGCATGGATCGCCACGATGTCTATTTCCCCTGAACCCGCCCGACAGCCTGAACCGGACCCGTTGGAGATCGCGACCGACCAGGCGATATCGGCCTGTGACGGCGACCTGCGCGCAACAGTGCAGGCACTGATCGTGGCCAACGGCCTGCTCGAAGCCGAGCTGCGCGACCTTTATGCAGTTACCTCAAGCGGCTACGCACGCGGTCGCGTCAAGCGGTCAACGTCCGGGGGGTGTCGTGAGTGACTTGCCGGCGCCGTTACAAATTGACGTGCTGCGCAACGAAATCGCCGACCTGTCGGCCGCTGTCCACCAACTGAGGCGTTGTGGGTTGGACAGCGCGTCCGCAAAACTTTTGATCGCGTGGAAACGCCCCGAACTGGAAGGGCTGAGCAGAGAACTGGGGCATGGTCAGACTTGGTACCATGACCGGTGACGCCGCCAAAGGCTACCGCCTTACTCTGGCCGGGGATGCGCTGGCGGTCACGAAATTGCAAGCGATCGCGGCCTAAACAAACGAGTAACCAACATGCCGAAACCGATGAAAGTCAAAATATTCATGGATACCTCGGCCAGCGTGATCGAAGAACAGATCAACGCATGGCTAGAGGGCGTTGGGGCCGCCTCGATCATAAAGACCGACACCGTCGTGACTGCCGTAGGCGAGAAGCCACAGGATGGAAAGTACCCCTGTATCGTGGTGACAGTCTGGTACGAGCCACCCCTAAATTAAATCCTCAGCTAGCCCCAGGCGGCCCGCCCGGATGCCATTCCCATTCGCACCGCGCCGCTGCCCGCTACTGACCCGGCCTCGAAGCCCGCGACGCAACCGGAATGGCCTCCGAGGGCTGCCCCGAAACTGTCCGGACGGGCGCCTTGACCCCGGCCCCCGGCGCTGGCTACCAACAGGGGGAGGGGCTGTGGCCCCCGTGTGGCCCGGACCGAGGTAGCCACTGTCTCAGAGCGTCCCGGGGCTTCTCTCGCAAGGGTTTTGTGTTTCCTACCATGCTGATCGACAGCCATTGCCATCTCGATTTTCCGGAGTTCGCCGACGATCTCGACGCCCTGGTCGGTCGCGCCGCCGCCGCCGGGATCGGGCGTATCGTCACGATCTCGACCCGGGTGCGGCGGCTTGGCGCGCTGCTGGATATCACGGCTCGATTTCCCGATGTCTATTGCTCGGTCGGCACCCATCCGCATCAGGCCGACGAGGAAGACGGCATTCCCGCCAGCGAGCTGGTTGAGCTGACCAGCCATCCCAAGGTCGTGGCGCTGGGCGAAGCAGGCCTCGACTATTTCTATCAGCACGGCTCGCGCGAAGCGCAGGAACGGGGCTTCCGTACCCACATCGCGGCGGCCCGCGCCACCGGCCTGCCGCTGGTCATCCATACAAGGGACGCCGACGAGGATTGCGGCCGCATCCTCGAGGACGAAATGACCAAAGGCGCGTTTCGCGCGGTCCTGCACTGCTACACCGGGGGACGCGAACTCGCGATGAAGGCCATTGCGCTCGGTCTTTCGATTTCGTTCACGGGAATTCTGACCTTCAAGAAATCGCAGGCGCTGCGCGATCTCGCGGCCGAGCTGCCGGCGGATCGCATCATGGTGGAAACCGACGCGCCGTATCTGGCGCCGGGCAAGTTTCGCGGCAAGCGCAACGAGCCGAGCTACGTGGTGGAAATCGCCAAGGTGCTGGCGGAAACGCGCGGGGTTTCGCTCGAGGAGATTTCCCGCCAAACCACGGCAAATTTCTTTCGCCTGTTCAGCAAAGTGCCGGCTGCGGATCCGCCGGCATGACGCTGACGCTCACGATTCTCGGCTGCGGATCCTCAGCCGGCGTTCCGCGCCCCGCGCTGGGCTGGGGCGCGTGCGATCCCGCCAACCCGAAAAACCGGCGCCGCCGCTGTTCGCTGCTGGTGGAGCGGGCATCGGATCGCGGCGTGACCCGGATCGTGATCGATACCTCGCCCGATCTGCGCGAGCAGTTGATCGACGCCGAGGTCGATCATATCGATGCGGTATTCCTCACCCATGAGCACGCCGATCAGACCCACGGCATCGACGATCTCCGCTCCGTCGTGCTGCATCAGCGCCGGCGCATCCCGGTCTATCTCAATCGATCGACTGCCGATCATATCGTGCTGCGGTTTTCATACTGCTTCGTCTCGCCGCCCGGCAGCGACTATCCGCCGATCCTCGACAATCTTCCGATCGAAGCCGGCGAAAGCCGCACCGTCGAAGGGAAGGGCGGTCCGGTCACGCTGTCGGCCTTCATTCTACAGCACGGCCAGATTCCGGCGCTCGGTTACCGGATCGGCGACGCTGCCTATACGCCCGACGTCAGCGACATTCCGCCCGAGAGCTGGCATCATCTGGAAAACCTCGAGCTCTGGATCATCGACGGGCTGCGCTATGCCGGGCATCCCAGCCATTTCAGCGTCAACGACGCGCTGTCCTGGATCGAGCGCTTCCAGCCGCGCCGCGCGGTCATCACCAACATGCATTCCGACCTCGATTACGAGGTGCTGCGGCAGAGCCTGCCGCCGGACATCATTCCCGCCTATGACGGCATGCGGCTGACGCTGGAACGGACGGGCTAGACACCGTGGCTTCATCCTTCGAGACGCGCGCAAGCGCGCTCCTCAGGATGAGGTATGGCAGACGGGATGCAATAACCCTCATGGTGAGGAGCGCGGCAACGCCGCGCGTCTCGAACCATCAGACCTCAGATACACCTCATCCCGGCTCAAAGCCTTTCGATTTGAACACGGAAGCCGCGATCGGTCCCTTCAGAAACAGGATCAGCGACTTCGCCGCCTCCGGCACCTTGCTGCCGGCTCCGATTCCGGCGGTGAAGACCGTCATGCTCGCGAGCTCACCCGGTAGCGGCCCGACCAATTGCGCGCCCGGCACCGGCAGGATCTCCGAGCCCTGCGCGACACCGATTTCGGCTACGCCTTTGGCGACGACTTCGGCGGACTGGGCCCCCGGTACGAGGATGGTCTTGGACTTCAATTGCTCGGCGATCCCGAGCCTATCGACGACATGCGCGAAATAGACCCCGCTGGCGCCGCCCTTGGCCGGGTCCGCATAGACGATCATCTTGGCATCGAGCAGCGTGCGCTTCAGGGCGTCGACCGAACTGATGTCCGGTTTTGCCGCACCCGCGCGTGCGGCCACCGCAACCGGTGTACCCGCGACATTCGCGACGCTGCCGGGCGCAAACTTGTCCTGCTTCTCGAGGTCGTCCATCGCCGGCCGCGACAGGATGACGACGTCGGCGGTTTCGCCCGCAATCATGCGTTTCTTGATATCGGCGATCAGGCTGTAGCCAATCTTGAGTTTGTTTCCGGTCGCGCGCTCGAATTGCGGAGCAATTTCGTCCAATGCCGAAGTCAGCGCTACCGACGTCAGCACCTTGACCTCGGCGGGCTCCGCGGCAGCAGCTTCGTGCGCTGCGATCGAACAAATCAGCAATCCTCCCGTCACCGCCAGCGCAAGTCGCGTCGCAGATGATTTTTCTATCATGGTCATCTCTCTCCCGTGCAGCAGCACGCTCGTTGGCGCGGCTGAAAGGCAAGCCTATCACTTTGGGACGCGGCGACGAGCAATAAATGCCGCGCACTCGCATCGCCACCCCGGATTGCGCTGCGCTCGATCCGGGCTACGGCCACCAAATCGGGGCGCGGCCTCAGGCCGATATCGCCTTGGCCGAATCCACCTGGCTGCGCAGCAGGAATTTCTGGATCTTGCCGGTCGAGGTCTTGGGGATCGTTCCGAATATCACCGCCTTCGGCGTCTTGAAACCCGACATGTGACCGCGGCAGAACGCGATGATCTCCGCCTCGGTCGCACGGGCGTTGTCCTTCAGTTCGACGAACGCGCAGGGCACTTCGCCCCATTTTGAATCGGGCTTTGCTACCACGGCGGCGAACAGCACCGCGGGATGACGGTAGAGCACGTCCTCGACCTCGACCGAGGAGATATTTTCGCCGCCGGAAATGATGATGTCCTTGGAACGATCCTTGATGATGACATAGCCGTGTTCATCGAGCACGCCGAGATCGCCGGTGTGAAACCAGCCGCCGGCAAACGCTTCCGCGGTGGCTTTCTCGTTCTTGAGATAGCCCTTCATCACGATGTTGCCGCGAAACATCACCTCGCCGATGGTTTCGCCGTCGCGCGGCACCTCGCGCATGGTTTCCGGATCGATCACCGTGACCGATTCCTGCAGCGGATAGGAAACGCCCTGGCGGCGCTTCAACTGGGCGCGCTGCTCGGCGGGCAACTCGTCCCAACCGGGCTGCTCCGCACACACCGACGCCGGACCATAGACCTCGGTCAGACCATAAACATGGCTGAGCTTGATCCCGATCCGCTCGGCACCTTCGAGCACCGCAACCGGCGGCGCTGCGCCCGCGATCAGCCCGACGACAGGTCGCGGGCTCGGAGCTTTGGGCGCGTCGGGCGCGTTGATCAGCGTGTTGTAGACGATCGGCGCGCCGCACATGTGGGTGACACCATGTTTTCCGATCAACTCAAAAACCTTCGCAGGATCCACCTTGCGCAGGCAGACGTTGATGCCCGCAGCCGCCGCGATGGTCCACGGAAAACACCAGCCGTTGCAGTGGAACATCGGCAGCGTCCAGAGATAGACCGGATGCTGGCCGAGGTTGCCGGCAAGGATGTTGCTGACGGCGTTGAGGTAGGCACCGCGATGATGGGTGACGACGCCCTTGGGATTGCCCGTGGTGCCGGAAGTGTAACTCAGCGCGA
>Ga0208220_1000382_pt1 | contig 18740 bp, 17 predicted proteins | sample NGESurdeep092012_9_FD_184484 | JGI IMG/M metagenome (GOLD analysis project Ga0208220, IMG submission 184484) | Arctic peat soil microbial communities from Barrow, Alaska - NGEE Surface sample F53-1 deep-092012 (SPAdes) | ecosystem: Environmental > Terrestrial > Soil > Wetlands > Peat ...
TGCGAAAGTATTGCGCACGGAGATAATCCAGATAAGTCCCGTCGGCCAGCGCATTTTGCGTGATGAGATAAACGTCGCGACGGTCGAACTTTTGATCCTGCAACGGCTGGTCTTTGTGCGGGATGAAGCTCTCGCAGAAAATCATGTAGGTCGGGCAGAAACGTCCGGGGTCGGTGCCGCCAAAAAGAATTGTGTTGCGCGTCATTTCGGGGTAGATGCCGAACGGCGGCGTGAACATATCATGCCCAAACCAGTAGCCGAACCAGTGGTTGCGCTGCTCGCTTTTATACCAGTGCGTCAGCCCCGAATAAACCGGCGCGGCGCAAAAAATACACAGTGTGATCAGCACCGGCGCTCGGTTGCGGTAAAGCAGCAGGCTGCCGATGAAGGCGACGACGCTGCCCACAATCAGCAATGCCCCCCAGACTTCAAGGCTGTATTGGTTCGGGGCGAAAATGCGTGGCATCACATCGGTCACTTGCTTCAAGCTCAACCGGCCTTCTCCAGAAAAGGCCAGAAATATTGAAATCCCCAGGCAAAGCAGCGCTGCGCCGCTGAACAGCCAGAACGGAAAATTGTCGTCGGACGACGACTTGGATTTTTTCAAGAACCACTGCACGGCCACGGACGCCAAAACAAAGGCCGCGACCATGCTCAAAAATGTGTAAAGCGTCCTTTGATAAGTCAGTGAACCGATGCTGCCGTAAAAGGTGTTGCCGACCCCGTCGAAGAGCACCAGAAAGGCGGGCAAGAGGGCAAGCACTCCCATCGCGAGGCCGACAATCCGGAACCTGTCGTAATGCGTGGCCATGTAAGCGGCCATCAGCGCGAAGCCGTAGCCGATCATGATGGCGACCACCGCGTGCGAGGCCGTGAAGAACACCTCGCACAACGTCGCCGACTGGCGGTCGGGGCTTGTGTTCATAATGATGGTCAGCAGCACGCCGATGCAGAGGTAAATAGCCGCCAGCCCGATGATCCACGCGCGCTCGCGGTTTTTCATCCGCCAAAGGAACAGCAACGGCAGCAGCGCGACGAACAGATAAACCCAGCCGAACGAATCGGCGAGACCGCTGACCAGCAGGCCGAGCTGCATGATGAAACGGTTTGGGTCGTGGATGACGTCCGTCGGATAGGATTTTTCATACTGGCCGCGTGACAGCGCGTGAAAAAATCCCTCGACCGTGCGCGGATAGCCCCATTGCATCGGTGGATCCGTCATGCCCGCAAGCGGCTCATACAAATAAAACGCGGCGCCGCACCCCCAAAGCAAGCCGCAGGCAAGCACCAGCAGCCATCCGAGGTCTGATTTTCTCGTGTCCCAGGCGAACTTAAAAAAACAGCCGAACGCGACCAGCGAAAGAAAGACGCAAATGGAACCCTGCGTGGGAACGGCGGCCATCAAAACAAAACCCGCAAGCGCGCAACCATCGCGCACAAATTCAAAGAACGTCTCCTTTGTCAGGGCGGCGAGCCACGCATAGGCCGCAACTGATCCGATGCCTACGAAGTAAAAAATTGCGATGAACATCGGTGCCAGGTCATTCAAGGCGGGAAGGACGGGCGTGCCGTCCTTTTTGCTGTTCATCAGGATCAGCACCGCGAAAAAAATGAGGCTGTTTCCCAGAAACAAATTGCGCCCGTAGCGCCGGTGCGCGATGGCGATGCACACTTCAATGCCCATCGCCGCCACCAGCATCGTCTGGTGGATCGTCGCGCACAGGCCGAAGAAAAACATCCCGATAAAAAGATAGCGTATCTGCTGCGGCGCATAAATCCACCGGAGCAGGCAGAGCGCCACCATCATGATCCACGGCACGTCGAACAGCGAGATGCGGTTGATGACCACCGATTCGCTCCACATGAAACGGTCGAAACCCAGCAGCAACCCCGCGACCATTCCCGTGACAACGCAGATGATGTTTTCCCATTTGCTGCTCAAGGTTTTTAATTCCTCGATGCCTTCGATCAGCATGCTGCTGCCGCGCGAAACCATGAAGCCCACCAGCCCGCACGCCATCGCGGCGGCGCAGGATTCGCCCACCTCCACGCGCCACGCCACGTTGCCCATCGGCAGGATCCACGTCCAAAACCACGAATAAATCGCCCAGAACGGATAGCCCGGCGGATGCGGAATCCCGGCGTAAAACGACGCCGTGCAAAGCTCGCCGGAATCCTCCAGCGTCAGTTCCGGCGCGAGCGTGAGCAGATACGCCGTCCACACCACCGCAAAAACGACGATCAAAACCAGCCAGTCAATCTTCCGGAACAGCGGCGGGACTTTTACAGGAACGGGCTTGGCGGCCACGGGCTTTTTGACCGCAGTTGTCGGTTCGGGCGCGGCCGCCTTTTGTTTTGCGTCCTGCGCCTTTTTTTTGTCGTTGCTTGCGTCGTTGCTCATTTGCAAATCGTAAAATCAATTCATCTTGCCGGTGATAAAGAAGGCATACTAGAATTCAAAACACCCCGGTTTGTCCAATCAAAACTGACGGAAAATAAACTGTTCTGCGACTGCCCGCCGTTGTCCGACGCATACGCCGCCGAACTTTGATTGCTCAAAATCATCGCCAGCATCGGCGCGGGACGCGAAGAATCCATGTAATTCCCCGAATTGAAGACCGCCAGCGTCAGCAGCGCGCACGCCGTGGCCGGCGCAAGCGAACCCAGAACCCATGCCATCCGGCGCGTGGCGGCGGACGGCGCGGCGAACAATTTCCGCTTAAGCCCCGGCGACGCACGACGCGGACGCAGCGAAAGCAATTGGTTCTCCAGTGAATCCGTCTCTTTCATAAACGACTCCTTCCAGTTTGGATTTTAACTTTTGCAGGCCGTAACGATAACGGCCCGCGACCGTGTTCGGCGAAATCTCCAGCAGCGCGCCGATTTCCTCGAACGTGAACCGGTTCCAGATTTTCAGCACAATCACCTCGCGCTGCTCCTGCGGCAGTTCGGCAAGGCGGCGCACGGCGTCCGACTGCATGGCTTGCAGGGTTTCGTCCTGCGACTTCTCAAACCAATGCTGGCCGTCCGTCAGGACTTCGCGCGCCAGCCGACGCCAGAGCGAGCGTTTGTAATTCAACGCGCGGTTGCGAAAACTGCGGACGCAGTAATGTTCCGGCTCGCGCGGCAATTCCGGCAATCGCATCAGCGCCAGGAACGTTGAGTGCAAAACATCCTCCGCCTCGCTGTGGCCCAATCCCAGCGCGCGGCCATAAAGGATCAGTCCCGCCGCCTTCGCTTCGTAAAATCGTTCAAGCCAGTTGGAATGTTCGTCGCCGTTCACGGTTTCAATCCATAGACACCGCAGCCTCGAAAATTGTATAAAAAAAATTGAAAATCAAACGACACTGCAAGAGTCTCGCTGTTTCGGATTTGCGATTTGCACACGCGGATTGCGAGGAACTCACATATCCAAAATCACTAGACACGCGAAGCCAGTTCCTCTTCCTCGCGCAATTTCGCGCTGTGATAACGCGCCGCGAAATAAGAGCCGACGACGAGAACCAGCGCGATTGCCTGCGCCGCCAACGTCTGCACCGTCGGGAAAACCGAGAACCACACGCCCGCCCACGCCGGAATCTTGTCCGCGAGCCAGCCGATCTGCGTCGTGCGGATCCATCCGGCCTGCTGCATTTCAAACGCCTGCTCACCGACCATCACCAGCAAAACAATTCCAAGCAAAACGCCGGTGAACACCAGCATTTTGCGATACGGCAGACGCTTGTGCGCCACGAACGTCAGCAACGCCACGATGCCCGTGAAGAAAAGCCCGAGCAGCGAGCCGAACAAAACAATTTTCCCGCCCATTTGCAGGTAATACGTTTGCAGGAACAGCACCACTTCAAACCCTTCGCGGTAAAGCGACGCGAAGCCGAGCAGCACGAGCCCCCACTTCAAACGGCGTCTGGAAATTTCCGATTCGCTCGCGCGGGACAGCAGATTTTTTTTGTTGCGATTGTGCATCGCAATCCAGCCGCCCCAATAAACCTTGTGGAAAAACCAGTTCATCACCAGGAGCAGAACCACGACCGCGAGCAGTCCCGTCGCCGCCTGCAAGTTCAGCGCCGAAACGCTCTGGCCAAGGCTGCTGACAATTCCGACGGCAACGAACCATGTGATCAGGGTTGCGATGAATGCGAGGAAGCTGCCCAGGACAATCGGCTTGCGATGCGACTGCTTCTCGCCCGTCATGCTCGCGATGATTGCCGCGAGAACCAAAATGGACTCCAGTCCTTCGCGGAAAACCAGAACGCCAATGTCCATCGCCGCCGATGCCGGACTCATGTTCGGCGTCGGATTCGGATTGCCGCTCGCAGTCAGCCCCTGCCAGACCAGAACGCCCGCGACAAGAATCGCGGCGGAAATCAAAAAGATGCGAAAGGCCAGGCGCAACGGCTTTGACGCGGAAGTTTGCGTCGTGCCGGACATCAGATTCTTCAACTGCCGGACGGGCAGCGCGAGCGGCGCGACAAGAATCGCCTCGGCCAGTTCCGCATTCAAATCCAGTTTAGCGTCGCAGACTTCGCAGACGAAATTCGCGTCCCGGCTCAAGAGCTTCATTTCCTGCTCCTCGCAGATGCCCAGCGAGCGCAGTTGCGCGCGGACTTCCGGCGACGCGGCGAACGACTTGATGCAGACCGTCGCGCCGACGGGCACGCGGCTCAACGGGCAGACATCCGCGCCCGCGCAGACGCCTTTCGCGATTTCAGGTGATTTGACCTGCTTCTTCACAGACAAACAGAATAGGCCGCCGCCAGCGCCGGGGCAAGTTGGTTTTTGGGCAAGCGGCCGGCGAATATGCGCCGGTTCTTCGGGCAATGATTTTCCCGCGCGAAACAGGTTTGATTCTTCCCGCTGAATTCTGCATTCTGCCTTTGCTTGAACATTCCCGGACAAAACCATGAGCGCCGAAAAAACCCTCGATAAAATTTTGCGCGGAGATTCGGACGCGAACATTCGTTTTGAAGAACTTTGTCATTTGTTACAGGCGAAAGGATTTCGGATGCGCGTAAATGGAAGCCATCATATCTTCACGCAAGCCGGCGTGATGGAACGCATCAACCTTCAACGCGAAGGCGCGAAGGCCAAGCCATATCAGGTTCGACAAGTGCGGAAAATTCTGGCAAACTACAAATTGTTATGAAGGTAAACAGCTACGAAATGATTGTCTGGTGGAGCGCGGAAGACGAAGCCTATGTGGTGGACGTGCCGGAACTTCCCGGCTGCATGGCTCACGGTGCGACGCGGCAGGAAGCCATCAAAAACGCCGAGGACGCCATCAAGTTTTGGATCAAGACCGCGAAAGACGACGGACAGGAAATTCCACAACCGCGCGGACGATTGGTTTATGCTTGAAGGACGGCTGGCTAATCCCAGCCTGACGACGACTCCGTCGGAGCAATTGAAATTGGAAGATGCGAAAAGTGAAAAATCAGAACAGGAAAAATTGTAGTGAGCATTAAAACAAGCTATAAGGCTAATTAAATTCATGATGCCAGAACAATTTGAAGCACAATTAAAAGTAATTCTTTCGCAGTATCGCAATAATTTTACTGACAAAGAATATGATGAAGAGAATGAAGACCACGACATTTTGATGGACGTTTTCGGAATTACACCTTTGTTGAAACGCGAAAACCGTCAATACTGGGGACGGGAGCTTGGCATGTGCTGGCAGCGGTTGGTTTGTGAAGTTTTTCGACTTAATTGTGCCGACTATAAGCCAGCCATCAGAATCGGAGGTGACGAGCCATCTGACTGCGGAATTGGAACAGACGTTATCGACACAAAATATCGGATTGGTTCTGGTGATTCAGGCACACTGAAAAAGTTCAAGCAATATGGAAAAATGTTTCAAGAACAGGGCTTGACCCCTATCTTGCTAATTCTCAGAGAAGATAATTTACCTGCCGCAATCGGTGCTTGTAAGGTTGGTGGCTGGAAAATACACATAGGCGATGGCACATTTGATTATATTAAGAACAAGTCAAAATTTGACCTGAAGACCTGGTTGCAAAGTCTTGCAAAAGCAAAAGAATTTTATGTAAGCAGATGACAGCTTTATCAAATACAATAATCAATGATGATTGCAGAGAAGCTCTAAAACAGCTTTCTTCAGAATCCATTTCATGCGTGGTCACAGACCCGCCTTATAACTATGAATTCATTGGTCGCAAATGGAATCATGATGAGATTCAGCGGCGGATGAATCGAATTCAAGATAGCTCGACATTGGTTAAGAATATTCCCTATGGAAGCGGTCTTGCCGGTGGTGTTCGAAATCCACGCTGGTATAAACGCAATCGTGAAAATGTGATTGAATATGTTGATTGGTGTAAAGAGTGGTCTAGAGAACTAATTCGGGTGTGCAAGCCCGGAGCTGTGGTTGCAGTTTTTAGTAGCACACGGACTCTTGCCCACGTTCAAGTTGCCCTAGAAGATGCTGGTTTCTACGCGAGAGATGTTCTGGTGTATCGCAGACACGCCGGAATTCCAAAAGGTTTAAATGTTCAGAAGAAGCTCGAAAAGGAAAAAGATATAAACGCTGATGATTGGACAGGATGGCATACATGCTTGAGAAACGAATGGGAGGCTATCGTTGTTGTGCAAAAGCCGCTTCTCAATAATTACATTGAAACTATTGAGGCGGTCGGATTAGGCCCTTTCAAAGCAATCTTGCCAGATGGTTCTTTTCAATCAAATATTCTGGAAGGCTTTTCAAGAGGACGAGACGAAAAATTTGACGAGCATTGCACAATTAAGCCTGCATCTTTAATTCGTCACCTTATTGAAATGTTTCTTCCCAAAAGTGGAAAGCATCTTGTTCTTGACCCATTCGCTGGCACTGGCACTACTCTTGTTGCAGCTTTAGAGTTAGGGCATGGAGCTATTGGTATTGAGATTGAGGAACGATATTGTTCAATTATTGAAGAAAGACTCAAAATTCAGCATTCTACCTTCGCTTGAACATTCCCAACCATCGCAAGGCGATTGACAAGCTGGACGCGCACATCGTCCGGCTGCTCAACGAGCGCACGCGCCACGTCCTCGCCATCGGCGACATCAAGCTCGCGGCGGGCGAGGAGATTTACGCGCCGCATCGCGAACGCGCCGTGTTCGAGCTTGTCTGCGAGGCTAACGCCGGGCCGATGACCGACGAGCAGTTGCGCGCGATCTACCGCGAAATCATGTCCAGCGCGCTCGCGCTCGAAAAAACCATGACCATTGCGTATCTCGGCCCGGAGGCGACGTTCACGCATCAGGCGGCGATCCGCCGGTTCGGTTCGAGCCTGCGCTATGCGTCGCAAAAAACCATCGCGGATGTTTTCACCGAGGTCGCCAAAAACCGCGCGGACTACGGCGTCGTGCCGGTGGAAAATTCCACCGAAGGCGTCGTCACCCACACGCTCGACATGTTTGTGGACAGCGATCTGAAAATCGTTTCGCAAATCGTTTTGCCGATTTCATATTGTTTGGCGGGAAAAGTTGAAACTGATAAGGCAAGAATTCAAAGGATTTATGCTCATCCGCAAGCTTTGGGTCAATGTCGCTCATGGATTCAAAAGAATTTGCCTAATGCAGAAATAATTGAAACTTCCTCGAATGCACGTTCAGCCGAACAAGCTACGATTTCGGCTGAAGAACAAGCTAGAAAATCAGTTTACATAGCTGTTAAGCGTAAGGGAAATGTGGATGCGCTTGAGCTTAATGTGGCTGCAATCACAGGAATTCTCGCTGCGGAAAAATACGGCTTGCGAATTTTGGAGCAGGACATCCAGGACAACGCCGCGAACGCGACGCGCTTTCTCGTGCTCGGTCGCCAATGCAGTCCGCCGACGGGCGACGACCGCACAAGTTTGATGGTCAGCGTTTCGGACAAAGTCGGCGCGCTGCACGAAGCCATCGCCGCGTTCCGCAAATTCAAGATCAACATGACGAAGATTGAATCGCGTCCGAGCAAACGCAAGGCGTGGGAATATTTCTTTTTCATTGATTGCGACGGCCACGCGCAGGACAAAAAAGTGGCGAGTGCGATTCAGATTCTCGGCAAGCATTGTAATTTTGTGAAAGTGCTTGGCTCGTATCCGAACACGGAATAGCTTGGCAGGAAGCGTTATGTCAGAACTAGCGACCGCCAACGAGTTTTTCATCTGGGGTGTTGACCTTGCCGCCTACGGGCCGGTGGAGTTGCCGACGCTCGTCGAGTGGATCAAGGACGGGCGCGTGCTGTCGGAGACATGGGTTTTCACCGGCCAAACCGGAAGCTGGCTGCGCGCGGCGGAAATTCCGGAGCTTCTCAAACTCAAGGTGTTTCTCGAACCGGTTTCGGCGACGGAATTTGCCACGGCGGTTTCTTCAGCAGGCATCAAGCCCGGCTCATTGCGCCGCATAAAAATTCTGGCCGGCTTGAACGACGCGCAGCTCGCGCATCTGGCGCAGTTCATGGAACTGGAACGCGTGCCGCAATGGAAGGTGGTTGTGAAGCAAGGCGACCCCGGCGACGCGATGTATCTCATCATTGACGGCGAGCTGCGGGCGCGGATCACGAGCGACGGCAAGGAGACGATTCTGGCGACGTTCGGGCCGGGCGATTTTTTCGGCGACATGGCGCTGTTCGACAACGGGCCGCGCTCGGCGGACGTGGTCGCCAACAAGGAAAGCACCGTGCTGAAGCTTACCACGATTTCATTCGGGCGATTGATGAAGGATGCGCCCGACCTGGCCGCGCCATTTCTGCAATCCACAGTCAAAACGCTCTCCGCGCGCATTCGCGCCGACAACAAACGTCTTGACCGGCTTACGCAGCAATTTTCCGCCAGCCGGTGAAACTCCTGCTTCTTGGTTGAATCGGAACAAATTAACAGGCAGTCTGAAGTTGTGAATCATCTCGCCAAAGCCCGCGAAGTGTTCGACATCGAACTGGCCGCGCTCAAAAAAGTCCGCGCACTGCTCGATGCGTCATTTGATGATGCGGTTGAGACAATTGTCGAAGCCATTAAACGGCGCGGAAAAATAATCATCGTCGGCATCGGAAAATCCGGCAACGTCGGGCAAAAAATCGCCGCGACCTTGACCAGCACCGGCTCGACCAGCGTTGTGTTGAGCAGTGTTGACGCGCTGCACGGCGACGTGGGAATCGTCAATGACGGCGATGTGATCCTCGCCTTGAGCTATTCCGGCGAGTCGGAGGAACTCCTTAATCTGCTCCCCGCGCTGAAACGGTTTTCCGTCAAAATCATTTCGTTCACCGGCAATTTGAAATCGTCGCTCGCAAAACACAGCGACGTTTCGCTGAACGTCAAAGTGCCGAAGGAAGCCTGCCCGTTCAACCTCGCGCCGACGAGCAGCACGACGGCGATGCTCGTGATGGGCGACGCGCTGGCGATGGCCGTTTTGCAGGCGCGCGGCTTCAAGCAGAAGGATTTTGCGAAACTGCATCCGAGCGGTGCGATCGGTCGCGCGATGCTCCTGCGCGTCGGCGACATCATGCGCACGGGAAACCGCAACGCCATTGCGGATGAAAATCTTTCGGTCAAAGAAGCGCTGCTCGTGATGACGCACGCCAAGTCCGGCAGTTTGAGCGTTGTCAATTCGCGCGGAAAACTTTCAGGCGTTTTCACCGACGGCGATTTTCGTCGTCATATGGCTTCAGGCGAAAATCTTTTGTCAGCGCCTTTGAAAAAAGTGATGACGCCGAAACCGATTTGCATTTGTGAAAACTCACTCGCGGTTGAAGCCTTGAAAATTTTCAACGAGCGGAACATTGACGATTTGATCGTCGTGAATTCCAAAGGCGAGCCGGTCGGGTTGGTGGATTCGCAGGACTTGCCGAAACTGAAAATCGTGTGAACAGCAACAAGCCAGAGCACCCGACCGTTTTGATCTTCATGGGCGTGTCCGGCAGCGGCAAGACGACGGTCGCCAGATTGTTCGCCGAAAAAACCGGCGCGGTTTTTTACGAGGGCGACGATTTTCATCCGCCGGAAAATGTCGCCAAAATGCGCGACGGAATTCCACTGACCGATGCCGACCGCAAAAAATGGTTGAAAACGTTGCGGGAAATCATCGTCCGCGCACTGGCCAAAAAAGAATTTTCCGTGATGACCTGTTCGGCGTTGAAAGAAACTTACCGCGACCAGCTTTCTGAGGGCGATCCGCGCGTAAAATTCGTGCATCTGACCGGCCCGCCAACCTTGATTGAAGAACGATTAAAAAACCGGCGCGGACATTTCATGCCGCCTGCGTTGCTGGAGAGCCAATTTGCAATCCTCGAATCACCGGCGGACGCGCTGACATTCAGTTGCGAGCAATCCCCGGCGACAATCGTGGCGGAATTGGCTCAAATTTTGGGTGTCGCCGTTTCCGGTTGAATTCGCTTTATGCTTTTCGGCAGCAAAAACGCCAGCGCAGCGGCGGCGAGCAGCCCGATTCCCAGCGCGTTGAACGGGATCGCGGTGCTGTCATATTTCAACTTAAGCCAGCCGACAATGGCCGGGCCAAAAAAGCCGCCGGTGTTGCCGAGCGAGTTGACGAGGCCGATGACCGGGCCGAAAACATTGCGCGGCAGGGTCTCGGTCGGGATCGCCCAGAACGGCGCGAGCGCGGCGAACGGGCCGGGGATCGCCAGGCACAGGAAGGCATAGGACAGCCAGAAATGCTCCCGCGTCAGCACGCTCAAAATCAGGCTCGTGCCGCTCAACGCATACACCGCCGCGACGTGACCGCGACGTTCGCGGGTCTTGTCCGAGTGCCACGAGTTGATCACCATGATGACGGCGGTGACGGCATAGGGCGCGGCGAACAAAAATCCGTATTGCACCGCGCTGAAATTTTTCGACTTCAAACCGTCCGTGAAAAAAGTCATGCAGCCGTAGGCCGCCGCGTTGTGCAGAAAATTCATGACGATCATCACCAGAATTTCCCAGCGCGCGAGCCGCCGCCAGAAGTGGATTTTCACCGGCGGCTCCAGCAGCGCCGCCTCGCGGTCGAGCGTGGTTTCCAGAAAGTTTTTTTCCTCCGCGGAAATCCACTTCGCGTCGCGCGGACGGTCGCTGATGAAAAACCACCAGATCGACAGCCAGACGAACGGCAGCGCGCCCTCCAAAATCAACATGGTTCGCCAGCCATACGCGCCGAGCATCCAGCCGGTGATGGGTGCCGAAGCGACCACGGCGAGCGGTTGGCATAAATTCCAAAGCGCGCTGGCGCGCGCGCGTTCGGCGCTGGGAAACCAGTGCGCGAGCAAAACCAGTGTGGCGGGAAACACGCAGCTTTCCGAGACGCCGAGCAGAAACCGCGCGATTTCAAATTGATAAAACGTTTTCGCCAGACCGCAGCCAATTGCGCACCCGCCCCAGAAAACCAGGCACAGGCTGACCAGCTTTCGGGCGCTCCATTTTCCGGCCAGGTGGCCGCCGGCCATTTGCAGCAGGACGTAACCGAGGAAAAAAATTCCCGCCGCATGGCCCTTCATCCGGTCGTCCATCAGCAGGTCGTGCATCATGGACGAGATTTTCGGATCCAGTGCGAGCGAAACGTTCGTCCGGTCCACATATGAAATCGTATACATGACTAGCGCGACCGGGATGATGCGGAGCCACCGCTGTGGGATCATAAGTGCGGATATTGTCGCAACCGGACGACCGGCGCAAAGATTAAGTCGCAAACTTCAGGTAAATCACCTTCAAATACTCCGCTTCCTTGAACGTGGCCGGATGATCCGGCGGATGCCGCAGGGTTTTCAGTTCCGCGAATTTTTTTCCCGACTTCGCTGCCACGCGTCGCACTACGTTAAAAAATTCTTCTGCCGGAACGTGCGCGGAACATGACCCGGCCACGAGAATGCCGTCACCCGCCAATTTGTTTATGCCGAGCGAATTCAGCCTTTCATAGGCGTGAATTGCGCCTTCGCGCTCCGCCGCGCGTTTGGCAAGCGAAGGCGGATCGAGAATGATCAAATCAAATTTATCTTCGCCGGAAGCGAGCCAGTCAAACGCGTCCGCCCGCAAGGTTTCGCGCCGGCACGCCGCCACGCCGGGATAACTTTTGTTCAGCGCAAAATTCCGTTTCGCCGATTCCAAGGCATGCGCGCTGATGTCCAGGTCAGTCACGGATTTCGCGCCGCCGCGCGCGGCATAGATCGAGAAGCCGCCGGAAAAACTGAAGGCATTCAAAACACGGCGTTCGCGCGCCAGTGTTTCCACTTCACGGCGGTTCTCGCGCTGGTCGAGAAAAAACCCGGTCTTTTGTCCGCGCAAAACATCGGCTTCAAAATGGATTCCGCTCTCGGAAAAAATAACCGGCGCGTTGGGCGCCGGGCCGGAAAGGACTTGCCCGTCGCGCAATTGAAATTGGTTTTCCGCGATTGACTGGATGTTCCGGCTCAAACGGAGGACGATTCGTTCGCAAGGAATTTTCTCTTTGAACAGCGCAAGGATTTCATCCAGTCGCGGCATCCACGCGGCGGTGTAAATTTTCAGCACGAGCGTGGAATCATATTTATCCAGAACCAATCCCGGCCAGCCGTCGCTCTCGCCGTGGATCAGGCGGTAGCCGGTCGTTTTTGCATCAAACAAATTGCGGCGGATTGAGAGTGATTGTTCCAACCGCGCCTGCCACCACGCAGAATCAATGGTTTGCGGCCTGCCCGCGTGCAAAATGCGGACGCGGATGGGCGAGTCAGGATCGAACAAACCGACGGCGAGAAATTTATCTTTGCGGTCGTAGATGACGGCGAGTTCACCAAGTTGTCCGGCGCGATTCGATTCGTGGATGCTGTCGGCAAAAAGCCACGGATGACCGGAGCGCACGATGGTTTCGGCGGTTACCGTGATGCGTAGGCGCAAACGGGTTGCCGCCGGCTGGTTTGCGGCGGCGGGATTCATTCCAATCCGCAATTTTTCCGTGCGCGTTTCAAAACGGTTTGCGCCAGTGCCCGCGCTTTTGTTGCGCCGTCGGCAAGGACGCCGTTGACGTAATCCAAATTCGTCGCGAGTTCGGCGCGCTTCTTCCGCGCGTCGGCAAAATGATTCCAATAATTCTCGAACAGCGCCTTCTTCAAATCGCCGTAGCCGAGGCCGCCGGCGCGCAGTTTGTCTTCAAATTCCTTTCCAACATTTTCCGGCGCGACAAGTTTCAAAAGTTGAATCGCCAGATTTTTGTCCGCGTCGGGCTTCGGCTCGGCTGGCGTGCGCGAATCCATTTGGATGCCCATGATTTTTTTGCGCAGTGATTTTTCGTCGCCGAAAATTTCAATCGTGTTGCCGTAGCTCTTTGACATTTTATCGCCGTCCGTGCCGGGCACAACCGCCGTGCTTTCGCGAATCTGCTCTTTTGGGACGACGAATGTCTCGCCGTAAGTGTTGTTGAACTTAATCGCGATGTCGCGCGTGACTTCGACGTGCTGCTTTTGGTCCTTGCCAACGGGAACGAGATTTGAATCGTAAATCAAAATGTCCGCCGCCATCAGCACCGGATAAGCGAAGATGCCGTGATTCGGCGCAAGTCCGCGCGCCAATTTATCTTTGTAGCTGTGGCAATTTTCCAGCATCGCCATCGGCGTCAACGTGGTCAGCAGCCACGCCAGCTCGGTCACTTCCGGCACGTCGGATTGCTTGAAGAAGACGGACTTTTTTGGATCGAGGCCGCACGCGAGAAAATCCAGCGCCACGTCCAAAGAATTTTTCCGCCGTTCATTCGCGTCGAACAGCGAGGTCATGGAATGGTAATCCGCGATGAAATAGAACGCCTCGCCTTTTTCCTGCAGCTCGATGGCCGGGCGCATCATCCCGAAATAATTTCCGAGATGCAGCGCGCCGCTGGGCTGGATGCCTGACAAAATTCGCATGGGGAAAAGTTACCAGCGAACGGACGTTTCGGAAAAACAAAAAAACGCCCCGCAGTGCGGGGCGCTGGACTGAAATTCGAATCAAGGTTACCACCAAAAATACGGACCAGAGTCGGTGCGAACCATTGAATAGGTGTTTTCAGTGTTCAACCAAGGGCTGTTGGCTGGAACCACAAACCCGGCAGGCGCGGAATTAAACTTCTTCCATTGCGCGTGTCCATCCTTAAAAGCAAGGTTGGATCCTGTGGGAAAATTGTTTTTTAAGTGCGCGCTAACATGGGACAAGTAAAAGCCTCCCGTTATGCCCTGAAACGGCTCGCTTACGGTGGCAGGATACGTATTGTTGTTACTCAAATTGACGTCTGCGATCAGAACGCGGTCGGAAACATTGTCAACAAACGAGCCGTGGCTTTCTGATGTGATTTTGGTATTTTGATATCGCGGGTCAAGCTTGCCGCCGTTGACTGCAAATGTGTAACCGACTATGTGAAAAAAATTGGGATCGTTCTCACTGGATCCAGCCGGGAAGGCAAAATACCACAGTGAGTTGGGATAGGGAGCCAAAAAATTCTGCTGGTCGGTAAATTTAGGCGCCGTGCTGGGACAAAAAAAGGTTTTTTTCGTGCAGCCGCTGTCGATTATTTTTTGACACGCGGGCGCAGTCATGTCCCAGCACCAGTTTCCTCCTGTAAGCACCGGCAACTTATCCTGACTGTCGTCGGAATACATATGCAGACCGAGGTAAAGTTGTTTCGTGTTGTTCAAACAGGTTATTCGTAAAGCCTTTACTTTGGCCGCCGCCAGCGCCGGCAGCAGCATGGCCGCCAGAATGGCGATGATGGCGATGACGACCAGAAGTTCAATCAGCGTGAACGCGCCGTGCCGTGCCGGAGCTTGCCGTCCGAAGCGGGCGGGATCATTTGACAATGGAGTTTTCATAATTTAGATCAGGACAAAACTTACCAACCTTGCTGTTCAAGGCTTAATACAAATGTTGTAAAACACAAGCTACACAAATTAAAGAAAATGTCCAGCCCAAAAAATACGCGACCTAGGTTTGGCAAAACAAGGCGATATCAGACCGCCATTTTCATGGCACAATGAAAAGCGGGTTGTTGGCTGAAACGTGAATCTCGTCGCGAAAAAACTCGCCGAGTCCGCCCGCGCAATTCATTTTCTCCGCGTGCATCTGTCCCATTTGCGACTCCGTGACTTCCGCAACTACGCGCGGTTGGACGCGGATTTCGCGCCCGGCTTTCACTTGCTGCTCGGCGACAATGCGCAGGGCAAGACGAACATCCTCGAAGCGGTTTATCTCATGGCCACGCTGCGGTCGTTCCGCGGTGTCGGCGGCGCGCAGATGATTCGGCACGGAGCGAAGGGATATTTTGTCGGCGGTCATGTCGTTGCGCAGGGCGAACGCGAAATCAAAATGTATTGGTCCGCGCGCGAGCGGAATCTCTCGCTCGACGGCCAGCCGGTGAAAAAACTCGCGGATTATTTCGGCGCACTGCGGACGGTCGTCTTTTGCACGGAAGATTTGCAACTCGTCAAAGGCGCGGCGCGGGCGCGACGGCGTTTTCTGGATCTGCTGCTTGCGCAGACGCAGCCGGGCTACCTGCCGCTGCTTCAGCGTTATATGCACACCGTCCGCGCACGAAACGCTTTGCTCAAGCAACGCTCCAGCGACGAAGCCGCGCTCGACAGTTTTTCGCAGGAACTCGTGAAGCTGGGAAATGAAATCATCCGCGCGCGGCGTGAACTGGTTCCGAAATTTTCTCCGCTCGCGCGGCTGGCGTATCGCCGTATTTCCAACGAGGCGGAGGAGCTGCGCATCGAATATCAGCCGAACGTAAAAAATGATTTTGCCGTGGAACTCGCGCAGTCGCGGGCGCGGGAGCGGACGTTTCGCGCCACGCTCGTCGGGCCGCACCGCGACGACGTGCAATTGTTGTTGAACGAAAAATCAGCCGCCCAGTTCGGCAGCGAAGGACAGAAACGCACGCTGGCAATTGCCTTGAAGATGGCGCAGGCGGAATTTCTCGCGGGCATTCACGGCTCGCCGCCGGTTTTGTTGATTGACGACGTGATGGGCGAACTGGACGTGAAGCGGCGCAGCGGATTTTTGCCGCTGCTGGAACAGGCGCGCAAAACCAGCGGCCAGGTTTTTATGACCGCGACGGAAGAAAACTGGCCGCGCGAACTGGGAAAAGATTTGCAGCGGTGGGACGTGAAAACAGGAACGCTGGAAAAGATTTAACCGCCAGGCCGCCGGGATTTTCTTTGTGTCTTGCCAGCTTATCACCTATGAGGCAAAAATTTCTTCAGACGGCCAAATTTTCTCTGTTGACGGTCACGTTCAACGGAGCCTATATTAGTTTGTCCTTTGACATAATTGCCATTCCGATGGCACAGCAAATTGAATTTATGAAAAAAATGTCACTTCAAAATCAGCCGCGCCGAAAAGCTTTCACGTTGATTGAACTTCTGGTCGTCATCGCCATCATCGCCATTTTGGCCGCGATGCTTTTGCCGGCCCTAGCTGCGGCCAAAAGTCGCGCCAATGCCGCCATCGACATCAACAACTGCAAAGAAACGATGCTTGCGACGGCAATTTATTGCAACGACAACACCGATCATATGCCCGCACCCGGATGGCTGCTGGGCGCGGATTGTTGGATTACGGCCGCTAATCCGCCGGACATGAATGCCCACTCGAAAGCAACATTTCAAAACGACTATGACCAGCAGGTAAGCTGGTTCACGGGCAGACAAGCGTCGGAACCCGGAAGCCCGACCCCGCCCCATTCTGGCCAGCTTTATCAATTTCTCAAAAATCCAAAGATATTCCTTTGCCCCCAGGATGTGGTGAATGCTGCTTTTTTGCAAAGAGACGAAATCATCAGCAGTTATGTCTGGAATGGTGCTGTTGTGGGATACCAAAATGGCAACGTTCCATACAAGATAACCAGCTTCAAACCGACAAACATTCTACAGTGGGAGAATGACGAAAAAAACACTGCGGGTGGCGAATGGAACGACTTTTCAAATTATCCGTTGGAAACAGGCGCGCCGACGTTTTCCCAGCGGCATGGTAAAGCCTCCCAAGTTGGCAAAATAGATGGCAGCGCTGGCCGCGTCAGTTATATCAGCATGGTGTCTTGGGCCAATGCTACCACAGTGCCGAACGATTTGTGGTGTAGTCCGGCTACCACCACTGGCCATTGAGTGCACGGTTTTCCATCGGGCAATACTTGAGGGTGTTTAGTAAATAATTTATGAAAAAAATGTCGCCTCAAAATCAGCCGCGCCGAAAAGCTTTCACGTTGATTGAACTTCTGGTCGTCATCGCCATCATCGCCATTTTGGCGGCGATGCTTTTGCCGGCACTGGCTGCGGCCAAGCTCAAAGCGTTGGATACCCAATGCAAAAGCAATCTCAAACAGATGGCGTTGGCGGGATTCATGTATCAAAACGACTACGGGCCGATGGATTATGATCCGAATGCGCTCTGGTTGACCTCGCTGATGAGTTATCAGGGCAATGTAGCCAAAATCCGCTATTGCCCTTTAGGTTCTACCAACAATATTCCAAAAGCCAATTATGACGGACAAGCGCATGCTGGAACCGCCAGCTATGCTTGGATAAGCGACAACATCTACTCTTCCAGTTATGCACTTAATGGCTGGCTTTATTTGATCAGTGCAAATTCAACACAATGGGTCACCACCCAAACTTCGGTGGGAACAGGAGGATTGTTCGGCAAATTGGACAATGTCAAACACGCGTCCCAAACCCCGATCTTCAGCGACGGAGTGTGGGTTGATGGCTGGCCCAATAGCGGCACCCAAGCAGCTGCTGGTGACAACCTGAATGGCAATTATAGTTTATACAGTGGCGGCGGCATAAATAACACCACCGGCCAGATGATGTCCCGATATTGCGTCGCCCGGCATGGCATAAAAAATCCCGCCTCTGCGCCAACCGTTAATATCACCGCCACGACTGTTCTACCCGGTGGTGTCAACGTGGCGTGCTGTGACGGTCATGTGGAGTATTCCAAACTCAACAATCTCTGGTCCTATTACTGGCACGCGCTTTCTGTGCCAAAGCCCATGCCTTGAAGTTTTGAGCCAGCGAACGTGAACCACTTAAACATCGGTTTAACTTGAGGGATCTTGGCCTTGTCTGGTATGGCCAACATAAACATGACCGGGGCGAATAATACGTCCACAATAATAAAGGCTCAAAAAACATCCGGCCATGTTTATGACGGACAATTATGGCCGGTCAACAAGGTTTTTGCAGACGGCCATCCATCCACAGATATAACAAGCGGCAAATTGCTTGCGTCTATGTCAACGGAGCTAATGGCGACTGGTTTTATTGAAACACGCCAGATTTGGAAGATGGAAGGAACTAGACAAACTGCATTTATTCAAAACCGGGTTTGATCTCGATTGGTCAGAGTCTGTCACCCGTTCAGGTTTGGGTTATGTGAGAGTCGCGCACATCTTATATGATGCTCGTCATATTTCTGGCCAGTTCGCGTTTCTGTAACTTTAGTCTCAATTAGCCAAGTTCAGCAAATTAAAATCATTGCCTGACCGAATATGTGTCTGGATTCGCAACTTCAGGAAAATTGTGTTGGCCGACCCGCAGACAAATGTTCTGCAGATCAGGGCGCATATGTTTGTAACAACTAAATTATTTTGGAACAGGCAGGCTTAAGTTCATGCTTGACGAATTTTTCCCCCGAACGATTCGCTGGCGGATGCGTCGCAAAAAAGTTGCATTTCTTTTGGCAAATGAAGTCTTCACAGATTCTCTTAACTGTTTCCTTCGAAACAGGCCAGATGACGACGGGGGCATATCATTAAGACATGAGAGATCG
>Ga0208220_1000383_pt1 | contig 18739 bp, 14 predicted proteins | sample NGESurdeep092012_9_FD_184484 | JGI IMG/M metagenome (GOLD analysis project Ga0208220, IMG submission 184484) | Arctic peat soil microbial communities from Barrow, Alaska - NGEE Surface sample F53-1 deep-092012 (SPAdes) | ecosystem: Environmental > Terrestrial > Soil > Wetlands > Peat ...
CTCAGGATGAGGTCTCAGACCCTCATGGTGAGGAGCGCGTCTTCGCGCGTCTCGAACCATGAGGCCTCGGGAGAAGCAACAATGATTCGAGCGAACCGGAAACCGCTCGATCCCTACTTGGCCACGCGTAGCCTGGAGATCGAAGTAAAGATCTGCGCGAATGCGGCCGAGATATCGCTCGGCTTCGTGAGCATGAAGAAGTTGCTCGTTCCGCTGGCGCAAGAGGGCAGTACGGCTGACGGTCCGGCGCCGTCGGTGTCGATCTGCACGGCATAGACGGTAACGCCGCGGGGATCGTTCTTGATATTGTTGCAAAGCGCTGTCATGCGCGCATCGACATCCGGGCTTTGGTTGTCATAGTCCCCGTACCAGCGGTCTACCGTGTTCAAGCCGTCGGTGAACAGGATGATGATGTGCTGGTAGCTTTGGCCCGACGTCTCCGGCGGCGCGTTGAGCGGATCCTGTTGCAGCAGCGAAAACCAGCCCCATTGCAGGCCGATGGTCTGGTTGGTCGAGCCGCTCGCGTACATCGAATCGATGGCGCCGTTGATTTGCGACCAGTTGTAGGTCAACGGGAGGATCGTCGTCTCCGGACAGAATAGCTCCTGGTCGGCGATGAACAGCGTAGAGAGATTGCCGGGGGATGGTACGGTGGCGTTGACGTCGTAGTCCTGGTCGCGGTCGGTCACACAGCCGTTCCATTGCTGATGGCCCGGAGAGCCGACCTTGTGATTCCAGGAATACCCGTGGTCCTGGCATTGAGCCAGGGTCTCACTCCAGCCATCGTCGCTGCACCAGGTCTGCTGCGAACTGGAATAGTGCCATTCATTGGGATCCCAGCGATCCCAGCGCAGCCAGGGCGCGCTGACGTTCGAGGTGCCGACATTGACATCGGTTTCGAACGGAATGACGGAAACGTAGACGTCTCCGTTGTTCGCGGCGAGCCCCGCCAGCTGGGTGACGAGAGTCTTGGCGGCCGTCTTGAGCGCGCCGATCTTGTTGTAGTCGTTCATCGAGTTGGTGTTGTCGAGGACCAGGGCGATGCGGAGCAGGTCCGCTCCCCAGGTTGTGGTCGAACTGACCTTGAAGCCCATCGTGGGGTAGCCGGCGAGACCCATGAAGTCGGTCGTAATCGCGCCCGAGCCGTTCAGCAGAATGGTCTGGCCCGCGCCGGAGCTGCCCGGCGTATAGGTGGCGTTGATCGAAACCGACTGGGCGTCCGGATTGGTATAGAGCGCAGCAAAATAGGCCTGCGCCGTCGAACCGATCTGCGATGGCGTGATGGTGCCCGATGCCAGGTCCCTGGAAAGCATCAACGCGGTCGAATCGAGTGCGGCCTGCATCGCCGTGCGCGCCAAGCTGGCTCGGCCATAGTCGATGGCCGCGCCGATAAAGGTCAGGGTGGGAATGAGCGCGATGACAAATGTCACTGCGATATTGCCGCGCTGGGCTACGAGAAAATCAGCGGCATGGCGGCGCAATCGTCGTAGCCATGAGACAGGCTGCATCGCATCTTCCGAAATCATCGAACGGTCGCTTGCGCGGAGGCGATCAGGACGATCCTGCGCGTGTATCGAGTAACTAGCTCTACCTTAAGGAGCAGCCCCGATGTGGGCCAAGCGGTTTTGCGTAGAACGTCACGTATGAACATCATGACGGTCGAGGCGACGTCAGAGACGCGCCCACGCGCACCAAATGCAGAAAACGAACGATCAGCTAATGATCAAACGACGCGTCGGCAGACGCCGGGATCCACCGCATCCAGCCCCCATTTCCACGCGGTGTAGGGGACGTTCCGGATCGACATCCCCTTGGGTGTTCGGCATCGAATAGGTCAGGATCAGCAACACATGGGGCGTCGACCGGTGACCGCCCGGTGACCAGGCGGCGCGTAGGACCGGTGACCGCCCGCCCGGTGACCACCCGGTCACCGCCCCGGACACCGCCCGGGCATTCCGGGTCAGGGAATGTCGTCTTTCATGCGACCGCCGATCCCGTAGGGCTTGTTCAGGAAGAACTCCCGGTTGCCGAGCGCGGCCTCGGCATATTGATCGATCACTTTGCGGTCGGCGGTTTGCGACCGCGCTTAAGACCCAACCGCTGCAACTTCGCGCAAACGGCGCTACGGCTGCAATCCAGTTGGATTGCGATCTGTCCTGCGCTATTGCCCGCAGTCCAGAGCTTTTCGAGAAGTTCGATTTTGGTTAAATCCCACATGGGTTATGCCCTTGCGTTCTGCCGCGGCGAGACGCTGGACCGTTGCCGTGCGGCGCGGAAATCAACCAGTTGGCGTTAACAAATCCTTAATTTGCCAATTCTAGATTCACCTGCGCGGGCGAGGGCGTCCCGCTGCCGATCGGATCGGCGAGCCGAAAGACCCACCGAACAATGGCGCGAACGGTTGCCGCTGGATTTTGGTCGCGAGTTCGCGCGGAGGCGCGGACGGTCCGGCGTTGGCTGCTCCGCCCGTGGTGGCTTGCGGCGGCCCTGCTGCTGATCGGAACTTGCGGGACCTGCCGGGCGGATCCGGTCAAGGGCGAGGCCACGCTGTCCGCGACAGGAGGCTATGCCCGGCTGGTGCTCAAACTCGCCGACGATGTCGAGTCCGAGGTCTCCACGGCCGGCTCGATCCTCGTGATCCGCTTCAAGCAGCCGGTGGATATTCCGGTCGACCAACTGTCCGACGCCGTGCCCGATTATGTCACTTCGGCGCGGCGCGATCCCGATGGTTCGGCGATCCGGCTGTCGTTGGCGCGCCGGGTGACCGTCAACACCATGTCGGCCGGCGAGCGGGTGTTCGTCGATCTGTTGCCGGATAGCTGGCGCGGTCCGCCTCCGAGCCTTCCCGCCGAGGTGATACGCGAACTGGCTGAACGCGCGCGCGCCGCCGAACGCGCATTGCGTCTGCAACGCGCTGCGGCGGCGGCGCAGAAGCGTCCTCCAATTCGCGTCCGTGCGTCGGTGCAGCCGACCTTCGTCCGCTTCGTGTTTGAAATGCCGAGCGGCGTCAACGTTTCGTCCGTACTCAACGATCAGAAACTCACGCTGCAGTTCAACGCCGCGCTCAATTTCGATCTCGCCGACGCCAAGGTGGCGGCGCCGCCGAACGTCGCATCGATCAATCAGAAGATCGACGGCGAATCCTCCGCCGTCGAAATCGGGTTGATCGGCGATGTCGATGTCCATTCCTTCCGCGAGGACAAGAACTACATTATCGATGTCGCGTTCCAGCAATCGGGAAAATCCTCGGCGCTGTCGCCTGCCGCGGCAGCGTTGAATGCCGCTGCGGCCATGGTGGCGCCCGCTGCCGCGGCCACGGCTGCGCCCGGTTCGGGCGCGCCAGCGGAAGCCGCGCCGGCCGCGCTCGAGAAACCCGGCGGGGAAAGGCCGGTGCCGCAGAAGTCCGGCGAAGCTGCGCCGCCGCCGGAGAAAATGGCCGAAACGGCCGACATCGCCGTCAAACGCGAAGTGGCGCCGCAACCATCGCCGGCACCGCAAGCAACCGAGCCGGAGACGCCGAAGCCTGCGCCGGTCAGCGAAACGCCGCAGGTTCCGGCGCAGCCGCCGCCCAGGATCCTGGCGGCGTCGCAGCCGCCGGCCGAAGCAAGGTCCGGCGACAACGCCGTCTTGGTTCGGACCGAGCGCGACAGCGACGGCCTGCACCTGACATTTTCCTTTGCCACCGCCACGCCGGCGGCGTTGTTTCGCCGGGCCGACACGGTCTGGCTGGTATTCGATTCCACGACGCCGCTCGATGTTGCGCCGATCCGCGGCAGCGACGGCTCCATTGTCGCAGACGCCAACCTGCTGCCGCTGGACAAGGGCGAGGCGGTCCGCATTCGGCTCCGCCGTCCGCTAATGCCGTCGCTGGCGGGCAGCAATCAGGACGGCGTCGCGAAATGGACTCTCACCTTCGCCGATACGATGCAGGCGCCGACCGAACCTCTGATCGTAACCCGAAACATCTCCGATCCCGCGCATGCCAAGGTCACCGTGTCGTTGTCCAACCCGGGGCGTCTGTACCGGTTCGTCGATCCCGAGGTGGGCGATGCCTTGATCGTGGTGACGGCTCCGCCGCCGGTTCGCGGCTTCATCAGGCGGCAGGATTTTGTCGAGATGTCGCTGCTGGAGTCGATCCACGGCATCGCGATTCATCCGAACTCCGACGATGTCACCGTCGAGTCTGCAGCCGACAGGATCATCCTCGGCAGGCCCGGCGGCCTGACGCTGTCATCCGCCGACACCTCCGCCGATCGTGCGCCGACCGCGGTGCGGCCGATTTTCGACGTCGAGGAGTGGCGCAGCAACCAGCAGGCAGGCTTTATCGCGCGCGAGGACGCCCTGATCTCCGCCGCGGCGGCGGCCGAACCCGACCGGCGCACGCCGGCGCGGATCGATCTGGCCCGCTTTTATCTGTCGCGCGCGATGTATCCGGAAGCCAAGGGCGTGCTCGATCTTGCGTTGGCGGATGTCAAGCCGGGTCTGGAAGATCCGGTTGCGCTGATCGTGCATTCGGTTGCGAGCACCTTGATGGGTCGTCCGACGCTTGGACTGAAAGATCTGGCCAGCCCGGCGATCGGCACCAAATACGATCCGCAGCTATGGAAGGCGCTTGCCGACGCCCGGCTCGGGAAGTGGGCGGAGGCGCGGGAAAAATTCAAGAATGCCGAGTCGGCCATCACCGTGCTGCCGATCGACCTGCAGCGCATCGTGATATTGGCGGCGATGCGCGCGGCGATCGAGGTCCGGGACTATTCGGGTGCGGCGAAACGCGACAGCGATCTGCAAATCATCGGGCTTTCGCCCGAGCAGACGCCGGCGGCCTCGGTGTTGCGCGGCCGGCTCGCCGAAGCGCTCGGCCACGAGGCGGACGCGTTGAGCGACTACAAGATGGCGGTGGACTCGGAAGATCGCGCCGCGGCCGCTGAAGCCAAACTGTACCAGATTGCGCTGAAGCAGAAGCGCAACGAAATCAGCCAGGCCGACGCATTGCGCGAACTCGAAACGCTTTCGGCGATGTGGCGCGGCGACGGGCTCGAGGTGAGGACGCTGGAAATGCTGGCGCGCCTCTATTCCGATGTGGGACGGTTTGCCGAATCGCTCGCGGCGGTGCGGACCGCGACCAGGCTGGAACCGAATTCCGAACTCGCGCGACAGGGTCAGGACGAGGCGGCGGCCTTGTTTGCGCAGATCTTCCTGGGGTCGAAGGGGGACGATCTGCCACCCGTGGATGCGCTGGCGATGTTTTACGAGTTCCGTGAATTTACCCCGATCGGGCGGCGCGGCGATGAAATGATCCGGCGCCTCGCGGATCGGCTGGTCGCGGTCGATCTGCTCGACCAGGCGAGCGAGCTTCTGCAGTACCAGGTCGATCACCGGCTGGAGGGCGCGGCACGGGCCCAGGTAGCGGCGCGCCTCGCCATGGTTTACCTGACCAGCCGCAAGCCGGACCACGCCATTGCAGCGCTGCGCACCACGCGGATTTCCGATCTTTCCGGCGAACTGCGCCAGCAGCGGCTGCTGCTCGAGGCGCGTGCGGAAAGCGACGTCGGCCGTCATGATCTCGCGCTCGACATCATCTCGAACATCAGCGGCAGGGAAGCGATCCGGCTGCGCTCCGACATCTATTGGGCGTCGCGACGCTGGCGCGAGGCCTCCGAGCAGATCGAATTGTATTACGGCGATCGCTGGCGCGACTTCAGGCCGCTTAACCCGGTGGAGAAGGGCGACGTGATCCGTGCCGTGGTCGGCTATGCGCTGGCGGAAGATGCCATCGGCATGGCGCGCTTTCGCGAGAAATATGCCCCCTTCATGAGCGGCGACGCCGACCGTGCCGCGTTCGAGACCGCGAGCAAGCCGGCCGCCGCGAGCAGCGCAGAATTCGGAGCGATCGCCAAGATGGCGGCAAGCGTCGATACGCTCGACGGCTTCCTGCGTGAAATGAAAACGCGGTTTCCCGACGCGACCGCAAAGGCGACAATGCCACCGGAAATCGCCCGGGACGATCCGCCGACCGGTTCCTTGCCGGCGATCGTCGGATCGAAGCGCGCCACCGCCGCCAGGTAAGCGCCAGGGCTGCGCCGGAGGGCCGGCGTCGAAACGAACCTCAACCCCCGTAGCTCTGCACCAGGCTTCCCGCCACCAGCGACCAGCCGTCGACCAAAACGAAGAAGATCAGTTTGAACGGCAGCGACACCACGACCGGTGGCAACATCATCATGCCCATCGACATAAGCACCGAGGCGACCACGAGATCGATGATCAGGAACGGCAGGAACAGCAGGAAGCCGATCTCGAAAGCACGCTTCAGCTCGGAGATCATGAACGCAGGCATCAGAATCCGCAGCGACATGTCCTCGGGGGTGGCCGGCGGCGGCTCGCCCGACAGGTCGATGAACAGCTTGAGATCCTTTTCACGCACGTTCTTTTCCATGAACCCGCGCAGCGGCATCGAGGCGCGCTGCAGCGCCTCCTCGACGCTGATCTGGTTGGCGATCAGCGGCTTGATGCCGTCGTCGTAGGATTTCTGCAGCACCGGGCCCATCACGAACGCAGTCAGGAACATCGCGAGCGCGATCATCACCGAGTTCGGCGGGGCGGTTGCGGTGCCCATCGCGGTGCGCAGCAGCGACAGCACGACGACGATCCGCGTGAACGACGTCATCATGATCAGGATCGACGGCGCGATCGACAGCACGGTCAAAAGCGCGATCAGCTGGATCGCGCGCTCGGTGACGCCGCCATTGCCCTGGCCGAGATTGATGCTGATGTCTTGCGCGAACGCCGGATCGGCCAGCGATCCGGCGGCTATCAGTGTGGCAAAAAATAAAACTCTACGCGGGACTGACGCCGATCTCACGAAGGGGTCTTTGGACGGCCCAGCAATGATGCCATCTCGTCTTCAAGATTCTCGAAGCCAGTTTTCGGTGGAGGGGGGGCAACCGGTGGTGCCGTCGGTTCGGGGCGGGGCGGGCTGCGGACTTGCGGCGGCTCGGGGGCGACCGGCGGCGCGCCGACGGGATCCGCGGCCGGCCGGCGCAATGCCGCCTCCAGCCGCTGCGCCATCTCGGCGAGGTTCTGGTCCGCCGAAGATATCGCCGGGGCGGGTTGCGGCGACGGCGGCGCGGCGCGTTCGGCGACGCGAACCGACGGCGCCTTTGGCGCTTCGCCCGGCCGCGACGGCCGCGGCATGATCGGTTCGCTGCGCGGCGTGACCCTGGGTGGCAGCGGGTCGTTGCGCAGTTCGGGCCGCGGCTCGGTCCGACCGCCGAGCGGCTCCGGTGCAAAACCGGACAGGGGATCGCCTCGCCGTTCCGGTACCGCCGGCGCCGGGCGGCGCAGTTCGTCGGCAAATGACGACCGGACCGGCCGCGGCGGCTCGGGCATTTGCGGCTCCGAATGATCGAAGCCATCGGCTCGCGCCCCATCGCCGTCGCTCCAGCCGGGATCGGGCAGCGGCGCCACGCGGGGTGGAGGTTCGGTGCCGGCAACGGCCGGCCGTGGCGACATCTGGTCGCGCGTGGTGGCCCTCACGATATTGGGTTCCACGACGATGTCGGTTGGACCTCCGATCATCAGCAGATGTTCAATGTTGTCGCGCCGTACCAGCACCAGCCGCCGGCGGCCGTCAACGGCGGCGGCGTCGACCACCGCCAGCCGCGGCATCCGCCCGCGATTGGTATTGGCACCGAGGCGGTTGCCGGCGAATCGGCGAACCAGCCAGGCCGCCGCGCCGATCAGTGCCAGAACGGCCACGAATGCGAAGAAGAACGTAAGTGCCTGCATGTTAGGTCCCTGGGCCACAAGGCTCTCCTCAAATTCTCATTGCCGAGGAATGCGGACCGCAAGTCCGTCAAACGGCGAAGGAAGCGCAAAGCAGCCTTATCTCTTAATTCCCCACGGCAAATCCTGCCGTCCGCCTCCCTAATAGACCAAGAATCGCTTGGGCCAAAACGACTTCTGAGTCGCCAAAACGCGTCGTGCCGGCTGGTTAACGCAGCTTTCGTGGCGAAAATGCGCTCGACCGATACCGGACAGCATGTCGCGGCGGGCCCACCCTGCGATTCGCGGCGCGCCGCTCTTAACCCGTTGTTAACCATACAGGCGGCAAATTCTGCCTACCTCAGGGGGCGTTATCCCCCGTAAAGGCGAGGGGGCTTGCGATGTCAATCAGCGATTTTCCGGTATTGGCGGCGTTGCGCACCAGGATGCAGTGGCACCAGGAACGGCAGCGCGTGCTTTCCGAAAATGTCGCCAATTCGGACACGCCGAATTTCAAGCCGCGTGACCTGGTTGAGCCGAAATTCGACAGCAAGGGCGCGGCGGTCGGCGGAACCGGGGGATCGCTGGCCATGCTGCGCACCAGCGCCGCTCATATCGCCCCACCAGGCGCGGCGGACAGTTTTGCGGCGAATCACAACGGAATTTTCGAAACCAGGCCCGCCGGCAACGCCGTCAATCTCGAGGACCAGATGCTCAAGGTCTCCGCCAACCAGATGGACTATGCGGCGGTAACCTCGCTGTACAGCAAGAGCCTCGGCCTCTTGAAGACCGCGATCGGCAAGGGCTGAGGGCGGATAGCGCGGGAGGAAAGATATCATGGCAGATGACGCAAACGATTTCGTCCGCTCGATGGGCATCGCAACGTCCGGCCTGCGCGCGCAAGCGGGGCGGATGCGGGTGATCTCGGAGAATATCGCCAACGCGGACTCCACGGCCTCGACCGCCGGCGGCGATCCATACCGGCGCAAGGTACCGACATTTTCCGCGACGCTGGATCGCACGCTCGACGCCCAGGTGGTGGCACTCGGCAAGGTGCTGCCCGATGCGTCGGCCTTTCGCGTCAAGCACGAGCCGAGCAATCCGGCGGCGGATGCCGCCGGCAACGTCAAATATCCCAACGTCAACCCGCTGATCGAAATGACCGACATGCGCGACGCGCAGCGATCCTACGAGGCAAACCTCAACATCATCAGCGCGACGCGCCGGATGGTTCAACGCACGCTCGACATCCTCAAGTCCTGAACTGGAACCTGAATCATGGCTTCACCCACAGTCGCTGCAAACGCCTATGCCAGTCTTGCCCGCATGATGGATTCCGGCGCCGCCGCCAAGGGTCCGGAAGCCGCCGGCCCCTCCTTCAGTTCGGTGCTCAAGGATGCGGTCGGAAGCGTCATCGATGCGGGTCGCAAATCCGACGCGCAGACCGTCGCGATGGCGTCCGGCAAGGCCAACGTCATGGACGTGGTGACGGCGGTGGCGGAAACCGACGTCGCGGTCTCGACGCTGGTGTCGGTGCGAGACAAGGTCATCTCGGCCTATGAAGACATCATGAAGATGGCGATCTGAGTTTCCTATGCATCGTCATTCCGGGTTCGCTCTAACGCGCGCCCCGGAATGACCAATTCAAAAAACAACCCGAGCGAGGCAGAAAATGACCGGTGCGGAAACTCTCGATGTGGCGCGCGATGCGATCTGGACCATCGTGGTGGTATCCTCGCCGCTGATGATCGTCGGCCTCGTCGTCGGCGTGGTGGTGTCGCTGTTTCAGGCGCTCACCCAGATCCAGGAGCAGACGCTGGTATTCGTGCCGAAAATCCTGGCGATCTTCGTCACCCTGCTGCTGGCGCTGCCGTTCATGGCGGACGAGCTGCACAGCCACATGATGCGGATATCGTCGCGAATCATAGGCGGTTGATGCACTATGCGTGAATCATGCGCATCGATGTCTCGCTGCTCCCCGCACTCGCCGCCGCCTTCATGCTGGTGTTCGCCCGCGTCGGCGCCATGGTGATGCTGTTGCCGACGCTTGGCGAGTCCAACATCCCGGTTCGCATCAAGCTTTCGATCGCGCTGTTGCTGACACTGATCATCCTGCCGTTGCACCGCGCCGCCTACCATGTCGACATGCAGTCGCTGACGCCGCTATTGGTGCTGATGGTCCGCGAGATCATCATCGGGGTGGTGCTCGGGGCCACCGCGCGGGTAACCCTCTCGGCATTGCAGGTCGCGGGCGCGGTGATAGCCCAGCAAATGGGGCTGGGCTTCGTCACCGCCGTCGACCCGACCCAGGGCCAGCAGGGCGTGGTGGTCGGCAATTTCCTCACCATGCTCGGCGTGACGCTGCTGTTTGCCACCGACAGCCACTATCTGGTCATCGCCGCGCTCAACGACAGCTACGCGATCTTCTCGCCTGGCGAGATGATGCCAAGCGGCGATGTCGCCGCGCTCGCCACCCGCGCTTTCTCCGCCGCCTTCAAGATCGGCATCCAATTGTCGGCGCCGTTTCTGGTGTTCGGCCTCGTCTTCAATGTCGGGCTCGGGGTGCTGGCACGTCTGATGCCGCAGATGCAGGTCTATTTTGTCGGCGTGCCGCTGTCGATCCTCGCCGGCTTCCTGATTTTCGCGCTGGTGCTCGCCGCGATGATGGCAACCTTCCTCAATTATTTCGTCGGCGTGATGCACGCTTTGACGCCCTAGCCGAAAGCCTGATCGAGATGGCCGACGAGAACGACACAGCCGACAAAACAGAAGACCCCACGCAAAAACGGCTGGATGAGGCCCACGATCGCGGCGATGTCGCGAAAAGCCAGGAGGTCAACACCTGGTTCATGATCGCCGGGGCGACGCTGGTGCTTTCGTCGTTTTCCGGATCCATCGGCGGGATCGAGGCGCCGCTGCGCAACCTGATCGCCAATTCATGGATGTTCCACACCGATGGTCCGAGCCTGCTCGCGCTGACGCAAAAGCTCGAATACATGCTGATCGCCGCGCTCGGCGTGCCGTTCCTGATGCTCGTGATCGCGGCGATCGCCGGCAACCTGCTGCAGCACCGCCTGGTGTGGTCCGGCGAATCGCTGAAGCCGAATTTGAGCAAGATTTCACCGGCCTCGGGGGCCAAGCGGATCTTCGGCAAGCAGGCGGCCGCGAATTTCGGCAAGGGCCTTTTCAAGCTGGTGGCGCTCGGCACCGTGATGCTGGCGATCCTGTGGCCGGAACGCCTTCGCCTGCAAGCGATGATGCAGTTCGACCCGATGACGATACTGGGCGTCATCGTCACCCTGACGCTGCGGCTGCTGGGTGCCGTGGTGGCGATGCTCGCGGTGGTCGCGATCGCGGACTATTTCTTCCAGTACCGGCAGTGGTATGAGCGGCAGAAGATGTCGCTGCAGGAAATGAAGCAGGAATTCAAGCAGGCCGAAGGCGATCCGCACGTCAAAGGCCGGATCAGGCAGTTGCGGCATGCGCGCATGAAGAAGCGCATGATGACTGCGGTTCCCAAGGCCTCGGTGATCATCACCAACCCGACCCACTACGCGGTGGCGCTTTCCTACGAACGCGGCATGTCGGCCCCGGTCTGCGTCGCCAAGGGCGTCGATCTGATCGCGCTCAAGATCAGGGAAATCGCCAGGGCGCACGACATCCCCATCGTCGAAAACGTGCCGCTGGCGAGGGCGTTGCATGCGACCGTGGAGATCGACGACGAAATCCCGGTGGAGCACTATCACGCGGTCGCCGAAGTTATCGGCTATGTCATGGGTCTCAAGCGCGGGCTTTCCGGTCGGCGGACGTGAAACGCGGGCGAAATTGCCGGGGAAAGCCGCGCCGCAGGCGAAATAGCGGATTGATGGACTTGCGCTGGCCGGCCCGATTCAGGCACTCAGGAGCCAGCCCGCGCCGGGTGCGTCACATCTACCACGACAGGCCGCCTCCCCCTGGTATGACCGCCGAACCTGACCATGATCCGTCACGGGAACCGATGACCGCGCATGAACCGGCGCGGCGGGGCGGCAGCATCGTCCTGGTGCTGCTGGTGGCCGGCGGCATTGTGGCTGCGGCGCTCGCGCTGATGACCATCGGCCGCGCCCAGGCGCAGCCCTATATCCTCGGCCTGCTGGCGTTGCTGGCGATGGCCGGGCTGTTCAGTCTGTTCGCGTTCGCTGCCGGCATCATTCGTTTCGCCGACCGCCGCGCCGACGATCCGGTGACGGGCCGGATCGCCGATCATGCCCATGACGGCGTCGCGGTCACCAACCCGCGCGGTCATGTCGTCTATTTCAACGCGGCCTATCTTGCGCTCACCGCAGCTGCGAGCGCGGCGGAGGTGCGCCCGGTGGAACGGGTCTTCATCGGTAACCCCGACGTGTCGGAGGCGGTGTTCCGTCTGCTCAAGGCCGCGCGCGAAGGCAAGCGCCAGCAGGAGGAAGTCCGCATTGCCGGCACCGACGGCGACCATGGCCGCTGGCTGCGGCTGCGGGTGCGGCCGCTCGGCGAGGGCAAGCGCGAGGCGAAATATGCGGTATGGTCGATTGCCGACATCACCCGCGACCGCGAGCGGCAGGAGGACGTGTTTCAGGAACTGCAGCACGCGATCGAGTATCTCGATCATGCGCCGTGCGGGTTCTTCTCGGTCAATCCCGCGGGCGAGCTCGTCTATGTCAACGCCACGCTCGCCAACTGGCTCGATCATGACCTCGCCGAGATCGGTTCCGGCGGCCTGCGGCTGACCGACATCGTATCCGGCGACGGGGCTGCGCTGCTGGCGTCGATCGTGGCGGTGCCCGGCGAAGTCAAAACCGAGGTGTTCGACATCGACCTGCGGATGCGCGGCGGCAAGACCATTCCGGTCCGGCTTTATCACAAGCTCGCATTCGGGGCCGATGGCGTGCCCGGCGCGTCGCGCACGCTGGTGATCAATCGCGCGCGTGACGAGCATTCCGATCCGCAGCGCGCCGCCGAGGTTCGCTTCATGCGCTTCTTCGACCATACGCCGATGGCGATCGCGACCGTGGATCGCGCGGGCGCGGTGGTTCGCGCCAATGCCCGCTTCGCCAAGCTCGCGCAGAGCCTCGGCCTCGACGGCGCGGCCAACAGGTCGATCTTCAGGGCGGTCAACGCGCGCGATCGCAGCCTGCTGATCGCGGCGATCAACCAGGCCGCGGAGGGGCAGGGCGACATTCCGCCGGTCGAGGCGATGCTCGACGGCGCGAAGGAGCGATGGGGGCAGTTCTTCGTGACAGCGGTCGAGGAAAACGAGCGCGAGACCGAGGCTGCGATCGTCTACATGCTGGAGACCACCGAGCGGCGAACCCTCGAGAACCAGATCAACCAGTCGCAGAAGATGGAGATGGTCGGCCAACTCGCCGGCGGCATCGCGCACGATTTCAACAATGTGCTTTCCGCGATCATGATGGCGAACGACTTCCTGCTGAACGCCCACAAGCCGACCGACCCCTCGTTCCAGGACATCATGCAGATCAAGCAGAACGCGACCCGGGCGGCGACCCTGGTGCGGCAATTGCTGGCGTTCTCGCGCAAGCAAACCTTGCGGCCGCAGGTGCTCGATCTCGGCGACGCGCTGTCCGATCTGACCATGCTGCTGCGGCGTCTGATCGGCGAGAAGGTCAAATTCGATCCGGTGCACGGCCGCGATCTCTGGCCGGTCAAGGCCGACGTCTCGCAGTTCGAGCAGGTGATCGTCAATCTCGCGGTCAATGCCCGCGACGCCATGCCCGACGGCGGCAAATTGACGATCAAGACCGCGAATGTCTCGACCCAGGAAGCGGAAAAGCTGACCTACAAGGGCATGCCGCCGGGGGACTATGTCCGGATCGACGTCTCCGATACCGGCACCGGCATTCCCGCCGATATCGTCGACAAGATCTTCGAGCCGTTCTTCTCGACCAAGGAAGTCGGCAAGGGCACCGGGCTTGGGCTGTCGACGGTGTATGGTATCGTCAAGCAGACCGGCGGTTTTGTCTACGTGGACTCCGAGGCCGACAAGGGCACCGCGTTCCACATCTTTTTGCCGCGGCATCATCCCGAACTGGAAGCACAGCCCGAGGCTGCCGCCGCCAACGGCGCGGCCAAGGAGCCGGCTTCGGCGGAGGCCAAGCCGCGGGCGGACTTGACCGGGCAGGGCACCATCCTGCTGGTCGAGGACGAAGAGGGGCTGCGCTCGCTGAACGCGCGCGGCCTGCGCTCACGCGGCTATAGCGTGATCGAGGCCTCCAACGGCGTCGAGGCGATGGAAGCACTGGAAGAGAAGAACGGCGCCGTCGATCTCGTTGTGTCCGACGTCGTCATGCCGGAGATGGACGGGCCGACACTGCTGCGCGAACTGCGCAGCCGCAATCCCGCCATGAAAATCATCTTCGTCTCCGGCTACGCCGAAGATGCATTCCAAAAGCATCTGCCTTCGGACGGCAGCCAATTTGCCTTCCTGGCAAAGCCGTTCACGCTCAAGCAGCTGGTCAACGCGGTCAAAGAGACGCTCGCGGCCTGATCGCGTGGCGCTGCTTTTTTCAATTTGGTCCGCTTGGAACCGTGCGGCGCCTGCGCGCAGCGCGAACGTGCCGAAAAATTTTCAATACGGTTTCTTTCCGTGTTAGCAGTCGGCGGCGCCGCACTGGTCGACCGGAGGATGCGATGGAAGAGTTAAACGGGCGGATGATTGCCTGTCAGATCCTGGTAACGGGGCTGATCGCGAAAGTCGCGAACAATTCGAAGGATCCGCTGTCGTTTCTGTCCGACTTCCGCGACGAAATCCACGCCGTCGTCCGGCAGGTGAGGATCGCCGGTTCGCTCGACGGCAACCGCGTGCGACAGATCGCGATCGCAACCGTGGACGAACTATTTTCTCTTATGAAGCCACCCAGTTCCGATTCCGACGACGAGATATCTTGACAAAAATCTGATGTCGGCCCCGCTCTCGCGCGAGAAGCTATGTCCTTAGCGACGATCGGCCATGTTCGTCGTCGAGAATTGGGTTGCCCGCGCTGCCGCCGCCGTTGTTTGTTGGTCCAGTTCGAAGAGAGCCGGTCTCTTTCGCGCGATGCCGTCTTGCGAAATTTCACTGCGAGAACAATGGCGCGGCGCTCTATTTAGAACCTCTCGAATACAATAATTACATTTACATTGGAGGCATTAAAATCTGTTCGTCATATTTATATTGGAACGATTAAAGTATTGATGTGAGGAAATACTGTATAATGGTTTGACGCTGCCGCCGCAGCGCCATAGAGCTTGCCCCGCGACGACGTCTCGTCCCCGCAACCGCGCGGATGGCGAGTTGGGAAGCTTGGGGGCGTGGTGTGGGCGAAGTCAGCGAAGCTGTTATTGCTATCTCGGCCGGTGTGAAAATGCCGCGCACGATCCGCTCGCGGTTCGCGAACGGCTCGGCCGGCGCGGCGCTCGACGGCTATCCGGGGCGCAAGGTTACAATAGGCTGTTTGATTGCCGTGGCCTCGTTCACCGGCGCGAAAGCGCAATCGCCGCTGGCGCCGGTGACGGTGGATGCGCCGGTGGTGCGAAAAAAGCCTGCCGTGAGCAAGCCGACGGCGGAGCAATTGCGGGTTCGCACCGCCTTACGACGTGCCGCCAGGGAGAAACAAGCGGCCCAGGCCGCCGCCGCGGCCGCCGCTGCAAGCACAGCCGTATCGGCGCCCGACGCCAATCCCTATGCCGACCCAGCCGCGCCCTACAAGGCCGATCGTCTCGCCTCGCCGAAATTCAGCGAGCCGATCCTCAATACGCCGAAGACGATTACCGTCCTCACCAAAGAAATTCTCGACGACAAGGACGCCACCAACCTGAAGGACGTGGCGCGCACGACCGCCGGGGTGACTCTCGGCACCGGGGAGGGCGGCAACGCCTTCGGCGACCGTTTCTTCATCCGCGGCTTCGATGCCCGCAACGACGTCTTTGTCGACGGCATTCGCGACCCCGCCGTCAGCGTTCGCGAAAATTTCTTCACCGAGCAGATCGAGATTCTGAAAGGGCCGTCCTCGACCATCGACGGCCGCGGCACGACCGGCGGCGCGCTGAATATCGTCACCAAGCAGGCCGGCGACAAAAGCTTCTACAACGCCGAAACCACGATCGCGGGCGACGGCACCCGGCGCGTGACCCTCGACGTCAATCAGGTCATCAGTCCGACGCTCGCCATCCGGATGGACGGCATGTGGCAGAACGCCGGTGTGGCGGGGCGGGACGATACCACCGACGATCGCGGCGGCGGCTTGCTGGCGCTCAAATGGAAGCCGAACGATTCCTTCACGCTCAAGGCGAATTACGTCCACACCAATCTGTGGTCGCTGCCGGACTTCGGGGTTCCGTATAACAGTCTCGCGGGGGCTCCGGTCACGTCTCTCGGCGTTCCGCGCGATACTTATTATGGCTTCGTCAACCGCGACTTCCAGAAGGTGCAACAAGACTTCGGCACGGTGGACGGCGAATACGTGCTCAACGACTTCGTCACCTTGAGCAACAAAATACGAGACGAAAGATCGATCCTGAACTACGTCGGTACGATTCCGGAGCAAGGCAGCTGCGGCACTCCGGCGACGCCCACCACGCTCGCGGGCTCAAGTCCGGCCGGCTGGACCGTCTGCCTCAATCCCCTCAGCCGCTACCAAGTCACCACTGTGCAGGCCGATCAAACGGCAGCGACATTCAAATTCGACACCGGGCCGGTGCGCAATACGCTCGTCACCGGTGTCGACATTTCGCATGAGCAAGTGAGCCTCGATACCTACACCGGGCTTACATCCGAGGGGGTCGGTGCCGGTGCGTTCAGCGGTTCGGGGAGCTATGGGCCAGTTTCAGTGATGGCGCCCCCCAATGACCTGCCGTTCGGTAGTTCCCCAAGCCTGATGGGCACGCCGACAATCATCCCCGTCGATACCAAAGACGCCTATGCGCTCGAAACCGCGAATTATCGAGACTTCATCATCCTCAACGGCGGCGTTCGCTTCGATCAGACTGACATCGCGGCCAAGAAAAGCGGCGCCGAGATTTCGGATTCGTCCGGGACGTGGAATTACAATCTCGGTGCCGTATACAAACCCGTTCCCATCACCAGCCTTTATTGGGCCTATGGCACATCTTCGGAGCCCGTCGGCTCGGAACTTGACGGGACGTCGGCAAATTATGGAGGCCTAAGCCCAACTTTGACGGTGAACCAGATTTTCGGACCGGTCGAGAGCAGGGCCCAGGAAGTCGGCAACAAATGGCAGCTGTTCGACGGGCACCTCCTCGCTACGGCCGCGTTATTCCGCACCGACGTCAGTAACGCGCGCGAGTCGATAAAGACCGGCGCCGTTACCAACATCACGGCGGGCGCGGCCTATCACGTCCAGGGCATCGACCTCGGCGCCGAAGGCAACATCACCGACAAATGGAGTGTCTATGCCGGGCTCGTGCTGATGAAGACTCGCGTCGATACTTCGGCGATGGCGTCGAATGTCGGATTACCGCTTGCCTTCATCGCCGACCAATCGTTCAACATCTTGACCAAATACAAGCTCCCCTACGATCTCGAAGTCGGCGGCCAGGCGACCTATCGCTCGAAAATCTACGGCGGCACGCTGCTCGCGGCGGATGCGGGTACGGTGCTGCCGAGCTATTGGCGTTTCGACAGCTTCATCGACGGCAAAGTGATGAAGAACTGGAAGTGGAAGCTGTTCGCCAACAACATCTTCAACAAGCTCTACTACGACGCCTTCTATCAAAGCACGGCGCCGTTCACGCTCGTCGCGCCGGGACGTGTTCTCGGTGTGGAATTGTCGGCAAAATTCTAATCGTTCAAGGCTGGGATCGCTCGTGCTGATCTGCATACCCGATGTGTTGAGCAAGGCCGAGGTGGCGGAATTCCGCGCGGCGATGGATGCGGTCGCTTGGGAGGATGGCCGTTCGACCGCCGGCGCGCAGTCGGCGATGGTCAAGAACAACGAGCAATTGCCGCCCGACAGCGACTTATCCCGGCAATTGGGCGGGCTAGTCATCAAGGCGCTGGCGGCAAATCCGCTGTTCATTTCCGCCGCGATCCCCAGACACATCTTCCCGCCGTTGTTCAACCGCTACGGCGCCGGTCAGCATTTCGGCGTCCATGTCGACAACGCCGTGCGCGGCGATCATCTGACCGGAACGCGCATCCGCACCGACTTGTCCGTGACGCTTTTTCTGTCCGAGCCCGATGAATACGACGGCGGCGAATTGACCGTCGAAGACTATTACGGATCGCACGAGGTCAAGTTGCCCGCCGGACACCTTGTGCTTTATCCCGCAACCAGCCTGCACACTGTGACGCCGCTCACGCGCGGCGTTCGGGTGGCGTCTTTTTTCTGGCTCCAGAGCATGATCCGCGACGCTCATGCGCGCACGATGATATTCGATCTCGACAACGCCATTCAGGGTCTGGTCGGCCGGCTCGGGCATAACGACAACGAGATCGTGAAGCTGAGCGGTCTCTATCACAATCTCATCCGCTATTGGGCCGAGGTATGAAGAACTTTCCACGAACCAAGTTTCCATGGGTGCTGGCCGCCGCGACGGTCGCGCTGACGATTTTATCGCAAGGGGCATTCGCGCTTGCGCAGCAGCCCGCCGGCACCACGCCGCAGGTTCCGATTGCCGTGCAGCCTGCGGCCACAGCGCCTGCCGTGGCACAGACCGTCGCCCCACAGGCCATGTCAGTCCCGGCCGAAGGTCCGGCAACGGCAGAAAACACAGCGAGGCCGGTCGCGGGCATCGGCGATCTGCGCGAATTGTCGCCGTGGTCGATGTTTATGTCCGCCGATATTTTGGTCAAAGCGGTGATCGTCGGTCTGGCATTTGCGTCGCTTGTGACGTGGACGATTTTGCTTGCGAAGAGTCTTCAACTCTCGAGCGCCCGGCGGCAACTCGGCACCGCGCTCAAGCGGATTTCCGATGCCCGCTCGCTCAGCGAGGCGCAATTGGC
>Ga0208220_1000385_pt1 | contig 18666 bp, 27 predicted proteins | sample NGESurdeep092012_9_FD_184484 | JGI IMG/M metagenome (GOLD analysis project Ga0208220, IMG submission 184484) | Arctic peat soil microbial communities from Barrow, Alaska - NGEE Surface sample F53-1 deep-092012 (SPAdes) | ecosystem: Environmental > Terrestrial > Soil > Wetlands > Peat ...
CTGAGCTAGTCATGGTCACTGCCTGCTGATCCCGTCTAGCCCTCAAGTTCCACCAGTAACTGCTGCCCCTGGTGTCTCACCTGATCCTGACACAGAGGGCCGGGGTACAGAGGGCGCCCGGCCCGGTCCGGGTCTCATGCGTGCGGAACGTGGAAACCTCGTCAGGGTCCGCCGTGCAGGCGCGGGTATGCGCAGGCAGGGTGGTAGGCCGACCGTAAGGGGGGCGGAATCCCCTGGCGGGACAGGGTGCCCAGGAAGCGAAGGCCGGCGGCCGAAAGGCAGCGGGAAAGCGGCGCAGCAATGCCAGGTCTCCTCCTGGACGGCGGTCGTATAACTGGCCGGATACCGGGCCGTGTGCTCGGGCCTGCAAGGGCGCTGACGTGGGCAGGTGAGCCTTTGGAGCAAAGCGAGCGTAAATGCCGGAACTGACGGGCAAGTTGGACACTTCGGTGAACGGACCTGAGGGCCTGCCCTCGTTCGATGGTGACGCCTGGGAGCGTGTGGACTGGCGGTTCCATGAGGAGCAGGTACGGCGGCTGCGCGGCAGGATCTTCAAGGCGGTGCAGGAGGGCGACTGGCCGCTGGCCAGGAGCCTGCAGAAGCTCATGCTGCGGAGCTGGAGCAGCACGCTGGTCATTCTCTGAACTCAAGATAATCTTCAGATTGTGCTGGTCATGCTAGGCATGCCGATGTTGACGGCGGTGCCTGATGAGGTGCGCCGGTCGATCTGGGCGAGCTTGTCACGGGCACCGGCGAGGCTGATCTTGAGTCCTTGGGCCTCGCCGGCCCAGCCTTCGCGTTCGGCTTCGGCGATGCGGGCGATCAGGTTGTCGTGGATCTCTGCGATGCGCGGCCTCTGGTCGGGCGAAGGCCAGTGCATGCTGCAACGCAGGCAGCTGTGCTCGTGAATGCACGGGGTGCCGAGCGCGCGGCCGCAGGTGCCGGTGGCGACCTTGCGGAACTCGAAATGGCCGAGGAACTCGTCCCATTCCTCGTCGGTGGGAACCCGGTATTCCTCGCCCGGCCGCAGGGATCGGCGGCGGGCCAGGAACGCCAGGTGGGCTTGGATCGCCTCTTCGGGATAGACCGCCTTGTAGCCCATGGTCACGTTCAGATCCCGGTGACCTGCGATGATCTGGGCGATGTGCGGAGGCAGGCCGCTCATGATGGCGTCGGTGATGAAGATCCTTCGGAAATCGTGCGGGGTGTAGTGCAGAGGGAGACCGTCGGCGGGATCGACCAGCCCGGTGTGGGCGAGAGCGCCGTTGAGCATGGTGCGCAGGGAGCCGTCGCTGATCGCACGGTTCTCGGTCGTGAAACGGCGCTGGAACAGAACAGGTGACGGCGGCTGCCAGACGCATTCGCACCGGTCGTAGGCGGGGACCAGAGGCACTGCGCGGGAATGTTCACGAACCCGGCGGATGATGGTAGACAGCACCTCTGCAAGCTCGGGTGAGACAACCAGGAGTCGTTCCTCATCGGTCTTCGACGGGACGATCTGCAGCAGCGGAACGAGCTCGCCGGTGGTGGGCAGCCGGTACTGGATCAGGCTGTGGTGGCTGATCTCCAGCAGTTCTTCGATGCGGATGCCTGTGAGCCGGAGAACCTCAACTGCCGCCCAGGCCCAGAAGGCGTGATCCTCTTCGAGGCCGAGGTCGCGTCGCTTGCCGCTGGCTGGATCGTCCGCCCAGACCTTCCCCGTGGTCGTCTTGATGATCGAGCGGGTCAGGGCCTGGCCGTCCGCGGTGAAGGTGTCTCCGGGCTGGGTCTGGCGAGCGGCCTCCAGCAGCGTTCCGGCCGCCCTGCGCCGGTCGTCGACGGTGCGCACCAGGATCGGGAGGACCGGTAGCCGTTCGCGGGTGCGCGCGTCCATGCGCGCTTTGCGGCGGCGTTCGAACTTGCGCTGGCCGATCTCCTCCTGGCCGACGGGACAGGGCGTAACCCACGGCCCCCAGCGGCCCGGATCCTCGATCGCCCACTGGGACAGGTCGAGGTAGAAGGCACGCACCGGCGTCAGGCACTGGCGGTAGCTGATCCGCTCGACGGCGATGACCGTCTTCTCACCGGTCTGCGCCGTGATGGTCCTGGGCTTGGTCCGCTGGCGCTGCTTCCACGCATCAGCGACCTCGCGGGGCAGGTGCAGGCTGTCGATGCCGGGGTGGTGGTGCTCAAGGTCCTGCCAGTACTGCTTGCCCAGGTAGTAGGAGAGGTCTTTCAGGCTTTTGTAGTCCAGGGCGGGCTGACGCTCCCGCAGGTAGTCCACCAGCAGGTCACGGACTGGCCGGCAGGCGAGCTCGTAACGGTCGATCAGCTCACCGGGTGTGAGCTGCCCTGGCGTGCGGAACTCCCGAAGCCGCGCCGGCGCCTGCTCGCCGAAGATCCCCATCTCGTGCAGCAGCCGGTAGAAAACCCGGCCCTCTCGTGCCGCGGTGACGTGGGCGCCGGTCTCGGCATCCAGTAGCTCCAGGACGTCGCCGATGGTGATGTCAGCGGCCCTGCCGCCTTTGGCCGCGACGATCAGTGAGGTCCGCCGCAGGGCATAATCCCCGGCGGCTTTCGAGATCCCCGGATCGCCGGCACATAATTCCCGCAGCCGAGCGAATCCCTCCCGATCACGGGCCCGGGCAAGGTCGCGGACCAGGGCGCCCTTGCCGGGCAGGCTGGACACCAGCCAGCTCAGCGAGGGGCGGATAAGGTCGGCGCAGATCGCCACTCCCAGCGCACTGGCGAGCTCGGCCCGCAGCCACTGGGAGCGCTGGCCGCGGTCATGCAGCCATCCGATCGGCACTTGCGTCCAGCCGGTGCCGCCGGCCTCGGCGCCGCTGGCCAGCCAGCGTTCCTGCCAGTTCTCGCCGGGCTGGTTCTCCAGCCAGTCCAGCAGCCGGGCAAGGCCGCGTGCACGCGTTCCCTGACTGCTGGCGACCTCCATGACGAAAGGCGGACGGGTCAGCTGCTCCCAGACCTTGTCGCGTCCCTGCCTGGTAGCGGGCCAGCCCATGGCCGCAGCGCGCGGCGGGAAACGCGCGGACGCGCGCTTGGGCTGAGCTTCAGCTGCCCGGGCTGGTGCCCGTGGCAGCACATCCGGCACTGTCAGCGCCGCGATCACGACGCGTCGTTTCTGAACAGGACGTCCAGCGTCTCGGCCCGGTAGCCGGGCGCCGGGACGGGGCGCGCCCGCGCCGCCGCCTGCCGGGTCTGCTGGGCGTGGTGGGCCAGTACCCGGCGGATCACGTCCTCCTTGCGCGGGGTCAGGTAAATCTGAGTTGTCGTGAGCTGGGCATGGCCGAGTACGAGCTGAACGTCGGTGAGCGGCAGGGCCGGGTCTTCGGCCATCCGGTAGGCCGCGGTGTGCCGCAGCGAATGCAAGGTCGCCGCAGTGCCCGCCTGGTCGCCCGCCCGCTCGAACATGCGGTGCGCGGCGTGATAGGTCAGCGGCCGGGCCGGGCGGCGTAACGTCCACCACAGCGGCTGTCTCCTCCCTTTAGGGATCAGCTCGGCCATCTCTACCTGGTAGAGCCGCAGCCAGACGAATGCGTCGGTGGAGGCCGGCAGCTCCTGCAGCTCGCGGGTGCCCTTACGAACCACCGTGATCACCTGCCGACCCGGGTCGACGCCCGTCAGCGTGGCCGACAGAAGTTCAGACGCCCGCGCCCCGGTGGAGACATAGAAGGCGACCAGCGCCCGGTCCCGGTGCGACGGCAGCCTGGCGAAGATCTCGTTGAACTCCCTGTCCGGCACGCTGCGCGGGATCCTGATGGGCACCGTCGGCCGATACAGCCCTGTCCGTTCGCTGCGGTACGGCTCCATCGGGTTGTGGTGCGCGTGCGCCCGCCTGCCACGCCGGGACCGGTCCAGCGGGAACGGGTTGATGATCGGTCCGCTGCCCGCATCCAGGTGAAAATCGTAGAAGGCCCGCAGCACTGTCTCCGAATGCGCGCGCACCGACAGGGCGTATGCCTCACCAGCAAAGACGGGCACCGAAGCTTCACCTTGGGCCTGAACGCGCCAGTGCGGCCGGGACTGCTTGCCGGCGACCTGCAGCCACCTGCAGAAGTCGCGGGCCTCGATGCGAGTCGCCCGATCCCACGTCACTCCGGTGCCCGACCACAAGAACCGGAACCAGCGAAGCAGATCGAGCCCATACGATCGGACCGTCGCCTCTGCTCTCCCGGCCGCCAGAAGATCGCGGAAGTAGGCGGTGGCAGCAGCCACGACCGCCCCGTCAGTGTCGACCAGCCGATAGGGCTCGTAACGGTCGCCGGTAGCTACCAGCCCGCCGGCCCGGGGTACTACCAGCGCCGCTAAATCTCTGGACGGCTCATCTTCTCCGATCATGGAGCCAGACCATGCCAGGGCAAGCCGTGATCTGCCCCCTGAACTGGAGAAACTCCGACCGTTGTTCAGTCAATAGGCAGGAGCCGTTCGGTGTCGGTCTTGGACGGGGCGATCTGCAGGAGCGGCACGAGCTCCCCGGTGGTCGGCAGCCGATATTGGATCAGGCTGTGGTGACTGAGCTCAAGGAGTTCCTCAGCCCGGATGCCGGTGAGCCTAAGAACTTCTATGATCGCCCACGCCCAGAAGGCGTGGTCCTCCTCACGGTTGAGGAGACGCCGTTTCCCGGTGGCGGCATCCTCGGCCCAGATGCTGGCCGGCATCGCGTGCGGCCGGCGGGACCGGATCAGGGTCTGCCCGGCGGCAGTGAACTCCTGGCCGGGCTGGGCTAGGCGCCCAGCTGCCAGCAGCGCCGGGGCGTCCTTGCGCTGCTGGTCGGTCGTGCGGATGAGGATCGGCAGGACGGGGAGCCGCTCGCGGGTCCGGGCGTCCATCCGTGCCTTGCGGCGGCGGGTGGTCTTGCGCCGGTTCAGGTCCTGCTGGCCGATGGGGCTGGGCGCCACCCACGGGCCCCAGCGGGAGGGGTCTTCCAGCGCCCATTGCGCCAGGTCCAGGTAGAACGCCTGGACGCTGGCCAGTGTGTCTTGGTAGCTGAGACGTTCAACGGCGACGTCGATCTTCTCGCCGGTTACGGTCGTGGTTGTCTTGCTTTTCGTCTGCAGGCGCTGTTTCCAGGCGCTGGCCACTTCGGGGGGCAGGCGCAGCGTGTCGATGCCGGGATGGTGCTGTTCAAGGTCCTGCCAGAAGCATTTGGCCAGCTGATAGGTCTGACCTCGCAGGGTCCCGTAGTCGACCGCAGGCTGGCGTTCCTTGAGGTAGTCGACGAGGAGATCACGGATGGGGCGGCAGGCGATCGGGTAGCGATCGATGAGTTCCTCGATGGGCCGCTGGCCGATGCTGTAGACCTCTCTCAGGGTGGGGACGCCTGCACCGAAGATGCCCAGCTCTCGCAGCACCCGGAAGGTCGCCGAACCTGAACGTCTCTGGCCACGGATACCGGCCTCGAATCCAGGACTTCCAGGACGTCGCCGATGGTGATGTCCGCGACCTTGCCGCCCTTGGCAGCGATGATCACAGCGGTGCGGAAGAGGATATGACGGCCGGCGAGATCGGTGACCCCGGCGTCTTGCTCGCAGAACTGGCTGAGCCGCGCGAAACCCTCAGCATCGCGGGAGTAGATCATGTTCCGTGCCAGCTTGCGTTTCTTCCCGCCGGTCAGGAGCCAGCCCAGCGACGGCCGCACGATGTCGGCTCCGATCATGACGACCAAGGAACTCGTGAGGGTTTCGAGTCTGGTCGGCGAGTACTTGCCGTGGCGTTCCAGCCATCGGGCCGGGCCCCGCGCCCAATTGCTCGCCCGCGGCGTCGGCTCCGCTGGCCAGCCAGCGGTCCTGCCAGGTCCGGCCGGGATGCTCCTCCAGCCAGTCCAGAAGCAGGACAAGCCCGCGGCGGCGGAAGTTCTGGTTCCGCTCGCTCGCCCGATGAGGCGCCACCAAAGCCCAGAGCCGCAAGACCTGGTCGCGGTCCTGCCGGGCAGCCGGCCATTCCGCCGCCACGAGCCTGGCCGGGAACCGGGCCACCGCCGCCAGCTGCGCAGTCGATGGCCCGTCCAGCCCACTCTGGAAGACGGCAGAGGACTCAGCCAGGGCCCGGCCGCCGGCGGCGGCGCACGAAGTCGCTGCTGGCTGCGGCCGGGACGGTCATCCGCTCGAACTCGTAGGTGTCGAACGCCTGCACCGTGACGAAGTCCAGCGGGACGGTGCGCTGGCGGCGGGACCTGGCGATCGCCCCGTTCGGGTTGTCCTCGCGGCGCACCACGTGCAGATGTGCCCGGGTGATCTCGCACCCCGGTCCGCGGGAGCCGGCGAGCAGGTGCACGTCACTGCGGCGCAGCCCGAGAACCTCACCGCGGCGCAGCCCGGGCCCGGGTCATCAGCAGCACGATCAGCCGGTCCCGGGCTGACCGGCACGCCCCGGGCACCGCGACGATGTCGGCGCCGGCGGCCCGGTCCACCGTCACCTCGGGCTCGTGCAGCCGGTGCCGGGCGCGCATCCGCCACGACATCCCGCTGTCCTCGCTCCGGGCGGCGCCGGGCAGATCACGATCGCCGGCGACCTCATACAGCATCGGCACCAGATGTCCCGGCGCCGCCCCGGCGGCGACCGCGTGCACGACCATGCCGCGCACCGCCGCCAGCACCGCGCTGACCCGCCGGGCGGACCGCACCGGCACGCTCCCCGGCCCGGCCAGCACGACCGGGCCAGCCGGAGTTTCGATACCCGAAGCGGCCCGGCCCGCGTGCCCCAGCCAGATCATGAACAGCCCGAACTGCCCGATCCCTGCCTCCCAGGTACGGCCCGACCTCGCGCACCAGCGCAGGAACAATGCGATGCCGCCCGCATCCCCTGATCCCCCGATCTCGCGCTGGCAACGTGAACAACTACCAGCCACGAGCACCACACACGAGGAGACCCGCCGCAGAACCCGGCCACATGCCCGTCTATGCAACGTCATGCAACAGGTCCGGGCACTCCCGGAGAACGGACCCAGTGCAGGGCCTCGACCTGCCAGTGCCCGCGGATCCATTGCTGCAGCTCGGCGACGGTGGCCTGGCCGAAGGCCAGGCTGGTGATGGCGTAGCTGGCGGCAGTGTGCCATCTTCCGCCGGCCAGCGGCCGGGTCCGGCGGGTGATCCGGATGGCCTGCGCGGCGTGGGGGAACGCCAGCCCGGCGGCCACGGTGACGACCTTCAGGACACGGTCCTCTTGCCGGCCGTGCCGCGTCCGCGGTGCCGGGCGGCGGTCGGGACGGCCTTCCACGGAAGGCTCGCCAGCTGATGGTGCAGGCCTGGCTGGTTGCGCTTCACGACCAGGATGTAGTGCGCCTTCTTGACGGTGACCAGGAACTCGGCGTGCTCGCGCTGGGGGGCCCGTCGGCGGCGGAGTGCCGGGTGCCGCGCAGGGCCTTGCCGTCCACGGCCACCGCGCGCCGGCCGGCCCGGCCGGGAGAGCCGGCCGCCGCGAGCCAGGAGCTGACGGCGGCGTCCAGGCGGCCGGCGTCGACAGACTCCAGGACCCGCCGGATCGTGGCCTCTCCAGGTGGCCGGAACCGTCCGGCCAGCGGATCGAACCGCACCTCCAGCGCAGCGAACGACCGCGCTCCGGCCAGCACCGCCGCCACGGAGATCAGCAGGACCGAGGCCAGCGAGTGGCGGACGCCCCGGGGGTGACGCGGATCAGGCACGGCCGCCAGGAACTCCCGCAGGCCAGCGCACCCGCCAGGCAGCAGCTCACGGCCCGGCGCGCCCGCGGGTTGCCCTGGGGCAGGCACGGTCTCCCGCAGTGATCATGGGACGTAGACACTCACATGATCTTGGAAGCCGTGCCTGCTTCGTCCTCGCCGCGCCGTAGCACCCACCGGGGCATCGACCGGTCAACACGCCACTATGACGGAACCCTGGCCATCCTCCAGACTCATCGCAGCTCCAGCGTCTCGTACGGTCAGGGCGTACCTGCACGAGGTTGCGACGCCCAGTAGTCGGCGGCGGCTTTCGCCGCTTTCAGGGCTCCTGAGTCTTCGAAACCGGGTGCCATTGACGCCGCCGTACCGGCTAGCACCTCATGATGCTCAATATTCAGCAGGCGAAGCCAGCTCTGCTGACCAAGCGTCAGCCCGACCATGCAGCCCAGCTCCACAAGCTCGGGTTCGCTGAAGTGCGAGTGCAGCCGCTCCCAGAACGCGTTGTCGGTGTCGAGGTGCCAGGTAATCGCCTCCGCGTAGGCAAGCGCCGCTTTCTGCCGATCGTCGTACAGCGGCGAACTCTCGAAATCCAGCAGGGCCTTGACATGATCCTCGATCAGGGCACCGGCCTTAACCGCCTTCACCGACCGCTGGTTGCCGCAGTACTCGCACTGCACCGAACGAGACACGTACAGTCGGCAAAGCTCTTTGATCGCATGGTCGCAAACGCCGTTGCGGAAGAGGTCGCGCCACGAGTTTGCAAAGAACCAGAAAGCGGCGGGTACATGCGCGCGGACGGCTGAGCTCTCGGGCCGCGGCGTTCCTTCACGCTGGCAACGCTCCATCTCGCCGCGCATCTCGTTGTCCATCTGCTCGACTGGCACGTAGCTGATCCGCTGAGCGCCCATTGCTTACTCCTTCACTTCACCGATATGGCATACCCTCGGGCTTCACAGCCCTAGTGCTCTCATGAGAACTGGCTTCGGCTTCAAGCCCGTGAACGTCTCCGACGGCTCGCCGCCGTCGAAGCGAACAATCGTCGGGATTGAAAGGACGGCATACCGTACGGCCAGAGCGGGCTCCTCGTCGATGTTGAGCTTGACGATCCTCAGGTCAGGATGCTCATTCGCGACCTGCTCAAGCATCGGCGTGATCGCCCGGCACGGGCCGCACCAGGGCGCCCAGAAGTCGACGAGCACCGGCCCGCTCGCGCGGCACCTGCTCCTCGAAGTTAGCCGACGTGACCTCGATCATCGCTCGCCCTCCTGACCGGCGTTCTGGTTGCGCAGTTGCTCTGCGGCCACAGGCCTGGGGCCAACGGTCGTCTCCGCGAGCATCTCGCCGTGGCCGATGCCGAGCGAATCCAGCGCTGGCCACTGGCGATGTGGCCGATGAATGAGCCGAGCTCGACCAGTTCCGGCTCGGTGAAGTGGGCGTGCAACTGCTCCCACATTGCGTCGTCAGCACTCGACGGGTCCCAGCAGACGGCGTCGGTGTAGCGGAGCGCCTTCTAGGAGGCCTCACGCAACTCCGGATCGTCGAGGTCGTCCGGATCGACATAACTGATGCGCGTCATGCATCACTCCTCGTGGGACTTCAGTACCATAACGGTATGAGCATCCCACGTCAAGAGAGAGGACGGGTGCGCCAGAAGGCGCGAACGCGCGACGCACTCGTCGCCGCGACGCGCCAGCTCCTGAGAGAGGGGGTGACGCCCTCCGTGGAGCAGGCGGCGGATGCGGCGCGCGTGTCGCGGACGACGGCCTATCGCTACTTCCCCAGCCAGCGCATGCTCCTCGCTGCGACGTTCCCTCAACTCGAGGGCGGCTCGTTGCTGGATGACCACCCGCCGGCCGACGTTCGCGCGCGCGTCGCGCTCTTCGCCGAGAAGATGACCGAGTCGATCCTCGCGAACGAGGCCGAGATGCGGGCTATGCTCCGGCTCTCACTCGATCCGCAGGTGCCGCTGCACGAGGTCGCGCTTCGGCAGGGCCGCCGCACAATATGGGTCGCCGATGCGCTTGCCCCACTCCGGGGCTCGCTGACGAAATCGCGTTTCGAACTGTTGACCCTTGCGATCGCTGCCGCTGCCGGAATCGAGAGCTTTGTCTGGCTCGTAGATGTCGGCGGCGTCGAGAGAGCGACTGCAGCCGCCATTCTCAGGTCAAGCTGCAGCGCGCTGCTCGAGCATGAGTTGCGCGGATGAGGAACTACACCGCCAACAAGCTGCGCGGCTGGGACCTCGCCTGGCCAGATCTGGCCGGGCTGAGTGATGTGCATGCGCGGCGGGACGGTCATCGTGCACAGCGGGACGGTCAGATGCGCGGGTCACCTTGTTCTTCCGGACTGGGGCGATGGCGGCGGCGCGGCCGTCCACCTGGCGCAGATGTGCGTTCGCGCTGGTGGTGTGGCTGACCTTCCTGCAGGTGTCTGGCCGGTCATGGAATCAGGCGAGCCTGGGTGATGTGGAGGCGTTCAAGGGACTGACTGATGCCCGGATTGCAGGCCGGGTCGCGCCGGCCAGTTTCGACACCGACCGGGCCGCGTTAGACAGTTTCTACGGCTGGGCGTCCGCGCGGCACGGGACCGGTCCTTCTTCGCCGCCACCAAGGGCGAGCTGCCCGGCCTGCGGCCATGGGCCGAACGAGCGGCGGCACCGGGGCTTCTTCCCCATGCTCTCCATGAGCGGACATCCTTCCGGAGGCAAACCCCTGATGACGGATGTCCGTCAAAGCGGGTCAGTCCCACCTGAGCCTGGATGGCCGTGCCCCCTGACCCGCACCGGCTTGTTTCAGCTTGCGTCTGTGACCTGGGGTGCAAGGTAAGCGTCAGGGCGAGTGCAACATAGACGTCCGGGTTGGCGGCGCACGCTTGTGCTGCGGTTCCTGGCAGGGAAGCCGCCGGAGCCATCTACCGGAGGGCGCCATGTTATGCGGGAGTGGGGGTGCACCGGGTGTTCGGCCTGGACGCGCTAAGCGACAGGCCGCCCGATGTCAGCGGACTGTCCTGGTGGCGCACACCATCGTGGCCGGCGTGCGCCTGACGGCTAGCGTGCCCTTGCTGGAGTCCGCCCGGCGGATTCGGGTGGCTAGCGCGGATGCTCAGGGCTATCTGAGGAGGGTTTCCGTGGGCCTGAACCAGGGCCGGGTCCTGCGGGGCTCTCGCTGGCGTATTCCTGGTCGTGGCCGGTCGCGCAGCGGCACCCACGGCCGGGAGACGGGCGGGGAGTCCTCCATGTTCCGGCCTTTCCTGGCGTGCCCGGCGGCCGCGGACGAAACTGCGGCCGGCTACGCCGCGGACCCGGGCGAGCCTGCCGCGCGGTCCTTGGCGGGCGATGACTCGTTCGCCCTGGACAGCCTGCTAGTCAGCGCCGAGCGGTTCGTCGGAGCCAGGAGGCACGTTTCCCGGCCGCACTGGTTAACGGCAGGCGGATACGGGCCTAGAGGGGTCCTGCTCGCGGTGACATCTATCGCTACGGCCGGTTGCCCGTCGTGGCGCAGCGCAGGATGCCACAACGAGGGAAACGGTCATGATCGGGGAAGGACGGGGCAATGACAGTGCTAGATATAGCGGCTCGGGCTTTAATGCTCACGCGGAAGCGCAACGATCACCGGCGCCAGCCCGGCTCTGCGGGTGAACGTATTCTCCAGGAAAGATACGGCACTACGCAGCGAGCCCAGCAGTTCTACAGGAACCAGGTCACCGGTCAGCTCACCCCGGTCATGCAGCAATTCATCCAGCGCATGGAAATGGCGTTCATCGCCACGAGCGACGGCTCAGGAGAGTGCGACTGCAGCTTCCGCGCTGGTCCTGCTGGCTTCATCAGGGTCCTTGACGACCACACTATCGCCTACCCCGAGTACCGGGGCAACGGCGTGATGGCCAGTCTCGGCAACATACTGCAGAACCCGCACATCGGCATCTTCTTCGCAGACTTCACGCACGATCTCATCGGTTTGCACCTAAACGGCGACGCTAGCATTGTCACTCCCGCGCACATGCAGGAACTTGATCTTGACATTCCGGAGTCCGGGCACCCTGGGCGCCGGCCAGTGCAGTGGATCCTGGTGCATGTCACCGAGGCTTACATTCATTGTTCTAAGCACATTCCCAAGATGATTCCTCAGTCCCGGCTGCGGCACTGGGCAACCGATAACCCGCGCCATAAGGGCGCTGACTATTTCGAGGTCGCAGCCAGTAAGGCTGCGGCGGCCCAATCCGATCCGTTACCGGGAAGGACGTCTACATCACCCAGCAGATGAATGGCATGATCTGCCGGCTAGCAGTGGACGCAGACCGTGGAAGCACCGTGTCCGAGCGTGCCGGGGCCGGTGATTCCGAGGCAGGGGGCGGTGACCACGAGCTAGGGGCAGTGGCCGCAGTACCCGGGACCGGCAACGCTCCCTAGCGCATCGGCGCGAACGATGAGCGTCACCGGTGCGACCAGCCGGACGCCGTTTCACGCCGGTCACAGCCTCAGTTACCGGCATACCTCAGGCGCAGGCTGACTAGTTTGGCACTGATATCGCTGGGCGCGAGCATTCAGTCGAGCCGCTCCTCCTGGCGGGCGTTCCTGCGCACTCAGGCCGACGGCTTGCTGGCCGTGGCGGCGGAGGTGATAACGGGGCTGCCGTGGCTGCGGACTGGGCCGGGGAGGTCGTGATGGGCTTCCTCGTGATGCGGTCGGGACAGCTGGCGATTGCGCTGACGCCGGTGCGGATCCCCGGCGCGTCGCCGTCGCCGGGCGCCTTCTCTATGGCCGTGACGCGGCGGCAGCGTTCTCTCGCTTTCCCGCCCGCCAGAGGTGCCAGGCTGTCGGCAGCCGCCAGAGCCGGCCGCCGGTCACGCCCGCGGCGAGCATCGCGAGGTAGACCAGGGGGGTCCACGCGCCGCCGAGCGTCGCGGCGTGGCCGTGGGTGAAGGTGACCGTTGCGTAGTTGCTGAGATACGGGATGCCGGGCCAGCGGAAGGTGCCGACCGGGTGCGGGCTGGCGGCCAGGATGCCCGCCCGGAAGGCGGACGTGCCGGCATTCACGGCTGCGTAGCTGACTGCCTCGACCAGGAATATGCACAGGATCCCCGTCCCGTACCGGGGCCAGCGCACCCGGTCGCCGTACTCGGCGGCGACGTACTCGGCGGCGAGCAGCCGCAGGTCGCCGAGCCGGCGCAGTGCCTCGGCGCTGCCGACGTCGGCAGCCGCCGCGCGCAGGTCGAGGCGTAACTCGCGGCGCCGGGCCGCCCGGGAGCGCCGCGGCAGGTAATTGGCCACGCAGGCATCAAGGATCCAGACTGCGCGCTCGATGCGCAGCCGGTCAGCCCAGGTCAGGGCGTCAGTCATCTCAGTTCTCCTCAGTAGGCGGGGCGGGCTGCGGCGGCCTCGGCCGCCGCAGCACCGGGTTGACCACCGCGGCGAGCGACAGCCAGCCCGCCGTGCCCTCGTCGAGCGCGGCGTACCCGGCCGGGGTCGGCCGGTAGTACTTGCGGGCGGGCCCGGAGCGGGAGGAGGCCAGCCGGCTGGTGACCCGGCCCTCGCGCTCCAGCCGGGCCAGCGCCGGGTAGACGGTGCCGTCGGCGATGTCGGGCAGGCCGATTCCCCGCAGGTTCTGGACCAGCTCGTAGCCGTAGGACTCCCGTTCGGCGAGCAGGCACAGCAGCAGCAGCGACAGCACTCCCTTGAGGAGCTGCGGGTCATGAGGCGATGTCACGCTGCCAGGCTAAGCCGTCTACTATGCATAGTCAAGTAGCTGGCGAGATCGCCTAGCTTCGAGTCGCAGGCCGCGGCCGGTACGGGCAGGCCTGCCGCTGGGTGGGCGAGGCGCTCGCCGCCGGGTAGCCCGTGCCGGAGTCTGACGGCGCGGCCGGCGAGACCGGCGCACGGCGGCCCGGGTTGATCCCGTCGTCGACAAGGGCATGCAGTTCCCCGGCAGAGGCGGATCCAGCCTGCACCTGCCGTGGCTTTCATGGCTCCGGCCTGTAACGCCTGGTGGACTCCGCTACCTGCCAGCTGAGGCGATCTGGTGTACGTGTGTGCCGGGAGATGCCGCCAGGGGAGACGGGGTGAGGCACCGGGCCGCACGCTGCAGGCTGGGCTCATAACCCAGAGGTCGCAGGTTGAAGTCCTGCCCCCGCTACCAGGAAGTTGCAGGTCAGAGGCCCGATTGCCGGAGATGGCGGTCGGGCCTTTGACTTTGTGGCAGCACGGTGGCAGCAGGATCGGGCCGCACGGGGCGGGCGGTAGCGGGCCGGTCTGGTTCGGAACGGCACTGATGGGCGGCAGAAGCCTCGGGATCACCGGACCGGGAACTCGCCCCGCGCATCTCAAGAGTCGCGGCCGGTCAGCCGTGTCGTTCTCGGGCCGGATTGAATCCCGTCGCCCCGGCGTGGCTAGCCAACCGGGAGGGCGGGCCTCCCTTAGCTGCCGCCTGCCTGCCGCTAGCGGCAGGCGCCGGTGCGGGCGGCCTCGGTTAGCGGGGGGTGATACCGACGTGAGGCTCTGCGGCGTTGCCGCGAGGCTTGCGCTCGGCCGTACCACGGTGAGACGTGGCGGCGGCGCGAAGTGCGCGATGCCGGCGGATGACTCCCGCAACATAAGACACGGTCTGGCGGGACAGCGGCAGCGCGGCACGATAGAAAAGCATGGAAGCCCCCGGGCAGATGAGGGAGATTGTGGTGATCGCCTCATCTACCAGGGACTTCGTCCTGCCGCCACCCGACATGCCGCCTGTGACCAGCTCGTATCCTGCCCGCCCCAAGATCAGGATGAAAAAGGCTCACTGGGTCATTCAGAGTCCGAGGTATAGCCGGATCGCGTCTTCTAGGGTCGCCATCTCGCCGGGGCTGAGCAACCCGCGGCGTCTGTGCAGCCTCGGTTTATCGACGGTATGCAGGTCGGTGGCATTGACGTAACTGACGTCATAGCCGGTCAGGCCCGCGTCGCTGTCGACGGGTACATGGGTGCTGCGGGGTCCCTCATTGCCCGTGATCAGGGCTACCGTTACCGCGCTCAGGCGTGGGCTGAGGGCGTTGATAGTTAGCACGACTACGCGATGGTCGCCAACGCGAGGCATGTGGGCCTCCCAGACCTCCCCCCGTAGCGGGTCCACGGTTAGTCTGCGTCGGCAGGTATCACGCCGTCTGGCAGCGGCGCTGGCTGCCCGCCGTAGAACCTCTCGTACTCTGCCGCCGCGGTCAGTTCGCGGGCGCGCCTGTGCAGCAGGAGCAAACCCTCCCGCACCAGCGCCGAAATGCCTTCCAATCCGAGGGCAGGTGCGTCATGTTCGAGCAGGTCAGCGGCAAAGTCGGCATCGACGCGGGCCTGCATGACGACAGTTCCGGAGGCAAAGGAGCCCCGCGACCGCTCCGACTTGGACTGCGAGCGGCGAGCGGCGCCGGGGCGCCTGGCCGTGGCCGCTGCGACCGGGGGCTTGGACCGGCCCCCGGCCTTCTGGCGTACTTTCCCCTCAGGGCTCATGTATTGAGTTTGTCATACAACATCGATTTACAAAAGCTAGAGCCCCTGGGCGTGTCCGCGCCGAGCTAGGCCGGCGGTCCGCTGCTGTCCTGCCGGAGGCATGCTCCGTCAATGAACTGGCTCTGGCGACCTCTCGCGCTGACTGTCGACGGACGCCGTACCTGATTGACCGCTGCTGCGCTGTGCTCATAACCCAGAGGTCGCAGGTTCAAATCCTGCCCCCGCTTCCAAGGAAGTGCAGGTCAGAGGCCCGGTTGCCGGAGGCGGCGGCCGGGCCTTGATCTATGTGGCAGCAGGATCGCGCCGCATCGTCGGGCAGGCGACGATCCGGACCGGCATGGATCGGCAATCTGACCGGCTGATTTGAGCTGCTCCATCTCCTTGGTCCGGATCCGGCGCGTCGTGGGTCCACCGGGTGCGTATGTGAGTTCTGGGCCGCGGTGGTAGCGGTCGGCACCCGAAGCGGTCGTCGGCACTTCCGGGGCCGCACAGGTCGGTCGGCTTGAACGCGACACGTGGCGAGCCGACCCGACCGCGACCTCATATCTGATTCATGTTCCGCCGCGAGGATCGTGGTGGCCTGCCCGGCCAGGAACGTCCGCCAGGTCTGGCCGGACCGCCTGGGTGCGGGATCGATGCCCGCGTTCTTGAGGATCTGCCACACCGTCGATGGCGCGACCTTGTAACCGAGGCCGGTCAGCTCACCGTGGATACGGCGATATCCCCGGGCCGGGTTGTCGCGGGCCATCTCCAGTACCAGCGCGCGTATAGCCTGCGCCGTGCGCGGTCTCCCGGGAGTGCGGCGCGGGTAAGCCTAGCGCCGCCGGACCAGGTCGGCGTGCCAGCGCAGCAGGGTGCGCGGGGAGATGATCAGGCGAAGCTGGCGTAGATGGCCGCCGGGCAGCAGCCGGGCCAGCGCGGACAAGATCGCGCGATCGGCCCAGGACAGCTTCGGTGTCCCGGCCTGGCGCTGGAGCACAGCGACCTGGTGGCGCAGGATGAGAATCTCGGCGTCCTTGGCGCGGTCAGAGCGGGCAAGCAGGGCAAGCCAGCCGAAGACGCGAAGCACCGCAAGATACCCAAATCGTAGTGACACGAGTACTGACAGTGCCTGAGCCTGCCGTGCTCACGCAGCCAGACACCGAACTTCGTGAAGCTGCGCGGTCGCTTCGCGAGCCTTGACCCGCCGTCTCCGGCCAAGGGGCGGCAGCTACGAGGAGGACGGGGGAGGTCTAGTAGTTGCAGGTCAGCGCTCCCGTCCGTAAACCGATTTGTAAACGCGACGCGGCAGAACGGGCCGAGCCGGGGGAGACGAGGCGGGTCTGGAGAGACGACTAGTTGGCGTCTGCCGACGTCAGCCAGGTCAGGCGAGACCGCGCGAAATGGCCGAGACGAGCGTCGCACTGCTCATACCCCAGAGATCGCGATCGGCGGCGCCGCAACAACCTGCGGCGCCGCAGAGCGACCTGCTCTGCTTCGTCGGCTCAGGGGAAGGCAGAAGGACCGCCACGGCGCTTACGCCTATAGTCCAAGACGTCTCCAGTGTGGCGCGGAGGGTCAGTTTCGTGTTCATGCGGACCTCCTTTCCATGTGGCCGAGTCTTGACCTCTTGGTCGATATCCTCAGCTCTCAGACATGCGAACCTCGCTGCGATGAGCGACAAGAACACCAAGCCCAGATGCGCGAGGGTCCTTCCGCCCAGGCCTCAGCCGACGACTGGACCATTCTGACACGCACGACGAGTCCGTGGGATATCTGTGGGATGACCGGCACGCGCTAGACGTTCAGGTTTGCATTTGCGCACGTCACGGGAACGCCTAGCAGCGAACTCCGGCCGTCTGTAAAGCCGTCGGCTCTGCCTATGTGGCGCGCTCGACGATCTGTTTGACCTTGCGGCGGTCGATACTGAGTTCGCGGGCTATGGCTCGCTGGCTACGGCCCGCGGCGTGCCATGCCCGTACCGTCTGCTCCACCGCCGGCGGTTGAGCTAGCACAGGTGGTGCATCCCGCTCCGCGGCTGGCGCGGCGTGATTCTCGGCCGCGTCAGGGTCTCGCCGCCCGGTGGTCTGGTGTTCTGCCCTGATGAGCATCATGAGCAACTCGTAGGAGCCGACCAGAGCCAGCGCGGGCCAGGCGCTGACCAGGGCGCCTATCGGGCCGTGTCCCAGTCCGTGCGCCAGGTTGGCGCCGATGGTGGCGGCGATGGCGACGCCGAGGCTGCACGCGGCCAGGCGTGGTACACGCTGGTTCCGGCGGCTGGCGTCGAGGATGACCATGGAAGCCGCCCAGATGAGGCCGTCTACGGTGAACGGCATCAGTCGCGCGGTTGGTCCGGACTCGCCGTGCGAGCGCACGAGTTCGTAGGCGTGCTGGTAGGAGATGATTGCTGCGACGGTGACGACGGCTGCCACGGCGAGCGCCGTGGTGATCCTGATGACCCGGTTCGTCACGGGGCCAGTTCCTCTCGCCAGGCGACGACGAACGGGTCGTTATCGCCGTGCCCGGTCCAGAGTCGCTCGGCGAGCGTGAGGGCGGTGATCGCCTGGTTACGAGTGAAGTACCTCGGCCAGTTGGTGACGATCCACCAGTCGCCCGTTAGAGTGGCAGCCGCGACCACTGCGCCGTCGATCTCGGCGGCCATGAAGTTGTCGTTGATGTGGATTGCCATGGGTAGCCCCTCTCCCGTTCTGAGGGCTGCGGGAGCCAGGAATGGGAGCCAGCGTGTTCAGGCTCCCTCGGACTCCGCGCGACGTACTCAGACCGTTTCTGCAGGTGGGAGACTCCCCGTTCGACTCCGTCCGACGTAGATCGACTTATCGAATCCGCATGGCATGCAAGAGGTCCGGGGTTCGAATCCCCATAGCTCCACTTTGCAGTATTTCCCCAGCTCAGGAGGCGTGGGATGGCGTCTGGCTTACTGAGCCGCCTGGTCGGCGCTCCGACGGCCGCTAATGGTTTGCGCAGGTCACGGCGCTGTTGATATCGAGAAATGACTGCTTGCGTGTCTCGCAAGCATTCTTTCTTGGAAGACCAGGCTCTGGACTGCGCTTTTACAGGTCCATGGACGGTCTGGGTAGCTGTGACGAGTTCCTGCCAGGCTGGCTGGGAGCCAGGAGGTCGCGGCGAGAGCCAGGAAGGGAGCTGTATCCATGCCAGCGCAGCCAGTCAGGCAGGCGTCGGCTAGTTGGCTCTTGTCAGCTGATGATCATGCCGCCGTCGAGGTTGAGGTCGTGGCCGTTGACGCCGGGGTTGCGAAGCAGGAATTCGGTGGCGTCGGCCACGTCGGCCATTGTGACGAGTCGCTTGGTGGGAGTGCGCGCGACGGCGGGGTGGTCGGGTACGTCTCACCAACGGGGACTGTCGCCGATCACGTTCTTCGTCAGCTGCTTGAGCAGCCCACCCGGCCCGGTCAGGCACAGGCCCTGCTTCCGGGCCTGGCGGACCGTCTCCTTCGCCGCCACCTGCTCCGCGGTCGGCTCCGGCCTCTTCTTCTGTCCAGTCACGCCCTCTAGTGTCTCGGTCATCACGGCACCCCTCCTGCCGGGCCATCAAGGCCCAGCTG
>Ga0208220_1000386_pt1 | contig 18656 bp, 14 predicted proteins | sample NGESurdeep092012_9_FD_184484 | JGI IMG/M metagenome (GOLD analysis project Ga0208220, IMG submission 184484) | Arctic peat soil microbial communities from Barrow, Alaska - NGEE Surface sample F53-1 deep-092012 (SPAdes) | ecosystem: Environmental > Terrestrial > Soil > Wetlands > Peat ...
GCGCGATCAACACGACCGAGATCCCGGCCTGGGTCGGCTACGCGATCGCAGCCGCGAGCGCGGTCCTCGGCAGCTGGGCGGTGCTGGCCAAGCATCGATCCGGCTCCGGGCAGCCGGCTGCGGCCGGGCGCGCCGCACTGTCGCTGCGGCTGGGCGGTGTGCTGGTGCTGTGCGCGATCGGGGCCGTGACCTCCTGGGTCCTCGGCGGCCAGGGCGGCATCCCGGTGCCGGTGCTGGCGATGATCGCGATCGTGGTACTCGGCGAGCTTGCGCTGCGCAAGACCGCGTTCGGCGTCCACCTGCTCGCCGTCGGCGGGTCGCGCGCCTCGGCCCGCCGGGCCGGCCTTTCCACCCGCGTCGTGGTCTGCGGCGCCTTCGCCGTCCTCGGGGTGATGGCGTTCCTGTCCGGGATCTTCGACGCATCGCTCGACCTCGGGGTCTCGGCCTCCTCCGGGCCGAGCAGCGAGGTACTTGACGCGATCGCCTCGGTCGTCGTGGGCGGGACGTCGCTGTTCGGCGGCGCCGGCTCGATCACCTCGGCGCTGGTCGGGGTCGCGCTCATCGGCTCGATTACCAACGGCCTGCTCCTGCTGGGCGTCAGCGTCGCCCTGCAGAGCATTGTCACCGGCCTGATTCTGGTGGCCGCGGTGGCGGTGGACATGCTGCTCTCGCGGCGCGCCGCCACCGGCCAGGCACGTGCGTAGCGGCCACCCGCAGTTCCCTTCTCACGCAACTTCTCAGGCAACCATCGCCGAAGCAACGAATCCCAGGTACAGGAAGGATCAGCAATCATGGACAGAGGCGTAATCGTCACCGGCGCGGCGTCGGGTATCGGCAAGGCCGTGGCAACGCTGTTCGCCAAGGCCGGCGACCGGGTCGCCGTTCTTGACCACAGCAAGGACACCCTCCAGCAGGTCGCCGGGGAGATCGGCGCGACCGCCGCGATCGACGTGGACGTCTCCGACAGCGCCGCCGTGACGGCCGCCGTCGCCACCGCCAAGCAGGCGCTCGGCTCCGTCACCGTGCTCTGCAACGTGGCGGGCGTGCTCGATGACTACACCCCGGCCACCGAGACCTCGGACGAGCTCTGGAACAAGGTCATCGGCGTCGACCTCAGCGGGCCTTTCTTTACCGCGCGGGCGGCCATCCCGGCCATCCTCGAGGCGGGCGGCGGCGCCATCGTCAACATCGCCTCCATCTCGTCGTTCGTGGCGGGTGGCGGCGGCGCCGCCTACACGGCCGCCAAGCACGGCGTCCTCGGGCTCACCCGCCAGCTGGCGTTCGACTACGGCAGCAAGGGCATCCGGGCCAACGCCGTCTGCCCCGGCGCGACCCGGTCCGGCATGACCGAGTACCTATTCAGCGAGGAGGGCAGGAACGAGCACGTGGACGCCGCCATCGCCGGCACGCCGGCCGGCCGCTGGGCCGCGCCAGAGGAGATCGCCCGCCTGGTGCTGTGGCTGGCCAGCGACGAGGCCTCGTTCGTGCACGGCGCCGCCTACGTCGTCGACGGCGGCTGGACGATCGCCTAGCCCGCCGGTCTGCAGGTTCCTGCCTCGCGAGACGCCACCGCCGCCAGCGCGGTGGCGTCCGCGAGCATGCCCGAGCGGGCAGTATTACCCCTTCTATATTTCCTCGGGCGTTAAGTGTGGTTACACGTGAATTAGTACTTGACACCACTGTTTAGCCCGGCCTACGCTCTCGGCAAGGCAGGCAGACGCCCCACTGGCCACCAGCCATCTCACGCTTATACAGCCGCCAATCCCGTCACTAAAAGTCTGTTCGGCATGCCCGGGAACAGCGATCCTTGGAGGTTCCGCACGTGAAGCACCGCGAAGTCGAGTTCACCAGCGGCGGGGAGACCGTCCGCGGCGACCTGCTGCTGCCCGACGGCGACGGCCCGTTCCCCGTCGTCGTCATGGCCGGCGGCTGGTGCTACGTCAAGGAGCTCCGCCAGCCCCGCTACGCCGCCGAGTTCGTCGCGGCCGGCGTCGCCGCCCTGATCTTCGACTACCGCCGGATGGGCGCCAGCGACGGCCAGCCCCGCCAGCACATCGACCCCTGGGACCAGATCGAGGACTACAAGAACGCCATCACCTACGCCGAGAACCTCCCCGAGGCCGACCCCGCCCGCATCGGCATCTGGGGCATCTCCTACTCAGGCGGCCACGTCCTGGTCGTCGCCGCCACCGACCCCCGCGTCAAATCGGTCGTCTCCAACGTCCCCGTCATCGACGGCTACCACACCATGTGGCGCATGCACGGCACCACCCGCTTCCGCAAGCTCGCCGACCTCGTCCTGGCCGAGCGCCGCAAGCGCGCCGAGTCCGGCCACCACGCCTACATGCCCATGAGCGGCGAGCCCGACAACCCCGACGCCGAGCTCACCGTCTGGCCCGACAACGACGTCCGCGACGTCTTCAACCAGCTCCAGGCCGGCGAGGCCCCCCGCCACCAGCACCGCAACACCATCGAGTCCGTCGAGCTCCTCATGCAGTACAACGCCGCCCCCTACGCCCCCCGCATGATCAACATCCCCACCATGATGATCATCGCCGACCACGACGACATCACCATGTGGGACCAGGAAATCGCCGCCTACAACGCCATCCCCAGCCCCGCCAAGGAACTCGTCGTCCTCCCCGCCACCACCCACATGGTCCTCTACAGCAACCTCACCGCCCTCGAACTCGCCGCCCAGGCCGCCGCCCGCTGGTTCACCACCACCCTCATCCCCTAACCCGACCAGCCAGGAGTAAAGCCATGTCACTTGCAGCACCCCAGCCAGAGCGGAGCGCCTCCTCCGGGCTGCGCGCCCGGCTGCGGGCGCCAGGTCTCCGGTGGCGTGCCATGCCGGTGGCGACACCCTGGGCGGTGGCGCTGCTACTGCTGGTGATCAGCGTGATCCTGTACCCGGCGACGATCCACTACGGCGGCATGGCCACCGTGACACCGCTGCTTGGCGTGCTGGTGATCGCGTCGCTGGGGCAGTCGCTCGTCATCGGCAGCGGCGGCATTGACCTGAGCGTCTCCTCGGTGATCACGATCGTCGGCGTGGTGTTCGTGCTCCAGGGCGGCACTCGCGGCGGCTCGGTGACGCTGGCGATCGTCTACGCCCTGCTGGCCGGGCTCGCGTGCGGCGTCGTCAACGGATTCCTGGTCGAGTACCTGCGCCTCAGCCCGCTGGTGACGACGCTGGCGACCGGCGAGGTCATGGCCGGGCTGGCCAGCATCTGGTACGGCGGCGGCACGAACAACCTGGTCGTGCCGAAGAGCTGGCAGCAGTTCACCGGCGATGCCTTCGGCGACGGCATCAGCTACGTGCTGGTGATCGCGATGGTCGCCGCGCTGCTGCTCAGCGTCGTGCTCAGCTACACCGCACTCGGCCGTCGGCTGACCGCCGCCAGCACCAGCTCTCGCGCCGCCGGCTACCAAGGCATCTCCGCCCGGCGCTACCGGGCCGCCAACTACGTGGTCGCCGCCCTGCTGTACAGCCTGGCGGGGATCTTGTTCGTCGGCGATATCGGCACCGCCACCCTTTCGCTCGGCAACGTCTACCAGCTGTCCACCATCGTCGCCGTCGTTCTCGGCGGGGCCGCGCTGAGCGGCAGCCGCCTGCATCCGGCGGCAACGGTGGCCGGAGCGCTGTTCCTGTCGCTGATCAACCAGGACGTCGCGGCGTCCGGCATCGCGGCCGGCACCCAGGGAGTCATTCAGGGCGCCGTCCTCGTTGCCGCGATGGCCGCGACGGGCCTCGGCACCTTGCGCAGCATCCGGCGGCGGGGCGTGCGCAGGTCCGCCGCCCCGCCGCCCGCCCCGCCGCCCGCCTCGTCCCCGCTCGGGGCGACCGAGGCGGGATCCCCCACCGACCCGGGTCCGTCGGCGCCCTGAGGCCCGCGCCCTGATTCGCATCGCTCAGTCCTGCCAATTCGAAGAAGAAAGGCAAGTCATGGTCATTAGAGGAGGCCCGGCCGGACGCCGGGCGCGCATGCTGGCCGCGATCGCGGCCGCGGGCATGGTCGCCGTCACCGTGGCCGCGTGCAGCTCGTCCAGTTCGTCCGCGGGCTCGAGCACCAGCGGCGGCGGCAGCAGCAGCAGCAGCAGCAGCAGCAGCAGCAGCAGCGCGAGCTCGCAATACGCGCCGACGCCGGTCACGCTCTCGGCGGCGCAGGAAACCGCGGTCATCGGCAAGGCGTTCCTCACCACCTCCGTCAGCCCGTCGTCCCTGAACCCGGACATCCTCCAGGGCCTGGAAGAGGCGGGCGGGAGCTACACGGCCGCGCAGGTCAAGACCGCCTGGTCGTGCCAGTCGCAGACGACCTGCACGATCGGCAGCGGTTCGCAGACGCTGGCGATCCTGGACGGCGACGGCGGCAACCTGTGGCGGCAGATCACCCGCGCCGCGATCACCATGGAGGCGTTCGCCTACCCCAATATCGGCCACGTCATCTACCTCCAGGCGGGCGGGAACCTGCAGACCATGCAGGCCGACCTCAAGTCGCTGATCGCGCGCCGGGTCACCGGCATCGTCACCTACGACGACTTCGGCGCCGCCATGACCGCCGCTTACCAGCAGGCCACCGCGCAGGGCATCCCGGTCGTCGCCTACGGCGGCACCCCCGGATCGGGCGCCGTCAGCGCGGTCGTCTCGCAGGTGCAGTCGAGCTTCTGCGCCGACGGTGACCAGATGGCCCAGACGACCAGCCAGATGCTCGGCGGCAAGGGCAACGTGGCGTTCTTCACCGGCACGCCGGGCAACCCGCAGGGAGCCGGCTGGGAGACCTGCGCGCAGTCCTGGTTCGCCAAGAACGCCCCCGGCATCGCGGTCGTCGACAAGTCCAACACCAGCTGGACCGGACCGGGAGCCGTCTCCGCCACCTCGGCGCTGATCGCGACGGGCAAGACGATCAACGCGATCCTGTACGACTACGCGAACCAGACCGTCAACATCGTGCAGACCTACCAGCACGCCAAGCTGGCTGTCCCCGACCAGGTCACCTGGACGTCGGACAATCAGCTGCTGCAGCTGTGGCAGCAGGATCAGACCTCATCCGACCCGTGGAAGCTGGCGTACTCCAGCAGCATCAACTTCGAGGGCAACATCGCGCTCGCGGCCCTGATGAACCACCTGGCGGGCAAGACCGTCACCAGCCAGCTGATCTTCCCGCTGCCGTTCGTGCAGGCCAAGACCGGCGATTACAACGCGTCCCAGCCTGCCGACGCGCCCGGTCCGACGTTGCTGCCGGACGCCCTGCTGACCGATCTGCTCAGCGCCAGCTGAGCCCGATACCCGAGTTCGCGGAGGAGCTAGTGCCAGACTTCGACTCTGATCAGGCCGACCGCTTGCGGACCGAGCCTCCCGGCTCGGTGCCGCCGGCTGGCGAAGGCCTGGCCGTCCGGGGCCTGACCAAGACCTTCGGCTCGACGATCGCCCTTGACCATATGGACGCCGCGTTCGCGCGCGGCACCGTGCACGGGCTGATCGGCGAGAACGGCTCGGGAAAGTCCACCTTCGTCAAGGTCGTCGCCGGCGCCCATCGAGCGGATCTGGGACAGGTCACGCTCGATGGCACCGCGATGGCGACCAGCAGCGGGGGGAATGGCCCCGCAGCCGGGAAGACGCGGGTGGCCTGCGTCTACCAAGACGGCTCCCTGATCGGGGAGCTGACCGTCGGCCAGAACCTCGACCTGATCGTCGACCCGGAGTCCCGAGTCGGCAAATCGTGGCGACGGGCGCTGCTTGACGACTTCGGGCTGACCGAGGTCGATCTCGGCAGCCGCGTCGCCGACATACCCAACAATGAGCAGCGTCTGGTCGAGATCGCGGCCGCGCTGGCGCGGCGGCCCGACGTCGCCCTGTTCGACGAGTCGACGGCCGCCCTCGACGAGCGCGGCGTCGCCCGCGTCCTCGACAGCATGCGCAGCGCGGCGACGGCCGGAGTATGCGTGATCTTCGTGACCCACCGGCTCCACGAAGTGCTGGCGGTGGCGGCCGACATCACGGTGCTGCGAGACGGGCGGGTCGTGGGCGAGCTCGCCACCTCCGGCGCGTCGACCGACGAGCTGGTCCGGCTGATGGCCGGCCGCGAGGTGGCCGCCTTCACCCGGCGGGAACTGCCCGCGGCGACCTCCGCCGGGCCGGTCCTGCAGGCCACTGACCTGCGGGGGCGTGGCCTGGGAGCGGTGGAGGTCACAGTCAGGCCGGGCGAGATCGTCGGCATCGGCGGCGCGGCGGGCAACGGCCAGGGCGAGCTGATCCGCGCGCTGTCCGGGGCCGGCGTCACCGGCGGAGAGGTGCTGGTCAACGGCACCCGGCTGCGCCGGCCGGAGCAGGCCGTCGGCCTCGGGGCCGTCTTCGTGAGCGGTGACCGGCGCACCGAGTCGCTGTCGAGCCTGCTGTCCATCAGGGAGAACTACACCCTGGCGGGCCGCGCGGCCACCGAGCGCTGGTGGACCTGGCTGCCGCGGCGGCGCGAAGTGGCCGAGGCGACCCGGCTGGCCGACCAGTTTGACCTGGCCCGCGGCTCGATCGAGCAGCCGGTGAGCTCGCTGTCGGGCGGCAATCAGCAGAAGGTCGCCATCGGCCGCGCGATCGCCCGGCAGCCCGCGGTGCTGCTGGTCGAGGAGCCGACGGCCGGGGTGGACGTACGCTCCCGGCTGAGCATCTACCGCGCCCTGATCGACGCCGCCCGGCAGGGCGCCGCCGTGATCTTCACCTCCAGCGACGCGAGCGAGCTGCGCATGCTCGCCGACCGGGTGCTCATCCTGGCCCGCGGCCGGCAGGTCGCCGAGCTGGCCGGGGAGCAGGTGACGGAAGAGGCGATCGTGCACGCCTTCTCGACCGCCGCCGACCGGCGCGAGACGGTGTCGGCGGCCGACGACCGGCCGCGGTGGCGCCGGCCGGTGCCGCTGCGCCAGCTCACCTGGAGCCCGGCCACCTTCGCGCTCGTCATCGTCTTGCTGCTGGCGCTGGGCGGGTACGCGACGGGCAAGAACGGCGACTTCGCGACCATGGGCAACGTGGGGTCCATCCTGCAGTTGGCGCTGCCGCTGACGCTGGTGGCGATCGCGCAGATGCCAGTCCTCCTGGTGGGGGAGATCGACGCGTCGCTCGGCTCCATGATGGGCCTGATCGTGGTGCTGCTGTCCTTCCAGCCGAATACTCCGGTCCCTGTGTTGTGCCTGATCGCGGTGGGCGGCGGGATCGCCTGCGGGCTGATCAACGCCGTGCTCGTCATCGGGTTCAGGATCAACTCGGTCATCGCCACCATCGCCACCCTCGGCGCGTTCCTCGGCATCGGCGAGATACTGCGGCCGACGCCGGCCGGGACCATCAGCCTCCAGCTCTCGACGGCCGTCGATAAGGCGGTCGGCCAGATCCCGTACGTCTTCATCATCGTGGTCGTGCTCGCGCTCGCCATCGACATCTACATCAACGCCAGCCGGGCCGGCCTGCGCGCCCGGGCGGTCGGCTACTCGGCCGAGCGGGCGGCCCAGCTCGGCGTTCGCTCGCGGGCCTTCAAGGCCGCCATGTTCATCGTCGCCGGGCTGCTCACGGGGCTGGCCGGGGTGGTGCTTGCCGCCCAGACCGGGGTCGGCGACCCCGGCGTCGGCTCCACCTATACGCTGCTGTCCCTGGCGGTGCCGGTGATCGGCGGCGCCATCCTGGCGGGCGGCCGCGGCTCGGCGCTTGGCTGCGTGCTCGGCGCGCTGTTCGTGGCCGAGGTCGAGGACTTCGTCCCGTTCATCAACCTGCCCAACGGCGGCTATCTCATCGCCGTCGGCGCGCTCACCGTCCTCGCGCTCATCGTCGGCAGCTGGCGGTCCGGGCCGTCGGTCAGCAACGCGATGAGCCGCATCGTCTCACTCAGGAAGTAGGTAGCAGCATGGCCGATCTCATCGGGAAAGTGGCGCTCGTCACCGGTGCCGCCCGCGGTCAGGGCCGGGCGCACGCGCTCGCACTCGCGGCGGCGGGCGCCGACATCATCGCCACCGACATCTGCAACCCCATCGCCTCGGCCCCGTACGACCTGGCGACACCGGACGACCTCGCGCAGACCGTCGCCGAGGTAGAGAAGCTGGACCGGCGGGTGGTGAGCATGCAATGCGACATCCGCTCCAGCGCCGCGCTTGACGCCGCCGTCTCGGCCGGGCTCGACCAGTTCGGCAAGCTCGACATCCTGATCGCCAACGCCGGCATCTGGGCGCTGGGGCGGCTGTGGGAGTTGACCGACGAGCAGTGGCAGGACGTCGTTGACACCAACCTCACCGGCGCCTGGCGCAGCGTTAAGGCGGTCGTGCCGGCCATGATCGAGAACGGCGGCGGCTCGATCGTCCTGACCTCCTCGGTCAACGGATTCGAGGCCGGCGCAGGGATGACGCACTACGTCGCCGCCAAGCACGGCGTCCTCGGCCTGATGCGCAATGCCGCCCTCGAGCTCGGGCCCTACAACATCCGCTGCAACGCCGTCTGCCCCGGCATCGTCGACACGAAGATGAATGACTGGCAGGGCGCCTACGACATGATGGCCGGCGCGCCCGGCGGCACTGCCGAGGACCGTCAGCACGCCGCCTACAACTGGTCCGCGCTGGCCGGCCGGGGCCTGCTCAACCCGGCGTCGATCGCCAGGGCGGCCCTGTGGCTGGCGTCCGACGACGCCGCGGACGTGACCGGCGTCGTGCTGCCGGTCGACGGCGGCCACGCCATCTTGCCCGGCAGCAACCCCGACCCGGTTCGCGGGCTCTGAGCTGTCTGCCGATGAGCCAGGCCAGCCACCGCCAGCAGGCGCCATGCCGCTAACCCCGACCTGGCGCTCGCCGCGGCCGTTCCCCGAGGCCGACGCGATCAGCGACCCCACGCCGGAACTACTGCGGCGCTACGTCGCCGCGGACCCGGGCCGGCCGGTCGTGGCCGACGCCGAGTACCAGATCACCGCCGACGAGCTGATCTCCGCCATCGCGGCGCAGCAGCGGCGGCTGCGCGCGGCCGGCGTGCGGCGCGGCGACCTGGTCTGCGCTCAGCTGCCGAACTGGTGGGAGTCGGTGGCGATCGCGCACGCGGTCTGGGGGCTCGGCGCCGTCCTGTGCCCGGTCCCGGTGAACCACCGGACGGCCGAGATAGCGGCCATCCTGACCGCGGCGCCGCCCGCCGCTTACCTGGCGCCAGCGCGGTACCGCAGCACCGAGTACGAGCCGCTGGTCGCCGAGGCCATGCGGCGGGCCGGCGTGCGGGTGCCCTGGCTCGCCATCGGCCGCGGGCCGTTCGCGGCCGACCAGCCGGCCGGCGGCGAGGCGGCCGCCGGCGAGGCGGAGCTGTCGGGGGACCTCGACGCCATCTGCATGCTGATGTTCACCTCCGGCACGACCGGCCGGCCGAAGGGAGTCCTGCACAGTCACCGCAGCCTGCTGGCCGAGGCGCGCAGCATCAGCGACCTGTTCGAGCTGGATGGCGCCCGGGTCTACATGCCGTCGCCGATCGGGCACATCACCGGCCTGGTCTACGGCGTGCTCATGCCGCTGCTGATGGACGGCAGCGTCGTGCTGCAGGCGGAGTGGGACCCCGAGGTGGGCCTGCGGCTGATAGAAGAGCACGGCTGCACGTTCTCCGTCGGCGCGACCCCGTTCCTTCGCGGTCTCACCGACAGCTACCGGCGAGCGGCGCGCGAGTCCCGGCTGGCCGCGTTTGTCTGCGGCGGCGCGGACGTCCCGTCGTCGCTGATACGAGAGGGCCAGCGCGCTCTCGGCGCCGTCGTCGTGCGGGCCTACGGGCTCACCGAGATGCCGACGGTCACCTGCGGCGGTCCCGCCGATCCCCCGGCGGTGCAGGCGGAAACCGATGGCCGGCTGACCGGCACGTCGCGGGCCCGGCTGGCCCGCGAGGCCGACGGCGCGGGCGAGCTTGAGGTCTGCGGGCCGGAGCTGTGCCTCGGCTACCTGGACCCGGCGGACACCGCCGCCGCGTTCACGCCCGACGGCTGGTTCCGCACCGGAGACCTGGCCCGGCTCGGCCCGGGCGGGACGGTCACGATCGCCGGCCGGGCGAAGGACATCATCATCCGCGGGGGCGAGAACATCAGCGTCAAGGAAGTCGAGGACTATTTGATCGATCATCCGCAGATCACGGATGTCGCGATCGTCGGCGTACCCGACCCGGTGCTCGGCGAGCGCGCCTGCGCGTTCATCATCGCGCCCGGCGCCGCGCCGTCCCTGGCTGACGTCACCGCCTTCCTGATCTCCCGCGACATCGCCCGGCACAAGATCCCCGAGCGCCTCCTGGTGGTCTCCGAGCTGCCCCGCACGCCGAGCGGGAAGATCCAGAAGTTCGTGCTCCGCGACCGGGCGGTGACGGCCCTGGCCAGCGGACAGGGCGAGCGCCGGTGAACGCTGACCAGCTGCTGGCGGCCTACGCCAAGATGACCCTGATCCGCCAGCTTGAGGACCGCGTCGCGGTGCTGTACCGGGACGGCGACGTGCCCGGCTTCGTGCACACCTCGGTCGGTCAGGAAGCGGTTGCGGTGGGCGCGCTGCTGCACGCGCGGCCGGATGACGTCATCACCTCGACGCACCGCGGCCACGGTCATGTGCTGGCCAAGGGCCTGTCACCGCGCCGGATGCTGGCCGAGCTGATGGGCCGCGAGACCGGCGCCTGCCACGGCCGCGGCGGCTCGATGCACGTGGCGGACCCGGCCCTCGGCATCTTCGGCGCCAACGGCATCGTGGCGGCCGGGCTGCCGATCGCCGTGGGGGCGGCGCATGCGCTCCGGCGGCGCGGGGCCGGGCAGGTCGCGATCGCCTTTTTCGGTGACGGGGCCATCGCGGCGGGCGCGTTCCACGAGGCCGTCAACCTGGCGGCGCTGTGGCAGCTGCCGGTCGCGTTCGTGTGCGAGAACAACGGCTTCTCGGAGTTCTCCCGGGCCAGCGATCAGCATCCGGTGCCGGTGCAGAGCCGGGCGGCGGGCTACGGGATCCCGTTCCGGCGCGCGGCCGGGAACGACGTGGCCGACGTCGCCGACGTGATGGAAGCCGTGCTGGCCGAGATCCGGGCCGGCCGCGGGCCCTATCTGGTCGAGGCGGTGACCGTGCGGGTGCGGGGCCATTACGAGGGCGACCCGCAGCGCTACCGGGACCCTTCTGAGGTCGCCGATGCCAAGCTCGAGGACCCGCTGATCATCGCCCGGCGGCGGCTGGCCGACTTCGGCGTCGATCCGGCCCGGGCGGACGAGCTCGACCGCGAGGCGGCCGAGGAGGTGGCGGACGCCGAGCGGTTCGCCCGCGCGTCGTCGGCCCCCGATCCGGCGACCTTGCTCGACTTCGTCATCAAGCCGCGGCTGCGGCCGGCTGCGGCTACGCCGCGAAGCTCACCGGGAGCAGGCGCCGCCCCCTCCCCGGGCGCTGGCCCGATCGCGCCCGCGCCGCCGCTGTCGGTGGCGAGAATCATCCGCCAGGCCCTGCAGGACGCCATGGCCGACGACGACCGGGTCTTCCTGGCCGGCATCGACGTGGGCGGCGGCAACGTCTTCGGGCTCACCCGCGGCCTCAAGGACCGGTGGCCCGAGCGTGTGCTGGACACGCCCATCTCGGAGACGGCGATCATGGGGCTGGCGGTGGGGTCGGCGATGGCCGGCCTGCGGCCGGTGGTCGAGCTCATGTACCTGGACTTCCTCGGCGTGTGCCTGGACCAGATACTCAATCAGGCGGCCAAGCTCCGGTTCATGACCGGCGGGGCGGTCACGCTGCCCCTCGTCATCAGGACCCAGTTCGGATCCGGGCGATCCTCAGGCAGCCAGCATTCGCAGAGCCTGGAGGCGCTGCTGGCCCACATTCCGGGCCTGACGGTGGCGATGCCGTGTGATGGCGCGGACTACTACGGCCTGCTGCGGACGGCCATCGAGGATGACAATCCCGTCGTCTTCATCGAGAACAGGCTGCTCTACGACGGGAAGACCTCCCCGCCGCCCGCCACCCACCGGGTGCCGTTCGGGCAGGCCCGCATCGTGCGGCCGGGCGCGGACCTGACCATCGTGTCCTGGTCGAGAATGGTGCAGCAGTCGCTGAAGGCCGCGGACGAACTCGCCGCTGACGGAATTGCCGCCGAAGTCATAGATCTTCGTACTATTGTGCCGCTTGACCGCCAGTGCATTCTGAGCTCCCTCAGCCGGACTAACCGCCTAGTCATTGCGCAGGACGCCGTTAACGATTTCGGGGTCGGAGCGGAGATTGCCGCCCTCGCCGTCGGGGAGGGATTCTGGTCACTGGACGCGCCGGTCGCCCGGGTGGGCGCGCCACGATCGCCTGCGCCCTATGCGCCGAGCCTCGAGCAGGCGTGGCTCCCGAGTGCGGCCGGCATCGTCAGGGCCGCGCGCGCTGTGCTCGGCAGCTGAAAGCAAGTCTTTACACCAGGCCATACGATCGCTACTAAACGCAGGTAAGGGACAATTAGTGACACAGGATGGGAACGCAGACGGCCCGGCCGAGCCTATCGTCGGCATTGGCCAGCAGCTGCGTGAGGCACGGCTGGCCGTGGGCGTGTCGGTACGCGAATTGGCCCGCCGGGTCGACGTCTCGGCCAGCTTCATCTCCCAGCTCGAGCTCGGCAAGACCATGCCGTCGGTCGGCACCTTGTACTCCATCGCCTCCGAGCTCGGCGTTTCGCTCGATAACCTCATGCGCACCGCTCAGCCCGGCGCAGCGGAGCAGAGCGAGCCCGGGCCTGTTGCCGCCGCGGCCGCCGATGCCCGGGTCGTCGGGAGACGCGCCCCGCAGGTCAGTCCCTTTCAGGCTGCCCCGGTGCCACGGAATTTCGGCGCCCGGGCGGTGGATGACTGCCCCGTCCAGCGGGCCGACGGCCGCCAGGAACTGCATATCGGCGACGCGATCTGGGGCAGGCTGACCGCGGATCACGACCGCGCGAACGACTTCCTGCATGTGGTCTACAAACCCGGCGGCGAGTCGTGCCCGCCCCATCACATGATTCACCACCGCGGTTTCGAGTACGGCTACATCATTACCGGCCAGCTCCATGTCCAGGTTGGATTCGCCCATTACGACATGAATCCCGGCGACTCCATCAGCTTCGACTCGGCGACGCCGCACCGGCTGTCAAATCCGTTCGAGCAGGAATCGGCGTCGATCTGGGTCGTCGTGGGCCGGGGCGAGACCCCCGTCCTCTAGGCGAAGGAGCACGAGAATGCCAGCCCTCGAGGGGAAGGTCGCGCTGATCACCGGCGCGGCCCGCGGCCAGGGCCGCAGCCACGCCGTCCGGCTCGCGGCCGAAGGCGCCGACATCATCGCCATCGATATCTGCGCGCAGATCGAGTCCGTTCCTTACCCGCTCGCCCGGCCGGCCGACCTGGAGCAGACGGCCGCCGAGGTCCGCGCGCTCGGCGGCCGGATCGTGACCGCCCACGCGGACGTGCGCAGCCAGGCCGAGCTGCGGGCTGCCGTCGACGCCGCCGTCGGCCAGCTGGGCCGGCTCGACATCGTGTGCGCGAACGCCGGCATCCACAGCTCCGCGCCGGCTCATGAGATGCCCGAGCAAGCCTGGCAGGATCTCATCGACGTCAACCTCACCGGCGTGTGGCTGACCTGCAAAGTGGCGGTGCCGCACATCATCGCCGGAGGCCGGGGCGGAGTCGTGATCGTGACCGCCTCGGTGGCCGGCCACAAGCCCTACGCCACCATCTCGCACTACGTGGCGGCCAAGCACGGCCTGATCGGCCTGACTAAAACCCTGGCCCAGGAACTGGCACCGCACGGCATCCGGGTCAACGCGGTCAGCCCGACCCAGGTCGACACCGACATGATCCAGAACGACATGATCTACCGGCTGTTCGTGCCGGGCGCCGAGCGCCCCACGCGCGAGCAGTTCGCTGAGGCCTCGCAGGCAACGAACCTGCTGCCGGTGCCGTGGGTGGAGCCGAGCGACGTCAGCGACGCCGTGGCGTTCCTGGCCGGCGATGGCGCCCGCTTCATCACCGGCGTTTCCCTTCCAGTCGACGCGGGAGTCCTGGCGAAATGAGCACCAGCACAACGAGCGCCGGCCGGCTCGCCGGGAAGGTCGCGTTCATCACCGGCGCCGCCCGCGGCCAGGGACGCAGCCACGCTCTCCGGCTCGCTCGGGAGGGCGCTGACATTATCGCGATCGACCTGTGCGGCCCGCTGCCCACGGTCGGGTACCCCCTGAGCACGCCCGATGACCTGGCCATGACGGTCGATCTGGTCGAGGAGCTGGACCGCCGCATCGTCGCCGCCCCGGCTGACGTCAGAGACCTCGCCAGCCTGGAGCGGGCGCTGGCGGACGGCGTGGCCGAACTCGGCCGTCTGGACATCGTCTGCGCCAACGCGGGAATCCTGTCCAGCGGCTCGCTGGCAGATCTCACCGAGGAGGCCTGGCGCGAGATGATCGACATCAACCTCAGCGGCGTCTGGCGCACCTGCAGAGCGGCCATCCCGCACCTCATCGCCGGCGGTCGCGGCGGTTCCATCGTCTTGACCAGCTCTGTCGCGGGGCTCAAGTCCTATCCGAACATCGCCCACTACGTATCGGCCAAGCACGGCGTCACCGGTCTCATGCGCACGCTGGCGGTCGAGCTGGCCCGGCACCGGATCCGGGTCAACAGCGTGCACCCCACCCAGGTCGACACCGACATGATCCAGAACGACGTCATGTACCGGCTGTTCTGCCCGGACTCGGAGAACCCGACCAAGGAGGAGTTCGCGGCCGCCTCCCGAGCCACCGGCCTGCTCCCGGTGGACTGGGTCGAGGCGATCGACGTCAGCAACGCGGTGCTGTTCCTCGCCTCGGAAGACGCCCGGTACATCACGGGCACTGCCCTGGCCATCGACGCGGGCGCCCTTATCAGCTGAGGCCTAACCCGGCCTGGTTAGAGTTAGGCCTGCCAGCGGGACGAAAGAGGAGTCAGATGGCGAGATACCTACTGGTCCCCGGCGCCTGCCACGGCGGCTGGTGGTACCAGCCGGTGGTCGACGCGTTGCGTGAGGCCGGGCACGAGGCCGACGCGGTCACCCTGTCCGGGCTCGACCCGGACGGTCCCCCGGCCCCGGCCGCCAACCTCGACGTGCACATCGGCGAGGTCCTCGCGCTTCTCGACGCGGGCGGCGGCCAGGCCGTCCTGGTCGGTCACAGCTACGCGGGCAGCGTGATCACCGGCGTCGCCGACCAGCGGCCGTCCGCGGTCGCCGGCCTGCTCTACCTCGACGCGTTCGTGCCCGACGACGGCGACTCGTGCTGGTCGATGACCAACGACGAGCAGCGCGACTGGTACAGCCGCGGATCCGGTGCCACCGGGCTGGCGGTCGAGCCGCTCCCGTTTTTCGACCACCGGGCCAGGCCCCATCCGCTCGGCACCCTCATGCAGCGGTCACAGCTCACCGGCGCGTACAAGACGATCAGGCGCAAGCACTACGTCGCCGCGGCCGGAGCCGACTGGCTGCCGCACTCGCCCTTCACCGGCATCGCCGATTCCCTCCGGGCCGACCCCGACTGGACGGTGACGGATCTCGACTCCGGCCACAACGTTCTCGCCAACGGCCCCGATGATCTGGTGACGATCATCCTCGACCTCGCGTGGTGATCCTCCGGGGCGGCCACTGGCGCTGCGCTCTGTTCGAGGGCATGATCGTTGGGTCTACGGGCAGGTTGCACTGAGCACCGCGCCTGAGCGTCAACGCCGACCTGAGACACGCGAGGAGACAGCCGCCATGTACCGAGTCACCGTCTGCTACGGCCAGCCGACCGACCCCGCCGCCTTCGACAGCTACTACGCGCAGACGCATGCCCCACTGGTGCGCCAGGTGCCCGGGCTGGCCGGCTTCACCGGCGGGCACTGCGCCGCCCTCGACCGGTCAGAACCCGCCTTCTACTTTGTGGCGGCGCTCGACTTCGCCTCTGAGGAGGACTACCGCAGCGCGCTCCGCTCGCCCGAGATGGGGAAGGCCGGCGCTGATGTCGCCAACTTCGCCACCGGCGGCGTGACCATGGTCAGCCAGCCGGTCGACGACCTCATGGCCCCGGCGTAGTACTCGGCGTAGCAAAAAGACCGCCCGCCGGGAGCGCCCGGCGCTCCGCGGCGACCTGCTGGGTCAGCTGCCGGAGGGCGTCCTCCGACTCCAGCAGCTGGTTGCGTGCGCGCCGGTATTCGGCCGACTCGCTGGGGAATGTCTCCGTCCTTCTTCCTGCCTGGATTGAGGTGATGCTTGCGGGCCTTGCTGGCCGGCCTTAGGCGTCGAACATTGCGAACAGCGTGTTGAGGCCCTCCGCCAGCAGCGGGTGCGCGAAGATCGCGTTGGCCATCGCGGTGTACGGGAGCTTGCCGAGCATGGCCACCTGGATGATGCTCATGATCTCGCCGCCTTCGGCGCCGAGGATGGCGCAGCCCAGGATCTGCCCGCTGCCGGAGTCGACGACGGCCTTCATGAAGCCGCGGGTCTCCCCTGTCTCGATGGCCCGGATGACCCCGCCCATCGGCAGCTTCGCCACCCGGATCTCGCGTCCCTGCGCCCGCGCCTGCCGCTCGGTCAGGCCGGCCCGGCCCAGCTGCGGGTCGATGAACACCGTGTACGGGACGATTCGGTCTCGCGTGCTCTGCTTCTGGTGCCTGATGAGGTTGGCGTGCAGGATGCGGTAATCGTCGTACGACAGGTGGGTGAAGGCCGTCCATTGCGTCTTCTCCCCGCTTCGGCTTCCTTCTCTCACGAGCTGTCGTACCCCTCGTGGCCGCTCTGCTGCTCCCGTGCCAGAGCGGCAGTAACCAGCCTGCGCGGGCCGCTACCACATGTCCAAGGACTGTTTTTCATGAAATCGATAACCTGAGCGCATGGCAACGTTGCGTCAGCTGGAGTACCCGGTGGCGATCGTGGAGGAGGGCTCCTTCACCCGCGCGGCCGAGCGCCTGAAGCGGCCTGGCCGGGTTCCTCGGCCCCACCCTCGTCCCGGCCGAGATCATCCCGCCGTACTTCGGCAGCCTGCTGCTGCTCCCCGACCCGCCGGTCCGCCGCCCGCCTACTCGCGCACCAGCCCGGATCCGATCGCGGCCGCGTTCATCGACATTCTCGCGAACGAGGCGCTCATCACGCCCGCGCACATCCGCAGGCGGCTAGGCCTGGGCCGAACCTAGCAAACTGACCGCGACGGGGCCGTGGTCGAGCTGGTAGTCCAGGCTGACGGCGGCCCTCCAGCCGCCCGGCTCGAGCCAGCGCATCGACGTACCAGAAGGTGCACGGCGAGAAGGTGCCCTGCTGGGGCGGCAGGAGGAAAACCCCTCAGTCAGCGTGCGACAATGTCAACTGTGAGTGGCCTATCGCTGCGGTCAGAAGACTCTTTCCTGTCGATCGCGAGCCGCGGATCGGTTCTGTCGATCGGCTCGGCCGGGTCGGTTCTCAGCGTGGGCTCGGTTGGGTCGGCTTTGTCGGTCGCCTCGGTGGGATCAACCCTGTCCGCCTTCTCGGTTGGGTCGGTCCTCTCGGTCGGCTCGGCCCTATCGGCCCGGTCGCGCTGGTCGCTGCTGAGCAGCGGCGGTGATCGCGACGTGCTGGCAAGGCGGATATCTCCGGTACCCGTGCTGGTGCTGGCATCAGGAGCAGCATTGGCGGTGCTGCTGACCGTTGCCAGCCGCGTGAGCTAAAGGAACGCTAGCGGCGGAAATGCCGGTCCAGCTCCTTCGTTTAGCGGGCACCGAGCAGTGCCTGCGCCGCAGCGGCCGCACCGCCGCGGCGTCGGGCTTGGGCGGCGGTGGCTTCGAGGAGGGACGCCACCTCCTCATCGGGGCTGACCGCCGCCGCAGCCAGGTGCCAGGCACGCCGATCGGCCTTGTAGTGGAGTGCGCGGCCAGGGTCCGGTGCGCAGCGGCGCGCCTCGCGAAGGGCGCGGAGTGGTATACGTACATCCTCTTCCAGAATCTCCCCAACGCCGAGCTCACGCTCTATCCGGACGCCAACCACGGCTCCCACTTTCAGTACCCGGCCCCGTTTCGCCCGCCGGGTCATCGACTTCCTCGACGTCGAACCCGGCGAGAGCGCGGAGCAGAGGGTATAGACGGTGGATGTCGATGATCTTCGGGCTGAACCTGCCGAATTACAGCAGTCTCGGGCACCGCGACGCGATGATCGCGATCGCCGAGCGGGCCGAGGAGCTGGGCTACTCGTCGCTGTGGACCAGCGACCACATCCTGCTCCCGGTCACGATGCCGGAGCCGTTCGGCAACCTGCTCGAGTCGTTCGCCACGCTCAGCTATCTCGCGGCCAGGACCGAGCGCATCCGGCTGGCCACCGGCATCCTGGTGCTCCCGCAGCGGGACCCGTTGCTGGTGGCGAAGCAGGCGGCCACCGTCCACCACCTGAGCGGCGGGCGGATGACGCTCGGCGTCGGGGTCGGCTGGATCGAGCAGGAGTACGGGTACCTCCGAGCCGACTTTCACGGCCGCGGGAAGCTGGCGGACGAGTACATCCCGGCGATGCGAGCGCTGTTCGAATCGGACAAGCCAGAATTCCAGGGCGCCCACATCGACTACTCGGGCGTCCTGTTCTCGCCGAAGCCCGCAGCGCCGTTGCCCATCGTTGTCGGCGGCGGAAGCCGGGCGGCGCTGAAACGGGCGGCCACGCTTGGCGACGGCTGGCATGGCATCTACCTGTCTCCAGAG
>Ga0208220_1000388_pt1 | contig 18547 bp, 13 predicted proteins | sample NGESurdeep092012_9_FD_184484 | JGI IMG/M metagenome (GOLD analysis project Ga0208220, IMG submission 184484) | Arctic peat soil microbial communities from Barrow, Alaska - NGEE Surface sample F53-1 deep-092012 (SPAdes) | ecosystem: Environmental > Terrestrial > Soil > Wetlands > Peat ...
CAGCCGGTTGCAATGGACGGCGGCGTTCGGCTTGCTGCTTTGCTCGGCGTTGACCGTTGCCTCCGCGTCCGACTTCCCGCCGTTGACCGGCCGCGTGGTCGACCAAGCTGACGTCATGACGGCGGAAAGCCGTAGCGACATCGAGGCGAAGTCGAAGGAACTGGAAGACAAGTCGGGCATCCAGCTCGTCGTGGCCACTGTGCAATCGCTGCAGGGCAGTGACATTGAAACATACGCCAACGAATTGTTCCGATTCTGGAAACTGGGCCAGGCCCAAAAGAACAACGGTGTTCTGCTTCTCGTTGCGCCGGCCGAGCATAAGGTACGCATCGAGGTCGGTTACGGCCTCGAAGGCACGCTGACCGATGCGCTGTCGTCGGTCGTTATATCGAGCGCCATCATCCCTCGCTTCAAAACGAATGACTTTTCCGGAGGAATCGTGAGCGGCGTCGATGGTATCGTCAGCATACTTAGCGGCGACACGGCGGATTGGCAGCCGGCGGTCGGTGTGCGCCCGGACGATCAGTTCGGTACCGGGCTGTTTGCTGTTTTGTTTTTCGTTTTCATTCTTACAATCATCATTGCAGGCATTGTGAAGAACGCGCATTCAGGCCGCTACGTCAAACGCGGCGGGCGCATGGTCTTCATGCCGGCTGCCGGCGGTTCGCGGAGTTCTTCGAGCTGGAGCAGTGACGATTCTTCCAGCAGCTCCTCAGATGATTTTTCCGGCGGCGGTGGTTCATCGGGCGGCGGTGGTGCATCGGGGAGTTGGTAATGCAGTTCACAAAACAGGATCATGATGATGTTTCAGCCGCCATCCACCAGGCGGAGAAACAAACCTGCGGGCAGATTGTTTGCGTGCTCGCTCATTCTTCATCGGCGGATGGGTATATACTGATCGTTTGGGCGAGCGTGCTGTCGCTGTTCGCGCCGTGGCCGCTGATTTATTTCACGCAGTGGAGTGTGCAGCGCATTTTTTTGTTGCAGCTTGCGGTTTTCATCGTTGTTGGACTGATATTCTCGCTCACGCCGCTTCGCCTCGCGCTCGTTCCGGGCACGGTGCGTCGAGCACGGGCCCATCGCGCCGCGCTCGAACAGTTCGTCGTGCGCGGCATCGATCGCACCCGGAATCGCTCCGGCGTGCTTATCTTCGTGTCTTTGGCGGAACATTACGCGCGAATTATTGCGGACCAGGGTATCGCCGCAAAGGTCCAGACTGCGGAGTGGCAGGATGCCATTGACGCCCTGACCGCTCACATGCGCGACGGCCGCATCGCTGCGGGCTTCGTGGCGGCGATCGAGCGCTGCGGCGCTGTGCTCGCTAAGCATGCGCCGCCCGACGGTTCGGCCAATGAACTGCCGGACCGTCTCTACGTCGTGTAGTGCTGCCGGTAGGCGATTGCCTTAGCCTGCCGGTTGGGCTCGCTTCGGAAACAGTTGCGGCCGAAGCTTCGGATGGCAGCCCATCATCTTCGGCGCATAGGGTGTCTCGGCGCCAAGCTCCTCTGCGGCATGCCAAGCCCAGCGCGGATCCCACATGGCGCCCCGGGCGAGGCAGATCATGTCGCTCTTGCCGGAAGCTACGATGTCCTCGGCCTGCTGGTAACCGGCGATCAGGCCGACGGTCATGGTGGTCATGCCGCTTTCCTTCTTCACCTTCTCGGCGAATGGCACCTGGTAGCCGGGCGCGAGTGGAATCTTCTGTCCCGGATGGAGCCCGCCGGTCGATACGTCCATATAGTCCATGCCGCGCTTTTTCAGCTCTTTGGCCAACAGGACAGTTTCTTCCGGCGTCCAGCCGCCGTCGACCCAGTCGGTGGCGGAGACGCGCATGCCGAGCGGCTTCTGCTCCGGCCATACCGCGCGTACGGCTTCGTACATCTCGATTGCAAAGCGCATGCGATTTTCGGTCGAGCCGCCATATTCGTCGGTGCGCTGATTGGAGAGTGGTGACAGGAATTGATGGGCCAGATAGCCGTGCGCGCCGTGCAGCTCGATCACGTCGTAGCCGATGCGATCGACGCGCTTGGCCGCGGCGGCGAATTCGCCGATGCAACGCTTGATGTCATCCTTGGTCATGGCGTGTGGCACCGGCCAGCCGGTGTCGTAGGGAATCGCCGAGGGCGCCTCGGGGGTCCAGCCACCTTCTTCTTTGGTCAGGATCGGCTTGCCGCCCGCGGCCGGCGGCGTGGTCGGACCTTTGCGCCCGGCATGCGCCAGCTGCACGCCGAGCTTGGCGACGCCGTAAGTGCGGCAGAAATCGTATACGCGTTTGAGCGCCGCCTCGTTGTCGTCGGACCACATGCCGGCGCATTTCGGCGTGATTCGCCCCTGCGGATTGACATCGGTCATCTCGCACATCACGAGACCGGCGCAGCCGAGCGACATATTGCCGAGATGCATCAGATGCCAATCGTTCGCCGAGCCGTCGTTGGAATTGTATTGACACATTGGCGAAACCACGACGCGATTGGGAAGCGTGAGCCCGCGCAGCGTGATGGGAGAAAACAGGACGCTAGCCATTTTTGCAGTTCCTTATGGTGCTGAGATCCAACCAAGGGGCGGGATGCAATATCACGAAACCCGAGATGAGAGTACGTACTACTTTTCCAGCCGTGCGACGATCTCGACATGAGCCGAATAGCGGAATTGGTCGACCGGCGTGACCGCGCCGAGCCGATAGCCGCCGTCGAGCAGATGGCGCATGTCGCGCGCGAACGTCCCCGGATTGCACGACACCGCGACGATGAGCGAAACGCCGCTTTGCGCGAGGAGGCGCGACTGCGCGTCCGCGCCTTGGCGCGGCGGGTCGAATACTACGGCATCGAACCGCTTGAGCTCCTGCACTAGCAACGGATTTTTGAACAGATCGCGTCGCTCCGCCGCGATGGGCTTCAGCCCAGGGGTGCTGGCGGCGGCGTGCCTGAGCGCGGCGATGGCAGCTTCGTCGTCATCGACGGCGACGACCCGCGCCTGGGCGGCCAGGCGCAGCGCAAAAGGCCCGACACCCGCGAACAAATCGGCGATATTTTTGGCCGCGATACATGAATCAAGCACGAGCCGCGACAGCACCATTTCGCCCTCCGCCGTCGCCTGCAGAAATGCCGCCGGCGGCAGCTGCACGCTAGCGGCACCCATGCGCACCGTCGGCATGCGCTGTTGTGCGATCAACTCGCCGTGGCGGGTAAGGCGCGCGAGGTCTGGCTGCCGCGCGGCGACGCCTATCAACGCGGCCGTCATTTTAGCCGTCAACGGCCCAGAGCCACGCACGTCGATATCGAGGCCAGCGTCGGTGGCCGTCACCTGGATGTCGAGCGGCTTCTTGGTTGGAACGAGGACTTCGGCAATGGTCCAGGCCGCCTGGAGCGCGCCGTCGAGGCCCTTTGCCAAAACCGGACAACGGTCGATCGGGATCACCTGATGCGCGCGCGCGGCTGAAAAGCCGACTTCGAGTACGTCACGGCTGCTCCGCCGCGCGTGGAAAACGACGCGGCGCCGGCCTTCGCCGTGGGCGTCGATCAGGTCGCCGACCGGCACCTCGATGCCGGCTTGCCGCAGCGCTTCGACAACGAGACCGCGCTTCCAGGCGCGGTAAGGCGCGCTTGTCCAATGCTGTAAGGCGCAGCCACCGCAAATGCCGAAATGCGGGCAGATCGGCGTGATGCGTTCCGTACTCGGTGCCTTGACGTGGAGCAGATGGCGACGGTCGGGCTGACCGAGCACGGGCTCGACCTCGACGATCTCGCCCGGCAGCGTGCCGGAGACATAAATCGGACCGCCGCCGCCGTCCGTCACGCCGTCGCCGCGATGGCCGAGCCGATCGATGAGCAGGCGTTCAACCACGTTCGGCCTCGATGAAGAATTCGCGATTGCCGTCACCGCCGAGGATTGCGGAAGGAATGATGCCGCCGACGCGCCAGCCGAGCGACGTGACAAAGGCGGCGATGTCGTCACAGACCGCGGTATGAACGGCTTCGTCGCGCACGACGCCTTTCTTGTTGTCGCGGCGGCCGGCTTCGAATTGCGGCTTAATCAGCGCCAGGATTTGCGCGCGCGGTGCCACAAGTTTCGCAACCGCCGGGACCACGAGCTTTAGTGAGATGAAACTCACGTCGACCGTGGCAAAATCAGGTTGCTCCGGCAAATGCGATGGATCGAGATTGCGAATGTCGGTTTGCTCGATCGAAACAATATCGTTGCGGCCGCCCAGTCTTGGATGCAATTGGCCGCTGCCGACGTCGACCGCATAGACACACCGCGCGCCGTGTCCGAGCAGCACCTCGGTGAAGCCGCCGGTCGAGGCGCCAATATCGAGGCAGACGCGGCCGGCCACATCGAGGGAAAAGTACTCAAGTGCCACCGTAAGCTTGACGCCGCCGCGCGACACATAAGGATGCTCGGCTTCGGCGGCGATGACGGCAGCCAGCGAAATCTCCTGCGATGCCTTGCGCACCTGCACGCCATCGGCGGTCACGCGACCGGCGGCAATCGCGGCTTGCGCGCGGGCACGGCTTTCAAACAGGCGGCGCGCGACCAACAGGCGATCGGCGCGTTCTCGGGCAGTCATAGTTGCGAGTATGCGACCGTCATGGCGGAGCTTGTCCCAACCATCTCGATCATAGATGCCCTAATGTCGAACCAACGGGATGTCCGGCATATAACCGGGCATGACGGGCGGTCAGGCGAGCTTCACCACTTCGCCCCGCATATTCTGGCCGAGCGCTTCAAATGCCTTGGTGACGATGCCTTTAGAATCCAGGCCGGCCTTCGCATACATGGCGTTTGGCGAGTCATGATCAATAAAGATATCTGGCAGCACCAAGGAGCGGACTTTTAGCCCGCGATCGAGCACCCCGTGTTCGGCGAGCGTCTGCAGCACATAGGAGCCGAAACCGCCGATCGAGCCTTCCTCGATGGTAATCAAAACCTCATGCTCGCGCGCCAGCCGCAACAGCATGTCGACGTCGAGGGGCTTGGCAAATCGCGCATCGGCGACTGTCGTCGAGAGGCCGTAGGCGGCAAGTTCGTCGGCGGCCTTGAGGCATTCGCCGAGCCGCGCGCCATACGAGAACAGCGCGATCTTGGTGCCTTCGCGCAGAATGCGGCCCTTGCCGATTTCGAGCGGCTTGCCTTCTTCGGGCATGGGCACGCCGAGACCTTCGCCGCGCGGATAGCGCAGTGCCGACGGACGATCGTCGATCGCCACGGCCGTCGCTACCATGTGGACCAACTCGGCTTCATCGGCCGCCGCCATCAGCACGAAATTAGGGAGGCAGCCGAGATAGGCGATATCGAAGGCGCCCGCATGCGTCGGCCCATCCGCGCCAACCAGGCCCGCGCGGTCCATGGCAAAACGCACCGGCAGACACTGAATGGCGACATCGTGCACCACCTGATCATAGGCGCGCTGCAGGAATGTCGAATAAATCGTCGCGAACGGTTTGAATCCTTCGGTCGCAAGGCCGGCGCAGAACGTGACTCCATGCTGCTCCGCAATGCCGACATCGAACGTGCGCGTCGGAAACTCTTTTTGGAAGAGGTCAATACCGGTGCCTGAAGGCATCGCTGCAGTTATGGCAACGATCTTGGGGTCTTTGCGGGCTTCCTTGATCAGGCTCTCGCCATAGACTTTTTGGTAGGCGGGCGCGTTTGGTTTCGATTTCACCTGAGCGCCGGTGGCAACATCGAACTTGACGACGCCGTGATATTTGTCGGCGGATTTTTCAGCCGGCTCGTAACCCTTGCCCTTTTGCGTCACGACGTGAACGAGAATCGGTCCGTTCTTCGTGTCGCGCACATTTTCGAGCACTGGCAAAAGATGATCGATGTTGTGACCGTCGATCGGGCCGACGTAGAAGAAGCCGAGCTCGTCGAACAGCGTGCCGCCGGTGACGAGACCGCGCGCATATTCCTCCATCGCGAGCGCCCGTTGCTCGAGCATTTTCGAGGGCATGTGCTTGGCGATCTTACCAACGAGCTTGCGCAGACGGTGGTAGCCCCGTCCCGAGACGCGGCGGGCCAGATAGGCCGACAGCGCGCCGACCGGCGGCGCGATCGACATGTCGTTGTCGTTGAGCACCACGATCAGGCGCGAATTCATGGCGCCGGCATTGTTCATCGCCTCGTAGGCCATGCCAGCCGACATCGCGCCGTCGCCGATGACCGCAATGACGTTATTCTGTTTGTTCTGCAGATCGCGAGCAACCGCCATGCCGAGGCCGGCGGAGATCGAGGTCGATGAATGCGCGGCACCGAACGGATCGTATTCGCTCTCGGCACGCTTGGTGAAACCGGATAACCCGCCGCCCTGACGCAGCGTGCGGATGCGATCGCGGCGGCCGGTGAGAATCTTGTGCGGATAGGCCTGGTGGCCGACGTCCCAGATTATTCGGTCGGCCGGCGTATCGAACACGTAGTGCAACGCGACCGTCAGTTCGATCACGCCGAGGCCGGCGCCGAGATGGCCGCCGGTGACGGCGACCGCATCGATCATCTCGCGCCGCAATTCGTCAGCGACCTGCCGCAACTCACTCGGTTTGTGGCGCCTGAGGTCTTGAGGGGTCTTGATTTGGTCGAGCAATGGGGTCTTGGACGAAACCGTCACGCTACGCTCCTTCATATCAGACCAATAGGTTATTTCGGCCGAATGCCGATTATTGGGGCTCGCTGAGGCCCGGTTGGCTCAGGCGGATTCTGCAGTACTTACACCATTTTACGCCGGAAACGCAATTTGATCGGCACTGCGTCCGCGGAACTGCCTAGAGGGAACTGGTAGGCATCCCGCCGCCTTATACCTAAAGTCCCGTTCCACCCATACAACCCTATCACCTATGTAAAGTTCAGAGCATTGCCAGGGTGCACATGCCGATTTGTCGGAATTCTGGCAATTACCATTAGTCTCGGGACGCGCGAGTTGGTTCACCGTGGCGCTTGAAGTCTACCGCAAGAAGCGAAAGTTCGACGTTACCGCGGAGCCGCGTGGCCGCCAGGGGCGCCGCGGCGGCGATCGCTATGTCATCCAGAAACACGCGGCAAGCCGGCTTCATTACGACCTGCGGCTCGAACTCGATGGCGTCATGAAGAGCTGGGCGGTCACGCGCGGGCCGAGCCTCGACCCTGGCAAGAAGCGGCTTGCCGTCCATGTCGAGGATCATCCCATCGAATACAACACGTTCGAGGGCACCATTCCGCAGGGCGAATATGGCGGCGGCACCGTGATGATCTGGGATCGGGGGCGCTGGATCCCCGAAGGCGATCCGCACAAGGGCTATGTCAAAGGTCACCTCGATTTCGTGCTCGAAGGCGAGAAACTGCACGGCCGCTGGCACCTCGTGCGCATGAGGTCGCGAGAACGTGATCGTCACGAGAACTGGCTCCTGATCAAGGGCAAGGACGAAGCGTCGCGAAGCGGACGTGGCAAGGACGTGTTGGAGGAACAGCCGCTTTCGGCGGCAACCGGCCGCTCGATGGACGAGATTGCCGAAGGCAAAGGCAAAAAGCGCGTCTGGCACAGCAATCGCGACGCCGGCAAAGCGGCGGCGGAGCCGAAAGCGCAAACCCAACGCGAGTTCAAGGCCCAGCTCAGGACGCAAGCACCATCACCGGCGCGGGCGAAAAGGGAGCCGAAGTCTCCGCGGCGGCGCGTTGCGCGGCCAAAGGCAAGAGCGAAGCCTGCAGCGATGGCGTCTGCACGCAAGAGGTCCGATCCCGCGCCGCGGCGCGGTAGCCGCAGCCGCCTCCCGGACTTTGTGCCGCCGAGTCTCGCCACGTTGCACAGTGCCGCTCCGAATGGCGCTGATTGGATTCATGAGATCAAATTCGACGGCTATCGCATCCAAGCGCGACTTGATCGCGGCAAGGTAAAACTCTTGACGCGCAAGCAGTTGGATTGGACGCACCGGTTCGAACGCATCGCTAAGGCGGTCGCGGCGCTGCCGGCCGAGACGGCGCTTCTCGACGGCGAATTGGTTGTCGAGGACGGCAACGGCGTTTCAAGTTTCTCGATGCTGCAGACTGATCTGAAGGACGATCGCGGCGATCGATTCGTCTATTGGATCTTTGATCTATTGTACTTGGATGGACGCGATCTGACGCATGAGCCGCTGATTGAGCGCAAGGCGGCGCTGGAGCGGCTGCTAAAGGGCAAGAACCGGACCGGGCCGATTCGCTATGCCGAGCATTTTGACGAAGACGGGTCAGTGATTTTCAAGCACGCCTGCGAGATGAATCTCGAAGGCATCGTGTCCAAGCTCCGCGATGCGTCCTATCGGTCCGGCCGCTCGGAGAATTTCATCAAAACCAAATGTCATAACGCCCAAGAATTCGTCGTTGCCGGCTTTAGCCCGTCGAATGCTATGCCCAAAGCTGTCGGCGCGCTAACGGTGGCATTCCATGAGGGAGGCAAACTGCGTTATGCCGGTCGCGTCGGTACCGGCTACACCCGCAAGATTGCCCGCGATTTGTGGAAACGGCTCGACGCATTGCGGGTCGATCGTCCTCCGGTCATCTTGCCAAAGGACGAGCGGCGCAAGAATGTCATCTGGGTGAAGCCGGAACTGGTCATCGAAACCGAGTTTCGCGGCGTGACACATGACGGTTTGCTGAGGCAGGCGTCCTACAAAGGACTACGTGAGGACAAGCCGGCGCGTGAAGTGGTGCGCGAGGCGACGGTTCCGGCGGCCAGTTTCGTTACCTTGACGCAGCGGCGGGCGGTACGCAAATCTTCAGCGACAAAGTCGGCTAAAGCAAAGTCAGCCGAATCAAAGCCAGCTAAACCGAAGCTAGCAATGCCAAAGTCTTCAAAGAGCAAAGCTGAACGGGCAAAACCTGCGCGCGCGAGCAAGAATGGCGCCGATGTCGGCAATGTCCATCTGACACATCCCGATCGTGTCTATTGGGTCGATGTCGGCGTTACCAAGGAAGACTTGGCCGAATATTACGTGAGCGTGTGGGATTTCATGGCGCCGCACGTCGTCGACCGGCCGCTGGCGATTGTACGTTGTCCGGGAGGCACGGCCGGCGAGTGCTTCTTTCAGAAGCACATCGCTTCCAACATCAAAGAATCCCCGCTGCGCCATGTCGTCGATGCCAAAGAGCACGACGTCATCGCGGTAGAAAAGCTCGACGAGCTTATCACATTGGTGCAGTCCGGCGCCTTGGAAATTCACACCCGCGGCGCGCAGCTCGGTCAGTTGGAAATCTGCGACCGCATGGTGTTCGATCTCGACCCGGGAGAGGGCGTCGGCTGGAAGGACATAGTCGCGGCCGCGCAGGAGACGCGCGATCGGCTGAAAACGGAGAAGCTCAAAAGCTTCGCGAAACTGTCCGGCGGCAAAGGCATTCATGTGGTGGTGCCGATCGACGGCGCCGATTGGGACGCAACCAAGGCGTTTACGGCGCGCATTGCGTCGGCCATGGCTGCCGACAGTCCAAAACTTTATCTCGCCAAAATGACCAGGGCGCTGCGCGAGGGCAAGATCTTCATCGATTATTTCCGTAATTCGCGCGAAGCGACCTCGGTCGCCGCCTATTCGACTCGTGCCCGCGCCGGCGCGCCGGTCTCGGTGCCGCTGTCATGGGACGCGCTCGCCCGCAGTACCGGCAGCAACCAATTCACGGTGCTCAATTTAAATAAGCTCATCAAGCAAGACGCCTGGGCCGACATCGGCAAAGTGCGTCAGAAACTGCCGACAAAATAAAGACGACAGGCATAGCGGCATCTTCAGCCCGCTAGTCTCAATCGCTCAGCCTTCGGCTCAAACCGCGAACGGAATATCTCCGCATCGAGCGGGTCCTCGAAGCAGTAACGAACGAAGGCCGCGTAGTCGTCTTCGACATACATGTCGAACTTGCCGACATAGGAGATGAGGAAGTTCAAGATTTCGCTGTCGTCGGCCAGTTGCAGCCGCGGCAGCACCACCTGATGGGGGCACTCCTCATCAAGCTTGCGCAGCCATGCGCTCCGTGTGTCCGAATCCATGGTCGTCTGCTCCTGATCCGAACCGGCAAATGTTCCCTATTTGTTCTATAAAGTCAAGAGCGGTGATATTGTATCGCCGGTATTGTGAGCCGGCTCGAAGAAGCCGAAAAGGCGCTCTCTGGCGTTGGTAAGGAGCGTGGTATCGGCTCGAAAGGAACTTAAGTCATGGCAATCCATCATTTTCACGCGGTCGTCTGGATCGATCATCACGAAGCGCGCGTGTTTCATTTCAACCCGACGGACGTCGCAACGCTGGTGCTGCATCCCGAGCATCCGACCCGTCACATCCACCACAAAGCCAACTCCATCGGCAGCGGAAATGCCGCGGAGGATCACGTGTTTTTGCTCGCCGTCACGCAATCGATTGCCGATGCCGGCGCCGTTCTGATAACCGGGCCGGCCAGTGCCAAGAACGAACTGGTGAAGCATATCGACCAGCACGACCATGGCCTGATGAAGATCATTGCCGGCGTGGAAACGGTCGATCATCCGAGCGATGCCCAGCTCGTCGCCCATGCTAGGCATTACTTCAAGGCCGCGGATTTGATGGAGCCGCAAAAGCCTTAGGCGTAGGCGTTCCGGCACGCACGGGCAGGGACGTGTACCGCCCCCGCAAATTATTCGACGTCGAGCGGCTCGGTGCCGGTGGGCTTCCCGGCGGCGTCGAGTGTGATCTTCTCCACGCGCGCCTCGGCTTGGCGTAATAGATCCTCGCAGCGCCGCTTGAGCGCCTCGCCGCGCTCATAGATCGTGACCGATTCCTCAAGCGGGACTTTGCCTTCTTCGAGCCGCTTGACGATCGATTCGAGTTCCTCGATCGCCCGCTCGAACGGCAATTGTCCGATATCGCTATTTTTATTCTGCGCCATCGCTCGGCACTCCGATTCGCTATGTTTTCGACTGTATCGCGTTTGGGTCCGCGCGCCGCTATCCCCGCATCAGCGCGGCAACGTGAGCGGAAGCCGAATTGCCCAGCGCTTGCAGATCGTAGCCGCCCTCGAGCATTGAGACGATCCGGCCATCGGCGCAGCGATCGGCGACGTCCATGATCTTTTGCGTCGCCCAGGCAAAATCCTCTTCCACGAGATTGAGGTTGGCGAGCGGATCGCGGTAGTGAGCATCGAAACCGGCGGAAATAATGATGAGTTCCGGCTGGAATTCGACGAGCCGTGGCAGGATCCTGTCCTCGAAGGCTGCGCGGAATTTCTCGGCGCCATCCCCGGCGCGCAACGGCGCATTGACGATAGTATTGTAGTCGCCGCTCTCGCTGACCGCGCCGGTGCCGGGAAACAGCGGCATCTGATGAGTCGAGCAATACATCACCGTCTTGTCCGACCAGAAAATCTCCTGCGAGCCATTGCCGTGATGGACGTCGAAATCGACGATCGCCACGCGCGCGATGCCGTGACGATCTTGCGCATAACGCGCGGCAATGCCGGCATTGTCGAACAGGCAGAATCCCATCGGTCGCGCCGTCTCGGCGTGATGGCCGGGCGGGCGCGTGGCGACAAAAGCGTTCGCGGCCTTTTTCGCCAAAACCTCATCGACGGCGCGAATCCCGCCGCCGGCCGCGCGCAACGCTGCCTCGAACGTGCCGGGCGACATCGCGGTATCGCCGTCAAGATGTACGATGCCCTCTTTGGGTGACGCATCGCGCAACGCGGTGATGTAGTCCATCGGATGACACAGCGCGACGACTTCGAGCGGCGCCAGCGGCGCTAGTTCGCGCGCCAGAGTCTGGAATTTCTCCGCCTCGAGCGCGCGTTCGACGGCGCGCAGCCGGTCGGGGCGCTCGGGATGGCCGGCGGGCGTCAAATGGTCGAGGCAAGCAGGATGCGTAAGGAATAGCGTGGACATTTGTCACACTTAAGATGAAGCCGCGGAAGATGGAAGGCGGTCAGGAAGCGAACACAGCATCGGCACCGAGCAGACCCGGGCCACATTCGACAACGGTGCGTTCGAGGGCGCCGGCGTGAACCGCACAATTCTCGGCAAAAAACCGCGTCACGGCAAGACGGGCGGCTGCGTCGCCGCCAAGCCGGATCGCCGCCAGCGCCTCTTGCGCCAACAGGCAGCCGCCGGTCGCAAGTCCGAACAGCCGCAAGTAAGGCGTGGCGCCAGCCAGCGCTTCATCGGGCTCCTTTCCGACGCGATCGAGCAGCCAGTCCGTCGCGCGCGATAAACTCTCGACTGCATCGGCAAGCCGCAGCGCCGTCCAGCCGAATGCCGGATCGTTGCTGGCATTCAATGCTCCGACGATGCCGCGCAATTCATTCACATGTGCAGCGACCACGGCGCCGTCCTCAAGCGGCAGTTTGCGGATCACGAGGTCGATCGCCTGGATGCCGTTGGTGCCTTCGTAGATCGCTGCGATCCTCGCATCGCGAAAATGCTGGGCGGCGCCGGTTTCCTCAATGAAGCCCATGCCGCCATGCACTTGCACGCCAAGCGAAGTGACCTCGTTGCCGATGTCGGTGGAAAACGCCTTGGCGACCGGGGTCAGCAGCGAAGCACGCGCGTTCGCCGCCGTTCGCGCGACTTCGTCGGTGCTGCGCTCGGCGCGGTCGAGCGCCATTGCTGTCGTGTAACAAATGGCGCGCGCGGCCTGGGTCAGCGCCCGCATCGTCAGTAACATCCGCCGTACGTCGGGATGCGCAATGATGGCCGCGGTCTCCGCCGCTTTCATGCCGGGGCTACGGCCTTGATGACGGTCGCGCGCATAGGCGAACGCCTGCTGTGTGGCGCGCTCGGCGATGCCCACACCCTGCAAGCCGACCGCAAGTCGGGCGCGATTCATCATGGTGAACATGCACGCCATGCCGGCATTTTCCTGGCCAATCAGAAATCCCGTGGCGCCGCCTTCGTCGCCGAAGATCATGGTGCAGGTGGGCGAGCCGTGAATGCCAAGCTTGTGCTCGACCGAATGCGCGCGCACGTCGTTACGCTCGCCGAGCGCGCCATCGGCGTCGAGTAGGAATTTCGGCACCAGGAACAACGAAATGCCCCGCGTGCCGGGGGGAGCATCCGGTAGTCGCGCGAGCACGAAATGGATGATGTTGTCGGTGAGATCGTGCTCGCCGTAAGTGATGAATATCTTTTGCCCGGTGATGCGATAGCTGCCGTCCGCCGCGCGCTCGGCGCGGGTACGGAGCGCGCCGACATCGGAGCCGGCCTGAGGTTCGGTGAGCTGCATGGTGCCCATCCATTCGCCGGACACCAGTTTTTCCAGATAGAGACGTTTGAGCGCGTCGCTGCCATGGGCGTCGAGTGCGTCGATGGCCGCCATGGTCAGCATCGGTCCGTCAGAAAATGCCATTGACGCCGAATGCCACATCTCGGTGCAGGCGGCGTTGACGGTCTGCGGCAATGCCTGCCCGCCCCATTCGACCGGCGCGGCGAGGCCGTTCCAGCCGCCCGAACGCCACGCTCGGTACGCCTCTTTCCATCCCGGCGGCGTGGTGACGACGCCGTGCTTGAACGGTGTGCCGTATTTGTCGCCGACCCGATTGAGCGGTGCGATAACTTCGGCGGCGAAGCGGCCGGCTTCCGCCAGCACGGCATCGACGTCATCGAGGGTGAGATCGCCGTAAAGACCCTCTTCGATCGCGGGTTTCAGCGCAGCGCCGTATTTGAGCGCAAAGCCGATATCGGCTAGAGGGGCTTGATAGGTCACGATATCCTCCACGCCCCGGGGCCGACGATGGGGCAAGTCACTACATTATAGTACGCCATTAGGGGATAAGGCGCGCTATGGGCTGGCGTGCCTGCGGACGCCTTTGATCGCTCGGCGCGTGAAGTCGCGCTCTTACGGCGCTCATTGATCCGCGGCGGGCGCGCAGCTATCTTCCGCCGTCGGCGGCAAGCCGCCGGTAATTCCGCGGTGCATTGGGGCGTAGCCAAGTGGTAAGGCAGCGGATTTTGATTCCGCCATCCCCTGGTTCGAATCCAGGCGCCCCAGCCAACATTTAAGTAGTTGATATTGAAACAGTAGTTGCCGTTACGGAAGGTCCAGCTGATGGCCGATTTGCGGGCCTTTATGACGACCGGCCGCGAGCGGATTTGCCGTAGAGACGATCGCGCGCGTGATCTCGGCCGCGGTGGTCGCGGAAATCTCTCGGGGGCCATTTCGTGGTTGAATCTTAGCGCGCAAAAACGCGGACGCGAACGCTAAAGGGTTGCGACAGAATTGAGGCGTTTGCCGAATCGAATTTGTTTCAGCGAAAGCCGAGTTGCGTGCGCTGCGATGTAGGCAGCCGAGACGCCGGGGGTTATGGATCGGATGGCGCAACAGAGGCTGATCCCGGTTGGATCGACCTCGGCTGACTTCGCCGCGTTCCAAAACGCCGAGATGGCGAAGTATCAGAAGATCATCCACGACGCCGACATAAAGATCAGCATTGAGCCACAGCGTGGTCGTTTCGGGTTGATCCGCTCCCGTTTGTGCCCGTGGATGCAGGGCGCTAGCGCCGTAGACATCAAGTGCGGTCTCCGGCGTGCCGAAGTGCAGCGATCTGTTGATTGAGGACCTCGACCTCGCTTACCGCCATAGCGGCTGTTTCCTTCCCGCCTTCGAGTTGTCCGGATAGATCGCTGACCTTTCGTTGCGCTGCTGGGCCATAAGAAGACGCGCGTAATGACGGGTTGCGCAATATCCGCGATGCCTATGACCGGGGCCTTTCGGCGGCGGCGCGATCGCGGCTCTGTCCGTCGTCGGCATGCATAATGGCGACCAGGCGAACGCCAGTTCACATCGGCGCTTCTGAAGCGTGCTTGTGAGCAATATCGCTCAGTAAATGACTGAGTCAAAGATCAATATGCAGGTCTGAGGTGGCGAAGTGCTTGGTCTCAGTGGCCTCATGGCTGAGCCGAAGCGCGACGTCAGTTTGCGGCGCCAGGCGCGCTGCGTCCTAAAGGAGCACCAAATGGAAAAAGCTGAGACCGTCATCGCAGTCTTCGCAGACCATAATTCAGCAGAAGCAGCTGTGAAGAAACTGACTGCAGCCGGCTTCGAGATGAAAAATCTCAGTGTTGTCGGTAAGGGATATCAAATCGACGAAAAAGTCGTCGGCTTTTACAACGAGGGCGACCGGATCAAATTCTGGGGCACGCGGGGTGCATTCTGGGGCGGTCTCTGGGGCATGTTCTTTGGCGGACTGTTCCTGACCATTCCCGTTGTGGGGCATGTCATCGTGCTTGGATATCTGGCCTCCATGGCGGTCTACGGCATCGGGAATGCTATCGTTGTTGGCGGGCTAAGCGCGCTCGGTGCAGCGCTCTACGGCATTGGCATCCCGAAAGACAGCGTGATCCAATACGAGACCGCGGTAAAAGCAGATAGCTTTCTGGTGATGGCACACGGCCCGACAGATGAAGTGGCTCGCGCCAAAGCAACCCTCGGGACGCTCAAGCCTTCACGCCTCGATGTGCATGCAGGCGAGAAAGCCACCAAGTCGGCGGATCATCTCGTCCCCGCCGGTGGCTGAGCCTACAGCCAAGACGATCTCGAGTCGGACGCAAGCGCGATAAAAAAGTGATTGCGGGGCGGATCCTCGCGATCTCCATTGCATTAGGACTGCTCATGCTGATCGACGCATTGCCTGCTGCTGCGGCTCACATAGAGCGCATCAATTCGGCGCGACGGCGCGCACCAAGCAACACCTCCGGTAAGCTGGTGCCAAATGATGAGGTCTAGCTTTCATCGGTGGCGTGGTTGCATTTGATGCGCGCCTCGCAAGGGAGAAATCCCGCTCGATCAATTAACCACGAATTTGATGCGCCGCGGTGAAGCGGTGGCGGAGGTCACGACGATGGGACCCAATGCAGCCAAGCCCAAGGTTCACGCATCCAAGCCGGGATCGAAGCCCGATGCGAAGGAAGATTTGAAATCACTGCCCTTGGCGGAGGTGGAGAAAAAATTGGGCTCTTCGGCAGGTGGCCTCACTCAAGCCGAGGCGCAGAAACGGCTTGTCCAATACGGGCCGAACGAGATTGAAGAAAAGAAGGCCAATGAGCTCCTAAAATTCCTCAGCTATTTTTGGGGCCCGATCCCGTGGATGATCGAAGCGGCGGTGATCTTGTCGGCGGTGGCCCGGCATTGGCCGGACTTCGGCATCATCCTCGTTTTGCTGCTGGCCAACGCCGTGGTCGGTTTCTGGGAAGAACACCAGGCGGGCAACGCAATTGCTGCGCTAAAGGCTACGCTGGCGATCAAAGCCAGGGTGAAACGTGACGGCAAGTGGATTACGCCTACCGCACGCGAGTTGGTGCCGGGCGACGTCATCCGCGTTCGTATGGGCGATATCGTGCCGGCGGACGGGCGCTTGCTGGAGGGCGACCCGATCGAAGTCGATCAGTCGGCGTTGACCGGAGAATCTCTGCCCGCTACGCGCAAATCAGGCGAGGCGATATTTTCCGGCTCGATCGTTCGTCAGGGCGAAATCGGCGCGCTGGTCTACGCCACGGGTGCCAACACCTATTTCGGCAAGACGGCGGAATTGGTGCAGGGCGCGCAAACCGCCAGTCACTTTCAGCGCGCGGTGCTCAAGATCGGCAATTACCTGATCGTCCTCGCGGTGGTTCTGGTGGCGACGATCATTGCCTTTGCGATTTTCCGCGGCGATCCGATTCTCACCACGTTGCAGTTCGCCTTGGTGCTGACCGTAGCCGCGATTCCAGTGGCGATGCCTACGGTGCTGTCGGTAACGATGGCGGTTGGTGCACGCCTGCTCGCGAAGAAAAAGGCGATTGTGACCCGATTGGAAGCGATCGAAGAATTGGCGGGCGTGGACGTCCTGTGCGCCGACAAGACCGGCACCCTGACCCAGAACAAACTGACGCTGGGCGATCCATTCAGTGTGAACAAGATCACGGCCGAGCAGGTGATTCTCGATGCCGCGCTGGCGTCACGTGCCGACAATAACGACACCATCGACCTCGCCGTTCTGGGCGGCCTGAAAAGCGATCAAGCTTTGAAAAGCTACCAGGTAGGTCATTTCCAGCCGTTCGACCCGGTGCATAAGCGCACCGAGGCCGCTGTCACGGGCCCTGGTGGGAAGGCGTTCAAAGTGACGAAGGGTGCGCCACAGGTGATCCTGGCATTGTCGGCCAGCGCAGCAGAAGTGAAGCCCGCTGTCGACAAGGCGGTCAATGAATTCGCTGCGCGCGGCTTTCGTTCACTGGGCGTGGCGCGGGCCGAGGCAGATGGCAAATGGCAATTTCTTGGTGTGCTGCCACTGTTCGATCCACCGCGGGAGGACGCCAAGGCAACCATCGCGACCGCGCAACATATGGGCGTGAAGGTCAAGATGGTGACCGGCGATGCCCTGGCCATCGCCAGGGAAACCGCCAAGACCCTGGGGATGGGTATAAATATTCTTGATGCCAGCAGCCTAGGCGACGAGAAGAAACAAACAACGATGGCGGTGGCGAGAACCATCGAGAAGGCCGACGGTTTCGCCCAGGTGTTTCCCGAACACAAGTTCCATATCGTCGCTGACTTGCAAAAGTGCGGCCACATCGTTGGCATGACGGGAGACGGGGTGAATGACGCCCCCGCGCTAAAGAAGGCCGACTGCGGCATCGCCGTTTCTGGCGCGACGGACGCGGCGCGCGCGGCGGCGGCCATCGTGCTGATGACGCCCGGCCTGTCGGTAATCGTCGACGCGATCAAGGAGAGCCGCCGTATCTTCCAGCGCATGAACAGCTACGCAATTTACCGCATCGCCGAGACACTGCGCGTGCTGTTGTTCATGACACTGGCGATCCTGGTCTTCAACTTTTATCCGTTGACGGCGGTGATGATTGTAATGCTGGCATTGCTCAACGATGGCGCCATTCTGTCCATCGCTTACGACAATGTTCATTACAAGGACGCGCCCGAGGCCTGGAACATGCGCCTGGTGCTGGGGATCGCTACGGTCCTTGGCATCATTGGCGTCGTGGCCGCGTTTGGCCTGTTTTACCTTGGCGAGCGCGTATTCCACCTCGACCGCGCACATATCCAGACGCTGATGTATCTGAAGCTGTCCGTGGCCGGTCATCTGACGATTTTCCTGACGCGCACCCGCGGCCCGTTCTGGTCGATACGCCCGGCGCGGATTCTACGGGTCGCGGTGCTCGGCACGCAAACACTGGCGACGCTGATTGCGGTATACGGCGTGTTCATGGCGCCGCTCGGCTGGGGTTGGGCACTGTTCGTGTGGGGCTATGCTGTGACCTGGTTCCTCGTGAACGACTGCATAAAACTGCTCGCGTATCGAATTTTCGATGCCGCCAAAAGCGGTCCTGCCAGTGATGGCGCACACGGCATGCACCCAGTACCGTCGGGAGCATGAAAATGAAAATCAATGCAAAAGATTTTCGCGTGCGGGAAGGAGATGAGGTCAATCTCAAAAAGTGGCCGACGAAGGTCGATCCCGTATACAAGTCACAGGAGCAATATAAAGAACTCTTGGAAGAACACGTCGGGCAATTGAGTTCACAACAGCAGTTGCTTTACGCGTCCAGTCGCCATGCAATCCTGCTGATCTTTCAGGCGATGGATGCGGCGGGGAAAGATGGCGCCATCAG
>Ga0208220_1000390_pt1 | contig 18499 bp, 12 predicted proteins | sample NGESurdeep092012_9_FD_184484 | JGI IMG/M metagenome (GOLD analysis project Ga0208220, IMG submission 184484) | Arctic peat soil microbial communities from Barrow, Alaska - NGEE Surface sample F53-1 deep-092012 (SPAdes) | ecosystem: Environmental > Terrestrial > Soil > Wetlands > Peat ...
ATGCCATTCGTCGTGGCCGTGAACTGCTTCGACGGCGTCCGGCGCTACCCGCTGGAATCGGTCCGGCGGGCACTGGACCTCACGACCGACAGCCCGGTGGTGCTCTGCGACGCGCGACGCCGCGAGTCGTGCCGGGACGTCCTGGTCACACTCGCCGAGCACGCGCTGCGGCGTAACAGCCGGTCCCCTGAGGTCATGCCGGCCGGTTAGCCGCTCACGCCCGCCAGATCAGCACGAGCGCGCAGTCATCAGAGGTGGCGCGCCCGGCCTGCATGGTCTGCACGAGCCGCGCCGCCCCCGGCCCGAACCCGCCCGCGATGAGGTGATCCGCCTCACCCAGTAGCCGGTCGATGCCGGCGTCGATATCCCGGCCGGGCACCTCGACCAGTCCGTCGGTATAGAGCATCAGGGCATCCCCGCGGCGCAGCGCGCCGCGGTCGGGCACGCTGCGCAGATCGGGGACGACCCCGAGCACGATGCCGCGGGCGCCCGTCAGGCGCCACCGGCCGCTGCCGACCTCGAAGTGCGCGGCGGGGGGATGCCCGGCCGACGAGACGACGTACTCCCCGGTCGCCAGGTCCACGGCGATGTGCACCGCCGTGACGAAGCCCTCGTCGGGATTGCCGCGGCGCAGGTAGGCGTTGCAGGCGGCCAGGAAATCGGCAGGCGGAACCGAGCCGAGCAGGCCGCCGAAGGCCCCGGACAGCAGCAGCGCCCGGGTGCCCGCGTCGATACCCTTCCCGGAGACATCCACTAGGGCGACCTGCAGTTTCTTGCCATCGCAGGCGGACACCAGGAAGTCGCCACCGAAGGAAGCACCCCCGGCTGGCTGAAGCACCGAGACCGACTTCCACCCTTCGGGGAGGGCGGGCAGCCTGCTCTGCATCCGGATCCGGTCACGCAACTCGATCAGCATCTGATCGCCGCGCAAGCCCTGGACGCCGAGCTTCGCCCTGGTCCTGGCCAAGACGTCAGCGAACAACGCCGTGACCACGATGGTGGCGATGATGCCGGGACCGGGTCGCACCTTCCCGGCCCACCAGTCGTAGGCCAGCATCACCGCGACGAGACAGAACAAGATCCTGAGCGCGCGGGGCCACAGCAGCAGGGCACCCGCCAGGATCGGCAGGATCAGCACGCCCGGCGCGAACCACTCCCCCGTCTGCTTGGCGGCGGCCACGCCGATGCCCAGGACCGCCAGCGCGAGGACGAGCCCGAGCCTGCGGTTCCTGGTGATGAACTGACGCCGGAGCACGCCGCGCGAACGTTCCGCAAACCCCTTGGCCACGGACAGGATTCGCTGGGCAATTCCGGCAACCATGATGCCCGGCACTGTACCGGTACCTACCCGTATCCGGCATCTGCCGAGCGCCCCTGTCTGGCTGCGCGGCGCCCTTCTGCTGAGCGGCTAGCGGGCGGCTGAGGCCGGCGCGCACACTGGAGATCAGCGCGGGCGGTCAGGCACAGCGAACCGGGAGCGATATGGCGGCCATGAAGATATCGGTCGATGCGGCGATGCGAGCCAGGGATGTCGGCCGCGACCCGGACGGCGACGCCGAGCCCCCCGCCGCGACCCCAGCCAGGCCAGTGCCTCCAGGCAAGTCAGTCGCGGCGGCCGATTCCGTGTCCCCAGGCCGCTCGGCCAACGGCGGCCCGGCGGAAACCACCCCAGCCGAAACCACCCCAGCCGAAACCACTCCGGCTGATACCCGCCAGGCCAGGCCGACCGGCGCGGACCGGGCGGGGGGCACTGTGCCACCGGCGCCCCGCCAGCACAGGAAGCGGTCGCGGCGCCGGGGCCGGTGATCGTGACTTGGCCAGCGCCCGGGCCGGGCCGGCGTCCGGGCGGCCTGGTCAGAACTGCAGGGCCTTGACCTCCAGGAACTCCTCCAGGCCGGGCACGCCCAGCTCGCGCCCGTAGCCGGACTGACCGAATCCGCCGAACGGCGCGACCGCGTTGAAGGCGCCCCCGTTGATCTCGACCTGCCCGGCGCGCAGCTTCCGGGCCACGGCGACGGCGTGATCCTGGTCGGCCGACCAGACCGCCGCGGCGAGGCCGTAGGGCGTTCCGTTCGCGATGTCCACGGCCTCGTCCTCGGTCCCGTAGGCCATGACGCACAGCACCGGGCCGAAGATCTCCTCCTGAGCGACGATCATGTCCGGCGTCACATCGGCGAAGACGGTCGGCGTGACGTAATAACCGGAGGTCGGCCCGGCCGGCGCCTGCGGGCCGCCCACCACCGCCCGGGCGCCCTCGGCCAGCCCTTTCTCGATGTAGCCGACGACCCGGTCCCGCTGCGCGGCCGAGGCCAGCGGGCCCAGCCGCACGCCATCGGCCATCGGGTCGCCTGGCACGTAGCGCCCGGCATTCTTCACCGCCAGTTCGATGGCCTCGTTATAAGCATCGCGGTGCACCAGCATGCGGGTCAGCGCGTTACAGGTCTGCCCCGCGTTCGCGAACGCCTTGGCCACGCCCACCTTCACGGCCGTGGCCAGGTCGGCGTCGGGCAGGATCACGTTGGCGGACTTGCCGCCCAGCTCTAGCGTGACCCGCTTCGTCGTGGCCGCCGCGACCTCGGCCACCCGGCGGCCGGCCGCACCCGAGCCGGTGAAGGAGACGACGTCCACCTCCGGGTGCCCGGCGATAGCCTCGCCGGTCACGGGTCCGGTCCCGCTGACCAGGTTGAACACGCCCGCCGGCAGCTCGGTCGCGGCGAAGATATCGGCCAGCTCGTAGGCGGCGGACGGAGCCACCTCGCTGGGCTTGAGCACCACCGTGCAGCCCGCCGCCAGGGCCGCCGCCACCTTCGCGACGATCTGGTGCAGCGGGTAGTTCCACGGGGTGATGGCACCCACGACGCCGGCCGGCTCGCGCACGACCAGCGAGTTACCGACGCGCTCACCGCCGAAGTCATAACTGGACAGCAAGTCGACGTAGCTGGCGAGCACCGCCAGCGGCGTGCCGACCTGGACGCCGCGGGCAAAGGCCAGTGGCGAACCCATGTCCGCGCTGATCGCGGCGGCTACCGCGTCCGCGCGCTGCTCCAGAAGTTCGCGGGCGGCCTCGAGGTGACGGCTCCGCTCCGCGGGCGAGGTGACCGACCAGCTGGCGAACGCGGCCCTGGCGGCACCCACCGCGGCGTCCACGTCCGCGGGGTGACCGGCGGGGACCCGGTCGATGACCGCCTCGGTGGCCGGATTGATCACATCGACGCTGACGTCGCTCGCTGACGGCGTCCAGTTGCCGTCGATGTAGTTACTACGCATGCTCGCCATCCTGCCTTATCCGGCTGCCACCCGACGACCCCCCGGCGGTCCGCTGCGGCCTGCGGCCAGCACCGCCGCCAGCACCGCGCTAGTCGCGCCGTCGTCCCGGTCTCGCCGATGATCCGATCGCGGGTAGATGTCCAGACGTCAAGTGACTGTCGACTACTTTACGTTCATGAAATCGCGGAGCTGGCTGGGTCGTTGAAGCCTTTGGCGCGCGGCGGCCAATGACAGCAGGCCATTCTACCAGGCAAAACATTTGTAAGCTCAGGACGACACTGCATTTCGTGATACAACGCTCTCTGTAAGTAACCGAGCCTTCAGTTACATTCCGTAACTGAAGGCCGGGACGACCGACCAAAGGGCAGGCGGATGACTCACCAGGCCCCGGAGGGGTGGCGGCTGCCGCCTCGTGGCCCGCAGCATGCGGCACCATTCGGCGGCTCGGCGCCCCTGAGCATGCGTGCTCACCGCGCCTTGCGACTGTTCGTCACGGCCGGCGCCTGGGCCGCCGGATTATGCCTCATCATCGGCTCGGTAGCCCTGGTCGCCGAGGCGGCCGGGCCAGCCCCTGAGGCGCACGTCACGACGGCGGCGGGATACCCCCAGCGGACCCGGCCGTTACCGGGCCACGGCGCGAAGGCTCACCACGCCCCGGCGTCCAGCGGCAGTCTTGTCGTGCTGCGTACCTTCGTGGGCACCGGAAACCGGACGACCAGCCAGTTCACGGTGGCCGCGCACAGCCGGTGGGAGCTGCGGTGGTCCTACCAGTGCGCGGCGCGCCTGCCGCGCGGCCGCCTGGTGATCAGGGAGGGCAACGACGCCGGCGGGGGCGTCAGCGTGGATGCGGCGGGCGCTGCTGGGCAGGGGAGCGCCTGGACCTACTCCGACGTCGGCTCGCACTCCCTGGTGGTCCTGGCCAACTGCGCCTGGACCATCGACGTAGCCGGGCACCGGTAAGCGGCGGCGCGGGCGGGCAGGCCCGGGGCGCGCCGCCGCCCGCCGGCTCAGTCGAAGATCGGGTCCCTGGTGCGGCTCCGCTTGAGCTCGAAGAAGCCGTCGGTTCCCGCGACCAGCAAGACACCGTCCCAGAGCTTAGCGGCGGCCTCGCCGCGCGGAATCGGGGAGATGACCGGCCCGAAGATGGCCGTCCCGAGCACCGAGATGATCGGCGTGCCCACCTCGTAGCCGACGCGCTCGATGCCGTCGGCGTGGGAGGCATGAAGCGCCTCGTCGTACTCGGTCGACTCCATCGCGTCCGCCAGGTCCAGCGGCAGCCCGGCCTCGGCGAGCGCGGCCTCCACGGTGGCGCGGTCCCGCTCGGCCTTCTCCTGATGGAAGCGGGTGCCGAGCGCCGTGTAGAGCGGGCCGAGCACCTCAGGCCCGAACTTCTGCTCGGCGGCGATGGCGACCCGCACGGGGCCCCAGGCCTTGCGCATCAGCTCCTGGTACTGCTCGGGCATGTCATCCTTGCCCGAGTTCAGGATGGCGAGGCTCATGACATGCCAGCGCACCGCCACGGGGCGAAGCTTTTCCACCTCGAGGATCCAGCGGCTGGTAATCCACGCCCACGGACACAGCGGATCGAACCAGAAATCGACTTCAGTAGGCTCCTGCTCAGCCATACGTGCTCCTCGGAGGTCAGGGACTGTCTCAGTCGGCAACCGGGGGGCGCCTCGCGGAATTCCGCGACGGCGATAGGGAACGTGCCGCAACGGCAATCCAGGAAGGGGTCATGCAGTGGCGAGCAATCTGACGCGCGACGAGGCGCGGGAGCGGGCCCGGCTGCTCAGCGTCCAGTCCTATCAGGTCGATCTCGACCTGGCCGGCGCGGAATCGACGTTCCGCTCTGTGACGACGGCCCGGTTCACCTGCACCAGCCCGGGCGCCGGCAGCTTCATCGATCTCACCGCTCCGGAGGTCACCGAGATCACGCTGAACGGCAGCCCGGTGGACCCGAGGGTCTTCGACGGCAACCGCGTCGCGCTGGCCGGGCTAGCGGCCGACAACGAGCTGCGGGTCGTCGCGACCTGCGGCTACTCACGTACCGGCGAGGGCCTGCACCGATTCACCGACCCGGCCGACAAGGGCGTCTACCTCTACTCCGACCTGGAGACCTTCGACGCCCACCAGATCTATGCCTGCTTCGACCAGCCCGATCTCAAGGCCACCTTCGAGCTGACCGTGACCGCCCAGGCCGACTGGCAGGTCATCTCCAACATGCCGCCCGCCGGTGATCCCGAGCCGGCCGGCCCGGGTAATCAGCGCTGGCACTTCCCGCCCACGCCGCCGCTGCCGACCTATATCACCGCGATCGCCGCCGGGCCTTATCACGTCGTCCGGGACTCCCATGACGGCATCCCGCTGGGGATCTTCTGTCGTCAGTCGCTGGCCAGCTACCTCGACCCGGACGAGATCCTGGAGGTCACCCGGCAGGGTTTCGACTTCTACCACAGCCAGTTCGGGATCCGTTATCCGTTTCCCAAGTACGACCAGCTCTTCGTGCCCGAGTTCAAGGCGGGTGCCATGGAGAACGCGGGCTGCGTGACGTTCCTCGAGGCCTATATCTTCCGGTCCCGGGTCACCGACTCCCTCCGGGAGAGCCGGGCGTCGACCATCCTGCATGAAATGGCGCACATGTGGTTCGGCGACCTGGTCACCATGCGCTGGTGGAACGACCTGTGGCTGAACGAGTCCTTCGCCACGTGGGCCAGCACGGTCGCCCAGGCCGAGGCCACGCGGTGGCGATCGGCCTGGACCACCTTCACGCAGGCGGAAAAGGCCTGGGCATACCGGCAGGACCAGCTGCCCTCGACCCATCCGATCGCGGCCGACATCCCCGACATCGCGGCCGTCGAGGTCAACTTTGACGGGATTACCTACGCCAAGGGCGCCGCCGTCCTCAAGCAGCTCGTCGCCTATGTCGGCCAGGACAACTTCATGGCCGGCGTGCGGCAGTACTTCGCCGCCCACGCCTGGAATAACGCGACGCTCGATGACCTGCTCGCCGCGCTGGAGCAGACGTCCGGGCGTGACCTGGCATCCTGGTCCAAGGCGTGGCTGGAGACCGCCGGGGTGAACACGCTGCGGCCGTACTACGAGGTCGGCGCCGACGGGAAGTTCGCCTCCTTCAGCGTGCTGCAGGAGGCGCCCGCCAGCCATCCGCAGCTGCGACCGCACCGGATCGCGATCGGCCTGTACCGCCATACCGACAGCGGCCTGAGCCGCACTGACCGCGTCGAGGTGGACATCGCCGGGGAGCGGACGGAGATTCCTGAGCTGGTTGGCGCGGACCGCCCCGACCTGGTGCTGGTCAACGACGACGACCTCACCTACGCCAAGGTCCGGCTGGACGAGCATTCCCTGCGCGCCCTGGTCAGCGGGCGCGGCCGGTTCACCGAGTCCCTGCCGGCGGCCATCTGCTGGGCGGCCGTGTGGGACATGGTCCGGGACGGTGAGCTAGCCGCCCGGGACTATCTGCTCCTGGTGCTGGCCGGCGTATCCTCCATCACCGACATCGTCGTCCTGCAAGCGCTGCTCATGCGGGTGTCCACCGCCATCCGGCGGTTCGCCGACCCGGCGTGGCAGCCGACGGGGACGGCGCAGCTCGCTGCGGCGCTGCGCGACCTGCTGAGCCAGGCGGTCCCCGGGTCGGACGAGCAGCTCGCCTTCTGCCAGGCATTCGCCGGGGTCGCTACCTCCGCGCAGGACCTGGAGCTGCTGGCCGGGCTCCTGGATGGCTCCGCGACGATCGAGGGGCTCGCCGTCGACACCGAGCTGCGCTGGCGACTGCTGCACCGGCTGGTCAGTAAGGGCGCGGCGGGCCAGGAACAGATCGACGCGGAACTGGACCGCGATCTCACCGACGCCGGCGAGCGGCATGCGGCCTCGGCCCGGGCGGCCATCCCGAGCCCCGAGGCGAAGTCGCGGGCCTGGAACGAGATCGTCAGCGGCGATCTGCCGAACGCCACGTTCCGCGCGACGCTCTCCGGGTTCCGGGACCCGGATCAGGAGGAGCTGCTGGCGCCCTTCGCCGAGCCGTTCTTCGACGTGGTCGAGGGCATCTGGCGCGACTGGGGATCAGACATGGCGCAGTATTTCGCCGAGGTGGCCTACCCGGCGACGGTCATCAGCCAGCGGGCCCTCGACTCGGCCGACGACTACCTGTCCCGGACCAGCCTGCCGGCGCCCCTGCGGCGGCTGCTGACCGAGGGCCGGGACGATGTCGCCCGGGCGCTGCGCTGCCGCCAGCGTGACGCCCGGGCCGGCGACGCCTAGGCGCGCGTCGGCCGGGGCGAGGCTGCCCGCGCTACCGCCAGCACCAGCGGCAGCGCGGGCAGTTCCTCCAGCAGCACCGGCCTGCCCGCCTCGTCGCACAGCGGGATCCGCCAGTTCGGGTACTCATCGCTGGTGCCCGGGATGTTCTGGCTGCGGCTGTCGCCGACGGCATCGGCGAGCGAGACGCCCACCAGGACGGCCGGGGTCCTGGCCAGGTAGCCATAGAGCGCGACGGTGAAGTCGGCCGGCTCGTGCCGCTGGCCCGGCGCCAGCAGGTCTTCTGACTCCAGGACGCTGGCCCAGGCGGAGATCATGGCCGCGGAGCGATCTCGTTCTTCCTGCTCGGGTGAGGTCAGCAGGCCGAGGCGAGCCCGCTCGGTGACCTGATCGCCGGTCAGGAACCCGGCGACCGGCGGGACGTCATGCGTCCCGACGGTGGCCATGCAGTCGCGGCGCCAGTGCCCGGCCTGAAGCGGCGAGCCGTCCGGTTCCTGCGCGAACCAGAGCATCGTGGTCCCAAGGACGCCGTGCTCGGCCAGATAGGACCGGATCGACGGGTCGACGGTCCCCAGGTCCTCGCCGATCGCCAGCCCGCCGGCCGCCGCAGCCTGGCCGACCAGCGCCGACACGGCGGCGGCGTGGTCGTACCGCACGTAAGCGCCGCGATCGGGGGTCACGCCGTCGGGCACCCACCACAGCCGCATCAGGCCCATCACGTGGTCGACGCGCAGCCCGCCGGCATGCCGGAACGCGGCCGCGAACAGCCGGGCCAGCGGCTGGTATCCCGCAGCCGCCAGGCGCTGCGGATGCCACGGCGGCTGCGCCCAGTCCTGGCCCCGCTGGTTGAAGCTGTCGGGCGGCGCGCCCACGCTGATGCCGCGAACCAGCAGATCCTGGTGCGCCCACGCGTCGGCACCGCCGGGATGCACGCCCACCGCCAGGTCATGGATGATGCCGCGGGTCATGCCTGCCGCCAGGGCGGTGCGCTGCGCGACGGCCAGCTGCTCATCGACCAGCCACTGCAGCCAGGCATGGAAGTCCGCCGCGCGCGCCAGCGCGCCCTGCCTCGTGGCGGCCAGGCCGCCGCCGCGGTCTTGCACCTCGGCGGGCCAGGTCCGCCAGTCCGGCCCGTGCCGCTCAGCGAGGGCGCACCAGCTCGCCCAGCACCTGAGCTCGGCGCCCTCCCGGCCCCGGTAGGCGTCGAAGGCCGCCCGCCGCGCCGCCGTCAGCGGGACCTGGTACACCAGCTCCAGGGCGGTCCGCTTGGCCGCCCATACCGCGTCCCGGTCGATCAGGCCGGGCGAGACGTTGCGGGCACGAAGAGGGCCGGCCAGCTGCTCGATCTGGTCGCGCCCGGCGCGGGGCAGCTGCCCGTACTCCGGGATGTCCTCGATTCTCAGGTACAGCGGGCTGGAGTAATGCCTGGTCATCGGCAAGTAGGGCGAAGTGCTGAGGGGAGGGAGCGGTTCGGCCGCATGCAGCGGGTTCACCAGGACGAAGCCCGCCCCCAGATCCCGGCCGCTCCACGCCGCCAGGTCGGCGAGGTCGTGCAGGTCGCCATGGCCCCACGACCCGCGCGATCGCACCGAGTACAGCTGAATGGTGAAGCCCCAGATCCGGTAATCCTGTCGCGGGCCGGTCGCCGTCGCGACATCGACGGCGTAGCCGTCAGCGGCCGCACCGCCAGCGCCATCATCAGCGGAAGAGTCCAGGCCCCCCGCCGTCGCGCCACGACCGGCTTCGCCCGGAGCCGGAGCCGCCGGGGCCCGAGCCGCCGCTGGGACCGGAGTCGCCGGGACCGGAGCCGGAGTCACCAGCGGGGCCGCGGCGAGCGCGGCGAGGATCGCCTCCAGCGTCTCGGCGGGCACCTCCACCCGCTCGTGCCGCCAGTTCTCGTAACTGGTGCCGATCCCGGCGGCCTGCGCTCGCCGGATCAGCTCGGGGTCGGTCATCCCCCCATGATCGACCCTGCCCCAGTCCGACCCGCGAGCGGACGCCGAACGTCATGAGCGGGCCCCTCCTGCTACTAGGACGGCTGCAGGTCAGACCGCGCGCTCCCCGCCCAGGGCCCGGATGCGGCGCTCGACGAAAGCCCGCTGAGCGTCGGCCAGACCCAGGCGCAGGGCCTGCCGGTAGGCGGCCAGGGCCGCGTCGGCGTCTCCCGCCCGGTACAGCAACTCCGCCGTGGCGACGTGCAGCTGCGGCCAACGGGCCACGGCGGTGTCCGACCCGAGCTCCGCGAGGATCGCCAGGCCCGCCTCCGGACCGTCGGCCATGGCAACGGCGGCGGCCCGGTTCGCCGCCACGACCGCGGTCGGCTCGAATCGCAGCAGCTCGTCGTAGAGGGCGACGATCTGCCCCCAGTCCGTGTCGGCAGCCGAGCCTGCCTCGCCGTGGCACGCGGCGATGGCCGCATGCAGCTGGTAGGGACCCGGCCGTCGCAGGCGCAGGGCCTGCTCCACCAGCCGGCGGCCCTCGGCGAGCATCGCGGCGTCCCAGCGGCTCCGGTCCTGATCGGCCAGCAGGACCAGGCCGCCGCTGGCATCGGTGCGCGCGGTCCGGCGGGCGTCGGTCAGCAGCAGCAGCGCCAGCAGGCCGGTCACCTCCGGCTCGTCGGGCAGTAGGTCCCTGATGGCCCTGGCCAGCCGGATCGCCGCGTCGCACAGATCGCCCCGGACCAGATCACGGCCGGAGGTGGCCATATGACCCTCGGTAAAAACCAGGTAGATAACGCTCAGCACTGAGCTCAGCCGATCGTCCAGCTCGGGTCCCGAGGGCACGAGCATCGGGACGCCGGCCTGCCTGATCTTGCGTTTGGCCCGGACGAGCCGCTGGGCCATCGTGGCCTCCGGAACCAGGAATCCCGCGGCGATCTGCCCCGTGCTCAGCCCGCAAACCGACCGCAGGGTCAGCGCCACCCGCACCACCGGATCCAGCGCCGGATGACAGCACATGAAGATCAGGGCGAGCTGGTCATCGGCGGCGGTCAGCGGGTCACCGCCGGCCTGCGCCGCCACGCCGTGGGGGCCGGCGGCGGCCTGCGCCCCGCCGCCGGCCATCGCCGCCGATTCCTTGACCGCGCGCCTGGACTCCCGGCGGATCCGGTCCAGCACCTTATGACGCGCGACGCTGATCAGCCACGCTCGCGGGCTGGCGGGGATGCCGGAGCCCGGCCACTGAGCCAGCGCCGCGGCGCACGCGTCCTGCACCGCGTCCTCGGCGATCTCCAGATCGCCGCCGGCCAGCCGGGTGATGACCGCCACGGCCGCCCACCAGTGCTCCCGGAAGACGTCGTCCAGCTGATCGCTCAGTCTGGCGGCCGAACGTCCCGGACCGGCCGCACCTCGACCATCCCGTCGCTGGCCGTCGGTATCGCCGCGGCCCACTTCAGCGCCTCGTCCAGGTTTGCGCATTCCACCAGCGTGTAACCACCGAATTGTTCCTTGATCTCCGCCGCGGGGCCGTCGGTCAGCAGCGTCTGCCCGCCTCGGACCCGCACCGTCGTCGTGGACTCCGGCGGCTGCAGCGGGGCGCAGGAAATGAGCACGCCTGCCTCCGCCATTGCCTCGTTAGCCGCGCTCCACGCTTCGAACAGCTTGCGCGCCTCGGCCGTCCCGGCGTCCGGGAACTCCCCGCCGTACAGCAGGAACAGGTATTTCATGGTTGCTCACCTCTCCGGCCGGCGGCCATCGCCGGCCCGTCAGTGATGAGTCGAACGACGGTGACCGTTCTCGACAATAGCCGCTGGCCCGGCCGGCGCTCAGCCGGCCGGCTTAGCGCTGGGCCCCGGCTCGCTCCGGCTCCGGCGCCGCCGCGGCGGCGGCGCTGCCCTCCAGGCGCAGGTGCGGGACGACCGGCTCCAGCCAGCGCGGCATCCACCAGGCGTGCTTGCCGAGCAGCGCCATGATGGCCGGCACCAGGACCATGCGGACCAGGGAGGCGTCGATCAGTACCGCGAAGGCCATGCCGATGGCGAGCATCTTCACGGTGGGGTCGGTGCTGAGCACGAAGCTGGCGAAGACGGCCACCATGATCGCGGCCGCGGTGGTGATCACCCGGGCCGTTCCGCCGATGCCGATCGCGACGGCGCGGTGCGGGTCCCGGGTCATGATCCAGGCCTCGTGCACCCGCGACAGCAAGAAGACCTCGTAGTCCATGGACAGCCCGAACACGATGCAGAACACCAGCGCCGGAACGTAGGCGGGAATGGGCAGCGTGCTCGGCACGCCGATCAGGCTGGCCCCCCAGCCCCACTGGAAGATCGCGACGATCACTCCGTAGGCGGCGCCGATCGACAGCAGGTTGAGGATGGCGGCCTTCGTGGCGATCACCACCGACCGGAAGGCCATGGTCAGCAGGATGAAGGCGATCGCCACGACGGCCAGGATCAGCCAGACCATCCGGCTGGTGATCTGCTTGGTGAAGTCCACCGAGCCCGCCGTGGTGCCGGTGACGTAGCTGGTGGCGTGCTCCTTGGGCAGCACGTCGTCACGCAGGCGGTTGACCAGGTTGGTGGTGGCCGTCGCCTGGGGGCGGGTGGTTGGAACCACGCTGAAGACCGCGGTGTTGGCCGCCGAGTTGACGCTCGCCGGGCCGACCGACGCGACGCCGGAGGTCCCGGAGACGTCTTTCTGCATGGTGCTCAGCAGTGACTGGGTCGCCGAGCTGGACTGCTTCGGGAGCTTGACCACCACCGCCAGCGGGCCGTTGACGCCGACCCCGAACCCCTGCTTGATCAGGTCATAGGCCTGGCGGTTGCCCTGCGAGGTGGGGTTCGTGCCGTTGTCGGGCTGGCCGAGCGATATCGAGAAGAGCGGGATCGCCAGCACCACCAGGACGATCACCGCGGCAGCGCCCCACGGCCACGGGTTGTTGCTGACCATCCGGCCCCAGCGCGCGAACGCGCTGTGCTCGTGCTGCTCCTGGGTGGCCGCGGCGGTCTGCTTCGCCTGCTGCTGACTCGACAGGCCCTGCTGACGGGCCCGCAGCCGGGACGGCAGCGACCGGACGTTCCCCCGGACCAGGCCCATGAGGGCGGGCACCATCGTCAGGGCCGCCAGCATCGTCACAGCGACGGCGATCGCGGCGGCCAGGCCCAGCGCCCCGACGAAGCCAACGCCGACCACGTAGAGCCCGAGGATGGAGATCACCACCGTGGTGCCGGCCACGACGATCGCCGCGCCGGAGGTTCCCTCGGCCCGCGAGGCGGACTCGACGACGCCCATCCCGCCATCTAGCTGCTCCCGGTGCCTGGACACGAGGAACAGGCCGTAGTCCACCGCGACGCCGAGCCCGAGCAGCGTAGCGATGGTGGGCGCGGTCGTCGGGAACGTCATCACCGAGGCCAGCAGCCCGAGCGCCGACAGGCCGGCCCCGACGCTGAACACCGCGGAGACCAGCGGGATCGCCGCCGTAATGAGCGAGCCGAACATGAACAGCAGGAGCAGCAGCGCCAGGGACAGGCCGATGATCTCGGAGGTCCGGTCACTGGTGGTCTGGCCGATCTCGCCGGCGCCGGCGCCGTACTCGACCTGGAGGCCGGCCTTCGTGGCCGGCGCCACCGCCTGGTTCAGCTTGTTCAGGTAGGAGGTCTGCAGCGAGTCCGGGTTCACCTTCCACGAGACGTTCGCGTAGGCGATCTTGCCGTCCTTGGATACCGCCCCCTGGCTGGATGACGAGAACGGGCTGACGGCCTTGATCACGTGCGGCAGCCCGGCGACGTTGCTGGTGGCCTGGTTCACGGCCTGCTGCTGCTGGGTGACCGTGCCGCTGCGGGCGTGGAACACGATCTGGCCCGCGTACCCGCCTTGCTGCGGATAGTGGCTGTTCAGCCGGTTCTGCCCGCTCGCGGAGTCGGTACCGGAGACGGTGTAGTTGTTGACGTAATCGCCGCCCCACTTCTGGTTGGCACCCAGCAGGCCGCCCAGGATGACCAGCCACGCGACGATGATGATCCAGTGCCGCCGCGCGCAGAACGCGCCGAGCCGCTCCAGCAGTTGGTTCATGGCCGCCTTCCCCGACATGGGCCCGGCGGCCGTGCCGATTCACGGCCCGGCCGGCTGGCCGCTCGGAGGACCACGCTGCGGCCCGGTCGGGCCCGCGTCATCACCCCGCGAGGGTGACGCGAGGTGAGGACGCGGGATGACGCGGGATGAGGACGCGGGCGGGCGGTGCTCCCGCCTGCGGTGATCGCGGGCTACCGGACCGCGGCGGCTCGGCCCGCCGGCAGTTCGCGCTCCGGGGCCGGCTCGCGAGCCAGCCGACTCGGCCACCACATCCACCGGCCGAGGTCCAGGTTCAGGGCCGTGACCAGCACCGAGCGGACGACGATCGTGTCGAGCAGCACGCCGAAGGCGACCGCGAAGCCGAGCTCGGCCAGGAACGTGACCGGCAGCGTGCCGAGGACCGCGAACGTGCCGGCCAGCACGGCCCCCGCCGAGGTGATCACCCCGCCGGTCGCGGACAGCCCGGTCAGCGCGCCGTGACGAGCGCCATTCTTCCCCGCCTCCTCCCGGACCCGGGTCATCAGGAAGATGTTGTAGTCGATGCCCAGCGCGACCAGGAACACGAACACGAACAGCGGGAAGGAGGTATCGGCCCCGCCGAAGTGGAACAGGTGGTTGAACACCAGCGCGCTGACGCCGAGCGCCGCGAAGAACGACAGGACGACGGTCGCGATGAGGATCACCGGGGCGATGAGCGCCCGCAGCAGCAGGCCGAGGATCAGGAACACCACCAGGAGGATGAGCGGGATGATGCGGTTCCGGTCATGCGTGGCGGCCCGCTTGATGTCCAGGTTGACGGCCGTCTGGCCGCCGACCAGCGCGTTCCCGCCGGGGACGGCGTGCACGGCGGCGCGGACCCGGTCGATCGTGGTGTAGGCGGCCGGGCTGTCCGGGGCCGTGGTGAGCGTCCCGTACAGGTAGGCGTGGCCATCCTTGACGACCGGCGGGGTGACCCCGGTGATGCCCGGCGTCGCGCGGAAGGCCGAGCTCAGCCGCGGCGCCGCCGACGGGCTGCCGACGACGACGACCGGCTCCCCCGCGCCAGCCGGGAAGCTCCGGTCGAGCACCTGCTGCCCGACCACGGAGTCGGGGTGTCCCCGGAACGACTGCGCGTTGGTCAGGCCGCCGGCCTTCAGGCCCAGGGTGCCGAGGGCCAGGACGCCGAGCACCACCGCCGTGCCGATCCACACGGTTCGCGGCCGCCCGGCGATGCCCCGGCCGACCCGGGCCCAGAACCCGCCGGTGGTGGGCTCCGCTGAGCCGTAGGCCGGCCGGACCGGCCAGAAGATCCAGCGGCCGAAGATCACCAGGAGAGCCGGGAGCAGGGTCATCATGGCGAGCAGTGCGACGGCCACGCCGACGGCCAGCACCGGGCCCATGCCCTTGGTGGAGTTCAGCTCCGCCAGCGTCAGCGTGAGCAGGCTGACGATCACCGTGCCGGCGCTGGCCAGGATGGCCGGCCCGGCCCGGCGCAGGGCCACGAATATCGCCTCATGCCGATCCTCGTGACGGCGCAGTTCCTCCCGGTAACGAGCGGTGAGCAGCAGTGCATAGTCGGTGCCCGCGCCGAACACCAGCACGTCCAGGATGCCGGCGGTCTGAGCGTTGACCGTCAGCCCGGCGTGGGCCGCCAGCAGGTAGATCAGGGCCTGGCAGGTAGCCAGCGCGATGCCCGCCGACAGCACCGGCAAGAGCCAGAGCGCGGGGCTGCGGTAGGTAATCAGCAGCAGCACGATGACGACGGCCAGCGTGGCGTACAGCAGCGTGCTGTCGATGCCCTTGAACGCCTTGGCCGAGTCGGCCGCGCTGCCGAGCGGCCCGGCGATGTGGACGGCCAGGCCGCCGGCCCCCGACTGGGCGATGCTCCGCAGGCTGCCTGCCGCAGCGCTGGCCCCGTTCCAGCCCTGCTGGCCGAGGTTGACCGGGACTATGGTCTCGATGGCGTTGCCGTCCCTGGCCACGACCGGGCCGACGATCTGGCTGGGGACCGCGCCGTGAACGCCGGCGAAGCGGCGCGCGTCGGCGGCGGCCTTGGCGCGGTCGGCGGCGGTCAGGCCGGATGGCCGCGAGTACACGACCACCCCGGTGAACAGGTTGGGCGGCTGGAAGCCCGCCTGCAGGTTCACCACCTTGGTGGACTCGGCCTTGGCCGGCAGCCACGCCGAGGCGTCGTTCTTCTCGGCGTTGGTCAGCTTGCCGGCCAGCGGGCCGAGCGCCGCCACGACCAGCAGCCAGAAAACCAGGACCAGCCATTTGGTGAGGCGCCCGCTCGGCACGCGAGCTAGCGCGCGGACTACGTTCATCGTGATCCCCCGGGATCGGCCGTTGGCTCGTGATTGCGCACGACCCCCGTGGTCGCGGCTCAGTCAGGGGTTAAGATATATCTCACCCAATCTCGCGAGCAAGATATATCTCGTTAATAGCAGATGTCGCGCCGCAGTGCGCGGGCCGGGTTACCAGATCGGCGGGTGACGGTCCTTCCACGGCCGGGCGGCCTCGACCTGAGCCGACAGCGAGATCAGCGTGGCCTCGTCGCCGATCCGGCCGGCCAGCATGACGCCGATCGGCAGCCCCTCGGCGTTCCAGTACAGCGGGAGGTTGACGGCGGGCTGCCCGGAGACGTTGTACAGCGCCGTCCACGGCGTGAACCGCTTCTGCCGCTCGAAGTTCTCGGCGGGCTCCACCTCGTCGAAGTAACCCACGGGAACCGGCGGCGAGGCCAGGGTCGGGGTCAGCACGGCATCGTAGTCATTGAGGGCCGCCAGCCCGGGCCGCATGACGGCCTGCAGGTAGGCCTGGGCGAGCATGAGGTCCGCGGCCCTGAGCTCCAGGCCCTTGCCGCGCAGGTAGCTGGTCAGCGGCAGCAGCTCGCTCTCCTGCTCGGGGGCGATCGGAGCCAGGGTGGCCATGGCGTACCACAGCGTCACGAAAGCCGGCACCACGTCCGCGCCGAACGGCAGGTCGATGTCCTGCACGTCGTGCCCGAGCGACTCCAGCAGCGCGCTGGCGTCCTCGTAGGCCGCCACGCAGTCGGGATGGACCTGGACGCCGTCCACGGCGGAGGTCAGGGACCGCGCGATCCGCAGCCGGCCGGGCTGGCGGCGGGCGTAGCCCAGGAAGGTCTCCCCGGCGGGCAGCGGCGGCTGGCTATACATGTCGCCGGGATGGCTGCAGGTCATCGCGTCGAGCAGCAGGGCCGCGTCGGCCACCGTGCGGGCCAGCGGGCCGTCGGTGCCCAGGCCGGCGAGGTCGGGCATCAGCGGGCCGCCGGAAATCCGGCCCCGGCTCGGCTTGATCCCGAACAGCCCGCAGACGCTGGACGGGATCCGGATGGAGCCGCCGCCGTCACTGCCCTGAGCCGCGGGCGCCAGCCCGGCGGCCACCGCGGCTGCGGCGCCACCGCTCGATCCGCCGGCCGAGCGGCCCAGGTCCCAGGGCGTGCGGGCCGGCGGCCCGATCTTGGTCTCGGTGTAGCACGGCAGGCCGAATTCCGGCGTGGCGGTCTTTCCGGTAATCACGATCCCGGCCGATCGCAGCGCGCTGACCACGTAGTCGTCCTCGGTCGCCACGTTGTCGGCGTACACGGTGCTGCCCAGGGTCATGCGGACCCCGGCGACCATATTCAGGTCCTTGATCGGGATCGGTATCCCGGTGAGCGGCGGCAGGCCCGCCTGAGCCGAGCCGTCCTGGCGACTGGCCGCGACGGCCTTCTCGGCCTTGGCCGCCTGCTCGCGGGCCAGCTCGTGGGTCACCGTATAGAAGGCGCCGACCTGCTCGTTCAGGCGATCGGTGCGGTCGAGGTAATGATCGGTGATCTCCACCGGGGACAGCTGGCCGGCCCGGATGGCCGTGGCCAGCTCCGTCACCGTGAGGTCATGAATGTCGGTCACGCACCGAACAGTAGAACGCCAGGACCGGTGCGGTCCATCCCGGGTGGCGGCCGGCGGGGCGGTCCGGTGGCGCGCCCTGGCATGGCTGGTAATTACTCAGTTACTCTTAGAGACGTGGATCGCGACTCCGGGACCGAGCCGCAGCCGACCGCCGCGGCAGCGCCGGCCAACCAGGCTGAGGCTTCCCAGCAGCGCCTCCCGGCGTCGGCCCGGTCTGTCAGGGAAAGCCTGACGGCTGATCCCCGGGTGCCCGTCTGGATCCGGCGGGCCGTCATGGCCCTGGTCGCCGGGGTCGCCGTGACCATCTGGCAGAACTGGCGCTGGGGCGTCACGGCCGCCGCCGCCGTCGCGATCATCGACACGATCTACCAGTCCAAGGCGATGTCGCCGATTCCGGCCGACGTGCTCGCCATCTCGGCGCAGCGGCGCACCCGCCGCCGGATCCGGCTGCTGCGGACCGCCGGGTACCAGGCCCTGCACAGCCGCGCCATCCCCGGCAGCGACCAGGTCATCGACCACCTCGTCATCGGGCCGGCCGGGGTTTTCGCCGTCGACTCCGAGCGCTGGGATCGCCGCCTGCCCGTCCGCACGACCGGCGCTCCCTCTACCGGCGTGCTCTACCACGGGCCATTCAGCCAGTCGCAGCGGCTGGCGCACGCGCGCTGGGAAGCCGCTCAGGCCGGCCGCCTGATCGGCACCGAACTCCGGCAGACCGTCAACGTCCGCCCGGCCATGGTCATCTACGGCCCCACCGTTCCGTGGGGCGTGGCCACGCTGCGCGGCGTGGAGGTCTTCAGCGGGAAGCGGGTACGCAAGTTCTTCCGGAGCCAGAACCGGGCCACCCGCCGTCAGCACCTGGATGAGCAGGAGATCGAGCGGATCTACGAGGCCGCCGAGCGAGTCCTGCCGCCCGCCCGGTAGCGCCGGCCGGGTGCCGCCCGCCGCGCCGATGCCGCTAGACCTTAAAGAATATTTTCCTGCGGTACAGCCAGAGGCATAAGCCCCATTCCAAAGCGAAGATCGCGAGCGAGGCGGCGATATTGACTGCCGACAGCGCCA
>Ga0208220_1000392_pt1 | contig 18462 bp, 15 predicted proteins | sample NGESurdeep092012_9_FD_184484 | JGI IMG/M metagenome (GOLD analysis project Ga0208220, IMG submission 184484) | Arctic peat soil microbial communities from Barrow, Alaska - NGEE Surface sample F53-1 deep-092012 (SPAdes) | ecosystem: Environmental > Terrestrial > Soil > Wetlands > Peat ...
GGATCAGCAGCACGTAGGTGATGTACAGGTAGATCGTCGAGTCGAACAGGACCGGCCCGATAATCGGGATGTCACCGAGCAGCGGGATCTTCACCGGCAGGAAGGTAGTCGGCGAGTTGAGCGAGTTCTGGTAGGGGACCAGGGCCCGGTCATACAGGAAGCCGGTGAGGCCGGAGGCGAACACGTTGAGCACCACGCCGAGCACGACCTGGTCCACCATGTAGCGGATGGCGAAGACCGCGAGCATCGCGCCGAGCAGGGCCCCGGCCGCCGACCCCAGGACCAGCCCCAGCCACAGGACGCCGAAGAAGCTGGCGGCGACGGCGCCGGTGAACGCCCCGAACAGCAGCTGGCCCTCGATCGCGATGTTGATCACGCCGGACCGCTCGCACAGGCACCCCGCCAGCGCGCCGAGGATCAGCGGGATGGACGCCTCCAGCGTGCCCTCGAGCAGGTTGATGATGCTGAACGTGGACGGCTGCCCGACCTCCGCCCAGCACAGCAGGGCCAGCACGAAGGCGAACAGCACCACCCCGATGCTGATCCGCCTGGCCACGGCGCCCAGCGGCACCAGCACGCGCAGCAGCCCGGCCGCGATCGAGATCCCGCCGCAGATGTAGGCGGTCGCGGCGGCCGGCAGGCTGAGATTGGGCACCGTCACCTTCGCGAACTCCGGCGAGAAGGCGAAGGAGGCGTCCCCGTGCTTGGCGTACATCCCGAAGCCGATGATGTCGACCAGGCCGAACACGATGAAGGCGGCCGCGGCGACGATCCGGCGGTCCAGCGTGAGCGAGACGCCGGCGGGCCTGGCGAGAGCTGTCACCCGTTCCACCCCTTGGCCAGAGACTGGCCCGCCCCGCGGGCCGTCGCCTTGTGCAGCCGGAAGATCCCCCGCACCAGCGGCGGCGCCGCGACGAACAGCACGACGAGCGACTGGATCACCGTGGTAATGGTCAGCGGCGTGGAGGTGCTGGCCTGCATCGCGATGCCGCCGGCGTGCAGGGCCCCGAACAGCAGCGCGGCCAGCACCACGCCCAGCGGCCGGGCCCGGCCCAGCAGCGCCACCGTGATCGCGTCGATCCCGTAGGTCCCGTAACTCTGGAAGGTCAGCGTGAAGTCCGTCCCCTGGACGACCGCGCTGGAGGCCAGCCCGGCGAGCCCGCCGGCGATCAGCATGACCAGGATCCAGCTCCGCGGCACGCTCATCCCCGCGCTGCGGGCCGCGCTGGGGTTGGCGCCGACGCTGCGGAACTCGAACCCGATGGTGCTGCGGTTCAGCAGCCACCAGACACCGGCCGCGCAGGCCAGCGCCAGCAGGAAGCCCGCGTTGACCCGCAGGTGCGAGCCGAGCAGCAGCGGCAGGTGGGCGTCACCGGCGATGAGCGGGCTGACCAGGTCCGAGCGGCCGGGGCGCTGCATCCCCGAGGTACCCAGGATCCAGGCCAGGAAGTCGGCCAGCACGTAGTTGAGCATGATCGTCACGATCACCTCATGCGCCCCGGTGGTCGCCTTGAGGAAGCCGACCAGCCAGCCGATGACCGCCCCGCCGACGAAGGCCCCGAGCACGCAGACCACCACGTGGATGACGGGCGGCAGGCTGACGCCGAAGCCGAGCCAGGTGCACAGCAGCGCGCCGCCGATGAACTGGCTCTGCGCGCCGATGTTGAACAGCCCGGCGCGGAACGCCAGCGCCACCGACAGGCCGGCGAAGATCAGCGGCGTCGCGTTGACCGCGGTCTCCGACAGCGGATTGAAGACCTGGCTGACGGTGCCGTCGCTGAAGGCGACGCCGAGCGACTTCTGCTGGAAGATGGCGCTGACGGTGTGCGGGTTGAAGATGGAGCCCTCGAACATCGCGATGTAGGCGCCGGCCGCTGAGTCCCAGGCGCGGGCGATGGCGTGGCCGGGGGCGGCGAAGAAGGTGCCCCACGCGTTGAGCACGGTCGGGTCGGTGAAGGCGATCAGGAGGCCGCCGACCACGATGGCCGCCACGATCGCCAGGATGGTGACGACGACCGAGTTGCCCTCGACGATCGACTCGATCAGCAGCCGCCCGAGGCGCGGACGCCGGCCGTCACCCGCCTGGGTCCCGGCGGGGTCAGCCGGCGGCTCGGCGGGCGGGACCGGCGACTCGGGGGAGACCGGCGACTCGGGGGAGACCGGCGACTCGGGCGCCCCTGGTTCGTCGCTCATGCTGATTCTCCGGCGGACTGGTCGTTCTGCGCGGAATCGTTATTCGTGTGCTCGGGGGTTTCGTTCTCGGCTGGATCGGTCCTCGCGGGGCCGGCTCCGGCCTCGGTGGGGCCGGCCTCGGTGGGCACGGCGCCCGCCATGAGCATGCCGAGCTCCTCGACGGGTACCGACGGCGGCCGGAAGCCGGTGATCCGGCCCTCGTACATAACGGCAATCCGGTCGGCCAGCGCGTACACCTCGTCCAGCTCGGCCGAGATGATGACCACCGCGACGCCCTGGTCGCGCTCGGAGATGATCCGCCGGTGCACGAACTCGATCGATCCGACGTCCAGGCCGCGAGTGGGCTGGCAGGCCAGCAGCAGCTGCAGGTCGCGGCCGAACTCGCGGGCGAGGATCACCTTCTGCTGGTTACCGCCCGACAGGGTGCCCGCCGGGGTGTCCACCGACGTGGTGCGCACGTCGAACTGGGCCACCCGGGCGATGGCGTTCGCGCGGCTGGCCGCCAGGTCGAGGGCGAGGCCCTTGGCGTACGGCGGACGGTCGTAGACGTCCAGGATCATGTTGTCGGCCACCGAGAAGTCGGCGATGAGGCCGTCCGCCTGGCGGTCCTCGGGGATGTAGCCGACGCCCGCCCGGATCCGCTGCCGGGGCGTCTGCGCGGTGATGTCGCGCCCGGCCAGCCGCACCGACCCGGCGCTGACCGGGCGCAGGCCCATGAGCGCCTCGCACAGCTCGGTCTGCCCGTTGCCCTGCACGCCCGCGACGCCGAGGATCTCACCCCCCCGGACGCTGAAGCTCACCCCGTCGACGGCCAGCTGCCCGCGGTCGTCGGGCACACTCAGGCCCTCCACCGCCAGGACCACCTCGCCGGGCGCGGCCGGCGACTTGCTGACCTGGAGCACGACCTTCCGGCCCACCATGAGGGCAGCCAGCTCCTCGTCCGTCGCCGACGGCGGCCGCTGGCCCATGACCTGGCCCCGGCGGATAACGGTGATGACGTCGGCGATCTCCTGGACTTCCCGGAGCTTGTGCGAGATGAAGATGATGGATCGCCCGTCGGCCCGGAGCTGGCGCATGATCGTGAAGAGCTCGTTGGTCTCGCCGGGGGTCAGCACGGACGTCGGCTCGTCCAGGATCAGGACCTGGGCCTCGCGGACCAGGGCCTTGATGATCTCGACCCGCTGCTGCACCCCGACGGGCAGCTCCTCGATGAGCGCGTCTGGATCCACCCGCAGGCCGTAGCGCTCGGAGAGCTCCCGCACCTCCCGGCGCATCCCGCGCCGGTCGAGCAGGCCCAGGCCCCGGCTCCGCTCCGCGCCCAGCGTGACGTTCTCCGCGACGGTGAAGACCGGCACGAGCATGAAGTGCTGGTGCACCATGCCCAGGCCGACCCGGATCGCGTCCTTGGGGGAGCGCAGCGTGATCGGCTGGCCGTCGGCCAGGATCTCGCCGTCGTCGGGCTGGGTCAGCCCGTACAGGACGTTCATCAGCGTCGTCTTGCCCGCGCCGTTCTCGCCCAGCAGCGCGTGGATCTGGCCGGGCTCGACGGTCAGGTCGATCGCGTCGTTGGCCACGAGGGCGCCGTATCGCTTGGTAATGCCCCGCAGCTCGAGCCGCACCTGCCCCTCCCTCCCTTCAGCCAAGATGACAGCCGGCCAGGGCGGCGGTGCCGCCCTGGCCGGAACGCTGCCGCTGCGCTACACCGGGCTCTTGGTCGGCGTCTTGATCGCGCCGCTGAGGATGCCCTGCTTGATCGTCGCGAGCTTGGACTGCAGGGCCGCGGGGACCTTGCCGGCGAAGTCGTGGAACGGCGAGAGCACGACGCCGCCGTTGGACAGGTCACCGATGTAGTTGCCGCCCTTGAAGGTGCCGTTCGCGGCCGATAGGACGGCCGCCTTGACCGACGCCTGGATGCCCTTGGTCACGCTGGTGATGAAGTACTTGCAGTACTGCTGGGCTTTGATGCAGCCGTCGGTGTCCACCCACTCCATGTTGACCTTGTCGGAGCCCGCCGCCGCGTCCGCGTTCTGCACCGCCTTGGCCGCACCCAGGCCGACGTTGCCGGCCACCGGGAAGATCACGTCCGCGCCGTCGCTGATGAACGTCTGGGTCAGGGTCTGGCCGCTGGTCTGGTTGGTGAAGTTGCCGGTGAAGCTGCCGTTCTGGGTCTTCTCGTTCCAGCCCAGCACCTTGACGTTCTTGTGGTTCTGGGAGTTGTAGTACTGCACCCCGTCCCAGAAGCCGTCCATGTAGATCGTCACCGTGGGCAGCTTCTGGCCGCCGAAGGTCGCGACCGTGCCCGTCTTGGACATGCCGGCCGCCAGGTAGCCGCCGAGGAAGCCGTCCTGCACGGTGTTGAACACCAGCGCGTCGATGTTCTTGATGACCGGGGAGTAGTTGTAGTCGATGATCGCGAACTTCTCGCTGGGATTGGCCTTGGCCGCGGTCTGGGTGTTGTCACCCATCAGGAAGCCGACCGTGACGATGATCCCGCACTTCTTCGCGATGAACGCGTTGATGTTCGGCGTGTAGTCGCTGCTCGACTGCGACTGGAGGTACTTCACCGAGATGCTCGGGTCCGCCTGGGCCGCTTGCTGCATGCCCTGCCAGGACGAGGCGTTGAAGGACCTGTCGTCGATGCCGCCGGTGTCGGTCACCATGCAGCCCAGGAACTTCCCGGCGGTCGAGGCGGTGCTCGACGTGGAACTGGGCGTGGCGCCCGAGCTCGAGCTGGAACTCGGGGCAGAGGTCGCCGAACCGCACGCAGCCAGCAGCGCGGCGGCGCTGACTGCTGCGACGGTCATGAGTGTCGCTCTCACCGTTACCTCCTAGGTCGGGCCACCAGCGCTGCAATAGGTGCGATCAGGGCCTCGGGTCGGCCGGCGCCCTGGACCAGGACGGCGGTGTCCGGCATATCCCCCCTGAGGGATGCCCGAAGGTTAGCCGTGGCCCGATGCCGGGGAAAGGGCATAAGTCGGCGCAAGGCCGCCCTGTTGCACAATTGAGACCCGCAGGTCAGGCCGGCCCTGCGGGCGAAGCCAGGGGATAGAGTCCAGCGCGGAGGTTGCATGAGCATCGACTGGCCAGGGCTGCGCGCCGCCGCCACGGCCGTGGCCGGCCACGCGTATGCCCCCTACTCGGGGCTGCGCGTCGGCGCCGCCGGGCAGGCCGCCGACGGAACCGTCGTTACTGGCTGCAACGTGGAGAACGCGTCCTTCGGGCTGACCCTGTGCGCCGAGTGCGGCCTGGTGTCGGCCCTGCACGCGGCGGACCGGGACAGGCTCGTGGCGGTCAGCGTGGTCGCGGCGGACGGCGCGCCGCTGGTGCCGTGCGGGCGCTGCCGGCAGCTGCTGCTGGAGGCCGGCGGACCCGAGCTGCTGCTGGACGCCGACGGCGGCGCGCGGCGGCTGGGCGACCTGCTTCCGGCGGCGTTTACCGGCACCGACCTGGCCGCCCGGCGGGAGGGCGGGCCGGGCGGGGTGTCTAGTGCCTGACGTCGTCGACCTGATCCGGGCCAAGAGGGACGGCGGCAGGCTCGCCGACCCGGACATCGGCTGGCTGATCGACGCCTACACGCGCGGGGCGGTGGCCGACGAGCAGATGTCCGCCCTGCTGATGGCGATCTGCTTCCGCGGCCTGGACCCGGCCGAGCTGCGGGCGTGGACGGCCGCGATGATCAGCTCGGGCGAGCGGCTGGACCTGGGCGCGGTGTCCGCGCCGACGGTGGACAAGCACTCCACCGGGGGCGTCGGCGACAAGGTCTCGCTGATCCTGGCCCCCCTGGTGGCGAGCTGCGGTGCGGCGGTGCCGCAGCTGTCTGGCCGCGGCCTCGGCCATACCGGCGGCACGCTGGACAAGCTGGAGTCGATACCCGGCTGGCGGGCCGACCTGGACAACGCGCAGATCGTGGCGGTGCTCCAGGCGACCGGCTGCGTGATCTGCGCGGCGGGACCTGGCCTCGCGCCGGCCGACCGCCGCCTGTACGCGCTGCGCGATGTCACCGGGACCGTCGAGTCGATCCCGCTGATCGCGAGCTCGATCATGTCCAAGAAAATCGCCGAGGGAACCGCCTCGCTCGTCCTGGACGTGAAGGTCGGCAGCGGTGCGTTCATGCCTGGCATCGAGGCGGCCAGGGACCTGGCCCAGACCATGGTCGAGCTCGGGAACGCCCACGGGGTCCGCACGAGCGCGCTGCTGACCAGGATGGACGCACCGCTGGGCCGGGCGGCGGGCAACGCGGTCGAGGTCGAGGAATCCGTGGCCACCCTGCGCGGGGAGGGCCCGGCCGACCTGGTGGAGGTGACCCTGGCACTGGCCCGCGAGATGCTGGCCCTGGCCGGGGTGCAGGCCGACCCCGCGGCGGCCCTCGCGGATGGCCGGGCGCTGGCTCGGTACCGCGACATGATCGCGGCCCAGGGCGGCGATCCCGACGCCTCGCTGCCCGCTGCGGCGCACTCGACCGTGGTGCGAGCGGCGGAGGCCGGCTTCGTGCGCGGGCTGGATGCCCGTGCTGTCGGCGTGGCCGCCTGGCGGCTGGGGGCCGGCCGGGCCCGCAAGGAGGACTCGGTGAGCGCGGCGGCGGGGGTCATCTGCCTGGCTAAGCCCGGCGAGCGGGTGAGCGCCGGCCAGCCCGTGCTGGAGCTGCGCGCCGATGACGAGGCCCGCTTCGGCCGGGCCCTCGACGCGCTCGAGGGCGCCGTCGAGATCGGGCCCCGCCCGCCGCAGCCGCTGTCGCCGGTGCTGGAGCGCATCGGCCCCGGTCTGTGACAATGGGGACCATGGCCGTGACGCTTGAGGAAATCCGCCGGGTCCCTAAGGTGCTGCTGCACGATCACCTCGACGGCGGGCTGCGCCCGGCGACGATCGTCGAGCTAGCCGCCGAGACCGGATATGCGGACCTGCCGGCCACCGACGCCGGGGAGCTGGCCGCCTGGATGAGCCGGGTCGCCCAGCGGGGCAGCCTCGAACTCTATCTGGAGGCCTTCCAGCACACAGTCGGGGTGATGCAGACCCGGGAGGCGCTCATCCGGGTAGCCGCTGAGTGCGCCGAGGACCTGGCCGCCGACGGCGTGACGTACGCGGAGGTCAGGTTCGCGCCGGAGCTGCACCTCGGCGGCGGGCTCAGCCTGGACCAGGTGGTGGAGGCGGTCCTCGAGGGCTTCCGGCGCGGCAGCTCGGGCCGCCCGATCACCGTCTACGCGCTGCTCACCGCGATGCGGACGGCGGCGAGGTCGCTCGAGATCGCCGAGCTGGCCGTGCGGCACCGGGACGCCGGCGTCGTCGGGTTCGACATCGCCGGGGCGGAGGCCGGCAGCCCGCCCAGCCGGCACCTGGACGCGTTTCAGTACGTGGCGCGGGAGAACTTCCACATCACCATCCATGCGGGAGAGGGGTTCGGCCTGCCGTCCATCTGGGAGGCCCTGCAGTGGTGCGGCGCGGACCGGCTCGGCCACGGCGTTCGCATCATCGACGACATCGCCGTGTCGCATGACGGCTCCGCGACCCTGGGCAGGCTGGCCAGCTACGTCCGGGACCAGCGGATCCCGCTGGAGATGTGCCCGACATCCAACGTGCAGACCGGCGCGGCCGCCTCGATCAAGGAGCATCCGATCGGCCTGCTGCGCGACCTCGCGTTCCGGGTCACGGTCAACACCGACAACCGGCTGATGAGCGGAGTCAGCCTGTCGTCGGAGTTCCATGCCCTGGCCGAGGCGTTCGGCTACGGCTGGGGTGACATCGAATGGCTGACGCTGAACGCGATGAAGAGCGCCTTTGCCCCCTTCGATGAGCGGTTGCGCCTCATCAACACCGTCATCAAGCCGGGCTTCGCCACGGCCCGCGCCGCCCGCCTCGGCTCAGCCCGCCCCATCGCCGGCGCCTAGCCCTGGCCGGCCGGGGTAGCGTCAGCGGGGTGGGGATTGAGTCGATCGCGCAGCCGGCCGCGGCCGGGTGGACGCTGGATGCCGCCGACCTGGTGACCTCGGCCGCCGGGACCTCGGATGCCGCGCTGGCGCAGTTGCTGCACGGCCTGCCGGGAGTGGACGAGGTCGGGGCGCGAGAGCGCGCGGCCGCCCTGGCCACCAGGTCGATCAAGAAGGACGCCAAGCTGGCGGCCCTGGACCTGGCGATCGCGATGATCGACCTGACCACGCTGGAGGGCGCCGACACGCCCGGCAAGGTGCGCGCCCTGTGCGCCAAGGCGCAGCGGCCCGACCCGCAGGACCCGGCGGTGCCGCCGGTGGCGGCCGTCTGCGTCTATCCCGACCTGGTCGAGACGGCTCGGGGCGAGCTCGCGGGCAGCACCGTGGTGGTGGCGTCGGTGGCCACGGCCTTCCCGTCGGGGCGGGCGTCCCTGCCGGTCAAGCTCGCCGACGTGCAGGACGCGGTGCGGGCCGGCGCCGGCGAGGTCGACATGGTGATCGACCGCGGCGCGTTCCTCTCGGGGCGCTACGGCCAGGTCTTCGCGGAGATCCGGGCGGTGCGGCAGGCCTGCGGGCCCGCGCACCTCAAGGTGATCCTGGAGACCGGCGAGCTGGCCACCCTGGACAACGTGGCGCGCGCGTCCTGGCTGGCCATGCTGGCTGGCGCCGACTTCATCAAGACCTCCACCGGCAAGGTCACGCCCGCCTCGACGCCGCCGGTGGCGCTGGTGATGCTCGCCGCCGTCCGGGACTACGAGCTAGCCGCCGGCCGGCAGGTCGGGGTCAAGGTGGCCGGCGGAATCCGCACCGCCAAGGACGCGATCCGCTACCTCGTGCTGGTGAACGAGATCACCGGCCCGCGCTGGCTCACCCCGGCGCTGTTCCGGATCGGTGCCTCCAGCCTGCTCAACGACCTGCTGATGCAGCGCAGCAAGCAGCTCACCGGCCAGTACGCCGGACCCGACTACTTCACCATCGACTAGCAAGAAGCCGGCTCGCCGTTACCGGTGCCGCCGGGTGCTGAGGATGAGGCCTGTGGACCAGGTGATCTCGACGCTGGCCAGGTCGGGATGGTCGAGCAGCCGGGCGCGGACCTCGCGGGTCTTCCGGGCATGAACGTCGTCGGCGAATTCGCCGGGTGTCATGTCATCGACGAGTAGCTGGGCCCCTGGCCGCAGGGCGGCAATGGTGGTGTCCAGCCCGTCCCACTTGCCGCCCTGGGCGTCGGCGAAGATCAGGTCAAAGGTGCCGGAGCGGCGAGTGACTTCCACCGCGTCGCCGGCGACGAGCTGAACCCAGTCCGGCCATGGGCACGCGGCGGCCAGCTTGGCGGTGGCCGGGTCGATTTCGACGGTCCGGACCTCGACGTCGGTCCGGCTTCCCAGGCCGTGGGTCAGCCAGGCCGTGCCGACGCCGGTCCCGGTACCGAGTTCCAGCACGCGGCCGCCGCGCGGGACGGCCGCGGCGAGTACCGCGAGCAGCCTGCCGGTGTCGGGGTGACAGGACATCGTGAAGCCGGCGCGGGCTGCTCGCTGCGTGGCCAGGAGAACCTGGTCCGGCAGTACCGAAGCGCTCATGCTGCACCTCCCCGGCTGCGGGCTGGATCGCCGGTGATGACCCGGACCGGCTCACCGCGGGACCAGGCCGCGATGTCGTCGGCGACGTCGTCGTACCAGTGGTCCATGGTCCGCTCGGTTACGTACCCGAGGTGCGGCGTGAGCACCGTCCGGGGCGCCGTGCGCAGCGGGTCGTCGGCGGGCAGCGGCTCGACGTCGTAGACGTCGAGACCCGCCCCGGCGATCCAGCCCTCGGCCAGGGCGCGGCGCAGCGCCGACGGCTCGACGATCGGCCCGCGGGAAGTGTTGACGAGGATCGCGCTCGACTGCATCGCGCGCAGTTCCGGCTCGCCGATCAGGTGCCGGGTCCGGGGTGACAGCACCACGTGCACGCTGACCACGTTGGCCGTCGCGAACAGTTCCTCCTTCGTGACGGCCCGGACCCCGGCGGCGGTCGCCACCTCCGGGTCGAGGTGCTGGCTCCACGCGACGACGTCCATCTCGAAGGCGGCGGCAATCCGGGCCATCTGATGGCCGATGCGCCCCAGGCCCACCAGGCCGAGCCGCGCGCCGAGCAAGTCCTGGCCGACCGTGTGCTGCCAGCCCCCGGCCCGGACCCGGGCGTCCTCCGCCGGGATGTGGCGCAGCAGCGAGAGGATCAGGCCCCAGGTCAGCTCGGCGGTGTTGGCGGTGGGCGGGCCCCCGGTGCCGCAGACCGTCACGCCATGCTCGTCGGCCGCGGCCAGGTCGATGGCCGCATTGGCCCGGCCGGTGGTCACCAGCAGCCGGAGATCGGGGAGACGAGCCAGCAGCGCGTCATCGAAACGGGTGCGTTCGCGCATCGCGATCACCACCGCGGCCCCGTTCAGGGCGGTAACGAGGGCGTCCGGTCCCAGATGCTCGCGCAGCGCGACCAGTTCGGTGTCGGCCAGCCCGGCATCATCCAGCCGCCGCGCCAGACCCAGGTCCGCCGCCAGCCCCTGATAGTCATCCAGTGCCACGATGCGCGTGGTCATCTCCGCACCCTCCATCGGTCCGCCAGCCCTATCGCGAGGTACGTTATCGGGAATGAGCGGAGGTTCGGCGAGGCCATGGCGGGCACACCACAACTGACCGATCCGGTCTGGGCTTACGCTCCCGCGCCGGAGTCGGCGGGGACCGTCAGCATCGCCCGGGAGTACGGGCTGTTCATCGACGGACAGTTCGGGCCGGCGGCCGACGGGCGCCAGCTCACCACCATCAACCCGGCCACCGAGGAGCCGCTCGCCCAGGTCGCCGAGGCTGGCCAGGCCGACGTGGACCGGGCGGTCAGCGCAGCAACCATCGCGTTCGAGCAGGTGTGGCGGCCGATGCCCGGTGCCGAGCGGGCCAAGTACCTGTACCGGATCGCCCGGATCGTGCAGGAGCGCGCTCGTGAGTTCGCCGTGCTGGAGAGCCTGGATAACGGCAAGCCCATCCGGGAATCGCGCGACGTCGACGTACCGCTCGCGGCCGCGCACTTCTTCTACTACGCCGGGTGGGCGGACAAGCTGGAGCACGCGGGGCTCGGTCCCGCGCCGCGCCCGCTGGGCGTGGCCGGCCAGGTTATCCCCTGGAATTTCCCCCTCCTGATGGCAGCCTGGAAGCTCGCGCCAGCCCTGGCCGCGGGAAACACCTGCGTGCTCAAGCCCGCCGAGACCACGCCGCTGACCGCGCTGCTGCTGGCGCAGGTCTGCCAGCAGGCCGGCCTGCCGCCCGGCGTGGTCAACGTCCTCACCGGAGCCGGCGCGACCGGGGCGGCGCTCGTGGCTCACCCCGGCGTGCACAAGATCGCGTTCACCGGCTCGACGGAGGTGGGCAAGCAGATTGCCGCCGCGGTCGCCGGAACGCCCAAGAGGCTCACCCTGGAGCTCGGCGGCAAGGCGGCGAACATCGTGTTCGACGACGCGCCCATGGACCAGGCCATCGAGGGCATCGTCAACGGGATCTTCTTCAACCAGGGGCACGTCTGCTGCGCGGGGTCCCGGCTGCTCGTCCAGGAATCGGTCGCAGACGCGGTACTGGACCGGCTGCGCAGGCGGCTGGCCACGCTGCGGCTGGGCGACCCGCTGGACAAGAACACCGACATCGGCGCCATCAACTCGCGTGAGCAGCTGACCAAGATCCGTGCGCTGTCGGCGGCCGGGGAGGCCGAGGGCGCGCAGCGGTGGTCGCCGCCGTGCCAGCTGCCCGAGCGGGGATTCTGGTTCGCGCCGACGATCTTCACCGGGGTCAGCCAGTCGCACCGGATAGCGCGCGAGGAGATCTTCGGTCCCGTGCTGTCCGTGCTCACCTTCCGTACCCCGGCCGAGGCCGTGGCGAAGGCCAACAACACGCCCTACGGGCTGTCCGCCGGCGTCTGGACCGACAAGGGCAGCCGGATCCTGTGGCTGGCCCAGCGGCTGCGGGCCGGCGTGGTCTGGGCGAACACCTTCAACAAGTTCGATCCCGCCAGCCCGTTCGGTGGCTACCGGGAGTCCGGCTACGGGCGGGAGGGCGGCCGGCACGGGCTGGCCGCGTACCTCGATGCCTGAGCCTGCCCGCGAGCGGCTCGACGTGCGCAAGACCTACAAGCTGTTCATCGGCGGCGCGTTCCCGCGGTCGGAGTCCGGCCGGTCCTACCCGGTGCGCACGCCGGGCGGCGACCTGCTGGCCTACGCCGCGCAGGCCTCCCGCAAGGACGCCCGGGACGCCGTCCGGTCGGCCAGGGGCGCGTTCGCGGGCTGGTCGGGCGCGACCGCCTACAACCGCGGGCAGGTCCTGTACCGGGTGGCCGAGATGCTGGAAGGACGGGCCGACCAGTTCGCCGCCGAGGTTGCGGCGGCCGAGGGCCTGAGCGTCGCGGCGGCGCGGGACCAGGTGGCGGCCGCCATCGACCGCTGGGTCTGGTACGCGGGATGGCCCGACAAGGTGGCGCAGGTGGCCGGCGCGGCGAACCCGGTGGCCGGCCCGTACTTCAACTTCAGCGTGCCCGAGCCGGTCGGCGTCGTCGCCGTGCTCGCCCCGGCCGCTTCGAGCCTGCTGGGGCTGGTCAGCGTCGTGGCGCCGGTCATCGCGACCGGCAACACCGCGATCGTGGCCGCCAGCCAGGACCGGCCGCTGCCCGCGGTCACGCTCGCCGAGGTGCTCGCCACCTCCGACGTGCCGGCCGGCGTGGTGAACCTGCTCACCGGGCACCAGGCCGACCTCGCGCCGGTGCTGGCCGGGCACCAGGACGTCGACGCCATCGACCTGTCCGGAGCCGATGTGTCCGGCCCGGGCCCGGCCACGGCGGCCGAGCTAGAGCGGCTGGCTGCCGGCAACCTCAAGCGGGTGCTGCGCGCCCAGCCGAGTGGCACGGGGCAAGCTGGCCCGGGGCAAGCTGGCCCGGAAGGCGACACCGAGCACGACTGGGCCGCGGCGCCGGGGACGCGCCGGCTGCTCGCGTTCCTGGAGATAAAGACCGTCTGGCACCCGGTCGGGATCTAGCCCGGGCCCGGACCTCGGTGGCCCCGTTCATGGCCCAGGCTGACGCCACCATCGCCAACGTCGCCACGCCGTCGATCCACGCCGACCTGGGTGCCTCGGGCGCCGCACTGGAGCTGGTCATCGGCGGCTACCTGATCGCCTTCGCCGTCCTGCTGATCACCGGCGCCCGACTCGGCCAGACCCACGGCTACCGGCGGATCTTCCTGCTCGGAGTCGGCGTATTCACCCTCGCGTCCCTGCCGTGCGGCCTGGCGCCAGGCCCGCTCCTGCTCGTCTTCGCGCGGGTCCTGCAGGGCGCTGGTGCCGCGCTGATGTTCCCGCAGACGCTGACCGGCATCCAGCTGAACTTCACCGGCGATGAGCGCAAGCGCGCGATCGGGCTGTACGCCATCGCGCTGTCCACCGGCGCGGTGGTCGGGCAGATCCTCGGTGGCGCGCTGATCTCTGCCAATATCGCGGGCGGTCACTGGCGCGCGATCTTCCTGATCAACATCCCCGTCGGTGCCGCGGTCATCATGGCCGCGCTGCGGTACCTGCCCGCCGACTCACCACGCCAGGTGCGGCGCCTCGATCTGCCCGGTGTCGTGACGCTCTCGGCCAGCTTGCTCCTGATCGTCCTGCCGCTGGTCCTCGGCCGTAGCGAGCAGTGGCCGGCCTGGACCTGGATCTGCCTGGGCGCGAGCGTGCCGGCCTTCGCGCTCTTTCTCGCCGCCGAGTCCCGCACTGCCGCCCGCGGCGGATCGCCGCTGGTCAACGTGCAGGTCCTCGCGCGGCCGGCCATCTGCTGGGCCCTGCTGACCCTGCTGGCCGCGACCGGCACCTATTACGCCCTGCTGTTCACACTGGCCCAGTACCTCCAGCAAGGCCTGGGAGACAGCCCGCTTGTCTCCGGCCTGGCGCTCGTCCCGTGGGTCGCGGCCTTCGGCCTGGCCGGGCAGCTCGTGCGTCGGCTGCCGCCCTTCACACCAGGCGCCGGATGCCTCCTGCTGGCCGCCGCCTACTCGGCGATCAGCGTCATGCTGTTCACCGGCCACCAGGTCCAGGCTCTGCTGGTCGTGTTCCGCGGCGTCGGCGGCCTGGGTCTGGGAATCCAGTTCAGCGCGCTGATCAGGCACCTGACTACCTCCGTGGCCGCGGAATACGCAGCCGACATCAGCGGCGTCACCACCACCACCCTGCAAATCGGCGCAGCGATCGGCGTGGCCGCATTCGGCACCCTCTATCTGAGCCTGACCTCGCGCGCTGGCGCCGGCCCGGCCACGCATGCCTTCACGATCACCACAGCCGCCTTCGCCGTCGTGGCGCTGCTCGCCACCGGCGCCGCTGCTCTGACCACCCGGCAGGCCCCCGTCGGCGAAATCCCGCAACGAGGCGCCATGGACGGACTGGTTAACTCACGAACAGCGTGACCGTGTCGGCCACGCAGGCGGCCTTCTCGTGGCCCTCGACCTGGACCGTGACGCGGCTGTAGGCCAGCAGGCCGAGGCTGGTCTCCTTGACCTCGCGCAGCGTCGCTCCGGCCCGGATCCGTGACCCCGTCGGAACCGGCGAGGGGAAGCGGAGCCGGTCCAGCCCGTAGTTGACGGCCATGGTCAGGTTCTCGATCCGGTAGATCTCGCTGACCAGGACCGGCAGCATCGCCAGCGTCAGGTAGCCGTGCGCGATCGTCTTCCCGAACGGCCCGCTCGCGGCGCGCTGGGGATCTACGTGGATCCACTGGTGGTCGCCGGTGGCGTCGGCGAAGGCGCTGACCTGCGCCTGGGTCACCTCGTGCCAGTCGCTGTCACCCAGGTGCTCGCCCGCGGCCGCCGCGAAGTCCGCCAGGCTGGTGAAAGTCCGCACAGCTCATACCTCCGTCGTGTGTGCCTGGCTCCGCGCGCGCCGACCGGGTGGCGAGTCCCTCAGATCTCGCCGAAGAGCCGATCGCCCGCATCGCCCAATCCTGGGACGATATAACCCTGGTCGTTGAGCTCCCGGTCCACGGCCGCCGTCACCACGCGGACGACGACCGGCGTGTCGCCGGTGAACGCCCGCTCGATCCGGGCCAGGCCCTCCGGCGCCGCGAGCAGGCAGACCGCCGTGACCGCCGCCGCGCCGCGCGAGACCAGCATCCGGATGGCCGCCTCCAGGGTCCCCCCGGTGGCGAGCATCGGGTCGAGCACGAATGCCTCGCGCCCAGTCAGGTCGGCGGGCAGCCGCTCCGCGTACGTCGTCGCGACGAGGGTTGCCTCGTCCCGGGCCATGCCGACGAACCCGACGTCGGCGCTCGGCAGCAGCCTGGTCATGCCGTCGAGCATCCCGACGCCGGCCCGCAGCACCGGCACGATCAGCGGGACCGGCTTGGCTAGCTTGACCCCCTGCGCTAGCCCGAGCGGCGTCGGCACGGTCGCGGGCTCCACCCGCACGTGCCGGGTGGCCTCGTACGCGAGCAGGGTGACCAGCTCGTCGGCCAGCCGGCGGAAGGTCGGGCTTTCCGTGCGCGTGTCGCGAAGCGCCGTCAGCTTGTGGGCGATCAGCGGGTGATCCGCAACCAGGGTCTGCATGCCGCACAGTCTGGCAAAGTCGCCGACACGCCGACACGCCGGACCGAGATGAGCGGAACTGTCGCAGGGGCGCGGGATGATGGCCAGAGTCAGCAAGCCCGGCCCTTCTCAACCACCGGCGGACGTCAAATGGCGCGGCGATGAGACTGATCCACACCTCGGACTGGCACCTCGGGCGCACCCTGCACGGCGAGAGCCTGCTGGAGCACCTGGCCGGCTTCCTGGAGTGGCTGCTGGCGCAGGCGGTGAGCCAGCACGCGGACGCGGTGGTGGTGGCGGGCGACGTGTACGACCGGGCCGTTCCGCCGACCGACGCGGTGACGCTGCTCGACGCCACCCTGACCAAGTTCGCGCGCCAGCACATCCCCATGATCATCACCAGCGGGAACCACGACTCGGCGGTCCGGCTGGGGTTCGGGTCGGGCCTGAGCGAGGCGGCGGGGATTCACCTGCGGACCACGACGGCCGACCTGGCCCGTCCCGTCGTGCTGAGCGACTCCGGCGGCGAGGTCGGCATCTACGGCATTCCCTACCTGCTGCCCGACGCCGTCATGGCGGAGCTGGGCGCGGAGCGTTCGCACGAGTCGGTGCTCGCCGCCGCGGCGGAGCTGATCCACGCCGACGCGGCCAGCCGCGGGTTCGGCCGGGTGGTGATCGCCGCGCATGCGTTTGTCCGCGACGGGACCACTTCGGAGTCAGAACGAGACATCCGGGTCGGCGGCATCGGGGACGCGCCGGCCTCGGTTTTCGGCGACGCCTGTTACGTGGCGCTCGGTCATCTGCATGGCCAGCAGCTGGTCCAGGCCGGGGTCAGCGCCGCCGACGGCACTGGCGCCGTGAGCGGCGTCAGCGGACCGACGGCGCGGTACTCCGGATCACCGCTGGCGTTCTCGTTCTCCGAAGCCCGCCACCGCAAGTCCGTCACCCTGGTGGACATCGACCCCGCCGGCCAGGTGGCGACCACCCTGCTGCCGGCGCCTGTGCCCCGGCCGCTGCGGGAGGCGCGCGGGCGGATCGACGACCTGCTGGCGCGGGCCGACGGTGACCTCGCCGACCTGGCCGGCGCGTGGGTCAAGGTGACCCTGACCGACTCGGTGCGGCCGGCCGCACCGATGGAGCGGCTGCGGGAGAAATGGCCGCACACGCTGGCCCTCGACTTCGCGCCCGAGGGCGGCCGCACCGCGGCCGAGGCGGACCTGCGGGCGCTGTCGCAGACGTCCGACCCGATCGAGATCTGCGGACTGTTCGTGGAGTACGCGGGCGGCGGGCCGCCCGATGCCGCCGAGCGGCAGGTGCTGCGCGAGGCGGTCGAGGCTGCGCAGCACGCCGAGGCGGCGGCCTGATGCGGCTGCAGACGCTGGAGCTGGAGGCCATCGGGCCGTACGCGACGCGGCAGCGCATCGACTTCGCCGCACTGACGGGCAGCGGGCTGTTCCTGCTGGAAGGTCCGACTGGCGCGGGCAAGACGACCATCCTCGACGCCATAACGTTTGCACTATATGGGGGGTTGTCGGGCGATGCCGGCGGCGGCGACCGGCTGCGCTCGGACTTCGCCGGCCCGGATGCCGAGCCGTCGGTGACGCTGGAGTTCGCGATCCGCGGCACGGGCTACCGGGTCCGGCGGTCGCCGGAGTACCGGCGGCGCAAGCGGCGCGGCGACGGGTTCACGATCCAGGCCGCCCAGGTGCACGTCGAGCGCCGCGACGGCGAGCGCTGGGTCAGCCTGTCGGCCAACAAGGCCGAGGCCGGTGAGCTGCTCACCGAGGCTATCGGGCTCAACCGGGACCAGTTCACGCAGGTCATGCTGCTGCCCCAGGGGGAGTTCGCGAAGTTCCTGCGCAGCGACGACGACGAGCGCCGCGCCCTGCTGACCAAGTTGTTCGGGACTCAGCTGTATGACCGGATCACCGCCGAGCTGGAGCGCCGGCGTCAGGACGCGACGCGCGAGCGGCAGGCCGCTCAGGCCACGATCGAGACGGCCACCGCCGCGGCCGCCGAGGCGGCCGGCCTGGACGCGGCGGAGCGCGCCGACCTCCTCGCGCTGGGCCGCGCCGAGCGCGCCACGCGGCTCAAGGAACTCGGCGCCGATCTTGCCCGCACCATCGAGGTCACCCGGGTGGCCGCCGAGGTCGCCGCCGCGCGGCTGAGCACGGCCCTGGCGGCGGCCGAGCACGGGAAGCGGCAGGCGGCCCTGATGACCCGGCTGACCGAGGCGCTGGCGCGGCTGCGCGCGCACCAGGCCGCGCGGCCGGACCACGAGGAGCTGGTCGCGCGGCTCCAGGCGGCGCGGCAGGCCGAGCCGGTACGTCCGCTGCTGGCCGCGCTGACCGAGGCGCGGCTGGTGACCCGATCGGCCCGCGAGGCGCTCGCTGGCCTGGTCACCGGAGTGGCCGGCGAGCTGGCGGCCGGGGAGCTGGCGGCCGGGGAGCTGCTCGCCGCCGAGGGCGCAGTTCGCGAGGCCGCGGTTCGCGCGGCCGCCGTTCGAGCCGAGAGCGCCGAGCACCTGGCCGCGTCGCTGGAGCATCTAGCCGAGCAGGAGGCGGCGCGGGCCGGCCGCCAGCAGGCACTGGCCGTGCTGCGCGAGGTGGCCGCCGGGGCCGCCGGGCTGGTGACGGCGCTGGAGGTGGCGAAACTCGAGCTGCCCGACAGGATCGCGACGGTCGACGCGCAGCTGGCCGGTGCCCGGATAGCGGCGGCCGGGCTGGCGGCGGCGCGCGAGCAGCAGTCCGACATCGAGGCCCGGCTGGCGGCGGCGGTTCGCGC
>Ga0208220_1000396_pt1 | contig 18417 bp, 17 predicted proteins | sample NGESurdeep092012_9_FD_184484 | JGI IMG/M metagenome (GOLD analysis project Ga0208220, IMG submission 184484) | Arctic peat soil microbial communities from Barrow, Alaska - NGEE Surface sample F53-1 deep-092012 (SPAdes) | ecosystem: Environmental > Terrestrial > Soil > Wetlands > Peat ...
AGATCAGGGCCGATCGAGGCTAGTGCTTGGTCCGCGTGGGCGGAGAGTAGCCGTAGCTGCCGCCGTAGGGATGGCCGGCCAGGTTGTTGGCCCACGACGTTTCCGGCTTTATACGCATATAGAGGCCGGGCCCCATGTAGCCGTCGCGTTCCACCATGTCAGCGATCCCGTAGATGCGGACAAACCGCGGCGCCCACGGGTCGGTCGTCGCCAGGTCGTCGAAGACCAGGGCGACCTTGGTATGGCCGGCTACGACGTTGCGGAACTTCCGTGTCTTCTCCGCCGAGACGCCGCCCACATAGAAATATTTGTCGTCGAAATCGTACCCGACTGGCGCCACGTCGACCTGACCGTTGTCATCGACCGTCCCAAGCCGCCCTAGGTGCTGGGACCTTATATACGCGATTTCTTCCTCAGTGAAGGCCATGGACTCATTTTAGATTAAGGACCTGTATAAGCCGAGAGGTTTATACAGCTGCGGTTATGAGCGCAAGTCGTTCACGTTCGCGGGTCGCCGTGAGCACCCCACTGCCCGGCGCCGGTGGCCGCCGCACGAGGCTCGGTTGATGCGGAGGGGGGAAGGTGTTCGCGGGCCTTCCAGACCACGGCCGCCCGCACGCGAGGCGCTTGACATTGGTCTAGCCCACTTGATAGACCTAACTCGCAACGTGGGGGGGATCTTGGCGACCGGCGCGCCTTCTCAAAAGGAGAGCTGATGACGGACCCCCTTGGGATTACTATTTCCCCGCAGTCGCCGATTCCTCTGACAAAAAAAGAACAAGTTCCGCTTGGAGAAGACGCGGCAGCCGGGTCACAAATTGCGCTAGTTCGATGCGATCTGCTCCGGGTAACGGACTCTCCTCGATTGACAGGCGAAAATAGCGAGCATGTTCAAGTGCTCCTCGAGTCGCCCGATGAATTCCCGCCCATACTGGTCCATCGGTCCACTATGCGAGTAGTCGATGGAATGCACCGGCTGGCGGCCACACGACTACGCGGTCACGAGGAAATCCGGGTCAAGTTCTTCAATGGAAGCGAAGACGAGATCTTCGCTATATCGGTCCAGGAGAATATTTCGCACGGGCTGCCACTATCATTGGCCGATCGGAAGGCCGCCGCCGCGCACATAGTGAGAGCGCACCCCGAATGGTCGGATCGTCGAATAGCATCCGTCGCAGGACTGTCTCACAAGACGATAGGAAAAATACGCGCTACGCCACAGGCCGCAAGTGGCGAGAACACCCAGTTGCATGCCCGGAGGGGTCATGACGGCCGCCTTCGTCCGCTCAATAGTTCAGAGGGACGGCGACTCGCGGCTGAGCTTATCAAGGACAATCCCACCGCTTCACTGCGGACGGTCGCCCGCAAGGCAGGGATTTCGCCGGGGACCGCGCGTGACGTGCGGGATCGGCTCAAACGCGGCTTGAATCCGGTGCTCGGCCGGCCGGGACACCCGAGCGCGCCCGCAGTCGCCGACCGGCAAGATCCGGGTGGACGGTCCGAGCGCGCGCCAGAAAGCCCAACGCCAACGCCTCCTGGCGCTGAGGCTGACCGGACCGCAGCGGTACCGGCGCAGCGCAGTGGGTCGAACGGCAGCGACGCCGATTCCCTGCAGGAGTCGGACATGGATAAGATCCTGCAGCGGCTGCGGAGCGACCCGACGCTGCGTTTCAGCGACTCAGGACGTTCTATACTGCGCCATCTGTACCATTCCACGAATAATGCGGTGGCGTTCGGGCAGTTCGTCGATAAGGTCCCACATCATCGTGCCGCGACGATCGCCGAGCTCGCCCAGGCGAATGCCGAGTTGTGGTGGCGTCTTGCCGTCCAGTTGCAACGGCGGTCGTGCTGACTGCGCCGGGGGTCAGCGACCGAGAATCGATTCGATCTCGGCCATCTGGGCCGAGCTGAGCGGTCCGCGCTCAATAGTCCCGACGTTCTCCTCCACCTGGGCCACCGTGCGGCAGCCCGGGATCGGGATGGTGTGCGGGCTGCGGGCCAGGTTCCAGGCGAGCGCGCCCTGCGCGACCGTCCGACCGTCGCTGGCCAAGATGTCTCGGATCGAGTCCCGCCGTGCGACCCAGTCCTGGACTGGCTGACCGTCCTTGAAGTAGCGAATCCAGGCAGGCCCGTTACCGCGTACATCATCGGCTGGCAGCTGGGAATGTGCGTGGTACTTGTCGCTGATCAGGCCCATCGCCAACGGCCCACGGTTAATGCTGGCCCACTTCTCACGCTCAACGAGGGCGAGCATCTCGGGGGCGTCGTGCAGGACATTGAGTTCGTGCTGGACGACGGAACCGTTGGGGGCGGCCCGCCATGAGGCGGCGCGGTCGGGGTCATCGGTGCTCCAGCCGTAGGTCCGGATCTTCCCGTCCTCGACCAGAACCTCGAGCACGTCGATCAGGGGAGCCGCATCGGCCGGCGCGACGTCGGCCAGATGGAATTGATAGACGTCAACGTAATCGGTACCGAGTCGGCGCAGCGAAGCATCGAGCGCCCGCCGCGTGTAGGCGCCGGAGGCGTCCGGATCGAGCAGGGCCCGGCGCCCCTCGTCATATGTGTTTCCCCACTTGGTGGCGATAACGACCTCGTCGCGGTGGCCGGCGAGCGCCTGCCCGAGAATGCGCTCGCTATGGCCGGTGCCGTAAACATCCGCTGTATCAAAAAATCTGGCGCCGAGGTCGAAGGCGCGGCGTAGCGCGCGAAGCGATTCCCGGTCATCCACGTCGCCCCAGCCCAACGCCTTGTCACCGGTCCAGGATTGACCGCCGATCGCCCAGCAGCCGATTCCGACCGGAGGAACGGAGATACCTGAAAGACCCAGGAATCGGTTTTCAACCATGGTTAATTATCGCGGATAGCGGAATATCCGCCAACCCCGCGGCAACTGGGAATTTCTCCACTTGGACGGCGCCCGGTGCGTTCGATGACCAGTAAACGGCAGCGGCTACGTGGCGGACTCCAAGAATGGTTTGGCCTGCCGCATCAGACTCTGCCACTCCTGTAGCGTGCGAATCCCAAGTTCATCATGGATCAGCGATTCGATGCCGCGTACCGCGGCGACTACTCCCTGAATGGTGGTCATATACGGGATGCCACGCGCCACGGCCGCCACCCGGATATCTCGCCCGTCGGCCGACGTCCCGCCATTCTGGACAGGCGTATTTATCGCCATGCACACTTCGCCGGCCAGGATCTTGGCAACGATGCTGTCGGCCGCACGGCCGTGTTCGGGCATGGCCAGGCACGGGATCGCGTTGCGGGTAAGCGCCGACGCCGTTTCCGTCGCGGCCCAGACCTGGAAGCCCAGCTCGGCCAGTCGCCGGACCGGCGGCACAATCGCGCTCTGGTCCCGGTCGGCCACTGATACGAAGACTGTTCCCCCGGTCGGCAGTGGATGCGAGGCGGCGTCCTGCGATTTGGCGAACGCCTGACCGAACGACGCGTCGATTCCCATTACCTCGCCGGTCGACTTCATCTCGGGGCCGAGCACCGGGTCAAGCACCTGCCCAACCGGCGTGCGGAACCGGCCGAATGGCAGCACCGCCTCTTTCACCGCCACTGCCGTCTCGGCTGACAGCGCGGTCCCGTCGCCTTTGACGGGCAGCAATCCGGCGGCCCGAAGATCGCTGATCGAGCTGCCCAGCATGATCAGGGCAGCGGCTTTGGCAAGCGGCACCGCAGTCGCCTTGGACACGAAAGGAACCGTGCGGCTCGCCCGCGGGTTGGCCTCGAGGACGTACACCTCATCGTCCTTGAGCGCGTACTGCACGTTGAGCAGGCCGCAGACTCCGATGGCCTCGGCGATGGCCTGCGTGTACTTCCGGACCGTCGCCAGCACCGAGTCTCCGAGAGAGATCGCAGGCAGGACGCACGCTGAATCGCCGGAGTGAACGCCGGCCTCTTCGATGTGCTCCATCACCGCCCCGACGTACAGTTCGCTGCCGTCGAACAGCGCGTCCACGTCGATCTCGATCGCGTGAGTCAGGAACTGGTCCACCAGCACCGGGTAGGCGGGAGCGATCTGGGCCGCGCGAGTGAGGTACCTGGCCAGCGACTGCTCGCAGCGCACGATTTCCATGCCCCGCCCGCCCAGCACATAGGACGGTCGTATCAGCACCGGGAATCCGATCCCATGAGCGATCACCCTGGCCTCGGCGATCGAGGTGGCCGTGCCGTGACGCGGCGCCGGAAGCCCGGCCAGCGCCAGCAGGCGGCCGAACACGCCACGATCTTCAGCCAGGTGGATCGCCTCGGGCGGAGTGCCGGCGATGGGCACTCCGGCGCGGGCCAGCCGGTCGGCAAGCGAGAGCGGCGTCTGACCCCCCAGCGCGACGATCACGCCGCGGATCCCCGGGCCCCCGGCCCCCGACTGCTGTTCTGCGGCGACCACTTCCAGAACGTCTTCGCACGTCAGCGGCTCGAAGTACAAGCGGTCGGCGGTGTCGTAGTCAGTGGACACCGTCTCCGGGTTGGAGTTGATCATGACGGTCTCGTAGCCGGCCTCGCGCAAGGCCATGGCAGCGTGCACGCACGAGTAATCGAACTCGATGCCCTGCCCGATCCGGTTGGGCCCGGAGCCGAGGATGAGGACCTTGGGCCGATGCGATTGCGATGCCACCTCGGTGCAAGCATTCGGATCAAGCTCGTAGGCGGAGTAGTGATACGGGGTGCGGGCCGCGAACTCGCCCGCGCAGGTGTCCACTGTCTTGAAAACCGGCCGCACCCCCAGGCAGTGGCGCAGCGCCCGGACGCCGTCCTCGCCTGCCAATTCCGGGCGCAGCGCGGCGATCTGCAGGTCGGACAGGCCGTAGTACTTCGCCCGGCGCAGGATCTCCGGTTCCAGCGTGGCGGCGCCCTCGATCTCAGCCCGGAGCGCGACCAGCGCGCCGATCTGATCGACGAACCATCGGTCAATGCCCGATGACCGCGACACTTCGGCCGGGTCCGCCCCCTGCCGCAAAGCGCGTTCCACGGTGTAGAGCCAGCCGTCGTGCGGCCTGCGCAGCTCGTCAAGAGTGGCTTCCAGCGGGGCGGAGTCGGGGTCGCGTCGTCCAGAAACCGGAGCGGCTCGTCTCGGCAGACCGCAGGGCCTTGCCCAGAGCCTCAGCGAAGTTACGTCCGATGGCCATCGTTTCGCCGACGCTCTTCATCGTGGTGGTCAGCACCGGGTCCGCGTCGGGGAACTTCTCGAACGCGAAGCGCGGCACCTTCACCACCACGTAGTCCAGCGCTGGCTCGAAGCAAGCGAACGTCTGGCGGGTGATGTCGTTGCTGACTTCGTCGAGGGTGTAACCGATGGCCAGTTTGGCGGCGATCTTGGCAATCGGGAAACCAGTTGCCTTCGAAGCCAGGGCGGAGGATCGGGACACCCGCGGGTTCATCTCGATCACCACCATCCGCCCGTCGGCGGGATGGACGGCGAACTGGATGTTGCATCCCCCGGTGTCGATCCCGACCTCGCGCAGTATGGCGATGCCCGCGTCCCGCATCCGCTGGTATTCGCGGTCGGTCAGGGTCATCGCCGGCGCCACGGTGACCGAGTCCCCGGTGTGCACGCCCATGGGGTCGATGTTCTCGATTGAGCAGACGACGACTACGTTGTCATGCCGGTCGCGCATCAGCTCGAGCTCATATTCCTTCCAGCCCAGGGCGCTCTCCTCGACCAGCACTTCGGTGACGGGCGACAGCGTCAGCCCGATGGCCGCGAGCTGATCCAATTCGGCCGGGGTACGGGCGATGCCCGATCCCAGTCCGCCCATCGTGAAGCTGGGCCGGATGACCAGCGGCAGCCCGAGTTCGGCGAGCGCGCCGTAGACCTCGTCAAGCGACCGGCATACGAGGCTGCGCGGCGTCAGCAGGCCTATCTTGTGCACGATCTCCTTGAACCGCTTCCGGTCTTCGCCCCGCTGGATCGCCTCGATGTCGGCACCGATCAGCTCGACATTGTATTTGTCGAGCACCCCCCGGCGGTGCAGGGTAACCGCGATGTTGAGCGCGGTCTGTCCGCCCAGGGTGGCCAGCAGCGCGTCGGGCCGCTCGGCCGCGATAACCTTTTCCGTGAAATCAGCGGTGAGGGGCTCGATGTAGGTGGCGTCCGCGAATTCGGGATCGGTCATGATGGTGGCCGGGTTGGAGTTAATAAGCGATACGCGCAGGCCTTCGGCGCGCAAGGCCCGGCATGCCTGAGTACCGGAGTAGTCGAACTCGCACGCCTGGCCGATCACGATAGGCCCCGATCCGATGACCAGAACATGCCGCAGGTCTGCCCGTCTAGGCATCAGCCGGCCCTCTTCCTTCCATTAGGTCTACGAAGTCATCAAATAGGGCTGCCGAGTCATGCGGGCCGGCCGCCGCCTCTGGGTGGTACTGCACGGAGAATGCCGGTGCCTGTTCGCACCGCAGTCCCTCCGCGGTGCCGTCGTTCGGGCAGTAATGGCTGATGACAACGGGGCCGAAAGGACTGTCGAATCGCTGCCCGGGCTCGCCCGTCAACGCGAACCCGTGATTTTGCGCGGTGATCGCCACCCGGCCGGAGAACACGTCGATTACCGGCACGTTGAGTCCGCGGTGTCCGTATCCGAGCTTGTAGGTGGCCAGCCCCAGCGCCCGGCCCAGGATCTGGTTGCCGAAGCAGATCCCGAACACCGGGATGCGCCGCGACAGCAGCTCCGTGGTAACCGCCACGGCATGGGTCGCGGTCGCAGGGTCTCCTGGCCCGTTGGGGAGGAGCAGCCCGTCCGGTCGGATCGCCAGTATCTCGTCCGCCGTCGCCGAGGCCGGCAGCACGTGAGTCTCGATGCCCCGGGCCGCCATCATCCGCGGCGTGCTGGACTTGACGCCCAGGTCCAGTGTCACTACCCGCAGCTGCGGCTGCCCGCCGACGGCCGGCACAACGTACCGGCTCGGCGTGGTCACCGCTGCCGTCAGGTCGGCCCCGGCCATGGTCGCACCGGAGCGGACCGCTGCCACCAGCGCCTCGCGGTCGGCGACCGAAGCACCGGAGAAAATCCCGGCCCGCATCGCGCCCCGCTCACGGATGTACGTCGTGAGGCGCCGCGTGTCTACGTGGCACATGCCCACCACGTGCTGCCGCCTGAGCTCGTCCTCCAGAGATCCGGTCGACCGCCAGCTTGAGGAGCTCAGGGCTGGATCGCGGACGACATAGCCGGATACCCAGATCCGGCCGGACTCCTCGTCCTCGGGGTTCCAGCCTGTATTGCCGACATGCGGCGCGGTCGCGACCGCGATCTGCCCGTAGTACGACGGATCAGTTAACGTTTCCTCGTAGCCGGTCATACCAGTGCAGAAAACGACTTCGCCCATTGACCGGCCAACTGCGCCGAACGCCCGGCCGGGGAAGAGCTGGCCGTCCTCCAGAACGAGAACAGCATTCGGTTTGTTATCCGACCAGAAGGCTCCCGTCACGGCAAAATCACTGCTCCCATGATGCGCGGCGACCGGCCGTCGCGTCACTGAGTGGCCGGGTTGGTGTACAGCATGCCTTCGGACCAAATGTAGCGCGTTCGCCCCCAGCGGGCGGCTGATGCGACGTCGGGGAAGAAGCCGCATCCCTCGAAGTTCGCGCTGGTGTTGCAGAGCACCGGCACGCCGCTGATCTCCGCATAGGCGGCGAGGACGCGGGATACGGCGGATTGGCTGGACTCGTCGATCGTCTGCAGCCTGGCGGTGCCGTCCAGGTGCACGACGGCTGGCACGCGCTCGGCCCAGCCGGGCCGGAGGCGGTGCTCGAACAGCATGTAGGGATCTGGTGTGCCGGGGTCGAATACCTCCGGCGCGCGGGCCTCGAGGCAGATCGGGGCCACCGGCCGGTAGTCGGCCCGCTTCTTGATCGCGTTCAGCCGCGTCTTCATCCCCGGGTCGGTCGCGGGCGCCAGGATGCTGCGGTTGCCCAGGGCTCGCGGGCCCAACTCGGCTCGGCCTGAGAGGACGACGACCGGCTCGCCCTCGGTGTGCAACAGCTGCGCCAGTCCCCGCTCGTCGCACGGCTGAGCCCGCCACCCGTCGGGCACGGGGCCGACGACCAGCGACGGTCCGCAGTAGACGTCCCACTCCAGGGTACGGTTGCCACGGTAGAACGACTCGCATACCGCCGTGCCGATGGCCGCTCCGGCGTCGTTCGGGAAGGGCGGCGCGAAGACGCCCTCGAAGCACCCGGTGGCGCGGATCGAGGTGTTCCATTTGATGTTGAGCGCGCAGCCGCCGCCGAGCACCAGGTTGGGACGCTGCCCGGGGAACCTATCCCGCACCACCTCGATAAGGCGATCGACCAGCCTGCCGCCAAGGTAGTCCTGGAATGTGGCGATGATGTCCGCGTCCGACATGCCCGGCATCAGCTCGTCGCGATTCGAGACGATCTTCGCGCCCAGGGTGCGGGCGTTCATCCGGTCGACGCTGGGGAAGCCGGCGATGATCTGGTCGAGGAGCGGGAACGCGTCCGGCTCGCCCTTGCCCTTCGCCGCGTACGCCATCGCCTTGCCGGCGATAGATAGGTGATGTTGTTCCATCTGCTCCAGGGAGAGGCCGGTGAGGTCGGCGTAGAAAGGCCCGAACTGCGCGCAGAAGTCCGCGAAGCTGTTGCCCGTGATCGGCAGCAGGGTCGATACCAGCGTCACCGTGCGGCTAGCGGCCCGTACCTGATAGAGCCGCGGCACGATGCCGCCGTCCCACACGAGGGCGAGGGCGTCCTCGCCGCGGATGGCGAACGGGCTGCAGCAGTAGGAGCCGAGGAGATGGTTGGTCACGTGGTTGTAACTGACGTAGCCGAGGTCGCCGATGAAGGGGCGGCCGTTGAACCGATTCCGCTGCAGCGGTCCCTCGTCGCCGGGGCGTTCCACGTAGGGGGCGACGGCCAGCTCGACCGGCAGGTCCCCGTTCCGCAGCGTGATCGCACGGGCGCCGCTGGCTCCGAACGAATACCAGCCATCGACAACGAACTGATCGACCTCGGCCAGGGATACCCCTTCGCCAGCGAGAATCTCGACTACCCGCCGCAGGTCGCCCAAAGTACTATAACGCTCCCCATTATTCAATTTCTCAATTTCGACGCTGAATCGAAGGTGGCCATCCTCTATGAGCGCAACCGAACCGTCGTGTGATGCCTTGATGCCGCAGATTTTCATAGGGAGTACCTCTGTAACTCGAGTGATTTGAATCGTACTTATCCTAGTTTTCTAAATCTGCGACATAACAATGCGAAGCATACTAGATATTGTCTTCGGCCGCTCCGAGCAGGTCAAGTGCGCGAATGTCAACTCTCCGACAAATCTTCATAAGAAGAATCCAGGCCAACGGAGTCACCACGTATGCTTCGCCCAAGGCCGACAACCCGGTATTTCCGCAGCCGGGCCGCTCATTCCCGCGAAAGGTGCGCATGTGCTGCTTATCGTCGCGCCCGGCCAGGGCGCGCAGGTACCCGGGTTCCTGGCCCCCTGGCTGGAGCTCCCCGGCGCCGCCGAGCGGATCGGTCACTGGTCCGAGCTTGCAGGGATCGATCTTCTCCGCATGGGAACGACGGCGGACGCCGACACGATCACCGATACGGCGGTCACTCAGCCGCTGCTGGTGGCGGCCGGGCTGCTCGCCGCGGAGCGGCTTCCAGAGCCGGACATCACCGCCGGGCACAGCGTGGGCGAGCTCACCGCGGGAGCGCTCGCCGGCGTGGTGTCGCCGGACGAGGCGGTGGCGCTGGCCGGGGTCCGCGGCCGTGCCATGGCCGAGGCGGCCCGCGCCGCACCGACCGGAATGGTCGCCGTGCTCGGGGGCGACGAGGATCCCGTGCTCGCCGCGATCGCCGAGCACGGTCTGACCGTCGCGAACGTCAACGCCAGGGGCCAGATCGTGGCGGCCGGCACCACCGGCCAGCTCGACGCCCTGGCCGCCAGCCCTCCCCCGAATGCCAAGCTCCGCCGACTGCGAGTCGCGGGCGCCTTCCATACCCCGCACATGGCTCCCGCCGCCGAGGCCGTCGCGACCGCCGCCTCCGGCATAAGGCCGAAGGACCCGGCGGTGAGGCTGCTTTCCAATGTCGACGGCGGCGTGGTCGACTCGGGTCGGGTCTGGCTTGACCGCATCATCGCCCAGGTCGCGGCCCCCGTCCGCTGGGACCTGTGCATGGCGACGATGGCTGACCTTGGCGCGACCCGTCTCATCGAACTGCCGCCCGCCGGGGTGCTGGCTGGCCTCGCCCAGCGGGCGCTGCCCGGCGTCCGGCGCGTGTCGCTCAGGGAACCAGGTCAACTCGACGAGGTGCGCCGACTCGTATCGCGATAGGCCGGCGGCGGGGGTCGAGGATTTTGGACGCAGAAGCGCTCCCGACCTTGGCTAGATGCGGGCTTCGGCACCCTATCGTCCAAGGTCAGGAGCACTTCCATGGTCGTCCCTGTACGCCGGACGGCTCAGCAGCCGACGCGAATTCCCACGGTCCGATGGTTAGGGTGCCGCTCACGTAGCTTGGCGAAGCCGGAGTACGACGGGGTGACCGTCGGGACCGTCCGGCCGACGGTCATCGTGGCGAACCGTCCCTTCCCCGAGGACTGGAATCGTCGGCTCACACTCACGCGACCGGGCTAACCCCTCGCTGGGAGTCGACCGTCGGGTGCGCGGGGACCGCGCAGGCGGCCGGCAGCCACCCCGGCGGGATCGGATCGGTGGGGGGGGTGGCTGCGCCCGCCCGCTCGCGAGCAGGGCGGGTAGCAGGTGGGTGCGCGGGCCTTTCGAGGAGGTGCCGTCCGGCGGGGGGATGGGCGTGAACACCTCGACGCGGCCGGCTCGGGACGCGAACACGCGATGCGGCCGCAGGCTCGCCAGCGCGGTCGCCGCCCCGGTGGCCGGGTCCAGCAGGGCGCTGCCCGCGACGGCGCGCGGGAAGGCGATGGCCTCCGGGTCGCGGGTCCGCACGCACGCGTCGATGTGCGGGGCTCCCAGCCCGAGATCGAACAGCAGGGCGTCGCGGTCCCGCGCGCGCACCGCTTCGGCATCCGGGCCGAGCTCGGTGATCACCGCCCGTCGGCCCGTTGCGCTCGCCGCCTCGGGCAGGCACAGCGCCACGCTGTGCGCCCAATGGCCGCCGGCGCCCACCGAGCGTTCGAAGGCGACCGGAAGCAGCTGCGGGCTGGCGGTAATCCGGATCGCGCCCCGCGCGGTTGACGCGGTGACGGCATCGGGGCCGGCCGCGAGCTCGACGGCTCGTCTTCGTCGCGCACGAACTGGGCCTTCGCGGCAACCCCTGACCGCAGCGCGCTCACCCCGTGCTAGTTGGCAAGGGCGGCGAAGGCCGCCTCCTGCAGGTCCGCGTGCGCGGTGGGCACCGCGTCCGGGCCGCCGAACGACCGCTGGGTCAAGACCACGACCACCAGGCCGGCGGCCGGATCGACCAGCCAGGTGGAGCCAAAGCCGCCGTCCCATCCGTAGGCGCCGGCGAACCGGCCTTCGGTGATGACTGACAGGCAGAAACCCCACGTGCGGCGCTGCCGGAACCGCGGGCTCGGGCCCGGCCACCAGTCTCCCGGCCCTGGGTGGCGCCGCTGCGCCGGGGTGAGCTGGTTGCTGGTCATCGCACTCACCGCGTCCGGTGTCAGCACCGGGTCGCCGCCGCGTAGCAGCGTCCGCGCGAACCTCCACAGGTCGTCGGCGGTCGACACCAGCCCGCCGCCGCCGTCGTCGAAGGCAGGCGGCTTCGACCACTGCCCCTCGGGCGGATCCGAGACCTCGAGCCCGCCGTCCGGTGCGTCCTTGTACGCCGTCGTCAGCCGGGCCGGGTCGGCCGCGAAGAACCCGGTGTCGCGCATCCCCAGCGGCTCAAGCAGCCGCGTCCGGTAGGCCTCGGCGATCGGCAGCCCGGTCGCCCTGGAGGCGAGCGCGCCCAGTACCTGAGCGCTGGTGTTGTACGCCCACCGCTCCCCCGGCTGGGTCATCAGCGGCAGCGAGCCGAGCGCGGCCAGCCAGGTGTCGGGGTCCGCCTGCCGGGCGGAATTGGGTCCGCTGAACGTCGCCAGGGGCAGCCCGGCCTCGGCCACGTCGACCGGCCAGTCCTGCTCGGCGTCGAACATCTCCGGCACCATGCCGAAGCCGTGGGTGAACGTCAGCAGGTCGCGCACGGTGACCGGACGAACGGCGGGAACCGTGTCGTCGAGCGGCCCGTCCATCCGCCGCAGCACCCGCCGTTGCGCCAGCTCGGGCAGCAGCCGGTCGACCGGCTCGTCGAGCGCAAGCAGCCCTTCGCGGACCAGGGCGAGGGTGAGCGCTCCGGTGATCGGCTTGGTGGTGGCGGAGAGGCGGAACAGCGAGTCCCGCTGCACCGGTGCGCCGCCGATGCTGAGCGCCCCGTGCGCCTCGACGTGCGCCTCCTCGCTGGTCCCGACCAGCGCCACCACCCCGGGGACGCCGCCTTCGGCCACGCCGGCGGCGACGTTCGCGGCGGCGACCTCGCCGAAACGCGCGAGCCCGTCGCTGGTCAGCCGAGTGCGATGCGAATGGGTCATGACGTCCGTCTCCCATGGCTCAGGCGTTGCGGTCATGGTCTTGGACCGCGCGGGAGGCAAGAACTAATCGCAGCGCCCGCGACCGGCTTAGGGACGCTGGCTACGCAGCTTCGGCGGCCGCGTCGACCAGCGCCTGGATGAGGCGGGCGTTCTCGGGTGCGGTGCCGCCGGGGAAGGCGAACCGGCGGCGCACGTAGCCGTAGGCCAGGCCGCTGCGCGGGTCGGCCAGCCCGAGCGAGCCCGCCACCCCGCAATGGCCGAAGGCGTCGGGGCCGAGGCCGGGGAACTCGGTCGCCGGGCGCTCGAAGCCGAGACCGAACGCATCCCAAGCGCCGGTGACCAGGTCCGAGCCGGTCAGGTGGGGGGCGCTGAACTCGGTGATCGTCTCGGCCCGCAGCAGCGGTGGCTTCCCGCCGAGGCCGGTCAGCGCGGCCGCGTACAGGCCCGCGACGCCGCGTGCGCTGCCGACGCCGCCGACCGAAGCCGGCCCCTTCGCCCGTACCTCGCGGGCGTTCGGGATATCGAGGGTGAAGTCCCCGTTCTCCGATCCGAGGTTGAAGGCGATCCCCAGCAGGCTGGCCAGGTCCACCGGGTCTGCGGCAAGGACTTCGGCCTGGGCCCGGGTGGGGTTCATCGCGCGGACCGGCTCGTAGCGCGATTCGAGTTCCTCGGGCAGGCCGAGGTAGAGGTCGAGCCCGTACGGCGCGCGGACGCGTTCCTCGTGCAGCGCCTGGATCGAGGCGCCTGCCGCCCGCCGGACCACTTCGCCGGTGAGCGCGCCGATCACGAACGCGTGATAGCCGTAGCCCTTCCCGGGTTCCCAGAAGGGCTTGCTCCGCACCAGCAGTCCGGCCAGGGCCTGGTCATCGGCGATCTCGGGCATCGTCAGCGGGCGGTCGAGGCCGATCAGGCCTGCTCCGTGGGCGAGCAGGCCGCGCACGCCGAGATCCTCCTTGCCGTCGCCGGTGAACTCAGGCCAGTAGTCGGCGACCCGGCGGTCGAGGTCGATGACGCCGTCCTGCACCAGCAGCGCGAACACCAGGTGCGCGGCCCCCTTGGTGACGGAGTACAGGCCGGTCAGCTTCTCGGCCGGAAAGCCGTCGCCCGCCGCGAGGTCCACCACGAGACGGCTGTCGAGGTAGGCGGCCAGCTGCGAGCCCGGCTTGTTGTGCGCCTCTTCGGCCAGCGTGGCGGCGAACTCCTCGCGCACGCCCTCGAACCCGGGCGCAACCGCCCCGCGCACTTCCAGCTTCTCGTCCATGCAGTCTCGTACTCCCGGGTCGCAACGCTGCCCACTGTTTCCGCGTCACCCAACCGGGCCCTGGGGCCGGCTATTCCGCGTCGATCATCCCGACCAGCGCGCGGGCGGCGGCGCTCGGGGCCCGCCCGGCCGGGAGCGCCAGCGACACCCGCCAGGTGAGGTCCGCGTCGGTGACGGTGATCCGCGCGAGGTCGTCGCGGACCGGGAGGAACCGCGGGAGCAGGGCGATCCCGAGCCCGTGACGCACGTAGTCAGCCCCCTCGGCGAGGTTGGTGATCTCCACCGCGACCCGGCGGGTGACCTCGGCCTCGTCGAAGGCGCGGTCGGCGACCGCCCGGATGCCGAATCCGAGCGGGAAGTCGATGAAGGTCTCCCCGTCGAGATCCTCGATTGGCACCCGATCCCGCGCGGCCAGCGGATGGTCGGCCATCGTCACCAGCGTGAGGCTGTCGGTCCCGAGTTCACGCAGCGTGACCCCGGCCGGCGTCGGCTCGGGGATCGACACGAAGGCCAGATCGTAAACGCGCTCGGCGATGGCGTGGGCGAGCATCCGCGAGCCGGCCGGCGCGGTCGCCAGGTGCAGGTCGACGCCCGGGTAACGGCGGTGATAGCGGCCGAGCAGCGCGGGGATGTCGACCAGGCCGACCGATGTCATAGTCCCGATCCGCAGCGTGCCCCGCAGCCCGCCACGCACCTCGTCGACCGCCTCGCTGGCCTCGCGCGCCGCGTCCAGCGTCGTGCGGGCCTTCGGCAGCAGCGCGAGGCCGGCGTCGGTGAGCGCCACCCGCTTCGAGGTCTTGTCCAGCAGGGGCGCGCCGAGTTCCCGTTCCAGCGATTTGATTGCGGCCGAGACGGCGGACTGGACGATGTTCAGCCGGGCGGCGGCGCGAGTGAAGTTCCGTTCCTTGGCGACCGCGACAAAGTACTCAAGATGACGCAGCTCCACGACGCCAAACATCTCATAAATAGATCGGTACGAGCTGAAACTTTCGTTGGACGCGATCAATCAGCCGAGCCAATCTTGGAGGTATGAGCACCGCCTTCCTCCACCCCCACTCGTCCCCGTCAGCCAGTCACGTCGCCCCGAGCTCGGCATCGCGGCACGGCGCCGGCTTCTGGCTGATCGCCCTCTCGCTGCTGACCGCGATGGCGTTCTCGGCCGTGCCGTCGCCGCTTTACCCGCTTTACCAGCACCGCGACCACTTCTCCACGTTCATGGTCACGGTGGTGTTCGCGGTCTACGCGGTGGGCGTCGTCATCAGCCTGCTGCTGGCCGGGCACGTCTCGGACTGAGTGGGCCGTAAGTGCGTCCTTGTCCCCGCGCTCGCCCTGGAGGCGATCGCGGCGATCATGTTCCTGCTCTGGCCCCAGCTGCCGGTGCTGATCGCGGCCAGGCTCATCAACGGGATCAGCATGGGCCTGATCACCGCCACCGCCACCGCTTACCTGCACGAACTCCACACCCGGCACCGCCCGGGGGCGGCGCCGGCCCGCTTCGAGATGGTCTCGACCGCCGCGAACATCGGCGGCCTGGGAGTGGGCCCGCTGGTGGCCGGCTTCCTGGCGCAGTACGTCACCGAGCCGCTGCGCGTCCCTTACATCGTGTTTGCCGTCCTGCTCCTGCTGGCGGTGATAGCGGTCGGCCTGACCCCGGAAGCGGTCGAAGAGCGGTTCGAGCGCCCCGCCTGGCGGCCGCAGCGGATCAGCGCTCTCGGCGACGGGAAGCGCTATCTGACCGCGGTGGCCAGCTCGAGCAGCGCGTTCGCGATCCTCGGCCTGTTCACCGCGCTCGCACCGGGCTTCGTCGGCGGCACCCTGCACCACCCCAGCCGGCTGCTGGCCGGGGTGACGCTGTTCGTGATTTTCGCGGCCGCCACCGTGAGCCAGGCCGCTACCGGCCGGCTGCGGCCGGGACTTCGCTCCGCCATCGGGTTCGGGTTCACGGCCGTCGGCTTGGTCAGGGTGGCGGCCGGCATGGGCACTGCCAACCTTGCCCTGTTCCTCGTCGGCGGCGCGGTCGCCGGAGCGGGCGCCGGGGTGCTGTTCAAGTCCGGGGTCGGGTCCGTCGCCGCCATGGCCACGTCCGCCTTGCGCGGCGAGGCCATGGCCGGCCTCTTCCTGTTCGCCTATATCGGGATGATCGTGCCGGTCCTCGGCATGGGCATCGCGACCGAGTACATCACCGTGACCACCGCCATGTACTGGTTCGCCGGCCTGCTCATCGCCTTTCTCGCCGCCATCGCCGCACTGCAGGTGAGCAGTGGTCGCCGGCAGCCGGGCGGGCCAGCGGGCAGCGGCCGAACAGGCCTTCTCATGGGTATGCGGTGGCAGTTGTCGTCGCGGGACACTGCCTCATCGCGGCCTCGCTCATCGCGGCGCTCGGGCTGCGCCACGACCGCCGACCGGAGTTGGACGCACACGTCTGCGGCACCCGAGGGCTCCCAGTTGCCGACATCGAGACCGCTCGGGGCGATACCGATCAGGCGTCCTGCAGCACCAGGGGTGTGATCGGCGGGACTCCGCCGGCTCCGCCGGGACCGATGGTGACCGCGCCGGCCAGCAGAGGGAAGGACCGGTCGCCGAGCGCGAAGTCCAGGCTCCACATCTGGCCGGAGTAGACCGCCCGGCTCAACCTGACGACCCGCCCGTCGTCCAGGAGCCGGGCCAGGTTGGCGACCGCAACCGGGTGGCAGAGCCCGAGTCGCACGGAGAACCCGTCCGGCCAGGCGATCTCGGCCACGCAGAACGGATCGGTGGCAACCGTCCGGGCCGACATGAGGAACGTCGCGCCAGTTCGCGATCGCAGTGCGGACAGCACCCGGTCTACCTGTCCCCGCCGCCAGATGCGGTCCAGGCGGCGACCGAACCACCACCGCCGGAGCGCGCTCACCACGTTCACCCATCCTCCTTCTGGTTGAGAGAGGGATGTGGTCGCCGTGCCAGGCCTGACGCGGTGAAGCCGCTAGCTCGCATCGCGCGACGATGACGGCTTATCGCCACGCTACGCGCCCGTTGGGACCACTAGTCGACGGCAACCGGCGACGGCACACGATCTGCGGATACGACATCAGGGGACCCGACAGTCGCGGCGGAACGGGCGGGCCGGAACGTCACTACCGTGACGGCCGCGGCGATCAGCAGCACGATCCCGCCCACGGCGTACGACCCGTGGATCCCGTCTATGTAGGCGGACGCCGCGATCTGGTGCAACCGGGCCGCGGAGTACCCGGCGGGCAACGTCGCGGGCAGCGGCGCCTGGGGGCCGCCGTGGCCGAGCAGCCCCGCCAGCGGACCGGAAACCGAGGAAGGAAGCGAGCTCAGCGAGGCGGCTGCGGACGCCACCGCCCGGGTCTGGACCAGCGCCCCGAGCAGGGCGATGCCGATCACGTTCCCGGTCTGGCGGGTGGTGTTGGCCACGCTGGAGGACAGCCCGGCCCGCTCCCTGGAGACCGCGTTCAGCGCCGCGGCGGACAGTGGCGAGAGCATCAGCCCGAAGCCGACGCCGACCACCACCAGCTTCCAGGACACGTCGAGATAGGAGTCGCCGGCGCCCAGGCCGGTCAGCAGCAGCAGCCCGATGCCGGAGACGAGGCCGCCGAGCGTGACCGGGACCCGGAACCCGAACCTGTTGCTGAGCCGGCCGGCGAAGGGAGACACGAGGGTGAACATGAGGCTGAAGGCCAGCATCCGGAGCCCGGCCTGGAGCGCCGACAGATGCTGGACGTCCTGGAAGAACTGGACGGTGAAGAACGGCACCGAGATGAGCACGAAGCCGAGCAGGAACGTCACCGCCGCCGTGGCCGAGAACAGCCGGACCTTGAACAGCGCCAGCGGCAGCATCGGCTCCCGGGAACGGCGCTCGGCCAGGAGGAACAGCGCCAGCACGAGCGCGGCGACCGTCAGCGGGACCCACACCTGGGCCGCGCTCCACGGGTAACTCCCGCGCTCCACGAACCCGTAGGTCAGCGCGGCCATCCAGACGACCGAGGTCAGCTGGCCGGGCAGGTCGAGGTGGCGGGCGGCGGGGTTGGCGGACTCCGCCAGCGCCCTGACCCCGAACGCCAGGCACGCGATGCCGATGGGCACGTTGATGAAGAACACCCACCGCCAGCCGGCGTCGGTCACCAGCAGGCCGCCGACGGTGGGGCCGATCCCGAGGCCGAGGGCGCTGATCGCCGCCCAGGTCGCCACCGCCCTAGTCCGCTGGCGGGCGTCCGGGAAGGCGGTGCCGAGCAGGGCCAGGCTGGCCGGGGCGAGGGCGGCACCGCCGATCCCCTGCAGCACCCGGGCTGCCTCGAGCTCGACCGCGCTGGTCGACAGACCGCACAGCAGCGAGCCGAGGGCGAAGACCGCCATCCCGATCTGGAACAGCCGCTTGCGGCCGTGCCGGTCGGCCAGCGCGCCCGCCGACAGCAGCAGCACCGCGAACGCCAGCGAGTACGCGTCGATGACCCATTGCAGCTGGGAGAACGATTCGTGCAGGCCGCGCTGGATGGACGGCAGCGCGGTGTTGACGATCGACACGTCAAGCAGGGTCATGAACGTGCCGACGCAGGTGACGATCAGCGTGGCCCGCTGGTGACGGGTGAAGGCGGCCTTGGGTTCGATCATGCAACTGACTCTACACAGACTCAGTTCTATAACGCAACT
>Ga0208220_1000404_pt1 | contig 18213 bp, 16 predicted proteins | sample NGESurdeep092012_9_FD_184484 | JGI IMG/M metagenome (GOLD analysis project Ga0208220, IMG submission 184484) | Arctic peat soil microbial communities from Barrow, Alaska - NGEE Surface sample F53-1 deep-092012 (SPAdes) | ecosystem: Environmental > Terrestrial > Soil > Wetlands > Peat ...
ATACTCCCTGTCGGCTTCGACTGATCCAGAGCGTCGTCGGCCTTGCCGCTGAACCCTGCTTCAACCTATCGCACTCGCGAGCGACTTTCATGCGATTCCGCGGCCCGTAGGGCCATGCTTACTCCCTTGAAAATCGCTACAGGCAGCGGCAGCCCAAATTACTTTGTCATGCTCGTCACTCGGACCACCGACGCTCCAGCGCTCTTCTTGTTCATTCGATCGGGCGAGGTCCTTTCGGTCGAGGTACCAGTTGGAGAGTACGAACTGCGGTATGCAGCTGGAGAGACCTGGTATGGGGAACAATACCTTTTCGGGCCCGACACTGCTTATCGAAGAGCGGATGCGGAGCTCAACTTCGAACGCGAAGGCAACAAGGTAGCCGGATACTCGATCGAGCTGATTAAGCAGCTCGCAGGCAACCTCAAAGAGATAAACATCAACCGCTCAGAATTCTGGTTTCTGGGCGGTCGGCGCGGAGCGGAGGCCCTAGTCCATTCTCATCCCATCCGCCAATCACCCTGACAACCCCTCCCCACTTCCGGTATCTTATTGATCTGATGCTCATTCTGGCTTCCGCATCCCCTCGTCGGCACGAGTTGCTTCTGGCCGCGGGCATCGATCACAGCGTGCGGCCGGCCGCGATTCCCGAAAGCCGGCGACCCGGCGAATCGCCCTCCGAGTTCGTTCGGCGAATTGCCGAAGAGAAGGCTCGTGCGGTTATTTGTGATCCGCAATACACTGTGCTCGCCGCCGACACGATAGTCTGTTTAGAGAACCAGTTAGAGGATCGGGTGTTCGGAAAACCCTCGAGCGACGAAGACGCCGGCAACATGCTGCGGCTCCTGTCCGGCCGCGATCATTGGGTCTACACCGGAATCTGCATTCTCTCGCGGAATCGGCGGATTGTCGATCTCTCCAGTACGAAAGTTTCCTTCGTCGAGCTTACCGAGGACGAAATTCAGGAGTACACTCGGAGCGGGGAGCCACGAGATAAGGCCGGAGCCTACGCCATCCAGGGGCGAGCTTCCCGATTTGTCTCGTCCATTCAGGGTTGTTACAGCAATGTGGTCGGTTTGCCGATCTCGCTCGTCTATCGTCATTTGAAGACGCTATGAAGCAGTGGTTGTTTGCGGCCGTGATCGCCGCGCTTGCTCTGCCCGCCTTGTGGGCGCAGGGACAAGCCCCGAATTGGAAAAACGAGGGCGTGCTTTACCTCGATCACTCGCTCAACGCCCGCTTGCATCCCGTTCCGGTTCAATCGGTTCACCTCGGAGACGGCTTCTGGAGCGCTCGCCGCAGAGTTACAACTGAGCGAAGCCTCCCGACCATGCTAGAACTTTTGGAAGAACACGGAGTCGTCGATAATTTCCGGCGCTTGGCCGGACGGCCAGACCTGCCGCGCAAGGGACCGGTTTATACAGATTCCGATTTGTATGAGTGGATTGAGGCCGCCTCCTGGGCGCTCGCCTCCAATGAAACTCCCGACGCGGATAAACAAAAATTGCGCGGCGATATCGAATCGCTGGTCAACACCATCGTCGCCGCCCAGGAGCCCAGCGGCTACCTGGACACGTATTATGTCGGCGATAAGGCGCGCCTGCGTTTCACCGAGCTTACGCATTCGCACGAAGATTACTGTCTGGGCCACCTGATCCAGGCGGGGATTGCTTATTACCGCGCAACCGGCAGTCGCGCGCTACTCGATCCCGCCATCCGCTTTGCCGATTACGTAGTGGACAACTTTGGCCCTACTAAGCGGCCTTTTGTAACTGGATATCCCGAGCTGGAGATGGCTCTGGTAGAGCTTTATCGCACCACAGGCGAAGCCAAATACTTGGAATTCACCCGCTATCTCTTTAGTGGAGTCGAGCGCGAGCGCCTCAAGCTGAAGGATTCCGATATGCGCTACATGTTCAGCGGCAAGCCATTTACCTCTCACACCGAGTTTGAAGGTCATCCCGTCCGCGCTCTTTATGCTGCTTCCGGCGCGACTGATTATTTCGCTGAGGCCGGCGATCCGGCGTATAAAAAAACGCTTGACCTGCTGTGGACCGATCTCACCATGCGCAAGATGTACATCACGGGCGGAGTCGGCGCGCGCGCGGCCACGGAGAGCTTCGGCGATGCCTATGAATTGCCGAGCGAACAAGCCTACGCCGAGACCTGCGCCGCCGTTGCGAATGTCATGTGGAACTTCCGCTTGCTGATGCTCACCGGCGATGCGCGCTATGCCGATGTTCTTGAACGGGCGCTGTATAACGGCGTGAATTCGGGCATGTCGCTTTCCGGAACGCTCTATTGCGACCGAAACCCTCTCGCATCGAATGGCGACAAACTGCGCAATCCGTGGTACGACACCATCTGTTGCCCCCCCAACCTCGAGCGCTTATTCGAGTTGCTGCCGGGCTACTTCTACGCACTCAGCCGGGACGGCGTCTACGTGAACCTCTACCACAATTCCGAGCTGGATTCGCATTTGGAGGATGGAACCAGCCTCAAAATCATCCAAACGACGGCCTATCCCTGGAGTGGCGATATTAAGTTAACCGTTAACCCCCAGCGTCCGGCGGATTTTACAGTTTACGTTCGTTGGCCGGCTTGGGCAGCCTCGGCCGATCTTCAGGTGAACGGCCAGCCGTTTCCCGCGCCCGGCGTCAAGCGCGGTTCGTTCATCCCGATTTCGCGCACTTGGAAAGCCGGCGATTCCATCTCTCTCGATCTTCCGTTGCAAATCGTCCCAACTGTTGCCAATCCGCGCGTCGCCGATACCTATGGCCGCGTGGCGATGCAACGCGGTCCGCTGGTCTATGCCCTGGAACAAGTCGATCAAAACGGAATCGCCCTGGGGGATATCTTCTACCGTCCAGGCGGCCAAATGACCGCGGAAGCCCGGAAGGATTTGCTGGGAGGCGTAACCGTCCTAAAGGTTTCGGGTCAGGCAGCCGAAAAATCACTTGGGGAGGAACCTTTGTATGAGCCGCTGTCCACTGCGATAAATCGAGTGAAACGACCGGTCACGCTGACGTTTATTCCTTACTATGCCATGGCAAACCGAGAGCCTACTCCCATGGAGGTGTGGGTGCCTATATCAAAATTCGACGCAAATTCGACTTCCGCATCGGCGGCTGCTCTGGAACGCCGCTCGGAAACGAGGTAGTCCCGTGGAAGCCTCAGGGGAACTGAAAAATGTGTAAAATCGAGGATATCTATCCTAAGAAAGGCCCGTTGTTGAAGCCCTCCAAAAAACCGCATACAAGTTTCTTCGGATGGAAGACAGTTGGACGCGCAAGTTGCCTGTTGCTCGGTCTTTCCCTCGCGTGCGCAGCCCAGCAGAATCAGTCTCCTCCAGCCTCCACGTCCAATCAGACGCAGAATCCCGCACCGGCCGACCAACGCGTCCCGGCGCAAGCTCCCGCGACAGCGCCCGATCAGAACAAGCCTGGACAGACCCCCACCGCCGGCGCTCCGGTCGATTCGAACGCTTATAAGGTGGGTCCGGCGGATGTTCTGAATATCCGGGTCTGGAATGAGCCGCAATTTTCCGGACCGGTCTCAGTTCACGAGGATGGCAAAATCACCCTTCCGCTGATCGGCGACCTGGCTGCCGGAGGGAAAACTCCCAATCAAATCCAGGATGTGATTACGCAGGCGCTCGCCAAGTATGTGGTGAAGCCGCTGGTCACGGTCACCGTTCAGGAAGTGGGCAGTAAGCAGTACTATATGGACGGCGAAATCTCGAAACCCGGCGAATACCCGTTGGTCGTCCCGACTACGATTCTGGAGGCGATCAGCAAGGCTGGCGGTCTGCAGGAGTTCGCAAACCAGAAGCGCATTTACATTCTTCGCGGAGACAAGCGAATTTATTTCAACTACAAGGACGTCCTTCGCGGAAAGCACATGGAACAGAACATTCAAATCCAATCGGGGGACCACATTGTTGTTCCCTAAAGGAAATAGGTAGAACCGGATATGCTTGACCGCCTCTCTGTACCTCGGCGATCCTTCGATTTCGAAGATTACATCGACATCTTACGGCGAAACAGCCGCTGGATCATCGCTCCGGCCTTTGCCGGATTGGTTATTTCCACGGTCGTGGCCTATGTGATGGACGACACGTTCGTATCGACGGCAGTCGTTCGCATCGTGCCTCAGCAAATCTCTACGGAACTCGTGCAGAACGTGAGCAGCCAGGACATTGCCGATCACATCAATGCGATGGCGCAGGGCATCCTCAGCCGCAACACGTTGACCAGCATCATCAACGAGCACGGCCTCTATAAAAAGGATCTTAAGAATGAGCCGATGGAGGACGTCATCAACAAAATGCGGACGACCGCGATCGGCATTCACGCCAGCGCCGGTCCGGCCTCATCCGGCAAGAGCGTGCCCGCCATGGAAGTATCTTTTTCATACCAGAATCCCTACGTCGCGCGGGACGTTTGCCAGGACATCGTGGGACGCTTCATGAGAGAGAACAGCCAGACCACCCTGGAGAGTCAGGAGCAGACCCAGCAATTCCTGAACGATCAGTTTGAGAGCGCCAAACGCGATCTGGACGCGATCCAGAAGAAGCTGGCCGATTATCGGGCGCAAAACCAGGGACGCCTCCCGGAGGAGACGCAAACTAATATCACGGAGATGAACGCTCTGGAAGGACGCCTCACCTCAATCAACGAAGCCGCCAGCAGAAATAACGAGCAGCGCATGCTGCTCGAATCGGAGCTTCACATCGCGAAAGACAGGTTCGCATCCGTGAAGGGGGGGATGCCCCAGGCCCAGGCCCATAACGATAAGCTACTCGAGTTGGACCATGAGATTGAGGAGCTCGACACCAACATTGCCGCGATGAAGGAGCGTTACACCGAGCATTATCCGGATCTCGAGGCTGCCCGCGACCGGCTGGTTGCGCTGAAAAAGCAGCGCGATGAAGCTGCTAAGGAAAAGCCTGCCAAGTCCGATGCGCCACCAGTGGAGACCCCGACCTTTACGCGGGAGCGCCTGGATGCGCAGGGAACCGTCGATCAAATACAGGCTCAATTAAGAGCCAACGCCATGGAGTTGCAGCAAGTCAATCGCGAAATGCAGTCGGTGAATGGGGCGCTCGGGAATTATCAATCGCGAATTGAAACCGTGCCGGCCGGGGAGAGCGAGTACGCCGATCTGCTTCGCGACCGCGATCTCGCCAAGCAAAGATACGACGATATGGAAACCAAGCGGGAGAAATCGTCGGTGTCGATGGATATGGAACAACGCAAGCAGGGCGAAACGCTCGAGGTGCTCGACGCGGCATCGCTCCCGGTCGACCCTACCGCGCCCAAACGGGGAATGATTATACCGATTGGCGCGGTCATCGGACTATTTGTCGGCGTGCTGCTGGTGGCCATTCGCGAGGTGAAGGATACCTCGCTAAAAAACCTCAAAGACGCGCGTCTCTACACGCAACTGTCGATTCTAGGCAGCATTCCGTTGCTTGAGAACGATTTAGTCGTGCAGCGTCGAAAGCAGATTATGTGGGTCGGCTGGGCCACGGCTACGGTGATCGGTCTGATTGTGATGGCGGGATCGATTGCGCGCTACTACATGAATAAGGCATAAACAGATGAGTCGTATCCATGACGCGCTGAGAAAAGCGACGCAAGAAAATGAGACCCCAAGGGGATCGCGGGCGGAGACGCCACGCGTGCAAACGGCCGCGCCAAGTTCGGAACCCTCTTCAGCTTCGGTGGCGCTCCTTGAGATGGACGATCTCGACGAGGTGATCCGGAACGCGGTTCAACTGCCCTATAATCCACTGAGCGACGCGCTGCTGGTCAATCCGGCGAAACCCCGCGAAGCTCCTTCCGAAGAGTTCCGCACTCTGCGGACCCGCTTGAATCATCTGCAGACGCTTCACCCTCTCCGCACGCTGGTCGTGACCAGCGCATCTCCGGCCGAGGGCAAGTCCTTCACCGCTACGAATCTCGCGCTCACGCAGGCTCAACTCGCCGATAAGCGCGTATTGCTGGCCGATTTCGACTTCCGGCGGCCCACGGTCGAGAAGACCTTTCAGATAGACACTTCTCCGGGTCTTACCGACTTCCTCACCGGCAAGGCGCGCGTAGGGGAAATCATCAGGAGAATCGGCGACTCCAGCCTGTATGTCATGACCGCCGGCGGCAGTGTGATCAACCCCCTCGAGTTGTTAAATCTCAAAGAATGCAAAGCGTTGATCGACGGAGTGCGGAACCATTTCGATTGGGTGATTCTGGATAGTCCGCCGCTGCTGTTTGCGGCTGACGGAAATCTGCTGTCTACAATGTGCGATGGCACGATTCTTGTGGTGCGCATTGGGACGACTACTTTCGATTCCGTCACCCGGGCGCTTCAGTCTCTTTGCGAAAACAACGTCCTGGGTATCGTTGTGAATGGGGCGCGCCGGGGCGAGCTGTATAGCAAATACAACTACTACCACGACTACTACGACGCAGACGCTGAACCGGCGGAAGCGTCGGAAGAAGATTCGGAAGTAGCGGCCGAGGTCGAGGAATCTTAATAGGGAATACGCGGTGTCCATCCGCTTTGCCGTTGAGGCGCGGGCGAACCGCCTTCGCTTAGAGCCGCATGCGGCGGTGCGTTGCTGAAATTCAGCTCGTCTTCGTTGAACGTCAGGGGACGGTCGAGCACCATTTCGACAGTCGATCCCTTGCTCAGAGTCGCATCCGGCCCGCGCGTCAGGAGCACGCCCAGGAGACCCGCGGCTGCTCCAGCGCCAGCGCCGATTCCAGCGCCTCGCGCGATATTTCCAGCCGCGGCGCCTATGCCGGACCCGATCACCGTGCCCGCAGTGGTGCTGCCCACTACCTTACCCACGTCGCCGCTCTTGTCACCGGGGCCGCTGATCTTGCTTTGCTCGCGCTTCAGTGTTTCATCGTCGCGCGCGTCCAGAGCGCCCAAATCGGACCGGAAGTTTCGATTCACGCCATTCGGAAGGGTCAGCGAGTCGAAGCGGACTTGCAGTTCGCCGCGTCCTTTCACTCTTCCGGGCCGCTTCACTTCGGTGATCGTTCCAGTTACCCAACTGCCTTGGGGGATCACAATGCGATTCCCGGAGAGAACCGGGAAAGCCGTCTCGAGATAAATACGGTCTCCCACAACGGCCTGCCGGGTGCTGACGCTGTTAATCATGTTCAGCAAAATATGCGTGCCGGGGGGTATATTGAACGACCCGTGCGATTGCGAGTCATCCCGCTGCTTCAAACCGCTTTGAGGCTGCGCCGGCTGCGGCCCACTCTGGGCGAAGAGGGTCAGAGTTCCCACGAAAGAGACCAGCGCCAGACATTTGAACATGAGAAACCCCCCGAGGTTTAGTCTAGCTGGCGCAGGCCTCCAGCGCTTGGCGTTCGCCTCGCCTCTTTGCGACAATCCTCACGGCCTTTTTTAGGACGGTGCTGGCTGGAATGGCCATCGGATCTTCCAGAGTGACCCACCGGCATTGACCAAAATCCGGCGGCGGCGCGGCTTCGATCAGTTCGAACCGGTAGATGTGAAAAGTGATGGTATGTCGGAATGAACCTAGCTTCCGGCCAGCCGCGATTTGGGGCAACTGATCGCGCTCCGGTAATTCCCAGAAGCCGGGCATCAGGCGGGATGCAGCCGGGCGCTGCCAGACGAGCAGCTTGCCATCGCGCTCGATCCAGAACAACTCGCGTTCTTCCCGTACGCTCTTTTGCCGGACGATCTTCACCGGCAGATCGTTCTGACGCCCGCTCCTGAGAGCGCGGCACAGAGTCGAAATGGGACAGAGCAGGCACTGCGGATTCTTGGGGAGGCAGACCGTCGCGCCAAGCTCCATCACTGCCTGGTTGAACGCGCCAGGCTGGCTGCGATCCAGCAGCTTGCCGGCAAGAGCCGCGAAATGCTTGTGCCCTCTGCTGCCCGCGATATTGGTTGAATCGGCGAAAATCCGGCTGAGCACGCGAAACACATTGCCGTCCACGACCGCGTAGGGAAGATCGAAGCCGATGCTTCCAACCGCCGCGGCGGTATAGTCGCCGATGCCGGGAAGACGCCGTATTTCCTCGTAGGTGGAGGGAAAACGGCCGAGCTCACGCATCAGCCTCGCGGCAATCTGCAAGTTTCGCGCCCGATAGTAATAGCCGAGGCCGGCCCAGCATGCCAGCACTTCCGGCTCCGGCGCATCCGCAAGCGTCCGGAAACCGGGAAAACGAGCGAGGAAGCGCTCGTAATACGGAATCACGGCGGCGACCCTCGTCTGTTGCAGCATGATTTCCGAGATCCAGATGGCGTAGGGATCGCGCGTGTTCCGCCAGGGCAAATCTCTCTTATGCGCGGCAAACCAGGCGAGGAGATCTAAGCGAAAGCGCGCAATCTCAGTGCCGGAGAGCACGGCGTCCAAGCGGTTGTGCATGCCGCCGCATTTTATACTTGAGGAAGAACCCCCGTCTGTCAGGTCTTCACCGTCCCCTTCTGCCGATGCCGGAAAACTTCAGCTTACCGTCTTGCGAAACCCTGGTTGAGGAAGAGGTTGCTGAAGCGGCCAAGCCGGTCCTCGCCATCCGGGGAGCGCGCGTTCATAACCTGAAGAACATCGACGTCGACATTCCCCACAACCAGCTAACGGTGGTTACGGGCGTGTCGGGATCGGGCAAGTCGTCCCTGGTTTTCGACACGATCTATGCGGAGGGGCAGAGGCGTTATGTCGAGTCTTTGTCGGCTTACGCTCGCCAGTTTCTCGAGCGGATGGAAAAGCCCGATGTCGATGAAATCATCGGGATCGCGCCTCCCATTGCCATCCGGCAGAAAAATCAGACCAGGAATCCGCGTTCCACCGTTGCTACCGCGACTGAACTTTACGATTTCATGCGACTGCTGTGGGCGCGCGCGGGGCGCGCGTATTGCCCCAACGATGGCACGCGAATTCAGCGCGATACCGTGGACCAGGTAGCTGAGGCCATGCTGGCGCAGCCCGAAGCATCGCGCTGGTACGCGCTGTTTCCGGTGCGAGCGCGAAACACAGCTCCCGAAGCCGCGGGTCTGCGAGACCGGCTTTTCGATTTGCGAAAAAAAGGCTTCAGCCGGCTCTTTCAGGATGGACAAACTTTTGAATTCTCGACGCCTGAGTCTTTGCTCGAAATCGATTTCGCAAAACCCCTCTACGTGCTTGCGGATCGGGTGGTAATTCATCCCGACTGGCACCAGCGGCTGGTGGATACGGTTGAGATCTGCTACCGCGAAAGCGGCGAGGTGTTCTTTGAGCAGGCCGGCGTGGCGGAGCCGCGGAGCTTACATTTCACTGAGAGACTTGCCTGCAAGACGTGCGGATTGACTGCGGCCGCTCCGGAGCCCACGCTATTCAGCTTCAACAATCCGATTGGCGCGTGCCCCGTCTGCCAGGGGTTCGGCAATACCGTCGATTACGATCTGGATCTGGTCGTACCCGATCCTACGCTTTCTCTCGAAAAAGGCGCGGTCGATCCATGGACAAAACCGCAATATAGCTGGTACTACGAAGAGAAAGTCAAGCCGAAATCGCGCGGCAAAATACGGCTGAACGTTCCTTATGCCGATCTCAAGCCCGACGAGAAGGAGTTCGCGCGAGCGCATATTTACAGGTTCTTCCGCGAGGTGGAGCGGAAGAAGTACAAAGTACACGTGCGGGTGTTCATGAGCCGCTACAGAGCCTATACCGAATGCCAGGCGTGCCGTGGAGCGCGTCTGAGGCCCGAAGCTCTGTGGGTACGTTTGGACGATTGCGATATTGCGCAGGTTTCGCGCATGAATATCGCGCGGGCACAACACTTCTTTGACAATCTTCGGCTGAGCCCGGAAGAATCGGAGATCGCCGAACGCATTCTCGACGAGATACGCCAGCGCTGCAAGTTTCTGAACGACGTGGGTCTCGAATATCTCACTCTGGACCGTCTTTCGGCGACGTTATCGGGCGGAGAGGCGCAGCGCATTCAACTGGCGACGTGCCTGGGTTCGCGCCTGGTTGGCGCGGTCTATGTGCTGGATGAGCCGTCAATCGGTCTTCACAGCCGCGATACCGCGCGCCTGATTCAAATCCTGAAAGATCTGCGGGAACTCGGAAATACGATTATCGTGGTCGAGCACGATCCTGAGATCATGGCCGAAGCCGACCACATTCTGGATCTTGGTCCGGGAGCGGGTGAAAATGGCGGCCGCGTGATCTTTTCCGGAACCTACCGGCAACTCCTGCTTCCATCGGCGGCGCCGTCGCTCACCAGCCGTTATCTGCGCGGCGAGCTGGCAGTCTCCCGCTCGCGAGATCGGCGGAAAATCAATTCCAGGAGAACCATTCGCTTTTTTGGCGCGCGAGCGAATAACCTGAAAAACATCGATGTCGAGATTCCGTTAGGGCTCATGGTTGCTGTAACCGGAGTATCGGGCTCCGGGAAATCGAGCCTCGTTCACGACGTGATTTATCGCGTTCTCGATCAGGAGGTGAACCGGGAGCGGCAGAATTCAAAGACAAATGACGAGAAGATGGGGGCCGCGCGGAAACTGCCGCTGAAGCGCGTCGAACGCGCCGATTTATTGACTAGCGCCGTAATGGTGGATCAATCGCCGATTGGTAGAACGCCCCGCTCCAATCCCGTGACTTACGTCAAGGCTTTCGACGTGATTCGCGATCTGTTTGCGTCAACGCCCGAAGCGCAAAGGCGCGGTTATACGCCTGGACATTTTTCGTTCAATGTCCCGGGCGGCCGTTGTGAAACCTGTCAAGGCGACGGCACGGTTACGGTGGAAATGCAGTTTCTCGCGGATGTCGATCTGATCTGCGAAGAATGCAAGGGCACGCGCTACAAATCGAGCACTCTCGACATACGGCACAAAGGACTAAACATCCACGAGGTGCTGCAACTGACCGTGCGGGAAGGGCTTTCCTTCTTTGCGGACGCTCCAAGAGTGGCGGCGCGGCTCAAGGTGCTGCAAGACGTCGGCTTGGGGTACCTGCGTCTGGGGCAATCGGCGACCACGCTGAGCGGGGGCGAGGCGCAGCGCGTGAAACTCGCCGCGCATCTCGCGCAATCGACTTGCGAAGGAACATTGTTTCTCTTTGACGAGCCGACGACCGGCTTGCACTTTGACGATATTGCCAAGCTGCTGCAATCGTTTGAGCGGCTGATTCACAACGGCGGCAGCGTCCTGATCATCGAGCACAACCTGGATTTAATCCAAGCCGCGGATTGGATCGTCGATCTGGGACCCGGAGGCGGGGAAGCGGGCGGCCGCATTGTGGCGCAAGGAACTCCGGAGGCAATTGCCGCCGCACCGGATTCCTTCACGGGAAAATATCTGAAAAACGTACTGAGCCAACGAGCGATTGCCTAAATGAGTTCGCCGCGAACTCTGCCGCCGGTCGATCAAGTGTTGCGAAACCTGAAGAGCCTTGGTCTGAAGAGTTTGGACGCTCTGCCGCGGAGCCTGATCACCGACGAGATACGCGCGGTGCTTGCGGAGCGACGCCAGGCTCTGCTTCAGGGACAAGAGGCCGGAGCGGTTTCTATCGAGCAGACTGTCGAAGAGCGCATCCGGAAATTGCTCGAGCCATCGCTTCGCCCGGTGATCAATGCCTCGGGAGTGATTCTTCACACCAATTTAGGGCGCGCGCCACTCGCGCCCTTCCAGCCCATCCCCCGATATTCCAATCTCGAATACGATCTGCAAGCGGGAAAACGCGGCAAGCGTGACGCGCATACAGCGGGATTGCTGCAACGCATGCTGGGAAAGCCGGCGATTATCGTCAACAATAACGCGGCCGCAGTCTACTTGGTTCTAAACGAGCTCGGAGCCGGGCACGAAGTAATCGTCTCTCGGGGGGAGTTGATCGAGATTGGCGACGGATTTCGTATTCCCGAAATCATGGCCCGCTCCGGAGCTTTGCTGCGCGAGGTTGGGACAACCAATCGCACCCGGATCGACGACTACAGGCAGGCGATCAATGAACGGACACGCCTGATTCTGCGCGTGCATCCATCGAACTTTCGCGTGTCGGGCTTTACGGCGCACCCTGCGTTAAGCGAGTTAGCCGAGCTGGGACGCGAGCGCGCTATTCCGGTATACGAGGATCTCGGCAGCGGATGCCTGGTGGATTTGCGTGGGCAGGGACTGGACGAGCCGCTTGTGAAGGATAGTTTCGCGGCGGGTATCAGCCTGGTGTCTTTTAGCTGCGATAAGCTGCTGGGCGGTCCACAAAGCGGCATCATCGCGGGTGATGCGAAGCTTGTGAGCAGAGTTCGCCGAAATCCTATGTACCGGGCATTTCGAGTCGACAAGCTGATTATCGAAGCGCTCGAAACAACTCTCCGCCACCTGTTAAAAGAGGATTGGCAAGCTATCCCAACGCTGTGCATGATCTTTGCCGAGCCGGGAGAGATTCGCGAGCGAGCGGAGCGCATTGCGGAAAGACTGAAAACTCGCCGTGTGGAAGTCCGGCAGAGCGAATCCGCAATTGGAGGCGGTTCCACGCCCGATCAATCGCTTCCAACCTGGGTGATTGAACTTTCCGTTCCGAACGCGGCCGCTTTTGAAGGACACCTGCGAAGCGCTTCGGTTCCGGTGATTGCGAGAATCGAACGCGACAAGATTATTCTCGACATGCGGACAGTTGCGAATGAGGAAGAAGGGGCGCTGGCGACGGCGGTCGAGTCATGCCTGAGCGCGCTTTAACTCAGTTGTTCAAGCGCCACACAATTTGACCAGCCACAATTGTCGCGACGGGGCCGCCGCGAAACTCGTGCCCATGAAAAGGCGTGTTACGGCTTTTTGAAGGCGAGTTGGTTACATCGTAGGTCCAGTCATGATCGAGACCGAAGATGGTGACATCCGCCGGCGCGCCGGGGCGGAGCGTTCCGCGATCGAGCGAAACAATGCCGGCCGGGTTCAGAGTGAATAATCGAATCAGGTTCGACAAGCTCACCCGACCGGGATGGTAAAGGCGCTCGAGCGCCAGTCCGATGGCTGTTTCCAGTCCAATAATGCCGAAAGGGCAGCGCTCAAATTCCTGCATCTTTTCGGCTCCCGGATGCGGCGCGTGATCTGTCGCGATCGCATCGATTGCGCCATTCGCAAGACCTTCGGTAACCGCATCCATATCCGATCGTTCCCGAATGGGCGGCTTCATCTTGTAGTTGCTGTCATAGGGCGGAACGTCGCAATCTGAAAGCGCAAAGTGGTGCGGGGTCGCTTCCGCGGTGACTCTCACCCCTCGCTTTTTGGCGAACGCGACCATTTCTACGGAATTTCTGGAGGAAATATGCGCCACGTGATAGCGGCATTCTGTGACTTCGGCCAAAAGAATATCGCGGGCGACCATCACATCTTCCGAACATCCCGGTATTCCTCGCAACCCGAGGCGAGTGGAGGTTACTCCTTCGTGCATGTCTCCGCCCGCGCTGAGGTGAAGATCCTCGCAGTGCTCGATGAGCGGGAGATCCAGCACGCGGGCGAATTCCATAGCGCGTCGAACCAGGCGCGCGTTCATCACCGGCCTGCCGTCGTCCGAAATAGCGACTATGCCAGCCTGCTTCATCGAAGCGATAGCGGACAATTCTTCGCCGGAGCTGTTCTTGGTGATCGCCCCAATTGGATAGACATTCACGATTGCGAATCGCCGCGCGCGATCGCGTATATAGCTGGTGACGGTTGCATTATCGTTAACGGGTTGAGTATTCGGCATGCAGCAGATGGAAGTGAATCCGCCCGCGGCCGCGGCTCGCGAGCCGGTCTCAATCGTCTCGGCATGCTCAAACCCCGGTTCGCGAAGATGCACATGCATGTCGACGAAGCCCGGAGCGACGATCAACCCGGAAGCATCGAACTCCTCGCTTCCCACGCTCGAGATTTCACTCCCGATCTCACGAACGATACCGTCTTTGATCGCCACGTCGCAGAAGCGGTCGAGGTCCTGCGCCGGATCGATGACGCGGCCGTTCCTGATAACGAGCTTGCTCATTGAATTAGAACTCGCTCGAGGACCGCCATACGGACGGCGATGCCGTTCTCGACCTGATTGAGAATCGCCGAGCGCTGCGAATCGGCTACTTCGGATGAGATTTCCCGGCCGCGGTTAATGGGCCCGGGATGCATCACGATGACATCGGGCTTGGCTAACTGGATGTGTTCGGGGCGTAATCCATAGAACTGAAAGTACTCGTTAGCGCCAATCGGCGCCTCGTGCTGGCGCTCCAACTGGACGCGCAACATCATGATCACGTCCACATCGCGGATCGCCTCTTCCATTTCCCAGGTAAGCTCCACTCCCGGAGCGATTTTTCCCATTTGAGGCGGGAGCAAAGATGCGGGGCCGCAGAGCACGATGTGAACGCCGAATTTTGACAACAGAAAAATGTTGGACCGCGCCACGCGGCTATGCGCGATATCGCCGATAATGGCGACACGCAAGCCTTCCAGTTTTCCGCGGCGGTCCCGAATAGTGAGCGCATCGAGGAGTGCCTGGGTTGGATGCTCGTGCGTACCGTCGCCGGCATTCACAATGGGGACGGGGAGATAGCGCGACAGGAAATGCGGGGCGCCGGATGCCGAATGGCGCATGACAATGGCGTCGGGACGCATCGCTCCCAAGGTGTTCAGCGTGTCCACAAGAGACTCGCCCTTGGAAACGCTGGATGCGGAAGCGGTAATAGAAATGACGTCGGCGCCCAATCGCTTCGCAGCGATTTCAAAGCTGGTCCGCGTACGCGTGGAGGCCTCAAAAAACAGGTTCACGATGGTGCGGCCGCGCAAAATGTCGAATCGCTTGAAGGTCTGTCCGGGCGCAGGCTGAAAGTCTTTCGAGCGCGTCAGGATGGTTTCAATATCCTCGCGATGGAGCGACTCTATGTCGAGTAAGCCAGTCGTCATCTATTGAAGCGGATCGTCCACTCTTTCCACTAGAAGAACTCTCTCCTGGCCATCGATCTCTTGAAATTTCACTTCAATGATTTCGTTGTCGCTGGTCTGCACCATACGGCCGATGTAGCGGGCCTCAATCGGCAGCTCGCGGTGGCCGCGATCGATCAATACCAGCAATTGCACGCGTGCGGGCCGGCCGTGATCGAACAGCGCATCGAGAGCGGAGCGAACCGTGCGTCCCGTGTAAAGCACATCGTCCATGAGAACGACGTCCTTTCCCACGATGGAGAAATCGATCTGATTCGCATTCAGCACCGGGCGCTCGCCGACCGTCGAAAGATCGTCCCGATAAAGGTTGATATCCAGGACGCCAACAGGAATATCCAGACGTTCCAGGCTATTAATTTTCGCGGCCAGCCGCCTGGCTAGCGGAACGCCGCGGCGTTTAATACCGACGAACGCCAGCCGCTGCAAATCGGCGGTTTTCTCGAGGACTTCATGCGCGAGGCGCACCAGAGTGCGATCGATTTCAGAGGCACTCATGAGCTGCTTCTTTTCGCGAATGGCAGGCATTGATTTGTTTAACGCGAGTGCTGTCACGCCAGATTACCATGGCGTCGTCGCGCGGGAAGACCGCTATGGCCGTTCGCGCCCGCGTCTCAATCCTTTAATCGCCCGCGAATCCGGCGCGCCAGCTTTTCGATCTCTTCGGTCTTCTTCACGGAGGCAACGGGCACGACGTAATTTCCGGCTTTCTGTAACTCGTCTCTAAGCTGCTGCGCGAGGGTAATCAGATCGTTTGCCTCCTTGAGCGCCTGTTCGTGGTCCTCCTTCGCAATCGCATCCTTCTGCGACTTGCCGTTAGGAAGCTTCTTGTCCTCATCGGGATTCGGCGGAATCGGCAATGTTCGATCGGGCTCTTGCGGATCCTGGCTCTGGGCGGCGAGAATCGCCGGGGCAAGTAAAGCGAACAACGCAATCCGGCGCGTACGGTCCATCTGGTTGCTATCATAAGCCACTTATGATCCGTATTGAGGCATCCGGGAGCCTGGCGATATGGCGGTAGGCGTCGGAATCATTGGCCTTGGCAATGTGGGATCGGGCACGCTGCAAATTCTCATCGAGAACGCGAAATCGATCCAGGAGAAGCTTGGGTTTCCACTCGAATTGAAGACGGTGTGCAGCCGCAATGTGCAACAGAAGAAGCTGCCCGTAATGGATGGCTCGGTCGTGCGCACCAGCGATTGGCGCGATGTTATCTCGAATCCTGAAATCGATATCGTTGTGGAATTGATCGGTGGAACGGGGACGGCCGCGCACATTATCGAAGCGGCGCTTCGCCAGCGAAAATCCGTGGTCACGGCGAACAAAGAATTGATGGCTTTGCGCGGCGCCGAATTCTGGAATATCGCCAACCAGAACGGCGTAAATATTGCGATGGAGGCGAGCGTTGCCGGTGGGATTCCCATTCACACTGTTCTGAGGGAGGGGATTGCGGGTGACCGGATTCTCGAATTGTATGGAGTTTTGAACGGCACCAGCAACTTCATTCTCACGGAAATCGAGAAGAGCGGCGCGGCGTTTGAATCTGTGGTTGCCGAGGCGCAGCAGCTTGGATACGCCGAAGCCGACCCTTCGGCGGATGTGGACGGATTGGATGCGCGCTCGAAACTCGTTATTCTCGCGGCGCTTGCATTCGGCGAAAGGCTGACGCCGGCGGACATTTACACGGAGGGCATCCGGCGAGTCATGCCGGTCGATTTTCAATATGCCCATCAGTTGAAGCACACCATTCGGCTGCTCTGTTTGGCCCGCGAGACGGGGCAGGGACTGTTGCTCTCCGTGCGGCCGAGCCTGATTCCGCAGTCCGCGATCCTGGCGCATGTCAAAGGCGCTTATAACGCGATTTGGATACGGGGCGCGTACGGCGAAGACACTTTCTACTACGGACGCGGCGCGGGCTCAAAGCCTACCGGCGTCGCAATTGTGAGCGATCTGATGCGGGTCGCTCGCGAGATCCGATTCGGCAGTCCGGAGCGAGTCAGTCCATTTGCGCACGAGCGACTGGGCGAATACAAACCGCTGCTCATGGCCACGCAAGAATTGCCTTACTATCTGCGATTTCGCGTAGAAGATAAGGCGGGCATTATCGCCACTCTAGCGACTATACTTGCGAAGCACGACATCGGTATCGATGCGGTATTGCAACTCCCGAGAGAGGACTGGCGCGATTTGCCCTTTGTGGTGACCACCGAGCCCGCCAAAGAACAATCGATACGCGATGCGATTCTGGACATCGGCGCCGCGGATTTTCTGGTTGAGCCGCCCTTCGCGATGCCCATGGAGCGGGGATTCTGAGGAGGAGTGGAACCGCTGCTAAGGTGCTTTTCTATGCTACGATTGCAAAGGACCGACAGTACCCCAGGCGACCGCCAGACGACATGTGGAGAGGTGGCTGAGTGGTCGAAAGCAGCGGTTTGCTAAACCGATTTAGCCTCTCTCGCAAGCTGAATAATCTAAACGCAAATCCCTTTGCAGCCTACAGTTTGCGCCGATTCTAACTTCACTTCGATTCACTGGTTTTCACCTGAGTTGACGGCTTTACGGTGACAAATCCAGTGACACAGGCCCTTTTTAACAACCCCGCCGCTTCTCGACTGTCACTACATACTCCGAATCCGCTTAGGCGCCTTCGTTTCGCCCGATTCTCGGCGAACGCAGCAGTATGATCGGCGGCGCTTCGCGCGCGCCACAAAGTTCGGTGGTTAATTGTTGCAGTGCCTCTTCCGCCCTGGTGTCCTTTGTCGCCTGAATGTGACGATGCGTCTCGCGCGCGATCTGCGCGACCGTACCCAGCGCATCCGTGACCGAAAATAGCGTTTTCCCTGCCGCAAGCTCCTGGAGATTCAGCAAAACATCACCGTCGAAATGCTCGCTGCCCTGGACCATGGCTTCCAGCCGGGCGAAACTGCGTGTGACATCTGGGGAGAATTCGACCATTACCGCGTCCGGGTTCAATTCGCTGGCTTTCCGCCTGTGATCCGTTGTCATGCGAACCTAATTTCTGCCGGTGAAATGAGTTATATGGCCAAAGGTCTGTGGACGGAACCATGACGGTCGAGATCACTTAACGCAAGTTAAGGTTTTATTACGATGCGATCTCAACCTAAAAAGCTTGGCGGCCCTGCCCTTGCCGCCCCGGCGCAGTGCAAGGTTCCGCTGTTGTTAACAAGTCAAGTTGTCCGCTTTTATTCACACACGATCTGTCCGGTCAAGCTGCTTTGCCGTTCTCCTTTTTGCGCCTGCGTATAGTCGCCGCCGGCGCGGTGGAAAAGT
>Ga0208220_1000405_pt1 | contig 18193 bp, 18 predicted proteins | sample NGESurdeep092012_9_FD_184484 | JGI IMG/M metagenome (GOLD analysis project Ga0208220, IMG submission 184484) | Arctic peat soil microbial communities from Barrow, Alaska - NGEE Surface sample F53-1 deep-092012 (SPAdes) | ecosystem: Environmental > Terrestrial > Soil > Wetlands > Peat ...
GGCTCGCGGCCGCCCGGCCCGGCGACCAGGCAGCCGCCGGCGCCCAGCGTGACCGCGACGCCGCCGACGCCCAGCGCCAGCACGTCCCCGATGGCCGCGCCGAGGTCCTCACGGCCGGTCAGGGCCAGCAGCTGGTCGGAGTTTGGCAGGAACCAGTCCGCTGCGGCCAGCAGGCTGCCGATCCGCTCGAGGTCGCGCGGGTGGCCGGGGTGCAGGACGTCCACCACGATCAGCGCGCCGGCCGACCGGGCCGCCGCGACCACCTCGTCGAGGCCATCGCCGACCATCGCGCCCAGGGCGTCCGGAGCCCCCACCAGCAGGGCCCGGCAGCGGCGCACCGGTTCCAGGTCGATGTCAGTGAGCTCCAGCCGGGCGGTCGCGCCCGGGACGTGCAGGGCGGGACGCTCCCCGTTCGGGCGAATAGGCAGGATCGTCGCGGAGGTCTGCACTCCGCTCTTGCGGACCAGCCCGGCGGTGTCGACGCCGTGCCGCGCCACCGCGGCGACCAGCAGATCGGCCAGCAGGTCGTCGCCGAGAGCGCCAATGGCGAGCACCCGGGCGCCGAGCTTGGCCAGGTCAACGCCGGTGCCGGCCGCGGTGCCGGCCGCCGTTGCCCGGATTTCCTGCAGCCGGGTGCTGCCCTGGCCGGGCGGGATCGCCTCGACCGGCCGGCCGAGCACGTCCAGAATGTGCGCGCCGAGCACCACCACCTGGCCGACCGGCCAGCTGCCCGCCGCGCTGGCGGTCATGAAGGCGCGCCGTCGCTGTGCTGGCCGTCCGTGTGCTGGCCATCGCCGGGACTGGGCTCGCCGGGACTGGGCTCGCCGCCGCTGGGCTCGCCGCCGCTGGGCTCGTCGGGGCGCCTGCCCCGGCCTTCGCCGTACCGGCGCCGCCGGGACTCAGCGGCGACGTCAGCCAGCTGCGCCGCCGACAGGATCGCGGGCTCGCCATACGACCGGGCCAGCCGGTAGACACGGGCCAGCCACTCCAGCAGCAGCGCCCGGTCGTAGGCCTCGGCGAGGCTGCCGCCGTAAGTGATCCCTCCATGGTTGGCCAGGATGGCGGCCCGGCGGCCGTCCAGGGCCGCCACCGCCGCCTCGGCCAGCCCGGCCGAGCCGAAGCGGACGTAGCGGGCGACCCGGACCGGACCGCCGAGCCCGGTGATCGCGTAGTGGACAGCCGGAAGCTCGTCGCGCGCCGATGACAGGGCGATGACCTCGGCCGAGTGCGTGTGCACGACCGCGCGGGCCGGGCTGGCGGCGTAGATCGCCAGGTGCATCGGCGTCTCGGAGGACGGCGCCTCCGGGGCGTCCAGCTCCGCGCCGTCGAGGGTGACCACGCAGACATCGGCGGCCCGCAGCTCGTCGTAGCCGATGCCCGAGGGGGTGATCGCGACGACGTCACCGACCCGCATGCTGAGATTGCCTGCGCTGCCGACAGCCAGCCCGTCGTCAAGCAAGCGGGCGCTGTAGCTGACGAGCTGCGCGCGGGCGGCCCGCAGCTCGTCGGAGTCCGGGCGATACACTATCTGGATGTTAGACGGACGTCCGACAAAAAAATAGCCCCTGGGCACTCCCCCGCGAGGATCACCGCGATGCCGAAAATCGTCGACTGGGATGCCCGGCGCGACGAGATCCTGTCAGCCACCTGGCGGGTGATCGCCCGCGACGGCATCGCCAGGGCCACCATCCGGGCCATCGCCCAGGAGGCGAACTGCTCACGCGGGATCCTGGCGCATTACTTTGACGACAAGGCCGACATTCTCGGTTCAGCCCTGGTGATGTCCCACCGCCGCGTCGTCGCACGAATGGACGCCCGCACGGCGGGGCTGAGCGGACTGGAGGCGCTGCGGGTGGTGATGCTGGAGGCGCTCCCCCTGGACGAGGAGCGCGACCTCGAGGCCCAGATCGAGATCAGCTTCTGGGGCCGGGCGCTGGGCAACCCGGCGCTGCGGGACCTGCAGCACTCCGAGTTCGATGAGTTGCTGGCCCGGCTGCGCCGTCATCTGCGGGAGGCCGCCCGGCTCGGCCAGCTCGGCGAGCAGGTCAGCATCGACCTGGCGGCCCACCAGCTGGTCGTCCTGATCGACGGGATCAGCGCCGAGCGTGTCCTGTACCCCGACCGGGTCTCGCCGACCCGTCAGCGCAGGATGCTCGACCAGCTGCTCGCCAGCTTCGCCCGCGGCGGCCCCGCCCCGCGCGGCTAACGAGCTCGCCGCCTGGCTCGCCGTCTGGCAGGTCGGGCTGGTCGTCGCCGACCTGATCTTGCTGCCCGTCGTCACCTACGCCTCGCTGCGCATCTCCGGGCGCCGCGGGCTGCGCGCCGCCGCCCTCGCGCTGGGCGCCGTGGCGCTGTGGCTGGAACCCGTCTACATGACGATGTTCTTCGGGCAGATCTACATCATCTTGCGCGCCCTGGTCATGGTCGATCTTGCCCTGCCGGACTCCAGCCGCTGGAAGGGAATGGGCATCGGCCTAGCGGCGGGCGTGAAGCTGACCCCGCTGATCTTCATCCCGTACCTGCTGGCGTCGCGGCGGGTGCCGGAGACCGTCGGATCAAGATCGTAAACCAGTCCCTGAACGGGACCGCGCAGCGACTGCTGGCTGGCCACCCGTCGCTCACGTCCGAAAAATGACAAAATACAGGACGAAGAAATATCGAAGGGCCGCCCGTCACCCAGGAATAAGGCCGGTCAGCCGGGCAACGGGGTGGGCTGAAAGGCGGCCAGGCGCCACCCGCCGTCCTCGGCGGCCCAGACCGCCAGGACGGCATTGTCCAGCCGCTTGGGCTGGCCGCCGGACACGATATCCCCGTGCATTTCTCCGATAACGAGAGCGGCGTCGCCGAGCACGACCACCTGGCTCACCGAATGCTCCAGCCGGACATACCGGAGGTCGCCGCCGCCGATCTTGGCCAGCAGCTGCTGCTTGGTGTCCCGCACGCCGCTGGTGTGGGTATAGACGAGACCATCCGACAGCAGGCCGGCCAGGGCGCCCGCGTCGGCGGCCAGCATCGCGGCGTACCGCCGGTCCTCCGCCACGCAGATCTGCGCGGCGGCTTCCTCGCCTTCGGGCACGGCTCCTCCGTCGGGATGTCCCGTCCTCAGGACGTCGCGGGGGTGGATTCCGGGCGGGGCGGTTCCGCGTGCTGGAAGTCGCTGTACTGGTAGGGGTTGTCGACCGGCCGGACGTCCACCTTCTCGGGATGCATAGCCGCCTGCCACGCCTCCGGGCCCGTCGCCGACCGCACGTGCTCGACGCTCTCGGCGATCACCCGCCGGGCCTGGGCCACCTGGTCGTCCAGCAGCAGCCGGTGGTCGTACTTGAGCACCTTGCCGTTGACCATGACGGTGTGCACGTCCGCGCGCTGGGCCTGGAACACCACGTGCCCGGCCGGGTGCAGAACCGGGAACATGACCGGCGAGCTGTCATTGCGCAGCAGCACCAGGTCGGCCTTCTTACCCGCGGTGATGCTGCCGATCCGGTCGCCGAGGCCGATGTGGTCAGCGCCGCCCTGAGTGGCGTAGCGGACGACATCTTCGGCCCTGAGCTGCAGGTTCATGACGGTCTCGGCGCGCTCGTGGGCCAGCTGGTGCTCCCGGATGCGGTCGGCGTTGAGGGTGGCGCGCATCGCGGCGAACATGTCGGCGCTCCACCACACGCTGGTGTCGACCGACAGCGAGATCGGGATGCCGTACTGGCGCAGCTCCCAGCTCGACGGGAAACCCTGCCCGGCGCTGCACTCGCTCTCCGCCGCCACCGACGCGTGGCCGCCGGACGCGGCGATGCGGTGGTAGGAATCCTGCGACAGGCTGGACACGTGCACGTGCCGGAGCCGGTCGGTCAGGTAACCGTGCTCGGCGATCAGCCGGATGCTGTCGTCGGTCGTCACCGCCCAGACTCCGCTGTGGGTCGTCACGGTCGCGTCCAGCTCGCGCGCCACGGCAAAGGCCGCCGCCTCCGGGAACTGGGGGTCGCCGGTGACGTCGAACGCGATCTGCCAGCCCAGCATGTCGCCGCGGTCGACGAGCCGGCGCTCGACGAAGCCACGGAATTCCGGGCTCGTCGCCCACTCCCACGGCGCCTGCGCGAGGTTGCCGTAGGCCAGCACGAACCGGCCGGGGACCGACTCGAGCGCGTCCACCGCCGCCTCGGCGTGGTCGACGGTGCGCAGCCCGTGCGACCAGTCCACCGTCGTCGTCACGCCGGCGTCGACGGACTCGATCGCCGCCAGCAGGTTGCCGGCGTAGACGTCTTCGGGGCGCATGACGTGCCCCCAGTTGACGTAGTAGAAGTAGAAGTAGTTCGTCAGGGACCAGTCGGCGCCGAGGCCACGCTGCGCCGTCTGCCACATGTGCCGGTGCGTGTCCACCATCCCCGGCATCAGGATGCCGCCGGCGGCATCGATCTCCACCGCGTCATCGGGCACCGCCAGCGAGCGGCCCACCGCCTGGATCTGGTCCCCGGCGACCAGCACGTCACCGTTCTCGATCACTCCGCTCGCGCCCCCGGCCACCGGGTCGACGGTCAGGACCGTGGCGCCGCGGAAGACTACCGGGCGGCCCTGCGCGAGCTGGTCGAGGGTGGCGTCGGGCGGGGAACTGTGCACGTCGATCTCCTTCGATCGCCAGGCCGCCTAGGGGCCTTCACCCTAGCGGGCCGGGCCTGCCGGTCACCAGGGCTGGCTCGAGCTGGTCCAGTGCGAGAGCGTGTCGATGTCGTCCATCTTGTTCACGTGCCGCGGCGGCGTCGCGAACGTGGCGTACGGCGTCACCCGGATGACGACGCGCTGCTCCTCCCGCGCGAGCTGCGCGATCTGCCCGTGCCGCTCGGCGGGCACCGGCTCGCCGGCCATCAGCTCCACGACCTTGCGCAGCATGTCGGCTGCCTGATCCTCGTCCCGCTCCAGGACCGCCGTGCCGTAGACCTGGAGGTAGGTCGGCGGCCACTTCTCGTCCAGCACGCACAGGCTGACGTGCGAGTCGCGCTGGACCGCCTTGGCCTTCGCCCGGTCGGCCATGGTCGAGACCAGCAGGTCGTCCCCGTCCATGACGTAGTAGACGATCGTCATCGCCGGGCCGTCGGCCTGGCGGCCGTAGCCGAAGACGCAAGTCCGGTGGTCCCGAACGAACTGCCTGCGCTCATCCCTGTCCATGTATCAGCTCCCCGGTGCCGCGCCGACCGTCAGCGCCGCCTGAGCGAGGCCCCTCGGCGGGCTCGCCAGGTTGAAAGTATCCGCCGAAACTCAGGTTCCGGTCACGCGGGGGTGGGTCAGCGCGGGAGCGGGTCGTGGCGCAGGCGGGAGTAGAGGCAGGCGTCCCGCCAGCTGCCCCCGACGAAGGCCGCGCCCCGCACGACGCCCTCGCGCTGAAACCCGGCTCGCTCCAGCGCTCGCTGCTCGGCGACGTTCTCGACATCGGTCATGGCCTGCAGCCGGTGGGCGATCGTGGTGGCGAACAGATAGGTCGCCAGCAGCCGCTGGGCAGCCGAACCGAGGCCCTGGCCCCGGTACTCGGGCCACAGCAGAATGCCGATCTCGAAGGACCGCTCCTGATGGCCGCCCACGGCAGGCGGCCACCAGCACACGGTGCCTGCGAAGGTGCCGTCGGGCAGGGATACGACGAGATAGGAGGCGGCGCCGCCCAGAAGGCCGTCCGTTTCCCAGCGGCGACGCCGCGCCTGCGGATCGCGGAACCCGCTCCACTCGAAGGGCCCGCTCAGGACCGGATCGGTGTCCAGGCGCTGCAGCAACTCCAGATCCGGTTCCGCCACCGGCCGCAGCCCGACCGCGTCTGCGTCATTCACCGCTTGCCTCCCATGAGGTCCGGCCGACGCCAGGAGATCGTCAGTCGGCTCGCTTGTAGGCGCGGACGGCCAGCGGCGCGAAGACGATGAAGATCCCGGCCAGCCACGCGACGCTCTTCAGCAGGTTGGCCTCGATCGGGCCGCCGAGCGCCAGCGCGCGCATCGTGTTGATGACGTAGGTGACCGGCTGGTTGTTGGCGAAGGCCTGCAGCCAGCCCGGCATGGACGCGATCGGGACGAATGCCGAGCTGAGGAAGGTGATCGGGAACAGCCAGATCAGCCCGAACGCCTGCACCGACTCCTCGTCGCCGATGGCCAGCCCGGTGAAGGCCGCGATCAGGCAGATGGCCAGCCCGAACACGACGGCCAGCACGATCATGAGGATGGCGGGGACCACCCCGTTCTCGAACCGGAAGCCGACCGCGTACCCGACCCCGACGACGATCAGGATCGTCACGGTCATCCGCGCGGTATCGGCGACCAGGCGGCCGGCCAGCACCGCCGAGCGCGCCATCGGCATCGACCGCAGCCGGTCGATCACGCCCTTCTTCAGTTCCTGCGCCAGCGCGATCGCCGTGCCGAACGTCGCGAACGCCGCGGTCTGGCCGATGATGCCGGGCATCAGGAAGTTGACGTACCCGCCCGGCACGCCCGGCACCTGGATCGCGCCGCCGAAAACGTAGCGGAACATCAGCACGAACATCACCGGCTGGATGACGGTGAACACGATGTAGGCGGGAACCCGCATCCAGACCAGCAGGTTGCGCCGGGTGATGGTCAGCGTGTCGCTCACGGCCCAGCGAGCCTGGTCGAGCAGGCTGGGAGCGTTTCTGGGCGCGGTGATGGCGGTCATGACGCCGCCTGCGCGTCAGCCTTCTTGCCTCTCCGGCGGCCGCGTCTGCGGCCGTCGGGCTGGTCTTCCTCCTCAGCCGCATGCCCGGTCAGCGCCAGGAATACGTCGTCGAGGGAAGGCCGGCGCAGGGCGAGGCCACGGGTCTCCACGCCGGCCGCGTCCAGGCCGCGCACCGCCTCGATGAGCGCCTCGGAACCGCGGCCCCCGACTCCTACGTTGACCACACCGGTCTCCTTGTCCACGTGCGGCTCGCCCTCGCCGATCATCGCGATAGCCGAGACGGCGTCGCTGACCCGGCCCCGGTCGGGCACCGTGAATTCGAGCACATCCCCGCCGACCCGGCCCTTGAGCTCCTCGGCCGTTCCGGCGGCGATGACGAGGCCGTGGTCGATGACCACGATCTCGTCGGCCAGCTCGTCGGCCTCATCCAGGTACTGGGTCGTGAGCAGCAGCGTCGTGCCGCCGGCGACCAGGGACCGGATGATGTCCCACATCCCCAGCCTCGACCGCGGATCCAGGCCGGTCGTGGGCTCGTCCAGGAACAGGACCTGCGGCCGGCCGACGAGGCTGGCGGCCAGGTCCAGGCGGCGCTGCATGCCGCCGGAGTAGGTCTTGGCCGCCCGGTCGGCGGCGTCGACCAGGTCGAACTGCGCCAGCAGCTCGGTGGCCCGACTGCGCGCATTTGGCCAGCTCAGGTGGTAGAGCCGGCCGATGATCTCCAGGTTCTCCCGGCCGGTGAGCTCCTCCTGAATGGCCGCGGACTGCCCGGACAGCCCGATCGACCGGCGGACCGCGGCGGCCTCCCGCACCACGTCCCGGCCCTCCACCAGCGCGTGTCCCCCGTCCGGGAGCAGCAAGGTCGTCAGGATGCGCACGGCCGTAGTCTTGCCCGCGCCATTAGGGCCCAGCACGCCGAGCACCGTCCCGCGCGGCACCGACAGGTCGATACCGCGCAGCGCGTGCACGTCGCCGAACGATTTAGTCAGGCCCTCTACCAGAATCGCCGGCGCCATGCCGCCGGGTGCCGTGTCGATCTGTGTCATCGTTCCTCCCGATCAGGCCGCCTGGCCCGTCAACGGCCTTGCGCCCACGAACCTACCGGCCGGGCCACCGCCCTAGCCAACGAAAAACCCCGTGCCTCCGTGCCCGCGCCGCCCGGAGCCGTCCCGCCAAGCCGTGCTGCCCCGAGCCGAGGCTGCCGAACCTATCTGCCGGGTCTGACGAAACGGCCGCCGCGGATTCATCGCTCCGCGGCCGAGGTCTTCGCGCCCGTCACTCCCCTGCGGTCAGGACGCGGCGCGGGTGGGTGCCGTCGACGTAGCCGAGGAACGGCGGGTAGATGTTATAGCCGAGTAGTTCCTGGAGCCGCTCGGGAAGCTGCCGCGCCACGTCGCGCGGCACCGCGAGGCAGTGGTTCTCCTGGGGGCGCAGCCAGCCGGCGGCGTACTCCAGGATCACCCCGAGGCGCGGCGCGGCGGTGGCGTTGGCCCCGCCGCCATGCCAGAGGCTGCCCAGGTAGAACATCGCCGATCCCGGTGTCATGGTGGCCGTCAGGACCTTGTCCTCCGTGGTCGGCCGGCGGCCGGGTTCCCAGCGGTGGCTGCCCGGGATGAACCTGGTGGCTCCGTTCTCCTGGGTGAACTCGTCCAGGGGCCACATGGTGTTGACCACCACGGGTGGCCCGGGCTGCGGGAGCGGGTATATCGCGTCGTCACGGTGCAGCATCTGGGCGCGTTCTCCCGGCCCGATACGGATGCCCACCGGGGCGCTGAGCTGATAGTGGCCCAGTACTTCGTCGAGCACCGCCAGGAGCAGCGGGTGCACGGCGGGGCCGTCGAAGGTCCGGGTCTTGGCGAACAGGGCGTAGACCCGCTGGGTGGCGTGCCCCTCGAAGGCATTGCGCCCGGTCGGCGTGGCCGCCAGCACCCGGCTCAGGTCCGTCCGCGCTGCGTCGATCTCGCCGGCAGTCAGCAGGCCAGAGACGACGACATAACCGTCGTCGAGCAGCCGCCGCGCCACGTCCCCGCCGCTGGCCGTGGCGCCTGGCATCGTCGCCATCATCGGCACTAGCCTAGGCCAGCCGGCGGCGCGCCAGGTTACCCCTGCGACAGGCGGGGTAGCCCGAGCCCCTGACGTCTAGAGACGAGGTGCGACATGGCTGTAACAGCTTTCCAGGACTACCCGCTCGCGGACTCCGGCCGCAGCTGGGACGGCGGCGCCGCCGAGAAGCGGATCCGGGCCTGGGCGGGCGCGGAAGACCAGCCGAACGAGAAGTACCGCGACGCGCACGTCTGGTACGACAGCGGCAGCAAGGACAACTTCACCGCCTACAAGCTGCTCATCGCCGACGTCGTGGACGGCAAGGTACGCGCGGTGCCGCACGCCATCATCGCCGCCGGGAACGTCCTGCAGGGCTCACGGGGCGGGATAGACCTGCCGACGGCCGACGTCGACCGCGTCAAGAGCCATCTGGCGAAGTACTACCAGAAGATGGGCGACACGCCGCCCTGGGACCGGGAGAGCTAGCCCGGCGCGTGGCTAGCTCGCCTTGCCCTCGCCCGGCTGGGCCGCCACCGCCCCCGGGCCCAGGCGCCGACCCTCGATCTGAGCGCTGATGTCCTCCAGCCGCAGCCCCTTGGTCTCCGGCACCCGGCGCCAGAAGTACACGACCGCCACGAGGGTGAGGAAGGTGAACAGGAAGAACGTTCCGTCGCCGTTGATCGCGTTCAGCAAGGTCAGGAACGAGACCGTGACCACGAAGTTGGCGGCCCAGTTCGCGAAGGTCGCCACGCTCATGGCCGACGCCCGGACCCGCGCGGGGTAGATCTCGCTGATCAGTAGCCAGAACACCGGCCCGAGTCCGATCGCGAACGAGCCGGTGTAGAAGAACAGCGCGATGATCGCGACGATGGCGGCCGAGCCGGTGAGGTTAGACCCGCCGACCATGAAGACCAGGGCGATCACGAGAAGCCCGACCGCCATGCCGCAGGTCCCGGTGATGAGCAGCGTGCGGCGGCCGACCCGGTCCAGCAGCCAGATGGCCACCAGCGTCATGCCGACGTTGACCACCCCGTTGACCACGTTGGCCAGCAGCGCGGCCGACGAGCCCAGGCCCGCGCTGTTCAGGAGCGTCGGAGCGTAGTAGATAACGGTGTTGATCCCGGTGATCTGCTGGAATACCGCCAGGAGGACGCCGAGGGTCAGTGCGCCGCGCAGCCGCGGGCTGAGCATTTCGCGCGCCGAGACGCTCTGCCGCTGAGCCCCCTCCTTCATGCTGGCCAGCTCGTCGTCCACGGCCCCGGCGTGCCGCAGCCGGGACAGCACCCGCCGCGCGTCGTCCTCGCGGTCGTGGGTCACCAGCCAGGAAGGGCTCTCGGCCTGAGTCAGCGTGCCGACGAACAGCAGGATGGCGGGTATCGAGGCCAGGCCGAACATCAGCCGCCAGTCCTTGGAGCCGGCCAGGCCGTAGTCCACCAGGTAGGACACGAGGATGCCGGAGGTGATGGCCAGCTGGTTGAAGCTGACGAGCGCGCCGCGGAACCGGGGCGGGGCGGCCTCGCCGATGTACATGGGCACCACCATGGAGGCCGACCCGACCGCCAGGCCGATCACTACGCGCGCCACCAGGAGCACCGCGAAGACGGGCGAGAACGCGGCCGCCAGGACACCCACCACGAAGACGACCGCGGTGATGAGGATGGTCGGCCGGCGTCCGATGCGGTCGGCCACCCGGCCGGCTCCGATGGCACCGATGGCCGCGCCGACCAGCAGGAGGCTGGTGACCAGTTCCTTCTGCACCGAGGAGATGTGCGGGAAGCTGTCGTGGAGGAAGAGCAGAGCCCCGGAGACGACGCCGGTGTCGTAGCCGAACAGCAGCCCGCCCAGGGCCGTGATCGCCGCCAGCCAGATGACGGCCCCGCCCGGGCCGCCCGACTCACTGATTCCCTGCGCGCGCCCGGCGCCCGCAGCGCCCGTGCTGTCGATCATGAGACGTCAACCTCGCTCTTCACTCGGCGCACGGCCGGCTCCGCCACGGTGCGGCACGGCCCGCACATTCCTCGCTACCCAGCAGAAACGTGACCATGCGGGAACTTTTCGTAATCGCAATGACCGGCGGCCAGGCGGCAGCGGGCCGCGGGCGGTCGATCATGGGTGCGCCTAGCGCACCTCCGGACCTGGCGGTTCGCAGCAGGAGATAGGGTCCGGAACGTGCTGCCCGGCGAGGCGAGGGGGTCCTGACGATGTCGCAGCGTGATCGGTCATGACCACCAGCCCGGTGTTCACTTCCCGGCTGACCGGCCGTCAGCTGCTCGACGGCGAGGGCATGCCGGTCGGCCGGATCCGGGACGTGGTCATCCTGCCGACCGCGGGCGGCGAGCCGCCCTGGGTTCTCGGGCTAGTCGTCACCCTGCAGCGGCGGCAGATCTTCGTCAACCTGGGGCGCGTCGCGGAGGTCACCGTCGACGGCGCGCACCTGCGGGGCGGCACCGTCGACCTGAGACGGTTCAGCAGGCGTACCGGGGAGATCCTGGCCTCCGAGCTGTATGGCCGGCCCGCGGGCGCCGGGACCGTCCTGGATGTCGGCATCGCCCGGTCCGAGCGGCGACGGGGCGGCTGGGAGGTTTCGCTGCTGGCCCTCGGCCAGGGCCGGGGCCTGCGTCATCACACCCCCGTGATCGTGACATGGGACCAGCACCCGGAGCTGTTCAAGGTCGGCCCGCTGGCCGAGCAGCTTGTCCAGCTGCGGGAAATGCATCCGACTGATCTGGCCCACGCGGTCGAGGCCATGTCGGCCTCCCGCCGCACCCAGCTGGCCGGGGCCCTCCAGGATGAGGAGCTGGCCGACGTGCTCGAGGAAATGCCCGAGCAGGACCAGATCCGGTTCCTGGCCGGACTAGGGCTAGAGCGCACCGCCGACGTCGTCGAGGAGATGGAGCCCGACGACGCGGCCGACCTGCTCGCCGAGATGCCGCCCGAGCAGCGGGAGCGGCTCCTGGCGGCCATGGAGAAGGTCCAGGCCGCCGACATCCGGCGGCTGCTGCATTACGACGCGACGACGGCGGGCGGGCTGATGACCTCGCAGCCCCTGATCGTCCCGCCCGACGCCCCGGTCGCCGAGGTGCTGGCCCGCATCCGCGAGCCGGAACGGGCCGTCACGGCGGCCGCGCAGGTCTACGTCTGCGAGCCGCCCTCGCTGACCCCGACCGGTCGCTACCTGGGCACGGTCGGCTTCCAGCGGCTGCTGCGCCAGCCACCGTCCGCGAGCGTCGGCGAGTGCATCGAGGAGGCCACCTTCGTGCGCCCCGAGCTTTCCGAGCGGGAGGTGGCCCGGCGCCTGGCCGCCTACAACCTCATCGGCGTGGCCGTCTGCGACGAGGCCGGCCGCCTTCTCGGCGCGATCACCGTCGACGACGTCCTGGACCGTCTCCTGCCCGCAGGCTGGCGAACGAAGGAGACCGCATGAGGATGCCGCCCCTCTCCTCGCTGTTCCCTGGTGACCGCACGGACCTGTCCGCGCCGCGCGGCGCCGCGCCGCGGGTGGGCGCCCGGTACGACGAGGACGCCTTCGGCCGGATCTCGGAGAGCATCGCCCGGTTCCTGGGCACCGGCCGCTTCCTGGTCGGCCAGACGGTGCTCGTCCTCGTCTGGATCGCGCTCAACACCGTCGGCCTGGTCCGGCACTGGGACCCCTATCCGTTTATCCTGCTCAACCTGGCCTTCTCCACTCAGGCCGCGTACGCGGCGCCGCTGATCCTGCTGGCCCAGAACCGGCAGGACGACCGGGACCGGGCCAGCATCGAGCGCGACCGGGAGGTGGCGGCCCGGACCCAGGCCGACACCGAGTTCCTGGCCCGCGAACTGTCCGCGGTCCGCCTCGCCCTCGCCGACGTGGTCACCAATCAGGACCTCGGCGACCGGCTGGATCACCTCGAGAAGCTCATCGTCGTCCGGCAGCCCCCACAGTCGCAGCCAACCCGGTAACATCGCGCGGCCTGGACCGGCGCGCGGCGCTGGTCCATTTCGGGCGTTTCATAGCCGGCGTGCCGGGCAGGGCTGTGCGCAGGAGGCCCGCAGCGGCGACGATGCTGCCCGGCCGGGCCAGGTCCGGCTGCACCGCCCGCGAACCCCTACCCCTGGAGGCAATGAGATGAACGATCGCGTGACGCGCCGGCATATCGAGATCAAGGAGGGTGACCGCACGGTCGCGTCCGCCGACGTTAGCATGCCGGAGGAGGACGACGCGGCGCCCCGCGCCTCGCTGCACGCCGCCTCTGGTCACATCGCCCCAGGCAGCCGGGCCAAGCTGGTCGACAGCGTCCTGGACCTGCCCGAGGTCCGGGAGGGCAGCCGGCTGGAGGCCAGCGTGCCGATCGGCGACGGCGAGTCGCTGGACCGGTTCCGCGAGCGCTGCGATGACGTGAGCACCCGTGCGGCGGGGTCCAGCGCGCTGCTCGATGCCACCCCCGCCTCCGGCCGGCCGGCCGCGGATCCGCAGGACGAGCCGTCCGCCTAGCAGCACCCCGGGCCGACCGCCCCACGACCGCCCCTCGGCGGCCCGTCAGCAGCCGAGGGCCGCGGCGAGATCGACGAGACCGCCGGCTTCCAGCAGGCCGTCCAGCGCCGGAGCCGACGGTGGCGGCGCGCCGGGTCCCCACTCCAGGGGCCGTCGGATGAAGATCGGGCGCAGGCCCAGGGCCGCGGCGGCGCGCAGGTCCGAGGGGTGGGCGGCCACCATCGCGGTTTCCTCGGGTCGGCAGTCCAGCAGCCGCAGGGCCGTGGCGTAGACCTCGGGGTCGGGCTTGTAGCCGGCGGCCAGTTGCGCGGACAGCAGGACGTCCACCCGCAGGTCGGCGAACTTGAGCAAGTCGGCGAGCAGGGCGAGATGGCCGTTGGACAACGTCGCGGTGACATGCCCGCGGCGCAGCCGATCCAGCCCCTGGCGGCTGTCGGGCCAGGGCCGCAGCCGCCGCCAGCCGGCCACGAGCGACTCCTGGCCGGCCGCGGACAGGGCCACGCCGCGCCGGGCGAGGACGTCGGCCAGTGTCTCGCGCTGCAGGGAATCAAGGTCGCGCCACGGGCCGCCGTGGCGGATCCGGTCCATCGCCGGCTGGTAGGCGCGGCGCCAGTCGTCGATCACGGCCGCCCACTCGACCTGCGGATTCGAGTCGGTTCCGGTGGCCTCGGCGATGTCGATCAGGCTGGACCGCCAGTCGACTAGGGTGCCGAAAACGTCGAACAGCAGCACGCGCGGCGCTATCACAGCGGCAGCCTCAGCGGGCCGCCTCGGGGCGGCCGAGTGCCCGGTAGGTCCAGCCGGCCGTCCGCCAGAGCGCCGGGTCGAGCAGGTGGCGGCCGTCGGCGATGTTGCGGCGAGCCACCGCCTTGCCGATGACCTCGGGATCCGCCTGCCGGAACTCGGGCCACTCGGTCAGCACGAGCAGCACGTCCGCGTCCGTGGCGGCGCTGAGCACGGAATCCGCGTACTCCAGTTCCGGGTGCGCACGCCGGGCCAGGTCCATCGCGGCCGGGTCGTAGGCGGTGACCCGGGCGCCGAGGCGATGCAGGCCCGTGGCGACGTCGAGCGCGGGCGAGTCCCGGATGTCATCGGAATCAGGCTTGAAGGCCAGGCCGAGGATGCCGACGTTGCGGCCCTCCAGCGATCCGCCGGCCAGCTCGCGGGCCAGCTCGACCATCCGGGTGCGCCGCCGCTTGTTGATCGCGTCCATTTCGCCCAGGAACGAGACCGCCCCGCCCGCCCCGAGCTCCGTGGCCCAGGTCCCGAAGGCCCGGATGTCCTTGGGCAGGCAGCCGCCGCCGAAGCCGAGGCCGGGGCGCATGCCGGCGCCGCCGATCCGGTGGTCGTAGGCCAGGGCCTCCGCCAGGCTGGAGACGTCCGCGCCGACCGTCTCGCAGACCTCGGCCATCGCATTGATGAACGAGATCTTCGTCGCGAGAAAGGCGTTCGCGGCCACCTTGACCAGTTCCGCGGTGGCGAAATCGGTGACGACGAAGGGCACCCCGGCCGCGAGCGGCTCCGCGTACACCTCACGCAGGACCGCCTCGGCGCTCGCAGAGCGCACCCCGACGACGATCCGCTCGGGCCGCAGCGTGTCGGTCACCGCGTGGCCCTCGCGCAGGAACTCCGGGTTCCAGGCCAGCTCGGCGTCCGCGCCCGCCGGGGCCAGTCGCGCCAGGAGCTCAGCCAGCAGCGAGGCGGTGCCCGCCGGGACGGTCGACTTGCCGACGACCAGGCACGGCCGGCTTAGCAGCGGGGCGAGAGACTCGATGCAGCCCAGCAGCTGCGACAGGTCGGCACCGCGCGATCCGGCCGCCTGCGGCGTGCCCACGCAGCAGAAGTGCACGTCCCCGAAGTCCGCTGCCTCCTGGAACGACGTGGTGAAGCGCAGCCGTCCCGAGCGCACGCCGCGGTCGAGCGACGCCTCCAGGCCCGGCTCGTAGAACGGCAGCCGGCCTTCGGCCAGCGCGGCGATCCGGGCCGCGTCGACATCCACGCCAAGCACGTCGAAGCCGAGTTCGGCCATGCACGCGGCGTGCGTAGTGCCGAGATACCCCGTTCCCAGCACGGTAACGCGACGGGCCACTGCGCTCTCCTTCTACTCTCGCGGGCGCTTGCTAGGCGATGATTCACCCCAGGCCGGGCCCGGGTGCTGGAGGCGGGACAGCGTGAGGCGGACCGCACGGGTCACGTGTCTCCCCGGGACCGGACGATCAGGTCCGCCAGAAGCGCGAGGGTGGCGATGATCAGCCCGGTGACCAGCACCAGGACTGTGTCCACCGCGATCAGGAACGGATGCACGATGAGGTCAAAGATGCCCTTGGCCACGCCCAGGACGATCAGGGTGAGCGCCAGGGGCATCAGCACCTTGAGCGGGTTGAAGTACATGACCATCCGCAGCACCTGAAGGATGTAGCGGTAGGCGTCCCGGACGAACTTGAACTTCGACGTGCCCGCCCGCTTCGCGTAATCGATCGGTACGTACCGCACGTCGTGCTGGTTGGACAGGAAGGCGATTGTGATCGTGGTGACGCAGGAGAAGCCGGGGGGCAGCAGCCTGAGGTAGGGCAGTGACACCTCGCGCCGGAACGCCCGCAGCCCGGAGTTGAGGTCCGGGATCGGGGAGTTGGTCAGCACCTCGGCCAGCTTGCGGATGAACCACTTGGCCGGCACCCGCAGGAACTTGTGGGTGCCCTCCTCGGTGGTCCTGGCCCCGACGACCTGATCCAGGTGCGGGTCCTTCTCCAGCATCTGGACGAACTCGGGAATCCGCTCGTTCGGGTACGTCATGTCAGCGTCGGTCCACACGACGATCTCACCGCGGGCCTGCTGGGTGCCGATGCGCCGGACGGTGCCGGAGCCGCCGTTGCGGTGGAAGTGCACCACCCGCAGGTTGGGGTAGTCAGGCACGGCCTCCTCCAGCCGGCTGAGCGTCCCGTCGGTGGAGGCGTCGTCGTAGGCCACCAGCTCGTAGGCGTATCCGCTCAGGTCCATGGCCTCGCAGATCCGCGCCACCTCGGCGATGACGTGGCCCTCCTCGTTGTGGCAGGGCAGCACGATAGAGACATACGGCTTCTGCGGGGACGTTTCGCTCACGGGCGGAGAGAATACTCCGATTTCAGGGGTGGCGGCGGACGTAGCGCCGAGGGGGGCGGTCACAGCTAAGGCTCCGACATCCAGACGTTGAATTTGAGTTTATCGGTCGTTTTCGGCGGCGTGGTCAGGGTATGCGCGTCCTGGGTGCTGCGCAGCTTCATGATCTGCCGCGTCGGGCCGCCGTAGCTGGCCAGGGCCACCCGGGTGCCCGCCAGCAGCACGGGCCGCCGGCCAGCCTGCCGGATACCGCGCTCGACGGCCGCCGCGACGCTCGGCCGGTGGTTGCTCAGCCGGGCGACCGGGACATTGCAGGTCCCCCGGATGACCTCCGCCATGTGGTCGGCGGTCGGGCCGCTGACGATGACGACAGACGCGTTCGCGGGAATGTCCGCGCACATGCCGTTGATCGCCGCGATCTCGCCCCCGAAGGTGCGCGCGCCCGCCAGGCCGACCGCGGCGGGCTCGAGCCCGAGCGGGCCCTTGCCGCTGCGCACGATCCCGAACGTGGTGAGGACGGCCGGCACCAGGAGGGCCGCCGCGAGCAGGACGCCGAGGCCGCCCCAGGCCACCCGGTTGGCGCCGCGCTGGCGCAGCCAGCCGACCAGCCAGTTCGAGGCCCAGACCGCCAGCAGGATGAAGGCGGGCAGGACGGCCGGGACCAGCCGGCGGCTCGCCCAGGGCTGATCGGGCGTGATCGCCGGCCGGTACAGGGTCGCGACGATGGTCCAGGCGAACGTCATCAGCGGCAGCGTCCAGGTGGGCGCGCGGCCCCGCAGGCAGCGGCGGGCGAGCACCGCGGCGCCCAGGGTGCCGAGCACCACGGCGGGCACCCCGACGTACCAGAACACCCAGTGCAGGCTGATCTCGTAGTAGAGCCGCGTCGCGTCGACGGGCAGATGATCGGCGCGCTGGAAGCTGGCGATGACGGCCGCGGTGGTCTTGGTCATCTGGCCGTGCACCGTCTGCAGGTACGGGCGGACGGCGAACCCGGCCAGGACGGCGAAGGCCGCCACGGCCGCGACGTTGGGCAGCCAGTTTCCGCGTATCTCCGGCAGGCCGCGGCGCCACAGGACCAGCACCGCTATCGCCGTGGCCACCACCACCACCCCGCCCACGAGCGCCAGCGGGATCAGGGAGGTCTTGATGCTCTCCAGGTACGGCTTGGTCAGCAGCAGGCCGTCCGTGGCGCCGTAGATGGCCCCGACCAGGAGCCCGCCGAGCAGCGGGAGGGCCTGCCGCCGACGGCCGACGAGCAGCAGCCCGATGTACGGGATCACCGGCAGCATGTCGCTGGCCCCGTCGATGCGCACCAGCAGGGTCAGGCCCAGGGCGAGGCCGCCCAGCGCCGTGACCACCCGGGTGCCGGTCCCGTCGACGCCGAACGAGTCGATGACCAGGCACAGCCCGCCGAGGAACAGGATCTGCACGAGCGGCTCGCTGTAGGTCGCGCGGCTGGTGAACTGCTCCGGCAGCGAGACCGCCAGGACCAGGGCGGCCAGCGGCGCCCACCGGGGCCCGACCAGCCGGGCCACCAGCCCGCCGAAGGTCAGCACGGCCAGGGCGCCGAGCACCGGCCCCAGCGCCAGCGCGGCTCCCACGCCGCCCATCCAGAAGCCGCCGGCCAAGATCATCGGCAGCCCTGCCATGAACTGGGGCACTACCGTCTGGCCGACCTGGTAGTAGGCGAAGCTGAAGAAGGACAGCACATGATGGGTGCCGCCGAAGGCGGCGCGATCCTGCGGGATCGGCAGCGAGTGGTGGTGGGAGATCCAGTTCCCGAACTGCATGTAGGACGCTGGATCGCGGAAGATGATGAGGTCCTGGGCGTGGTAGATCATCTGGTCGACGCCGAACGCGATGGCGACCGCGAGTACCCCCGCCACCGCCCACCACGGCGTCCGCGCGCGGCCCGGCGACCGGCCC
>Ga0208220_1000407_pt1 | contig 18121 bp, 12 predicted proteins | sample NGESurdeep092012_9_FD_184484 | JGI IMG/M metagenome (GOLD analysis project Ga0208220, IMG submission 184484) | Arctic peat soil microbial communities from Barrow, Alaska - NGEE Surface sample F53-1 deep-092012 (SPAdes) | ecosystem: Environmental > Terrestrial > Soil > Wetlands > Peat ...
GGTCGCGGCGGAGCCCCGACGATGTCGCCTGGTCGCGGCGGAGCCCCGACGATGTCCCCCGGTCGGGCGTCCGCAGCAACGAAGTGCACCAACCGGTTGTCGGCCGCGCGGCCGCTCATGCGGTGCGTCTGGTCGTCTTTGCGTCCTTCGCCTTCGGCGACAAGGACGTCGACAACGCGCCCGACCTGCTCCTTCGCTGAATCCCACGCGACCTCGTCGGCGACGGCCACCAACTGCTCGTAACGCTCGCGCACAACTGAGGGTGGGATCTGACCATCCATGTCGGCAGCCGGCGTGCCGGGTCGCTTGGAGTACTGGAACGTGTAGCAGTTCGCGAATCGGGCCCGCTTCACGACATCCAATGTCTGCTCGAAGTCTTCGTCGGTCTCGCCCGGAAAGCCGATGATGATGTCGGTCGTAATCGCGGCGTCGGGCATCACCGCACGCACGCGGTCGATGATGCCGAGGTACTTCTCCCGCCGGTACGAACGTCGCATCCGCCGCAAGACATCGTCAGATCCTGATTGCAAAGGCATGTGCAACTGCGGCATCACGTTGGGCGTGCTCGCCATCGCCTCGATCACGTCGTCAGTGAAATCGCGGGGATGCGGCGAGGTAAATCGCACGCGCTCGAGACCATCGATGGAACCGCACGCGCGCAGCAGCTTCGAAAACGCCAGTGGATCGCCGAACTCAACGCCGTACGAGTTCACGTTCTGACCAAGCAGCGTGACCTCGATGACACCCTCGCCGACCAGCGTTTCGATCTCCAGCAGAATGTCGCCGGGCCGCCGATCCTTCTCGGTCCCTCGCAGACTTGGCACGATGCAGAACGTGCACGTGTTGTTGCATCCGACGCTAATGGCGACCCACGCCGCGTAGACCGACTCGCGTCGCGACGGCAGCGTCGACGGGAAAACCTCGAGCGATTCGAGGATCTCGACCTGCGCCTCGTCGGCCACCCGAGCTCGCTCCAGCAGTACAGGGAGCGACCCGACATTGTGAGTGCCGAACACGACGTCGACCCAAGGCGCCCGGCGCACGATCTCGCCACGGTCCTTTTGCGCGAGGCAACCGCCGACGGCGATCTGCATGCCGGGCTTCAGCAGCTTCGACGAATAAAGCTGACCGAGATTGCCATACAGCTTGTTGTCGGCGTTCTCACGCACCGCACAGGTGTTGAACACGACGACGTCCGCCAGCTCATCGGCGTCCGCCTTGATGTAACCGGACACCTCGAGCAGACCCGCCAGCCGCTCCGAATCGTGCACGTTCATCTGGCAGCCGTAGGTGCGCACCTGATAGGTGCGCGGCGGCTGCTGCTGGGATGTGGACACCTGATCAGGGTACGCAGGGTGGTCCCCGAACCGGTCACCACTTCGACCGCCGTTTCAAGGGCACTGCCAGAATGAGCCGATGAGCGAGACACCGCTGGCCATGCCCTACGGCTCCTGGCCCTCACCCATTTCTGCCGCGGACGTCGCCAAAGGTGCCGTCCGGCTCGGCTTCCCGGTCCTCGTCGGCGACGCGGACCCGGACGTCTGGTGGCTCGAGGGCCGACCGGCTGAGGGCGGCCGCCAGGTCATCGTGTCGGGCGAACGCGGCGACCTGTTGCCCGCGCCGTGGAACGCGCGCACCCGAGTGCACGAGTACGGCGGCTTGAGCTACCTGCCACTGAGCGACGGCCTGCTGTTTGTCGAGTGGGCGGATCAACGCGTCTATCGCCTCGAGAGTGGCGGCTCAGAGCCGCGGCCGTTGACACCAGTTCCGGCCTACCCGGCCGCATTGCGCTACGCCGACCCGGTGCTCTCACCCGATGGCCGCGAAGTGTGGTGCGTGCGCGAGGAACACACCAACCCGACGTCACCAACCGAAGGCATTACCCGCGCGATCGTCGGCATCCCGCTCGACGGATCGGCTGCAGAAGACCCCACCTTGGTGCGTGTCATCGTCTCGGGCAGCCAATTCCTTGCGTTCCCCACTCCTTCACCGGACGGCGGGAAGCTGGCGTGGGTTGCATGGGACCACCCGAACATGCCATGGGACGCCACAGAATTGCGCGTCGGTGAGCTGACAGCTGGCGTCGTGACATCGTGGCGCGGTGTCCTCAGCGGTCAGGACGAATCCGTCCTTGAGCCGGCGTGGGCCGACGCCAATCACATCTATGCGATCAGCGACCGCTCGGGCTGGTGGAACCTGTACATCGTCGACACCACCGGCACGTCCGAACCCCAGGCTTTGGCACCGCGCGACGAAGAGTTCGCCGGCCCGCTGTGGCAGCTCGGCTTCCAGCACTACGGCGTACTCGACGACGGCACGCTGGTCGTTTTGCACGGCGACGCCGACGAGAAGCTCGGCATTCTCTCCCCCGCGACCGGTGTGATCGACGACTTCGAGTTGCCCTTCACCCATTGGCAACCGGCGATATCGCACCGAGGTCGCTACCTGGCAGGCATCGCCGGCAGCCCAGTTGTGCCGAACGCCGTTGTGAGGGTCGACCTGCAGACCGGCGAGCACGTGGTTCTGCGACGGGCGGCCGACGACTTGCCTGCAGACGACTACCTGCCGCGCCCTTACACGGCAACCTTCGAGGGTCCCGGCGGCCGCGATGTTCACGCGCATGTCTCCGCGCCGCGCAACCCTGATGCGCAGGCGCCGGTCGGCGAACTGCCGCCCTTCATCGTGTTCGTGCACGGCGGGCCGACATCGTCGTCGCCGCCGCTGCTCAATCTCGAGCACGCCTACTTCACCAGTCGCGGCATCGGTGTGATCGACGTCGACTACGGCGGCTCGTCCGGATACGGCCGGGAGTATCGCGAGCGGCTGCGCGGCCAGTGGGGCATCGTCGACGTCGAGGACTGCGTGGCCGCCGCACAGGCGCTCGCGAATGCAGGCGAGGCGGACGGCGAGCGGCTGGCCATTCGCGGCGGCAGCGCCGGAGGTTGGACGACCCTGGCTGCACTCACCAGCACGGACGCGTTCGGCGCGGGCACCTCCTATTTCGGTGTCGCAGAACTGCTTCGCTTCGCGAAGGACACTCACGATTTCGAGTCGCGCTATCTCGACGGCCTTGTCGGGCCGCTGCCCGAAGCGCACGACCTCTACGTCGAGCGCGCACCGCTGTCACACGTCGACGACGTCTCGTGTCCGGTGCTACTACTCCAAGGCCTCGACGATCACATCGTGCCGCCTTCGCAGGCCGAGCTGTTCCGCGATGCCTTGGTAGCAAAGGGAATTCGTCACGCCTATCTCGCGTTCGAAGGCGAGCAGCACGGCTTTCGCAAAGCCGAAAACGTCATCGCGAGCCTCGAGGCCGAACTGTCATTCTACGGCCAGGTGTTCGGGTTCACCCCCCCAGGAGTGCCTGTTCTCGAACTGTCATGACGCCATCGGATCGTGGCAGCGCGTCGCCTACGCGTCACGCAACTGCAACACGAGCGCGCCAAGGATGAGCGCGCCCGCAGCCCACAGCCCAACGACGCCGAGCCCCGCCCACGGGCTGAGCGGCAAGCTGTGCACGCCGACCGTCGTTTGAATCCCCAGTCCGGCGTTCATCGGTGCGATCTGTTCGAGGTGCCGGTGCCAGTGCGGGTTGCTGACCATGACGAGGGCGATCGGAAAAGCGAACAGCAGCCCGAGCACGACCCCAATACCCGCCGCAGAATCGCGTACCGCGGTGGAGATCCCGAGGCTGAGCAGCGCAATCAGCACCAGATAGAGGACCGAACCAGAGGCAGCGCGCAGCATTCCGCCGTCCGACAATGCAAGCGACAGATAGCCGTTGTGAGGCGTGAACCCCTTGCCAGGCAGCACGAGTTGGCCGACCACCGCCGAACCGATAACGCTGACCAAGCCGGCCACGAATGCCCACCCCACGACGACGATGGCTTTCGCCCCCAGCACGCCAACGCGGTGCGGCATCGCCGTCAGGGTGGTGCGGATCATTCCCGTGCCGTACTCGGCGCTGATGATGGTTACCCCGCAGATCGCAACGAGCACCTGACCAAGGTAAACGCCGGCGAGGCTTATCTTTGCCGGATCTTGGGTGCAGGCCGCGGAGCTACAACGAACTCCTACGTCAGCGATCGCGCCGAGCCCGATCGTCACGAAGATCACTGCTACTAGCAACCAGAATGTGCCCGCAGAGGTGCGGAGCTTGGTCCACTCGGCGTGCAGCGTGAACTTCATGCATCTCGCTTGCGTAGCAAGACGACGGCCAGGCCGAGCGCGAGTGCCGTCCAAGCGAGCAGCACACCAAATCCCGCCCATGGGGACAACGGGTAGTACCCCGCCGAAGCGATGTAGACCCCGTCGACCTGTGGGTACTGGTGCAACGTTTGTTGGACGGCGAATCCAGCCGCCGGCGTGACGCGCAGCATCCACTGCAGAGCTCCGATCGACGACACGCCGAGAATGTATGGCAGCACGGTGAGAACAATCACCGCTGAGACCGCGGCCGCACTGCGGCGCACGATTGTGCCGATGGCGAGGGCAAGTACAGCGGCGACGGCCAGCACGGCGGCCGTGCCAACCAATACTCGGATTTCGGTGAATGAGCTCGCAGGCTGGATGTAGGTGCCGTTGTTGCGCCGTAGCCGGTCAACGAACCACATGGTGAACGCCGAGGCCGCCAAGCCAAGGACGAACACGACGCACGCGACAACGACCGCCTTCGCGGCGAGCACGCGGCTGCGACGCGGGCTCGCGGTGAGGGTCGTGCGGATCAAGCCACGACGGTATTCGGAGGTGATAAACAACGCGCCGATCACGACCATCGCCATCAGCCCGACGAATGCGCCGATCAGGCTGCCGCTGATCGTGTTGTTGTCCCCGCCGCTTGATGCCATCGGTCCGATGTCTCCCGAGCCGGTGACGGCGAAGGTGCCGCCCGACTGGATGAAAGTGTTCGGAGTGTCGCTGGCGCTGTAGCCAATCTGAGTGCCCTGCCAGCCACCCGATGCGCTGCCCTGCAGGCTGACGTCGTCGAAGGACGCGGTCGCCATCGAAGGACCGCCCTCCGTCGACGTGCCCACGACTTCTTCCGTGGTGACGTCGTGGTCGGGCGAAGCGACGAACAACCCGACCGGTACCGACGCGGGCAATCCGCTGAGCGTCGCGACACCGATCTTCGTCCAGCTCTGCCCGTCGGCCGACTCATAGCCGGTCAGCGTGTCTCCCGATCGCGACAACCGAAGCCATTCCGGTGACGTCTTGGACACTGTCGTAGGGCTACCCGCGATGTCCTTGGTGTAGTTGTACTGCATGCGCACGCCGTGCGTCGCAGTCGCCATGACTGCCGCGTACGGCGAACCCTGGGTGGTGCTGGCCCTGACGATCAAGCCGGCTTTGGCCCAAGGCTCGACTACTGGTTGCGGCGACCCGCCGCCGCCGTCACTTGGCAGTCGCTCGAGCAGCGATGTGACGCGGGCAGTGACGCTGCCGTCGCCGTCCAGTTGCTGATGTACGAACGAGAGGCTGTCGGTTACCGGCTCCCCACCCGGCCCAAGGGTGGGGGTGCCCGAGCCGCACCCACCGCCGCTCGCGGGCCCGCTCGCAGGGCCGCTCGCAGGGCCGTTCGCCGCGCCACTCGCCGGGCTGCACGATCGGCTGCTGCCAGCGGCGGACAGATAGCCGATCCCCAGAATCAAAAGTGCGCCGACAACGAGTCCGGCGACCCAGCCACGTACCGTGCGAAGCTTGGTGAACTCAGCGAGTGCCAGCTGCGCGAAGTTGTCGCGTGCAGGCGGCACAGTCGACTGGTAGGGCGTCACCGTCGTGCTCATCGGGCATCCTCGGTCGGATCAACGGCCCGGTATTCGACGGACTCTCGTGTGAGATCCATGTATGCCTCCTCGAGGCTGGCCCTGTGAGCAGACACCTCGAAGAACGGCACGTCGTTCTCGTTGAGAAGTTGAATGATCTGTTCGGTCGCGAGGCCGGAGATCGTCAGCGTGTCGGTATCAATCGTGGCGACGGTTGCACCTGCGCTGGCAAGTGCTGTCGTCGCTTCCGCTCGAGCCGTCGTGCGCAACGTGACCAGTCCCGCAGATGCCTGCCCGATCAACTCAGCAACGCTGGTGTCCGCGACCAGTCGGCCGCGACCGATCACAACGAGATGGGTGGCGGCGCCTTCCAGTTCGCTCATGAGGTGGCTGGAGACGAGGACCGCCCGACCTTCCGCGGCCAGCGAACGCAAGAAGCCGCGGACCCACACGATGCCTTCGGGGTCAAGGCCGTTGAACGGCTCGTCGAGCATGAGCACGGGCGGATCGCCGATCATGGCCGCCGCGATGCCGAGCCGCTGACGCATGCCGAGCGAATAGCCACCGGCCTTGCGCCGGGCGGCCTTGTCGAAACCGGCCTGGGTGATTACCTCATCGACTCGCCGACTCGACAAGCCCTGTGAGTGCGCCAACCACAGCAGATGGTTGCGTCCGGTGCGGCTGGGCTGCAGCGCTGCAGCGTCCAGCAAGCAACCGACCTGGCGGAGCGGTTGAGGCCAGCTTCGGTATGGCCGCCCCCCGACAGTGGCGGTGCCCTCGTCGACCGCATCGAGGCCGAGGATGGCCCGCATGGTGGTGGACTTACCCGCGCCGTTGGGACCGACGAAGCCCGTGACCTGGCCCGGGCTCACGGTGAAGGAGACACCGTCGAGGGCGACGACTGGCCCGAATCGCTTGTGCAGGCCGTTGACCGCAATAGTGGCTTCCATGGCACGAAGGCTAGGTACAGACGACCGTCGCGGTCGTCACCCTGGCGAGCCATCTTCGGCGTCCCCCACAGGAGGGACTGCGCTGTCACCCACGAGAGGGACGCGTGAGCGGCTGCATCTCGCGACACTCGACGGTGTGAAGGCGAGCGGTGCCGCGTTGGCAGTTCTTGCGGCGACCGAGTCGATTACGCGGGCTGCCGCGGACAACGCATCCGCAGAACTCGGTCTCGTGCTGTGCCTGCTCGCCCTCACTACCACGATGCCGCTGATCTTCTTGCGAGCTCCCGGCGCGGCAGCGATCATCTCGGTAGCGAGTGTTCTCTCGGTGCTGCCCTTTCACACCCTGACGATCGCCGGCGCAGTCGCCTTGCTTGTCGCTACTTACATGCTCAGTCGCAGCGACGTAAGGCTCCTCGCTGTACTCATCTTCGTGCCGTTCGTCGTGCTGGGATTCGCCGATCCGGGCCACGGCGAGCGCCGAATCTTGACGATCCTGCTCGCGGCATTGATTCCGGCAGCAGCGTGGGCCGGTGCCGCAACACAGTCGCGAAGCGCAGCGCAGGCCCACACGGCCGCGCAAGCGCTCATCGCAGGGACGTCATTCGAACATGCGGCCCGTGGCGAGCGCGCGCGTATCGCCCGCGAGCTGCACGACGTCGTCGCCCACCACATCTCGATGGTCGCCGTCCAAGCTGAAACCGCGCGACTGACAACGCCTGGCATGCCTGCTGCGGGTGCGCAACGACTATCCGCGATTGGTGATACCGCGCGCACGGCGCTAACTGAGATGCGGCGATTGCTCGGCGTTCTGCGCGAAGATGCGGACACTGACCCCGTGGCGTCTCGGCGGCCGCAACCGGGCCTTGCGCAACTGAACGAGCTCCTTGACGCCGCCCGCGATGCATCAGGATCAGGCACCCGGCTCATCGTGCACGGGTCTCCAGTTGCTCTCGATCCAGGCGTCGAACTCGCCGCCTACCGCATCGCGCAAGAGGCGCTGACAAACGCACGGCGGCACGCCCCCGGCGCCGCTGTCGACGTCGAGTTGCGCTACGCCGACGGGGTGTTGTGCGTGCGCGTGCGCGACAACGGGCCTGGGCCGCCGCTTGAGACACGGGATGGTGCGCACGGGCTCCTTGGCATGGGCGAACGCGCTGCGGCCGTCGGCGGGCGATTGAGATTCGGCCCCGCGATCGGCGGCGGGTTCCTTGTAGAGGCGACACTGCCTGCTACAGCTGCGGTGGCCCGATGACCGCCGGGCCCGAGCACGTACGGATCGTCGTCGCCGACGATCACGAGGTCGTACGCGCCGGCTTCGCCGAGCTACTCGACACGAGACCTGATTTCAGTGTGGTCGGCACTGCCGATGACGGCGCAGAAGCCGTGCGCCTGTGTCAGGAGTTGCGGCCCGATGTCGTGTTGATGGATGTGCGCATGCCCGGCATGGACGGCATCGAGGCAACCCGCCGCCTCGCGGAGTCAGGTGAATTAAGCCCGCGGGTCATCATCTTGACCACCTTCGATCTCGACGAATACGTCTACGAGGCATTGCGTGCAGGTGCGAGCGGCTTTCTGCTCAAGGACGTCACCGCCGAGCGGCTGTTCGATGCAGTTCGGGTGGTGGCGGACGGCGAAGCGTTGCTTGCGCCCGGCGTCACTCGCCGCCTCATCGGCGAGTTCGCGGCGCAACGTCGCGGATCCAACGTCGACACCGCCGCCGCGCTGGGCACCGCAGGTCTTGGCATGTTGACGCCCCGCGAGACCCAGGTGTTGCGACTGGTGGCCGAGGGTCTTTCCAACGCCGAGATCGCGGCAAGGCTTGTCGTCAATGAGGAGACCGTAAAAACACACGTGAGTCGCGTGCTGCGCAAACTCGGGCTCCGTGATCGGACTCAAGCGGTCGTCACGGCGTACGAGTCGGGCCTCGTCGTACCGCATTCGCAACGGTAGGCGCAGGGCCACTGCAGCAGAGTTCCCGGGCCCCGACTCAAGACACCATGGCAACCAGCTTGTCGAACGTCGCGTTCAAGTCTGCGTCAATGACACGCCTCGCAGGGTGGGCGTCGTACCAGTCGACGATCTGCCTCGCACCGGTCGCGAACGGGATTGCGGCGACGTAGTCAGGGACCAACGACTTCACTTTGGTGTTGTCGAAGATCACCGAGTTCGCTCGATCGCCGAGCAACGACGCGCCGAGCTCGGGATCGAACGCCGCGATCGTGTCTGACGCGATGTGCAGCAGGACCGGCTCGACGCCCGCCGCTGCGGCCATCAGGTGATAGATCTGGTTCCAGGTCAGCCACTCGTCCGACGTGATCTGGAAGCTGTCACCGATCGCTTGCGGGTGGCCAAGCAGCCCGACGAACGCCTTCGCAAAGTCGTCGTGGTGTGTCATGACCCAGAGCGAAGTGCCGTCACCCTGGACGACGACGGGTAGCCCTCGGCGCATCCGGTCGATGTCGGTCCAGCCGCCCATGCACGGAACGAGCGTCTCGTCGTACGTGTGTGACGGACGCACGATGGTCGCCGGGAAGCCGCTGGACCGATAGGCACTGACTAGCAGATCTTCGCAGGCGATCTTGTCGCGCGAGTATTGCCAATAGGGGTTGCGCAGCGGCGTCGATTCGACGATCGGCAGCCGGCCCACCGGCTTCTGATACGCCGACGCCGAACTGATGAACACGTACTGGCCAGTGCGGCTGGCAAAGACGTCGATGTCGGCCTGCACGTGCTGCGGTGTGAACGCGATGAAGTCGGCGACGACGTCGAACGTCTCGGTGCCCACTGCAGCGCGCACCGATGCTGGGTCGCGGACGTCAGCTTGAACGACACGCACGCCGTCAGGCAGAGCGCGGCTGGTCGTCGTCCCGCGATTGAGGACCGTCAGGTCGATGCCGATCTCGACCGCGCGCCTCGAACAGGCCGAACTGATGATGCCGGTACCACCGATGAACAAGACCTTCAGTGCGGCCACGCTGTCTCCGTCTCTAGTGAGCGAGCTCGGTGGCGCGCGACTCGCGGACCACGGTCACCCGGATCTGCCCGGGATAGGTCAGCTCTTCCTCGATCTGCTTGGCGATGTCGCGCGCGATGACCTGGGCTTGGATGTCGTCAACCTGATCAGGCAGCACCATCACACGAACCTCGCGACCGGCCTGCATCGCGAACACCTTCTCGACGCCCTCGTAGGAGGTCGCGATCTCTTCGAGCCGTTCGAGCCGTTGGACGTAGGACTCCAGTGACTCGCGCCGCGCGCCTGGCCGACTGCCGCTGATCGCGTCGGCGGCCTGGGTGAGTACTGCCTCGATCGTGCGGACCTCGACCTCGTTGTGGTGCGCCTCGATGGCGTGCACGACGTCCTCGTTCTCGCCGTACTTGCGGGCGACTTCGGCGCCGATGATCGCGTGACTGCCCTGGACCTCGTGCGTGAGGGCTTTGCCGATGTCGTGCAGCAGCGCACACCGTTTGAGGAGTGCCTGGTCGAGCCGCAATTCGCTGGCCATGATGCCGGCAAGGTGGGCCGACTCGATGAGGTGCTTGAGGACGTTCTGGCCGTAGGAGGTTCGGTAGCGCAGCTGGCCGAGCAACGCGACGAGCTCGGGATGGATCGAGGTGATGCCGACTTCGACGAGCGCGTCCTCTCCTGCGCGGGCACACAACTGTTCGACCTCGGCAACGCTGCGCTCGTAGATTTCCTCGATGCGGTGCGGGTGAATACGACCATCGAGAACGAGCTTCTCCAGCGTGATGCGGCCCACTTCGCGCCGGACCGGATCGAAGCATGAGAGCAGCACGGCCTCGGGGGTGTCGTCGATGATCAGGTTGACGCCCGTCACCGTCTCGAACGCCCGGATGTTGCGGCCCTCGCGGCCGATGATGCGGCCCTTCATGTCGTCACTCGGCAGGTGCAGCACGGACACGACGGATTCGGCTGTCTGTTCGCTGGCGACCCGCTGGATGGCGAGCGTCACGATGTTGCGCGCTCGCCGGTCGCCGTCCTCGGTGGCGGCGCGTTCGATATCGCGGACGACGATTGCTGCTTCGCGCTTGGCCTGGTTCTGCATCGCGGTGACCAACTCGGCCTTCGCTGCCTCGGCGGTCAGTCCGGCGGTGCGCTCCAGGATCAGCCGACGTTCCTCGGCAACGTCCTCGAGCTCGGCACGGCGGCGGGTGATCTCGGATTCGAGCTTGCCGAGGTCGCGCTCCCGGACCTCGACATCGCGCTGCTCGGCGTCGATCCGGGCCTCGCGGTCAGCCAGCCGGTGCTCACGGCGTTCGAGGTCGGAGCGCAACTCCCTGAGCTCGCCCTTCAGCAGCAGCACCTCGGCGTCGTGAGCCCGGCGGGCGTCCTCGACCAGGTCGGCCTGCTCCTGCGCGCGGCGCCGGGTTTCGGCTGCGTCGGCCAGCGCCTGGGCCCGCAGCTCGGCGAGCTCGGCGTAGGTCGCGTCGAGCCCGAGCGCGCCGGCCGCCGTTGCCTCGCTGGCCGCAGATCGGCGAAGGACGACGAACACCACCGCGCTCGCCGCAACCGTTACCAAGGCCATCGCAATGACCAGCCCGACCAGGACCGCCGTGGGCATGTGCCGGGCTCCTTCCCATGTCAGGCGCAGCGGCGAAGCTGCATCCGACGCAGAACCGAGCGACAACGGCAAGACGACGACAAACACCAAGCCAGGCGTGGACGCTCCTCGCGGGAGCCTCACGCCTGGACGACGACCGGCACAGTTGCTGCTGCCGGCTACCGCCGAACCCTTACAAAGAAACCGCCACGGCCTGCGCCGGGTGGATGAGTCGTGTCAAAGGCCCGAGAGCCCAGTTGTGGCTAGTGTGTCGTCAGCACCAATTGTCGCGAATGTCAGATGTTGTAAACCCGCGGTTGCGGGGCAGTTCTCACTATTCATCGAGGCTATGCGCGGGCTCACCGAGGGTCAAGCGACCGGCCGGACCCCCGGTCGAGTGTTGGTCGTCAACGGTCGTTCTTGCGCCCATTCAGGACCAAGGGTCCTATGGCTGCGGCGCAGAAGGACGGCTGTAGCGAACGTAGCTGAGCCTCAGTGGCCTCGGTCGAAGATCCCAACGACCACATCGTTCGGACCGTCGTAACGGCCGTCGTAACGGCCGCCGCCGACCACGTTGTTTGGCCTGGAGCGCCGGACGCCTACTGCGCCACCACCCCCGCCTTCGATCTCGGCTAGCTCATCAGCGTCAACTGCGAGCACCTCGCGAACGACCCTGACCGCGAGCTCACCGGAGTAGCCCTTGCGGTTCAGCAGGGCAACCAGCCGGCGCATGCGGACGGCGTTGGGCATGCCAGCGGTAGCCCGGGCCCGGCGGGTTACCAGGTCTCGGGCGGCTGCCTCGACGTCCTCGCTGCCGACGCTGCCGACCGCTTCCGCGATGAGCGGCTCGGCAATCCCGCGCTGGCGAAGCTCGTTGCTCAGTGCGCGCGGGGCGAGTCCGCGACCAGCCTGCCGCGACGTCACCCAGGCGTTGGCGAAGGCAGCGTCGTCGAGGAGCCCAACCTCCTCGAACCGGTCGAGGACCGAGTTCGCGGCATCGTCGGGCACTCCGCGCTTGCGCATGGCCTCGGCAAGCTGCGCCCGCGTCTTTGGTGCGGCATCGAGCAGGTTGAGCCCGATGGATCGAGCGACCGAGGTCGGGTCGGCCATCGGCTCGGCGGGGTCTACCGGCTCGTTCGGCCCGTTGCGGCCGCCCGTGGCGTTCCGGCGGCCGGCAGTACTGCGCCGGCCGCCGAAGCTCCCGCTCACAAGTCGACGGGGACAGGCATGTCGATGGGGACGGGTGCAGTGAGATCGATCGGAACGTCGATGCGCGGACCGATACCGAGCTTCTCTTTGATCTTCTTCTCGATCTCGTCCGCAAGGTCGGGGTTGTCCTTGAGGAACGACCGCGAGTTCTCCTTGCCCTGGCCGAGCTGGTCGCCTTCGTAGGTGTACCAAGCGCCGGACTTGCGGACGATGCCGTTGTCGACACCCATGTCGATAAGGCTGCCTTCGCGGCTGATGCCCTGGTTGTAAATGATGTCGAACTCCGCTTGGCGGAATGGCGGAGCGCAGTTGTGCACGACGACGTCGTTGGCGACCAACGTATGGAACTCATCGACCTCGACATCGAACGTGCGCATCGGCTCGAGCGGCAGGACTTCTCGGACCACGGAGTAGCGCACGTCTTCGGCGAGTACCTCGTGCAGGAACGGATCGTCGAGTGCGTCCGCGAGTGCTTGCACGCGATCGCGGCGCAGCCGACCCATCCCAAGTACCTGGCGCATACCTCCGCCGGGATCCCCCGCCGACGGGCCAATCAGATTCGCCGCTTCGTGAGCAGTCACCCCACGCTGAAGCAAGTGGCCAAGCACCGGCTTGCTGATCTCATTCGCGAGGTAGTCGCTGTGAGAGCCGCGGTGGTGCGCAACACCCTCCTCCGACAGCGCCTTTATCAGCGCCTGACCACGCGGCCCTGCCATGGGAATCGCTTCGGAGAACGATGTGACGTTGTCGGTGCCGGAGACGCGCACCTCATAGACAGGGCTCTCCGAGCTGTGTCGCACCGAACTACCGATGCCAAAGCGCAGTAGCAACCAGTGGACTTGCTGCGCGAGCTGCTGTGAGGTTGTAGTGAAACCGACTCGGATTGAGCCGGCCTGCTCCTTAGTCACATAGCCATCGTTCTCGAGCAGGCCAAAGATCAGATTCGCGACGACATCGGCCGACGTGTCGGGCTGGAAGAAGTAAGCCGGCACTAGCCCATCGGAGCCGATCTCCTTTGCGATCTCCGCAGCGCGCTCGGGCGTAACGGGTTCTGCAGTACCGAAGCCTAGGAACCTGCGCGGGCGAGCCAACCGGTCGCCCACCTTGACGTCGCCAGCGAGTGCCCAACCCTGGTCGGTGAGCACCTTGTGGTCAGGGGTAACACGCAGTGTGTTGCCGCCCTCAGTGCGAAGGCCAAGCACCTGCTGCACACCCTGGTCGAACCACGAAACCACCGGCCGAATGTGCAGTGAGTTGTCTTTCGCGGCTGACACCACCGAGACGGCAAGGTGGCCATCGACAATGTCTTCGATCCGGTGTGTAAGACCGGTGATCGGGTCGAAGACAAGGCTGCCCTCTGCGAGGCACTTGTTTTTGACGACCTTGGCCCGCGTGCGGTTACCGACCGCCTCTTGGCCGTCCTTCAAAGTCTCGATGCGCCGCACGTCGATGCGGATTGACGCATAGAACTTCAGTGCCTTTCCACCCGTCGTGGTCTCAGGGCTGTTGTGCACCATGACGCCGTCGACGAAGTAGTTGTGATTGCCCTCAACCTCGATGTCGAACCGATGCATCGAGCGGGTCTTCGGCTTCACATGGATGTCAAGGATCCGTGCGGGTACAGGACGCTCGGATGGCGCAACGAATTCCGGCTCGAGGCGGAAGAGCCCGCGGAAACGCGGCAGCAACTTATATTCCATCGACGGGTGCACCCAGGGCGCCACGATCTCTTGGAACGCAGCCGAAGCCGCCGTCGAGAACTGGATGACCTGCTGCGCTCGAACACCGCGCGTGATGAGCTTCACGTCGAGGCCGTGGGTGTCGCGCAGGTAATCGACCATGCGATCGCGGGTGCCGATGCTCATAGCGTCGACACAGATGTCGATACGCCCGCTGCCGCCCTGGGTCCGCTCCTGCACACCCTTGGAACGCACGGTGAAACAGCCATCGTCCATGTACCAAATCGCGAGTGCGAGCGGCGTCAGCGCCTTCAGGTACTCCTCCGACAGATGCTTCTTGCCGTCACCGAAGTAGACGGCCTGGCGCAGCTCATCGAGCTCGGGCAGTGGAGTGAAGTCGGCAAATACCGCACCTGCCGCGCTTGTGCGCCGACTGCACCCGATGTTGGCGAACAGCGAGACTTTCCAGTCGAGGTAGTCGACCTGCTTCGGACCATGCCCGAGACGAAAACGCACGCCGGTGCGATCTCTACGGTTCGGCGACAAGTTGCCGTCGCCCATCAGCGACCCAAGCACGACCTGCATCTGCTGTGAGCTCAACCGGTGCGGCTCGGTGACCATCACCCGGTCACCAGCAAGAAGCTCCCCTGCCTCACGCCAGCCACCCGGCGTCCGGATGAGGTGGTTGGCGGTGGCAGCGAACTGAGCACGCCCGTTGCGGCCCGACTTGGCCACGGTGAACTGAAGGAACTCATCTGTCGGACCGTTGTCGAACCAGTTGACGATCTTGCGGGGCACGATCCGATCAGTCTCGGGATCGTAGGAGAGAACCTCGACCGCCATCTTCTGGTTGACGATCTTGCCGATCTTCTCCTGCGTGCCGTCGGCGAGAGTGACGCGGGTGTTGTAGTGGAAGCAGCCGAAGAAGACGCCGATCTTCTCGCGCAGCTGGTTGATAAAAATCGCCGTCGTGCCCGAGTTGCTCAATGCACCGGTGATCTTGCGCAACGCCTGACTCATCAACCGTGCTTGCAGACCGACGTGACTGTCGCCCATCTCGCCTTCGATCTCGGCGCGAGGCACGAGTGCGGCGACCGAGTCGATCACGATGATGTCGATGGCGCCCGAGCGGATCAGAGTGTCGGCGATCTCGAGTGCCTGCTCGCCAGTGTCGGGCTGCGACACCAGCAACGCATCGCTGTCGACGCCGAGTTTGGCGGCGTACTCAGGGTCAAGGGCGTGCTCCGCGTCGATGAAGGCTGCAATGCCACCGCCACGCTGAGCGTTGGCGACCGCGTGCAGCGCGAGCGTGGTTTTGCCGCTGGACTCAGGCCCGTAGATCTCGACGATCCGGCCCCGCGGCAGCCCACCGATGCCGAGCGCAACGTCGAGGGCGATCGAGCCGGTCGAAATCACTTCGATCGGCGACCGCACCTCGTCACCTAGGCGCATCACCGAGCCCTTGCCGTGCGCGCGCTCGATCTGGGCCAGCGCGTTCTCGAGAGCCTTCGCGCGGTCGGGTGCTGCCATGGTCGCCATCCGTTCAGTCGCCGTTTGCGGTCGCAAATCTCTAGGTCGTGGACGACGTTAGGCGCCAGGTATGCCACTTTCCTGCCGCCGGACGGCCGCTGTGGACCACTCCGATAGCTGTGGACATTAACCGAACACCTGTTCGAACGATCGGCGACACGCCGACCAGAAGCCACCACCGGGCCTCAGTAATCCCACCAGTCCCAGACGCCACAGATCAGCGCAGTTTGGGCGCCACTTCGACGGTTCGGCAGACGGCCCGCCAGATCTCCTGGACGTCGACACCCTGGGCCAGCGCCTGGTCGATCGTGCGTCCCCCAAGCTCGCTCATCACGAAGTCATGAGCGAACGACGCCGCGTACGCGGGCCCAAAATGTTGCCGCATCCGGCCCCAGAAATCTGTCAATCGCACGGCGGCAGTATGCCTCGCCACGGCCAGACCCGGACGCCGAGTCGCCCGGCATGCACCCAATCCGGGCGTGCAGGCGTCCCCAGGTAGAGACTCGTCCCCATCGAGCCCACACCTCTGTGAGTCCCTACACCTTTGAGGAATTCCCCATCGACCGGCGCGAGTTCCTACGACTAGCTGGCGCCGCTGCCCTGGTAGGTGCCCTCGAGGGCTGTACAAGCCGAAACCCAAGCGGGACGCCGTCAGTGTCCCCCTCGGGCACCCAACCGTCGTCCGCCCTCGCAACCTCGACGACCGCCGCAAGCTCCGCACCAGCGAGCGCGGCGACGTCAGCGACGCCCGCCGTCTCATCCGCCGCACAGATCGCCGACCTCGACGCCCTCGCGAAAGCCCTCGGCTCCAAGTTGCTGCGTCCGGCCGATGCCGGCTACCTCACGGCGGCCCGGCTGTACTCGACCCGCTACGACGGCGTACGACCGGCCGCCGTCGCCCAATGCGCCACCACGGAAGACGTACAGAAATGTCTCGCGTTCGTCCGCGCGACGGGGATGCCGGTCGCCGCCCGCAGTGGCGGCCACAGTTTTGCGGGCTACTCCACGACGTCCGGCCTGGTCATCAATGTCGGGCCGATGAAACAGGTCAAAGCCACGGGTGCGAACAGCGCAACCGTCGGTGCCGGTGCGACCTTGGTCGATGTCTACGCCGGACTTGCCGCGCAGAACCAATCGGTCCCGGGCGGCTCTTGCCCAACGGTCGGGATCACCGGATCGACTCTCGGCGGCGGCGTGGGAGTCGTGGCGCGCAAATACGGGCTGAGCTGCGACGCGGTCACCGCGATCGACCTCGTCACCGTCGACGGACAATCCATCCGCTGCACGGAAAACAGCGAGGCCGACCTCTACTGGGCGCATCGAGGCGGCGGCGGCGGCAACTTCGGCATCGTCACCGCGATCGAGTTTCAGACGCATGCGACACAGAGCCTCACGCACTTCCTCGTGCGGTGGGATTGGTCGCACGCTCATGACGTCGTGACGGCTTGGCAGCAGTGGCTGCCCACCACCCCGAACGAGCTGTGGTCGAGCCTGCACATCGACGGCGCCGGGTCCGCGTTGGACACCCCCCACGTCTACGCGAGTGGCGTCTTCGTCGGATCGCCGGCCGGCCTGTCTCCGTTCCTCGACTCACTGCAGTCGGCGTCAAAAGCACCGATGACTACCCGCTACCTTCAGGCGGGCGACTACCTGTCGACGATGTTCGTCGAAGGCGGCTGTGCCGACCTCACCGCGCTCGAGTGCCACCGGGCCGACATCGATCCCGGCGGCAAGCTCGGCAGGGAGGCCAACGCCGCCCGCTCCGACTTCATCGCCAGTCCGCTGCCGTCGGCCGGCGTCGACGTCCTGCTGGCGGGCATCGAGAAGCGCCGCACCCTCAACCTCCCCGGCGGCAGCGTGCTGTTCGACGCCTATGGCGGCGCGATCAACTCGATCGCGCCGAGCGACACCGCCTTCGTGAACCGCGACAAGCTCGCCTGTCTGCAGTACGTGGCCCCGTGGGCGGCTAGCGCACCGGCGTCCGTCGTGGCGTCGAACCAGGCCTGGCTCGACGGCCTCTACGGGCAGATGCGGCCCTTCGTGAGCGGATACGCCTACCTCAACTACATCGACCCGAAGCTGGCCGACTGGCAACACGCCTATTACGGGGCGAACCTCGCGCGGCTGACGAGCGTCAAAGCGGCGGCCGACCCCACCAACCTGCTGGCATTCGCGCAGGGCCTGCCCACCTGAGGTCTAGCTCTACGCTCGGGCGAGCAACCTGATGGAACGACCGATGCAACCCGGTGGCGACGTTCGGCGTCCTCACTGCGTACAAGAGCTCGGGGTGATGGTGGACGAGGAGCGGCGACAGGTCTTCGACGAGTTCGCGCGCGCCCGCATGCCGGAGCTACTGCGTTTCGGTCACGCCTTGACCGGTAGCCCACATGCCGCGGCCGATCTCGTCCAGGACGCACTGGAGCGAACGATGT
>Ga0208220_1000409_pt1 | contig 18089 bp, 16 predicted proteins | sample NGESurdeep092012_9_FD_184484 | JGI IMG/M metagenome (GOLD analysis project Ga0208220, IMG submission 184484) | Arctic peat soil microbial communities from Barrow, Alaska - NGEE Surface sample F53-1 deep-092012 (SPAdes) | ecosystem: Environmental > Terrestrial > Soil > Wetlands > Peat ...
CGCAAGAGAAGGTTCCGCGCCGCGTGCGGGTGACGACCCGCAACACGCCCGATGTCGCGGCGGGCGACTATGTCGCGCTCAAGGCCCGCCTGCTGCCGCCTTCGCGCGCGTCCCTGCCGGGCGGATACGATTTCGCCCGCGACGCGTTTTTCGCCGGCGTCGGCGCCGTCGGCCCGGAAGTCTCCTCGCCCGGCACTGCCAGCGCCCTGCCATCCGGGACGCCAACCGACGAGACGGCCGAGCCGCTCGAATAGGCGTAGCCGCATTCTTGGACTCCCTGCTTTCGCGCCAAAGCCCAGAGTATTCCGAAACGGCCCCGACGTCACCCCGGGTGACAGACCGCGACTAAACATGCAGGTGGGGAAATACGAGCATTTCGAATGCGGGATAGCAACCAGAAGGTTAGGCTTTCGCCATGTTGCTGTCAGGCGTCCTGTTTGTCCTGTTCCTGGCTGGCTGCTGGCTCTACTGCCTCACCGACGCCGCGCTGACGCCCGCCGAGGAGTTCCCGGGCTGGCGCAAGCGCACCTGGATCGCGGTCATCGCGGTGACGCTGATCGCGGGCGCCATCGCCTGGCTGGTCGCCCGCAGGAACTGGCGGGCAAGCCAGTGGCCGCCCGCCGCCACCCACCTGATGATCATCGACCGCAACAGCGCCAACGTCGTCTGGTTCTCGCCCTGGACGACGGGGGGCCCGGCCGACGCGGCCCAGTCCCGCCACCCGGCGGGCCGGTCCATGCGCGCCGCGCCATCCGGCTGGGTCGCGCCCAAGGGCCCCGATGACGATCCCGAGTTCCTGCGCGAGCTGGCCCAGCGCATCCACGGCACCCCCACCGACCCGGCCGAGTAGACCGCTAGCCCGGTCCGGGCCTAAGCGGTTGCCGGGCACGCGTTCGCGTCGGCAACACGCGCCCCCCTTCGGCCATCTCGGTTGAGGTCGGCCGGCCCTTGGGCGTCAGCGTGCGCCGCCGGCGGGTCTTGGGCATAGCCCATGACCGACCTATTGCCACTATAGGTACCACGCGCACCACGCGCACCAAGCAAGACCGGCATAGAGCTCATTGTGTGCTATTCGGGTCGTATAGACCCCATAACGGAACACGTTGGCGCCTGTGGTCGAAAAACGCGCGCCTCTTCGGCACACGATCACGAGTCCCGCTCGAGCCAGCCCGGGGCGCCCCCGCGACTGGCGCCCGGGTATCGAAGGCCAGCCTGGTCACTACCGCCGTCATTGTGGGGAAACGCCTGGTGAGTGAGGTCGCCCGCGGCTACCAGCCCACCGGCGCCCCCTCGGCCGCACCCGAAAAACCAGCCCCACGCAAATGTGAGGCCACCCTGTCCTCGATGTCTTGAGACATCACAGGCCGCAGGGCCTCCGCATAACGGCACTGCCGCTAGCCCCGCGAATGGGGCGGACTAGGGCGTTACTGCACGCCCGCGTACGAGTGCAGGCCGGTGACGAAGATCTGGATCACGAAGATGTTGGTAATCAGGCTGGCGAAGCCGAGCAGCTGGATGTAGTGCGAGCGGACGCCGCGCCAGCCGCCGGTGGCCCGCGCGTGCAGGTACGCGGCGTAGATCACCCAGGTGATGAACGCCCAGGTCTCGACCGGGTCCCAGCCCCAGTAGCGGCCCCAGGCCTGGTCCGCCCAGATGGCGCCCGCCATCACGCCGAACGTCCAGATCGGGAACCCGAAGACGACCGCGCGGTAGGTCAGCTTGTCCAGCTGCGCCCCGCTCGGGATGCGGTCGAGCAGCGCGTTGGGCTCGGCTTTCCCGGCCGCGACCCGATTCCGGTACCGCTCCGCGACCAGGTACATGATGCCGAGGACGAAGGCGACGAAGAAGATGCCGCTCGACAGCGTCATCGCGGTGACGTGGATGGACAGCCAGTAGGACTGCAGCGCGGGCACCAGCGGCCCGGCCGGGGTGTAGATGAGCGTCTCGGCCAGCCCGAGCGCGATGACGATCGCGCCCATCACGAACACGCCGATCGCCCAGGCCCGGTACTTGACCAGGATGTAGTAGAAGAAGATGGCGGCCACGCAGGTCAGCGCCGTGATGAACTCGTACATGTCGCCCCACGGGGCGCGGTGGACCGCCAGCCCCCTGGTGGTGACGGCGACCAAGTGGGCGAGGATGCCCAGCGCGCTCAGCGTGGCGGCGGCGCGGACCCACGGCCCCGCCTCCGAGATCGCGCGGAGCGCCCCCGCCGGCCGCACCGGCAGCCGGGCGGCGGACCCCGCTGCCCGGCTCGGGCCGGCCGCGGCGCCGACTCCGGGCGCGGCCGCATCCGGCCCGCTGCCGTCCGGTCCCGACGCATCCGGTTCTGACTGGTCAAGGACGGCGCCGGCCGAGGCCGCGCCGCCTGCCGCGCCGACCGCCGCGAGCTGGGCGGCCCGTTCGGCGACGGGCGCGGCCGCCATCATCGCCTTGCGTCGCGGCCGACCGAACGCGTAGTCGCCCGCGAAGGCGAGCAGCGCGACCGAGTAGATGAGCAGCGCCGCGATCATGAAGTCGGTGCTGACGTGCGCCAAGCCGAAGTTGACGGACACGAGCCTCACGCTCCCGTTTCTGACTGGTTGTTAGGCTCAGGCTTCTGGTGGTCGGCCGCCGCCGCAGGCCCAGCAGTCGGCGAAGATGGCGATGACGGCGAAGACGCGTCGGCGATGTCGGCCGCCAGCGTGGCGAACTCGTCCTCGAACCCGCCGCTGGCGTCGGTCCTGGTCAGACCACCGACGGTGACGACCGAGCCGACGCCGTCCGGCCCCGGCACCGCCCGCACGAACACCCGCCGCCGCCGGACGAAGAACGAGATCAGCAGGCCGGCGATCGCGAGGATGCCGCAGACGAGGGCGGGGATCTGCCCCGGGTCGTAGGTGACGTCGAGGCTCACCCACTGCTTGGTGCCGTCGTAGGTGATCGACCCGAGCTTGCCCGGCAGCGTCCAGGTGCTCCCGGGGGTCAACAGGTGCGGCCCCCCGGAGATCTCCGTCATCTGGCTGGTGTCGAGCTGGTAGACGCTCTGCGCCGTGCCCGAGTCCAGGCCGAGGTTGCCCGAGTAGCCGATCAGCGACACTTCCGGGTTGTTGGCGGCCGGGAAGATCGACTCGAGCGTCGTCCCGCCCGCCATGTAGGCGGTCGGCACGAACACGCCCTCGAAGCCGAGCGAGGCACTCGGCGCCTTCACCACGCCGTCGGAGAGCATCGTGTTGGTGTTGGCCGGGATGAACGGCGTCGCTTCCTGGTAGGCGACCCCGTCCGGGCCCCGCACCGTGAACTCCGGCGCGTACCCGTGGCCGATCAGGTACACCTTCACCGAGTCGACCGACAGCGGGTGATTGACCTGGATGTCGTAGGTCTTCGTGGCCCCGCCGGGCGCGTCGGAGTAGCTCACGTTCGCGTTGAACCCGGCCGGCTGCCCGATCGACGCGCCCGAGTTGATGTAGTCGGCGTTGAACTTGTCCAGCGTGAGCGAGAAATGCGCCAGGTCGGAGCCGGTGACCAGCCGCCCGGGGTGGAACTCGGCCAGCTGCGCGGTGGTGTCGTTGAACGTCTGCCCCTCGACGACCAGCTCGTCGGCCTTGTAGCCGAAGAGCCCGCCGAGCGCGATCGAGAGCAGCACGCCAAGCAGCGACAGGTGAAAGAGCAGGTTGCCGACCTCGCGCAGGTACCCCTTCTCGGCCGCCAGCCAGTGGCCGGCGTCCCCGGCGGCCGGCCGCCGGAGCCGGAACCGCATGCCGCCGAGCACCGAGGCGGCCGCGTCGACGGCCGCGTCCGGAGGCAGCGCCGACGGGTACGTCACCGACTGCGGCAGCCGGGCCAGGTTCCTCGGCGCCCGCGGCGGCGGCGTCCGGGCGGAGCCGACCAGCTTGAACGTCCGCGGCACGACGCACCCGACCAGCGACGCGAAGAGCAGGATGTAGATCGCGGCGAACCAGGGGGCGGCGAACACGTTGAACAGCCCGAGCCGGTTCAGCCACGGCGCGAGGGCGGGGTGGGACGTGAAGTACTGCGTCACCGACGCCGGGTCGCTGCCCTGCTGCGGCAGGATCGAGCCGGGCACCGAGCCCAGCGCGAGCAGGAAGAGCAGGATGAGCGCGGTCCGCATGGAGGTGAGCTGCCGCCACGCCCAGCGCCCCCAGCCGGCCCCGGTCCCTCCCGAGGCCCCGCCGCTGCCGCTGTCCGGTTCGGCCGGCCCGGTTCCGAACGGACGGGTGGCTTCGCCGTCCAGGTCCGCGGCCTCCGACTCGGGCGCGGCCTTGGAGGCGGTCGAGTGCACATCGGTCACTGGGTCACCGCCGCGTCTTTGAGCAGGGTGGTCATCTCCGGGTAGGTGACGGCCCCGTCGATCACCCCCGCGATGTGCCCGGTCTTGTCGATGACCAGGGTCGTCGGGGTGGCGCTGATCGGCACCGCGATGGCGAGCCGCTCCTCGACCGCGCCGTTGGCGTCGTTCACGCTCGGGTAGCTGATGCCCGCGCCGCGCAGGAAGGCCAGCGCCTGGGTCGGGGTGTCCTGGAGGTCGTCGCCGAGGAAGGCGATCCCCTGCGGGCCGTACTGCTCGTCGAGGTACTTGAGCGTCTGGCCCTCGGCCACGCACGGGGCGCACCAGGAGCCCCAGATGTTGAGGACCACGATCTTGCCCCGGTAGCTCGCGAAGTTAACCGGCGCGCCGGTCAGCGAGGTCGCGGTGAATTCAGGCCCGGCCGGCCGCTGGCCGGCCGGATAGGCCACCATGTTGTCGTCGCTCGCGCTGCTGCTGTTCCCGTGGGTGAACACGGTGACCACCAGGGCGGCGACCAGCAGCACGGCGACGGCGGCCGCCGTGGTGACGACCGTTCGGCGCTTCGCTTTGAACACCACCGGGTCGGATCCCTACCGTCTCCTACAGGGGGTAGTACGTCGTGCCTATTGTGCCCTATCCGGGTCGGCGACCTGCTGCCGGGGCGGCACCGCGTAAGAAACGCCGGTGAGCCGGTCTTCGTCGAAGGTGAGGCTGGTGACCGACCCGAGCGCGCACTGACGGCTGCTCGGGTTGTGCCACAGGCGGTTGTGCTCGGCCGCCAGGCGGCTGACCCAGATCGGCAGCTGGTGGCTGACGCAGACCGCCTCCTGGCCCCTGCTGGCGTCCCTGGCCCGGTCGATGACCTGGCGCACCCGGGCGACGACCTGGGTGTACGGCTCGCCCCAGGACGGCTGGAACGGGTTCCACAGGTACCGCCAGTTCATCGGGTTCAGCCCGAGGCTGGCCAGACTGACGGACTTGCCCTCGAGCACGTTCGCGGACTCGAGCAGCCGGTCGTCGGTGGTGATCGTGAGCCCGAGCCGCTCGGCCACCGGCTGCGCGGTCTCCTGCGCCCGCTCAAGCGGCGACGCGAAGACGGCGGCGACCGGCCGCCCGGCGAAGAAGTCGGCCGCCGCGACGGCCATCATCCGCCCGTCAGCGGACAGGTGGTACCCGGGCAGGCGCCCGTAGAGGACGTGGTCCGGGTTGTGCACTTCACCGTGCCGGAGCAGGTGAACAACAGTGATCTCAGTCATGGCCTGGTCAGCCTACCGGCTTGCCGCCGGCCAGCCGACGCCCCCGTCAGGCAATAACTTCAATGTAGCGGCGGCGGTCGGCGATGATCTCGGTCAGCAGGCGCAGCCGCTGCTGAAGCCCGGCCTGGTCCACCGCGGCCAGATCGGAGGCGCCCGCCAGCAGCGCGGCGACTTCGTCCGACTCGCTGACCAGTCCCCAGTCGAACTGCAGGAGCTCGTCCAGCCCGGCCCGGCGTACCCGCTCCCATACCCTGTCCTCGGGCAGCAGCGGCAGCCCGCGGACCGAGGTGGACACCGCGTCGATGTCCCTGCCGAGCCGGTCCGCCTGCCGCAGCGGCGCCATGACCTCGGCCGACGGGAACGGGTTCTCCCTGGTGGAGGGCGGCACCCGGTCGGCCCGCCACCGGCTGGCGAGGTCCCGCAGCCGGGCCGACGCGGCGCTCGGGCTGCCGGTCACGCGCTCCCTGATCAGCAGGTCGTCGGCCCGCAGCCTGCCCTTCGCGGCGCAATCGCCCGACGCGCTTACGACCAATCCTGGCTCTTTTGCGGCTAATCCGATAGGGCCGCGGCGGCCGCGCGGGCGGCGGCCGGGAGGGCGGCCGCGATGCGGGCGAGCTCTTCCTCGCCGTGGGCGGCGGACGTGAACCAGGCCTCGAACGCCGACGGCGGCAGGTAGACGCCGCCGTCCAGCATGGCGTGGAAGAACGCGGAGTACGCGGCGGTGGACTGGTCCTTGGCGTCGTCGAAGTTGGCCACCGGGTCGGTCCGGCCGAGGAAGACCGTGAACAGGCTGCCCGCGGTCGACAGGTAGTGCGGCACGCCGACGGCGGCCAGCTCGGCCGAGACCAGCTTGGACAGCGCGCCCGCGAACGAGTCGACCGCGCCGTACACCTCGGGCGTGCAGGCGCGCAGGGTGGCCAGCCCGGCCGCGGTGGCCAGCGGGTTCCCCGACAGCGTGCCCGCCTGGTAGACCGGGCCGACGGGGGCGAGCCTGGACATGATCTCCGCCCGGCCGCCGAACGCGGCGCAGGGCAGCCCGCCGCCCATCACCTTGCCCAGCGTGACCAGGTCGCCGCGGACGCCGTCGAGCCCGTACCAGCCCGATGCGGAGACCCGGAAGCCGGTCAGCACCTCGTCCATGATCAGCAGCGCCCCCGAGCCGTCGCACAGCGACCTGAGCAGCTCGTTGAAGCCGGGGGCAGGCGGGACCACGCCCATGTTGGCCGGGCACGCCTCGGTGATCACGCAGGCGATCTCGCCGCCGCGGGCCGCGAACAGCGCCGTGACCGCGTCCGCGTCGTTGTACGGCAGCACGACCGTGTCGGCGGCGGACGCGCCGGTGACCCCGGGCGTGTCAGGCAGCCCCAGCGTGACCACGCCGGACCCGGCCGCGACCAGCAGCGCGTCCACGTGGCCGTGGTAGCAGCCGGCGAACTTCACCACGACCGACCGGCCGGTGTAGCCGCGGGCCAGCCGCAGGGCCGACATCGTCGCCTCGGTGCCCGAGTTGACCAGCCGGACCTGCTCGACCGGCGCCCGCGCGATGATCTCCGCCGCCAGATCGACCTCGCCCGGCGTGGCCGCGCCGAACGACGTACCGCGCGCGAGCGCGTCCGACACGGCGGCGACCACGGACGGGTGCGCGTGCCCGAGGATCATCGGGCCCCAGGAGCACACGAGGTCCACGTACTGACGGCCGTCCACGTCGAACAGGTAGGGCCCGGCACCCCGCTCGATGAACCGGGGCACCCCGCCCACCGGCCCGAACGCGCGGACCGGCGAATTCACCCCGCCCGGGGTCACCTCGACGGCGCGGGCGAACAGTTCGGCGCTAGACCGATATCCTCGCTTCTCCATCGGTCTAGCCCTGGGGGGTACGGGGGGTCGTCCCCCCGGACGATGACGGACGGTCAGTCACGAAACTAGCCTTCTTCCTCAAGCACGTCAGCCAGGAACTCGAGCAGCCGCAGCGCGTCGGGAAGTGGCTGCCCGAGCGGCTCGCGCACCCAGCGTACGTCCTGGCCGGTGCCGTACCGGGAGGGCGGGGCGAGCACGTAGCTGTCCCGGCAGTGCCAGCGCAGCGCCTCGCTCTGGGTGAACATGTCCGGCGAGGAGTCGAGGCCGCACGACCACCACTCGTCCTCGTCGGCCGGGGCGCCCCTGGTGGCGACGTAGAAGTGCATCCGCTCCGCGCCCTGCACCGCGACCGGCCCGGTCTCGACCTCGGCCGCCGCCATCCGCGCGAGCACGCTCGCCCCGGCCACCGCGGGCACGTCCAGAACGTCAAAAACCCGCCCGGTGACGAGTATCACGTTCGCCTCCGGGCGGGCTTCCCACCACTGCCGCACTACTTCGCTGTTCGCGCTCGCCTGCATCTGCCAGGTGGGCGACACCGGGTGGGCGCCCGGCGCGGGGCAGCCGACTCGGTCGCATGAGCACGCTCGCCCCGGTTCCGACAGCCCGATTCCGTCGAGTCCGTCGCTTGGATGAGCCCCCGGGCAGACTGGCCAGCCCATGGCGGCGTACTCAAGTGCCGCCGCGCCCAGGTCGGGCGACCGCTGCGCCGCCCGGCGTCGGCCTCGTCGCCGCATCATCGCTACCATCAGGCCCCGAACTCCTAGTGGTCCACCGACCCCACGCCGCCGACGGATATGCCAAAGCATCCGCTCATGCGGTCGGGTGGGATAGCCGAAATCGTACCGCCACCGAGGGCGTCACCAGGCCCAGACGGTGGTGACCCGCACCACCCCTGACGCCGCTGCGGGCGGGCGGAGCGGTGCTAGGCGAGCCAGCGGGACACTTCCGTGGCCCAGTAGGTGAGGATGACGGACGCGCCCGCCCGGCGGATCGAGGTGAGGGTCTCCATGATCGCCTTGTCCCGGTCCAGCCAGCCGTTGGCGGCGGCCGCCTCGATCATCGCGAGCTCGCCGCTGACCTGGTAGGCGGCGACCGGGACCCGGACCATGTCGGCCACCCGGCGGATCACGTCGAGGTAGCTGAGGGCCGGCTTGACCATCACCATGTCGGCCCCCTCGGCCAGGTCGAGCCCGACCTCCTTCAGGGCCTCGAGCGCGTTGGCCGGGTCCTGCTGGTGGGTGGCGCGGTCGCCGAACTTCGGCGCGCCCTCGGCCGCCTCGCGGAACGGGCCGTAGAAGGCCGAGGCGTACTTGGCCGAGTAGCCGCAGATCGGGACCGTCCGGAAGCCCGCCCCGTCGAGCGCCTTCCTGATCGCGCCGACCTGCCCGTCCATCATGCCGCTTGGCGCCACCAGGTGCGCGCCCGCCCGGGCCTGCGCGACCGCCGTGGACGCGTACCGCTCAAGCGTGGCGTCGTTGTCCACGTAGCCGTCGTCGGTGACGATCCCGCAGTGGCCGTGGTCGGTGTACTCGCACAGGCACAGGTCCGCCATGATCACCAGGTCGTCGCCGACCTCGGCCCTGATATCGGCGATCGCGACCTGCGAGATGCCCTCGGGGTCGTCGGCGCCGCTGCCGACGGCGTCCTTGTCGGCCGGGACGCCGAACACGATGATCCCGCCCACCCCGGCCTCGACCGCCTCGGCGGCCGCCTTCCGCAGCGAATCCCGGGTGTGCTGGAGCACGCCCGGCATCGAGCTGATCGGCTGGGGGTCGGCCAGGCCTTCCTTGATGAACACCGGAAGCACCAGCTCGGCCGGCCGCAGCGCGGTCTCCGCCACCATGGCCCGCAGGGCCTTGGTCCCGCGCAGACGGCGCGGCCTAACCTCAGGAAACCCGGCACTCACTGTAATTCTCTCCGTATGGGTGGTGGGCTAACCGCAGGCGGCGGCGGCCGCCGCGGCGGCGCTCGCTGGGGCGGCGGAGCGGCTCGCCCGCCTCGAGGGCGGCGTCGCGCTGGGCCGCGCCGAAGTCGGCCAGCGCGTCGACCAGCGCGCTGACGGACGGCTTGGTCGCCGTCACGTCCACCCGCAGCCCGAACTCGGCCGCCGTCTTCGCCGTCTGCGGGCCGATCACGCCGATCACGGTCACCGCGTGCGGCTTGCCGGCGATGCCGACCAGGTTCCTGACCGTGGACGAGGACGTGAACAGGACCGCGTCGAAGCCGCCGCCCTTGATCGCCTCGCGGATCGGGGCGGGCGGCGGGGCGGCCCGCACCGTCCGGTACGCGGTCACGTCCTCCGCCTCCCAGCCCAGCTCGGTCAGCCGGGCGAGCAGGGTCTCGGTCGCGATGTCGGCCCGCGGCAGCAGCACCCGGTTGATGGGGTCGAGCACGTCGTCGAACGGCGGCCACGCCTCGGCCAGGCCCTCGGCCGACTGCTGCCCCTCCGGCACCAGGTCGGGCCGGATGCCGAAGTCGAGCAGCGCCGCCGTCGTCTGGTCGCCGACCGCCGCCACCTTGACGCCCGCGAACGCGCGGGCGTCGAGGCCGTACTCCTCGAGTTTCTCCCGCACCGCCTTGACCGCGTTGGTCGAGGTGAACGCCACCCACTGGTACCGGCCGGTGACCAGGCCCTTGACCGCCCGCTCCATCTGCTGCGGTGTGCGCGGCGGCTCGACCGCGATCGTCGGCACCTCCTCGGGCACCGCGCCGTACTCGCGCAGCTGGTCGGAGACGACCGAGGCCTGCTCCCTGGTCCGCGGCACCAGCACCCGCCAGCCGAACAGCGGCTTGGTCTCGAACCAGGACAGCCTGTTCTTCGCGGCCGCCGCCTCGCCGACCACGGCGATGGCGCCGCCCCTGGTCGTCGCGACGGTAACCCCGGCCGCCTTCAGGTCGGGGCCGATGCGTCCCAGGGTGGTGACGACCGTCTGCTGGTCGGTGGTGGTGCCGTCCCAGGTGATCGCGAACGGCGTCGTGTCGGGCCAGCCGGCCGCGACCAGCATCTTGCCGAGGTCGGCGGGCGCGGTCTCCGCGCCCATGATCACCAGCGTGCCTGCGCTGTAGCCGACCCGGCTGGCCTCGTTGGCGTGGATGATCCTCAGCTCTCCGGGCGCGTCGCCGGTCAGCGCGATCCCCGCGTAGGCGGGGGTGCCGGTGGCCGCGGCCACGCCGGGGACGATCTCGAACCGCGCCCTGGCCTTCGCGCACGCCTGAACCTCGGCGGCGGCGCCGGAGAGCAGCGGATCGCCCGGGAACAGCCGGACCGCGAGCTGCCCGGCCTTCGCCGCCACCGTGAGCACCTTGGCCGTGCCGGCCACGTCCGAAGGCTCGGCCAGCTGGACCTCCTCGGCCAGCAGGTGCCGGACCCGGTCGGCCACCTCCGCGTCGGCCACCACCAGGCTGGCCGCCGCGAGCAGCCGCACCGCGCGCATCGTCAGGAGCCCGTCGTCGCCGGGGCCGGCGCCGACGAAGGCAACCCAACCGTCGATATCAGTCATGCGCATCATCCCCGTCGGTGTCGTCTGCGCGCATCAGGTCTGCCGCGCCCAGCGCCAGCATCCGCGCCGCCAGCTCGCGCCCCAGGTGGGCCGCTTCGCCTGCGTCCGCTTCGCCACTTTCACGTATCACTATTGTGCCGTTAGCCGAGCCCGCGTCCAAAGCGCCAGGCTGCGGAGTTGCCGGCCGGGTGCCGAGGACCACGGCGTGCAGTCGCAGCCGACCGATACCCGCCTGCCCGGTCGCGTATGCGCCGACCGGGGCGCTGCAGCCCGCCTCCAGGGCGGCCAGCAGCGACCGCTCGGCCGTCACCGCCGCCCGGGTCGGCGCGTGGTCGATGGCCGCGAGCAGCCCGACGAGCTCGGCGTCATCGGCCCGGCACTCGACCGCGAGCGCGCCCTGGCCCGGCGCCGGGACCATGTCGTCGGGTTCGAAGATCTCGCTCACCAGGTCGGTCTGGCCGATCCTGGCCAGCCCCGCGTAGGCCAGCACGACCGCGTCAAGCTCACCGTCGCGCACCTTCCCGAGCCTGGTGTTCGCGTTCCCGCGGATGGGCACGCAGCTGACTTCCGACCGCAGCACCGCCAGCTGCGCCGCCCGGCGCGGCGCGCCGGTGCCGATGCGGGCGCCCGGCGGCAGGTCGGCCAGCTTGACCCCGTCCCGTCCGACCAGCGCGTCGCGCGGATCGTCACGGACCGGGATGGCGGCCAGCGCGATGCCCGGGGCGGCCCCGGTCGGCAGGTCCTTGAGCGAGTGCACGGCGAAGTCCACCTCCCCGCGAAGCAGGGATTCCCGCAATGCGCTGACGAAAACCCCGGTGCCGCCGATCTGGGTCAGCTGCTCCCTGCTCACGTCCCCGAGGGTGGTGACGCCCACGATCTCGACCCGGCGGCCCGTCTGCTCGGTGACCAGCCTGGCCACGTCGCCCGATTGCGAGATCGCCATCGGGCTCCGACGGCTGCCGAGTCGCAGCGGTTCCGGGTTCACAGGTTCCCCTCCAGACTGGGAATGCTCGGGGAGTCGACTTCGGCGTGCGTCACCGCGTCGATCGTGCGCGGGTCCAGATCGAAGAGCACCCGCAGCGCGGCCGCGTACTCCTCCCCGTCCGGCGATGACGCGAGTTCTTTTACCCGCACGGTGGGCGCGTGCAACAGCTTGTCTACCACTCGCCGGACCGTCTGGGCCATTTCCTCCAGCGCGTGCCCGCTCACGCTCTCCTCCGAGAGCCGTCCGGCCAGCCTGGCCAGCTCGGCGTCGACGACCGTGGCCGCCTTCGCCCGCAGCGCCACCACGGTCGGCGTCACCCGGTCGGCCCGGACGGCGGACCCGTAGGCGGCGAACTCCTCCTCGACGATCGCGCGGACCGCCGCCACCTCGTCGGCCCCGACGGCGCTCTCGCCGCTGCCGCGCAGCGTGTCCATGCTGATGACGATCACGGCGGCCTCCGACGGCCCGGGCAGCCCGGCCACGGCCGGATCGACGTCACGCGGCATCGCCAGGTCCAGCAGCACGACCGGGCGCGCCCGGTCACGGACGGAGAGCACCTCCCGGACGACGGCCTCGGCGATCACCAGGCTGGCGGCGCCGGTGCAGGAGATCACCAGGTCGGCCTCGGCGATGGCGGCGGGCAGGTCGGCGAAGTCGGCGACCGTGCCGCCGACGCCCGCCGCCAGCCGCTCGGCCTTGACCCGGGTCCGGTTGGCGACCGTCACCCGCGCCGCCCCCGCGCGCGCCGCGGTGGCCACGGCCAGCCCGCTCATCGCGCCGGCCCCGACGACGAGGACGTGAACGCCTGCGAGCCGCCCCGGTCCGTTCGATCCAAGCTTTTCCTGATCTTGCCTTACATCCTCGGCGCCGTTGAGATGCGGCGCGGCCAGCTCGATGCCGACGCTGACGAGGCTGAGCCCGAGCCGGTCGATGCCGGTTTCCGCGCGGGCGCGCTTGCCGGCGCGCAGCGCCAGCCTCCCGAGGTCGCGCAGCGACCGGCCGAGCGTCCCGTGGTCCCCGGCCACCTTCAGCGCCGTCCGCACCTGGCCGAGTATCTGGTCCTCGCCCACCACCATCGACTCGAGGCCGCTCGAGACCGCGAGCAGGTGCTGGACCGCGCGGTCCTCGTAGTGCACGTAGAGGCTGGAGGTCAGCTCGGCGGCGGGGATGCCCGAGTAGCGCGACAGCAGGTCGCACACCCCGGCGACGCCGCCGTGGAACCGGCCGACCTCGGCGTAGACCTCCACCCGGTTGCAGGTCGAGATCACGAACGTCTCGGCGATGTCCGGCAGCCGCGCAACGTCGTGCAGCAGCTTTCCGAGCGTGTCGCCGCTGACGGCGGCGCGCTCAAGCGTCGAGACCGGCGCGCTCTTGTGGCTCAGTCCGACGACGAGGACGCTCATTGTTCGGGTCCCACCCTCAATACCGCCTACGCTTCCGCCGCTGTCGGATCCGGCGCCTGGTCGTACCGCTCAGCGGACCGCCGCTGCGCGTGGAAGGCGAGAATCTGCAGCTCAATCGATAGATCGACCTTACGCACATCCACGCCTTCTGGCACATTAAGCACCAGCGGGGCGAAATTCAGGATGCTTGTCACTCCGGCCGCGACCAGCCGGTCGCACACCGACTGGGCGGCCCCGGCAGGCACCGCGATCACCCCGATCGCGATGTTCTGGCTGGTCACCACCGTCTCAAGGTCGCTCGAGGGCCGGACCACGACGCCGCCGATGTCGCTCCCGATCAGGGACTGGTCGGTGTCGAAGACCGCCTCGATCTGGAATCCCCTGGTGACGAACCCGCCGTAGTGGGCCAGGGCGCGGCCGAGGTTACCGGCGCCGACGATGACCACGGGCCAGTTCTGCGTCAGCCCCAGGGCCCGCGACACCTGGTAGACGAGGTACTCGACGTCGTAGCCGACGCCGCGGATGCCGTACGAGCCCAGGTGGCTGAGGTCCTTGCGGAGCTTGGCCGAGTTGACGCCCGCCGCCCGGGCGAGCTCGTCGCTCGCCACCGTCGAGACCCCGCGCTCGGCCAGCGTGTACAGCGCCCGCAGGTAGACCGGGAGCCTGGCGACGGTGGCCTCGGGGATGCCGCCCGGGTACGGGCGATCGGCGTTCGCTCCGGGCTCCGATGCGAAGCCGGGAAACTCGGCGGCACTGGACATGCGACGCTCCCGGGGGAAGGTTCGGCGCTGCGGCGGGCAGGCACGTGGCGCGGGCCCGCAACGATGACGATGATGCGGATGCGGACATCGGCTGCTATCGGCCGGCCTGAGCCGGTCGCGGCCGCTACCCACCATACGTCGTTTGTGAACAGATGCACAAAGTGCCGTCGTCGGCCGCCGGGCGACCGGGCCGGCCACAGAGCCGTGACAGGCTGTGACGGAACGGCGGCGAAGCCGCGGCAGGGCCGCCCGACCAGAATAACGGGTCCCGCCCGACAACGGACAACGCGCGCTATATGTCTGTATTGTGACGCCAGTGCAGACAGGTAAAGCCGTAATTTGTTAATGCGTGGTGTTGGTGTTATCGGGTGGACAGCGCAGCACGGAGGCGGTCTTCCGATACTCGCCAGAAATCGTGCTGGACGCCATCCACGATGGTAACCGGGATCTGCTCCCAATATTCACGCAAGTCATCCTCCGATTGCGTGATATCACGCTCTTCCCACGCAACTCCGAGATCATCGGCAACCCGGCGGATGATCTCTCGCGCATCGTCGCACAAGTGACATCCGGGACGGCCGAGCAGGGTGATTCGCGGGGCCGGCATCTAGCTCGACCGGTACCGCTGGTCGGAGTACCCCGGCGGCGACCACTCGGCCGAATCCGAGCGGGACGGGTCCGCGTCGCTCTCCGAGTAGCCTCCGCTGGCCGTTTCGCCGGCCGCCTGGTAGCCCGCGTCGCTGTCGGACGGCGCGCCCGCGCCGAGCTCGCGGTAGCGGCGGACGGCGGCCACCTGCGAGCCCGCGGTCGGCTGGCCGGCCGGCTCCTGGTACTGGCCGCCGGCCGAGCCGGCCGAGCCGGCCGAGCTCGCCGGGGTGAAGGACGCGCTGCTGGTCGTGCCCGAGTACCCGTTCGAGGCCGCGTAGCCGTTCGCGGCCTCGTAGCCGTTCGCGCTCGTGTAGCCGTCAGCGCTCTGGTAGCCCGCCGCACCGGAATAGCCGGTCCCGCCCGAATAGCCCGCGCCAGCGGCGTGGCCGCCGTTTGCCTGGTAGGTCGCGGTGGCCTGGTAGCCGGTGGCCGGGTAGCCCGCCGCCTCGGCATATGCGCTGGTGGCGGGGTACTCGGCGGCCGCCGGGTACTGGCCGCCGTTCGCGGCCTGCCCGCTCCCGGCGTAGCCGTACTGGCTCGTCGGGGCGTACTGGCCGGCCGCGGCGGCCGCGTACTGGCTGGCAGCGGCGGCGTAGCGGTCCTCGGCGGCGGGGGTGAAGCTGGCCGCCGCCGGGGCCGCGGCCGGGGCCGCGGCGGCCGGGGCCTGGTACTGCGGGCGGGCGACCGTGGCGGCCTGCTCGCCGCCGTACTGGCCGTTGCCGTACTGGGCGCCGTTGTATTGGCTGCCGTTGCCGTACTGGGCGCCCGCGTACTGGTCGGACCGGGACTGGTCGGCGGCGGCGGCCGACGGCCCGGCCGAGCGGGAGCCCGACTGCGGCTGCCCGGTCGCCTCGGCTGCCGGGGCCGCGCCGAGCGCGGCCACCTTCGCGTATTTCAGCCGCAAGTCGATGATGTTGGTGGCGAGCACGCAGGACGCCCGGTCGGCCATGAACCGCCGAATGTGCGGCTGCCGCTCATGGCTCTCAAACGCCGCGCGATCGCGGTAAATCTCGTACACGATCCGCTGCATTGGCGCCTTTGGCACCACGTGGATGACATATACCAGCGTATCGGGCTCGGTTGTCCTCACGCCTTCTGCGGCGCGTTCAGCGAGCCGGTCGAATTCCGCTACCTTATCGTCAAGCAGCGTATAGATGGAAAGCCGGCCGATCGGCCTTGGCGTGCCGGCAGGCGCATCATCGGCTTCGGCGGACATGAATTCAGGGACAAAGGCGGTCGCGCCGTTGGCGTCGGCAAAGCCGGCCCGGCCGCCGTAGCCGGAGTCGTTTCCGTAACCGTTGCCGCCTTGCCCGTATCCGGAGTCCCCGTAGCCGCCCTGTCCGTATCCCGACGCCGGCTGGGCAGGCTGGTAGCCGTTGGCGGAGCCGTTCTGGCCTCCGTACCCGGCCCGGCCGCCGCCGTAGCCGGGCGCATCGTAGGCGGACGAGTCGTAGCCGTTGCCGTTGCCGGCCCGGCCGCCGATGTCGTACGACGTGGCCTGATCGGTCGCCGGCTGGAACGAGGGCGCGGGGTACCCGCGGCCCTGGCCGCCGTCGGCGCCGCCGTCAGCCCAGGGATCGGGGCGGCTGCCTGGCGCGTCCCTATCCCGGCGACCCTCGTCCCACCCGTCGTCACGCCGCCGTCTGCCGCTCATATCCGCTCCGATCTCAGTACCGGGCATGCCCCACCTGCTGCCATTGTCAGCCAAGTCGGGCGCTGTGACCGGCGTGTTATCAACATCCGCCGTGACCGCTCACGATCAGTCGGCCGAGTCTTCGGGCACGCGGAAACGCGGGCACGCGCCTGGCGCGCCCGCGAGACCATGCTGCCCGCTCAGCGGCGGGCGGAACGTGCGCTACTTCTTGTTCCTGCGCTGGATGCGCGTCTTCTTCAGAAGCTTGCGGTGCTTCTTCTTCGCCATACGCTTGCGGCGCTTCTTGATGACTGAGCCCATCAGGCCACCATCCTCTCGGCACAACGGCAGACGGGCACGCCATCACCCCACCGGCGGACGGGAGGCGGGCACACGCCCGGAATTACTGGAGATCACGTGAACGACAACCGCTCACGCAGTGCTCCAGCGTACCGGGTACCGCATGCCGTTGAGACGCCCGGTGGCCCGCCCGGCCCCGTCGCCCGCCCGGCGCGCCCGCCCCGACCTGGTCAGCAGGCCACGATCGGACCCGAAAGCAAGGTCCCGCGGACGTCGGCTTCGACCCTCCGACGCCCGCGAGACCGCGACGCTGGCTCGGTGCTTCGGCGGTTCCGGTCCCGCGCTCGGCAGCCAGCGCCGTTGCTCAGACGGTGCCGACGAAGGCTGCCCTCAGGTACTGGTTGACTGCCTGCTCAGGGACGCGGAAAGAACGTCCGACCCGGATAGCCTCGAGTTCGCCGGAGTGGACCAGTCGATAGACGGTCATCTTTGATACCCGCATGATCGTGGCCACTTCGGCGACGGTAAGGAATCTAACGTCGCTTAGGGGAGTTTCGTTTGCCATCATTGCCCTCTTCCGCGCGAAGCCGAGCACGCCTGACCGGATTCAGCGCACCAGTCACGTACGTATCCAGGGTAAGTCCCGTACGGAAAAGAGCAAGTACCCATAATAGCCTCAATGTACTTACCCTAGAGGCTCAAGCAGACCCGCGTCCCTTCTGACGCCTGTCGATTCTCTTGCAAAAAGCAGAAAGCAGCACGTCACGCGCGTGCCGTAGGCGACCGGGGTCGCCCGGCGAAGATAACTGCGGAAGTAGCCCGTGCGCGGGAAAGACCGCAGTCCGGGTTCGCAAGATCGCGCGATCGATCGGATCACCGGGCTCCACACCGGAAGAAAATGGAACATAGCGGGCATCGGCTCCGTCGGTCATCGACAGCGGCGCCGTTTCCCCCGCCAGCGACCGGGCGAGTTCCCGCCACCGCTCCGGGGTCGCGGTTGAAGGATCGACCGGCGTTCCCGCCGCGATCGCCAGCAGGTGCGTCCAGACCCTCGGCACCACCTGGACGAGCGCGTACCCGCCGCCGCCGGTCGCGAGCCAGCGGCCGTCGCACAGCTCGTGCGCCAGATCGTGCATCATGACCTCGGCCCGCCGCTGCGCGTCGATCGTCAGCTGCAGGTTCGCGAGCGGATCGAGCCGGTGGCCGTCGCACCCGTGCTGGCTGACCAGCACCGTCGGCTTGAACGCGCGCAGCAGCGGCAGGGCGACCGCGTCGAGGGCGCGCAGCCATCCGGCGTCCGCCGTCCCCGCCGGCAGCGCGACGTTGACCGCGTACCCCTCGCCAGCCCCCGCGCCGGTCTCGCCCGGCAGTCCGGTGCCGGGGAACAGCGTGGCCGGATGCTCGTGCAGGCTGATCGTCAGCACCCGGGGATCATCGTAGAACGCGGCCTGCACGCCG